>Ga0257110_1000546_pt1 | contig 17975 bp, 27 predicted proteins | sample LP_taG_7_FD_190184 | JGI IMG/M metagenome (GOLD analysis project Ga0257110, IMG submission 190184) | Marine microbial communities from Northeast Subartic Pacific Ocean, Canada - LP_J_2015_P26_10m | ecosystem: Environmental > Aquatic > Marine > Oceanic | place: Canada: Northeast Subartic Pacific...
AATAATAATTTTTTATAAATAGTATAGTTATAAAACATAACAAACAAAGTAAAACAAGGAGAAACTGATGTATCTTTCAGAAGAACTACAGAAAAAGTGGAGCCCAGTTTTAGAGCATCCTGAACTCACAGAGATTCAAGATCCTTATAAAAAGGCTGTTACCACAGTAGTCCTAGAAAACCAAGAGAAAGCACTCCGTGAGGAAAAAGCAGCTCTTTTCGAGGCTACACACGCTAACCAAACAGGCGCAAGCGTTGACAACTATGATCCAATATTGATCTCACTAGTTAGACGTGCTTTGCCTAATCTAATGGCATACGATGTTTGTGGAGTACAACCAATGTCTGGACCAACTGGTCTAATCTTTGCAATGAAATCTCATTACAGTTCACAAACTGGAACTGAGGCTTTATTCAACGAAGCAGACACTGATTTCTCAGGTGCAGGAACACACGCTGGCGGTAACCCCGTTGACGGTTCTTACACTACAGGAAATGGCGTATCTACAAGCACTGCAGAAGGATTTGGAGACTCAACTACACTAAACGAAATGGCATTCTCAATCGAGAAGACTACTGTTACGGCTAAGTCCAGAGCATTAAAAGCTCAGTACACCGTAGAGCTAGCTCAAGATTTGAAAGCTGTTCATGGTTTAGATGCAGAATCCGAACTTTCTAACATCCTCTCTCAAGAAATCCTAGCGGAAATCAACAGAGAAGTTATCAGAACAATCTACAAAGTAGCAAAAACTGGTTCAGCCAGCACAGCTACTGCCGGAACATTCGACTTAGATGTCGACAGTAACGGAAGATGGTCTGTAGAAAGATTTAAAGGTCTTTTATTCAATATCGAACGCGACGCTAATGTTATAGCACAAGACACAAGACGTGGAAAAGGTAACTTCATCATCTGTTCATCAGATGTTGCAAGTGCTCTTTCAATGTCAGGCGTACTTGACTATGCACCAGCTTTAAGCACTAACTTAAATGTTGACGACACAGGCAACACTTTCGCAGGTGTACTTAACGGTAGATATAAAGTATATATTGATCCATATTCAGCAAACACTGGAGCTGCTAGCCAGTTCTATGTTGTTGGTTATAAAGGCACAAGCCCTTATGACGCAGGTCTTTTCTACTGTCCATATGTACCACTACAAATGGTTAGGGCTATTGACCCAGCTACTTTCCAACCTAAAATTGGTTTCAAAACTAGGTATGGAATGATTGCTAATCCATTTGTAATGCAGAGTGACGGAACAACTGACGGTGATACATTCACAGCAGACCGTAACCAGTACTACAGATCAGTTAAAGTTACAAACTTAATGTAATTAGACTTTCTAGGAATAGAATTAAAGCGGGCTACTTAGTAGCCCGTTTTTTTGATTAGAATTTATTTTTGATTTACAAATTCATATAGTTCTTTTGCAACTGTAATAACATCGCTAGCTAAGATACTTTCACTAGGTAGTGGTTTCTTATCGTTAGGATTGTTATCATTGTGTACATGGATAGCGTCTGCTTTCCTATGTAAGTTTAGTTCTAAAAGTCCTTGTGCTTGACCAAGCAAGTCGGCTCGTATTTCAAAGCCTGATTTATTCTCTGACATATTATTCTCCTGTGTGTGTGTCAATCCAAATTATTTTGGACATACTATATATACAAATGGTATTCGTCCTTCTTTACATATGGTTAGACATAAAGTATTATAAATACTAATAAGACGAGGAAACAATTATGGCATATAGCAAAAAGGTAGTAGATAGATTTGAAGATGTTTTAAATAACCCAGCAGCACATGGAGTAGGAAGGTTTGATCCAAACGATCCTAACATTGCAACCGGAATGACGGGAGCACCAGCATGTGGAGATGTTATGAAACTAGATTTAAAAGTAGATCCTGATACAGATGTTATATTAGATGTTAAATTTAAAACTTACGGTTGTGGTTCAGCTATTGCTAGCTCAACAATGTTCGTAGAAATGCTTAAAGGTATTACAATGACTGAGGCTTTAGCTATTAAAGATAAAGACATAGCTGAGGCACTAGAGTTACCACCTATTAAGTTACATTGTTCTGTATTGGCTGAGGATAGTATTAAGCAAGCTTTAAAAGATTGGGATACTAAGAAGGCACATCGACAGCACAATGGAGAACCAGTTGACAGTTAAATCTTTTAATCCAAATATGATTGCTACATCTAAACCAACAGGTGTAGACTTTACACCCGAAGCTTTAGAAAAAGTAGTAGGTAAAGTAAAAGAAAAAGGAGTAGGCGGTGTTAGATTTGGCCTAACCGGTGGCGGGTGTGCAGGTTTTTCGTATGAATTTGATTACGCAGAACAAGGCAAACCTTTGGACACACCAATTAATTTTGGAGAGTTTACTTTATGGCTAGATCCTTTATCAGAAGAAATGTTAGAGGGTACAGTTATATCTTGGAAGGTAGAAGGATTAAATGAAGGGTTTGAATTTAACAACCCACAACAAACGAGTGCATGTGGTTGTGGTATATCAGTAAGTTTTTAATTAGGAGTATATTATGGCAAAACAATTTAGAAAAGCAGAAAACAGACAAGGCAGTAGAAAAGCATCCAGTATAGGAACTGGTGGTAGAGGTAGAAGTGTTAAAATTAGTACTTCTACAATGAACAAACATAAAAAAAGAGCTACTAAAAAGTATAGAGGACAAGGTAAATGACAACAACCAATATTACGAATGTTTCAGACGCATCGTGGAGTAATAACAACCCTAACGAACTAGATTACTTGCGTCCTAACGCATTTAAGTTTGCTATACATAACATTCCTAATACAAGTTACTTCTGTCAAGCAGCTAACATTCCCGAGATGAATTTACCACCTGCTCTACAGGATACACCCTTTACAACTATACCAACTCCAGGAGATAAGATAGAGTTTGGTACTTTAATGATAAGATTCCTCATACAAGAAGATATGAAGAACTACAAAGAGCTATTTGACTGGATGGTTGGCTTAGGTTTCCCTGAGAACTATAAACAGTCTGGAGCCTTCACACAAAAACAAGAATATAGATTACCAGACGTAAGTCCTGACACATTAAAAGGTTTAGGACAGCACTCAGATGCTACGCTAACACTATTAGATTCTAACAACAACCCAAAAATTAATATTAAATTTATTGACGCTTTCCCTACTAGCTTACAGGGAATGGACTTCGAGATTAGTACAGGACAAACAGATTATATGGTAGGAGTAGCCATGTTTGCTTATACTAGATACGAAATCGAAACAGTTTAACCAAAAGGTACAATAACATCTTGACTCTTACTAGGTAAGGTCGTATAATGTGTATATTATGATAACTCTAGAAGAACTACAGAACATGTGGCAGAAAGACTGTAAGGTTGACGAGCTTAACCTAGGTCAAGAGTCCACACGGATACCAGAACTACATTCTAAGTATCTCAACCACTTAACAACATTTAGATTACAATGTCGTAAGGCACAAAGTAACCTAATGACACATCGTAGGTTGAAATGGAAATACTATCGTGGTGAACTGGACCAAAAACAATTAAACGAATTAGGCTGGGATCAGTATCTTGGCAATGCTCCGTTGAATAATCAGATGAATGAATTCTTAGACACAGACCCTGAGATAATTAAACTTACTGATAAATTGGAGTATATAAACACCTGTATGACCCTATGTGATAGTGTTATGAAGTCGATTTCTAGTCGATCTTTTGATATTAAAAACGCTATTGAATGGACTAAGTTTACGAATGGGTCCTACTAGTGCAAAATATTTGGCCGACATCTAGGAGCAAAAAAAGTTGATCAAGGTAACAAAGAAAGACGAAGTACATATTGTAGTAGATACTGATCCAGGTACTGCTCAGGAAATATGTGACTTCTTTACCTTTGATGTACCAGGCGCTAGGTTCATGCCATTATATAAGAAGAAAGTATGGGACGGTAAGGCTAGACTATTTAGTATTTACAATCGTGAACTCTATATAGGCTTACTACCTTACCTAAAAGAATTCGCTGATACATTAGAGTATGAGATAGAAATAAACATGCCAGACATCAGTGAGGAAATAGATATTGAACGATTCACTAACGAACTGAGGTTACAATCCAATGAGAAAGATATCGAAATTCGAGACTATCAGAAAGAGGCAATTACACAAGCAATTAATGCTGGGAGAACTCTTCTCCTATCTCCAACTGCTAGTGGGAAGTCTCTTATTGTTTATAGTCTTATACGCTACCATCAACTGAAAGGCAGAAAACAGTTAATCATTGTTCCTACTACATCGTTGGTAGAACAAATGTACGGAGACTTTGCAGACTACTCTACAAAGAACGGCTGGAGAGTCTCCGAAAACTGCCATAGAATATATGGTGGTAAGGAAAAGACTAATGAGTTTCCTATTACAATTAGTACATGGCAATCTATATACAAGTATCCTAAGGCATGGTTTGAGCAGTTTGATGTGTTCTACGGAGACGAAGCACATCTATTTAAGGCTAAATCCTTAACAACTCTTATGAACAAGTGTGTTAATACACCTTATAGAATAGGAACTACGGGTACTCTAGATGGCACTAAGACACATAGACTAGTATTAGAAGGTGTGTTTGGACAAGTACATAAGGTAACAACTACTAAAAAATTAATGGACGCAGGACAAGTAGCTAATCTAAAAATTATATGTTGCATGCTTAACTATGGTGAGATAGAAAGAAAGTTATTAAAAGGCATGTCATATCAAGAAGAGATAGATTGGATCGTTACTAATCCTAAGCGTAATGAAATTATTAAGAACTTAACTATGGCACAGGACGGCAATACACTAGTGCTATTTCAATTTGTAGAAAAACATGGCAAGATGTTATTTGAGATGTTACAAACGGCCTGTAAGAATAGAAAAGTATTCTTTGTATTTGGAGGCACAGATACAGAGACAAGAGAAGAGATAAGAGCGTTAACTGAGAAAGAAGAAGACGCTATTATTGTTGCCTCATATGGTACATTTTCCACGGGTATAAATATAAGGAACCTACATAATATTGTCTTTGCCTCTCCTAGTAAGAGTAGAATAAGAAACTTACAAAGTATAGGAAGGGGATTAAGAAAAGGAGACAATAAAGTAACATGTAATCTTTTTGATATTGGTGATGACTTATCGTGGAAAGAAAAAAAGAACTACACTTTAAATCACTTAATGGAGAGGATCAAGATTTATAATGAAGAACAATTCAATTATAAACTTGTTAAAATAGATGTCTGATGTAAGTATAATAAAGTTAATAAATGGCTCTACACTAGTAGGTAAACTATCAGTAGATGGAGACATTATAGAAATAGAACACCCAATAGAATTGATAACAAACTTAATGCCTGTTGAAGGACAGTTAGGAGAACAGGTTCATTTAAGACCTTGGGTATCAATAGCTGAGGAAGATGTATTCGTTGTTGACAGATACAATGTTATTACAATGGGTACTCTACAAGAACATTTTGTTGATGGATATCTTAAGATGGTTGATCAATGTTATCTTAACAGAATAGAATTTGAGGAATCTCAAGATGAGTTAATTGTATCAGATGAAGAAGTAGATACAATGATAGAATTAGCAGACGCGATAGTGAACAAACAAATACATTAATAGGAGTATATATTATGGCTAAAAGGCGTGACCCAAACTCGGCACACTATATTGACAACAAGGAGTTCCTTGTAAAGATTAGTGCTTACCGAGAATCAAGAATAGAGGCAGAAGAAAGTGGAGAAGAGAGGCCTCGAGTAACAAATTATATTGGAGAGTGCTTTGTTAAAATAGCAAATCACTTGGCTTATAAATCCAATTTTGTTAACTATACATTCAGAGATGAAATGATATTAGATGGTATTGAAAACTGTCTAACATACATGGACAACTTTGATCCAGCAAAATCCACAAACCCATTTGCTTATTTTACACAAATTACATACTATGCTTTCATTAGACGTATCCAAAAGGAAAAACGACAAATGGAAACTAAGTTTAAATATATTAAGAGCTTAGACATAGAACAAATTTTAAATGATAGTGCAGATGGAACAGAACATTCAAACGATTATCTAAGTTATATGAGAAACATTATCGAACAGGCTGAGGCTGATAATGCTAAGGCAGATAAAGCTAATGAAGGTAAGAAAATGCCTAAGCGTAGACCTAAATACTTAGATGAAAAAATTAAAGCAGAGGAACTTGCAGCTAAAGAGAAGGTAGAGGCAGAAGCTAATGCGAAAAGCGAGTAAAGATATAAACGGTTTTTATCAATGGGATTTTACAGACATTGTTAATACACTTCCTCATAAATTTAAATCTCCAGGTAAGTTAATAGAGATAGGATCTTATGTTGGTAAGTCAGCAGTAGCGTGGGCAGAGGCATTCAAAGCCTCAGGTAAAGATTATAGGATACATTGTGTAGAAGCTTTTACAGGTATTGGAACAGCAGGCAGAGCATCAGTAATGACTCCTGAACTAGAGGCTTTTTTAAATACTTTAGTATGTACAGCAGAACAACAAGAAGAAAGATTTGTTAGTAACACTAAAGGTTGGGATAATATAACCTATGAGAAATCATTCTTCCATAAAGATTGGGAAGGAGTTGATGCAGGTAATATTAATAATTATGATGTACTATGGTACGATGCTAATCACTCAGAAGAGTCTGTAGCAACAGCAATCAACTTTTGGAAAGACAAAGTAGATACAATGGTTATTGACTGTTACGATTCTGTACACCCTGAAACGGTAGCAGCAATAGATAAGTCTGGTTTAGACTTTAGATTATTTGAATTTAACAAAGGAACAAAAGGGATAGCAGTATTTGGTTAAAAAGGTCAACCAAAAGAGCTAAAAGTAGGTTGATTGTTACTTAACCTTTATATATAATATCATATTATGAAACTGAGATACAGCGAAGCATTTTATAGCATACAAGGCGAAGGCAGGTTCGTAGGAGTACCTAGTGTATTCTTAAGAACTTTTGGCTGTAACTTTGAGTGTGCAGGATTTGGACAAGAGCGTGGTAATTATATTGCTACAGACCAAATGCCTTATATGTTAGATCCTAAAGGCGACAAAACACACCCCGAGGCATACAAAGACATTTCAGAACTTCCAGTTACACCTGTTGGGTGTGATAGTTCTGCTAGTTGGGCTATGAAATACAAACATTTACAAATGACAAAAACGGTTGATGAAGTCTTTGAACATATTGTTAGTCTACTTCCTAGAGGTAGGTTTGATGAGAACAATGATATACATTTAGTTATTACAGGTGGTGAACCTTTATTAGGTTGGCAAAAAGTATGGCCTGAACTACTTGAAAAATGTATGGAAATAGGATTGACTAATGTTACTTTCGAGACTAATGGAACACAAGAAATAAAACCTGAACTTGTAAACTTTTTTAATATTAATCACAAGAATATACATGTTACATGGAGTACATCTCCTAAACTAAGTCTTAGTGGTGAAACTAATGAGGATGCTTTAATACCTGACGCCCTTGTTACAATGAATCAGGTATTTAATAGTCATCTATATAATAAATTTGTAGTAAGAGATATAGATGATTTTGAAGAAGTTAATAAATTTTATTTAACTTATCAGAAAAGTGGTGTACAGATAGATGCTGTTTACTGTATGCCAGAAGGCGCTACATTTGAACAACAAACATTGACTGCTAAAGGCGTAGCAGAAGCTTGTATGAAAACAGGATACAAGTTTAGCCCTCGATTACATATCGATTTATTTGGCAACGCGTGGGGTACTTAAATGAAATGGAAGGATATTAAAGACACATTATGGGGACAAAATCCTCAGCAAGATATTGATACTTGGAAAGATCCTGATCCAGGAGATTTAAATATAGATAATGCTTATAAAACTAGGTGGATCTGGTACCATACAATACTAGCAGTAGAACTATTATTAGTAGTAATTATTCAACTGTTAATTTTATTTATATTGGCGGTAAAATTATGACAGAACCTAAATTACATGTAAGTTGGCAAGGCGTAAGACAAATTGTAGATGTTTTAGTTAACGACATTAAAAAAGACAGACAAAGTTTTAACAGATATCAGATGGAATTTATTCCTTTTAACCTTATTGTAGGTATTAGTAGAGGAGGAGTTATCCCTGGTGTTATGTTATCTCATGCTTTAGATATTCCATTCATTCCACTAGAGTGGCAAACAAGAGATGGAAGACATAAGGACATAAGAAAGATAGAGGAACTTCTAGCAATTAGAAATGAAGATCAGAATCAATCATCAGACATTTTATTTGTAGATGATATATGTGACTCAGGTGAAACAATAACATCTATTAGAGAACATGCTCCCAATGGAAAGTGGGCAGTCCTCCATAGCAAAATTGGTACAATGAAACTTGACTATGAAGGTGAAAGACTCTATAATAATAAACAATGGATAGTATACCCGTGGGAGACAAAATGAATACTAGTGAAAAATTAAAAATTAAGTTACAAGAATTAGGACAACGCTTCTATGCTGGAGATAATATTTCTAATGTATTAGAAGAAGGCGACAAGCAAAAATTAATTGACGAACTTGTTCCTTCATTCGAGGCAGTCCTACAAGGATTAGTTATTGATGTAGAGAACGATCCTAATAGTAAGGATACACCTAGACGTCTAGCAAAGATGTATATTAATGAAATTATGTCAGGTAGATATAATGATATGCCTAACCCTAACAGCTTTCCTAACTATGTGGAAGGTGGGTATGAAGGTATGTTGGTAGTAAGAAGTGAATTGAAAAGCATGTGCTCTCATCATCACCAGCCTGTATCAGGCCTTGCTTATATAGGATTAATTGCAGGTGATAAACTATTAGGTCTATCTAAATACACAAGGATAGCACAATGGTGTGCTAGACGAGGCACATTACAAGAAGAACTTAATGTAATGATAGCTAATGAAATACAAAGGCAATGCGAAACAGAACATGTTGGTGTCTACATACAAGCAACGCATGGTTGTTGCGAGAACAGAGGCATTATGGCACACAGCTCTCTAACACAGACAACTGTATTGAGAGGCGGATTTAAAGAACCTGATCTAAAGAAAGAGTTCTTTGATAATATTACACAACAACAAATGATAAACCCACGATAATGAATATTAACGGAAAACATGTAGTCATAGACTTAGAAACACTAAGTACAAAAAGCAACGCAGCTATTGTTTCTATAGGTGCTATTAAAATTGAGAACCTTAGAAAAACAGATACATTTTATATTAATGTAGATGCCAGACAAGGCAAAGAAGCAGGTTTAGATATAGATCCTGACACTATTAACTGGTGGTCTAATCAACCTAAAGAACAACAACTAGCTTGGCAAAAAGATCCTCATCTTTTAGAGTTTGCCTTTAAAGAATTTACAGACTGGTATGGTAATGAGTCTATTCCTATTTGGGGGTACGGTGCTAACTTTGATGTAGTGATTCTTGAGAATGCTTTCAAGGCAATCGGACATCATATCCCTTGGAAATTCTGGGACATCTATTGTTTGAGAACAATGATGAATGTCTTAGATAAAAGATTACCCAAGGCAAACAATCATAATGCTTTAGATGATGCCAATGCACAAGCAAGTATGTTATTGGAGATATTAAAATCATGAGTAGAAAATTAGACTATGTAGTTTCAGGCACAAGTTATATGAGGTTCAGTAATCCTAGTATAGCTAAAGACGAAACGAATTCTCAAATTATTAACATGCTAATAGACAAATTAGTAACTGATGTACATAGTCATAAATTTTCTATGCTTTACAATGGACATACAGAGTCTAGCTTTGGTGATAGGTTTACAGCATATAAGGATCATGTCCATGAGATACACGCAGACTCAGGTGGTTTGCAGATTGTTACACAAGGTATGGTTATTACAGATGAATTGAAAGATAAAGTATATGAGAACCAGGCAAAATGGGCTGATGTAGGTATGTGCTTTGATGAGATACCTGTTATACTTACAGGTGATAGATCTGATAGGAACGATACAAAGGCTAGGTTCTTTGACTTTGAAAACTATGAAGAACTAGCTCGTAAGACAGGTAGGAATGTTAAAAGACAATTAGAAATATTTGATAAAGCAGGTAGTAATTGTAAACCTTATATTATCTTACAGGGTAACTGTATTGATACATATCTCAGATGGTATGAACTTCTAATGGAGGAAGTACCAACAGAATGGCATGACAGAATTGGTGGTGTAGCAATGGGAGCAGCAGCTCTAGGCACAGGTCCATTAGAAGATGTTAAGAGAGCTTTTATTGCTACTGAAATTGCTAAGGTTTGGCCACAAGAAAAAATGCACCTACATGTATTAGGAGTAGGTAGTATTAGGCGTATGATTCCTTATCTAGTCTTTTGTCAGAACGGTTTATATGATAATGTAGAAATATCTTATGACTCTACTACACATAGCAGGGCGGTTGAGACAGGTTTATATTACATGGGTAAAGGCACAACTAAGTTTTCTAGAAAGATGTCTAATTTGTATCGAGAAATGTACGATAATGTACAAGAAACTATTCAATTAGGCGTAGATTTAGACGAATTCCACACCATTATGAATACACCTAGTCTGAAGGCTAAAGAGAAATACGGCAATCTAAACAAGTGGATCTATGTTAGAACAGCATTTATCCTAATGTCCATTAGAAATTTTATGAAACACTTAGAATCTATGATGAATGATAAAGATACCCTTTTAGCATTTACGGTAAAGATGAAACTTGACGGACAGTTCAGGAACCTCTATAATGTAACTAATCGTGAGCAGTATGATGCTTGGGAAAATAACCAGTACTTAGGTGGCAGTATGAAGAGTATGGCTGTTGGTACAGAGGCACCTAGTAGTTTAGAGGATTTGTTTGAATGATTTATTACTTAAAAGAAAAATATAATATATGTAGACTACATTGGAAAGAAATATTTGCATTATCATTTGCATTTCATTTTGTTTTCGATTGGTTTATATTAGGATTAGGTGTTGTAATTGGCATGCACTTAGGACATTAACATGAATATATTTTTACTTAACGAAAACCCATTACTATGTGCAGAACAACATTGTGATAAGCATGTTGTTAAAATGGTAATTGAATATGCACAACTTATGTCTACAGCACATAGATATTTAGACGGAGAACTTTATGGCGACCTTACAGACGCAGGCAGAAAAATTAAAAGATGGAGACACCCCAACAGTAATATGGAGAATACTCTATACAAGGCAAGTCATGTCAACCATCCAGATGGTTTGTGGGTTAGAAGTAGTTCTGCCAATTATGACTATCTATATGATCTATGGTTTAAATTGTGTAAAGAATATACTCATAGGTATGGTAGGTTACACTTAACACAGGAAAAACTAGAACATCTTTTGAAATACGCACCTAAAAATATTCCATTTGCTACTGAGGCAAATGTAAAAGGCTTACCACTAGCTATGCCTGATGATGTAAAAGGTGAGAGTGTAGTCAACTCTTATCGTAGATACTACAACAAATATAAAATTGACTTTGCTAGATATACAAACAGAGAGGTACCAACATGGCTGAACGCAAACGCTACATAAAAGTAAGCTTCCAAAAGGAAGGCATACATAAATTTCCTGGTGCAGATACAGACCCTAAGTATGCTACAGGTAATTGGGACGATGTAAGTTTCCTTGGTTATCCTCACAGACACATCTTCCATTTCTATGTAACACTAGGTGTAGAACATAACGATAGAGATGTAGAGTTCATACAATTTAAGCGTGAACTAGAAAGACTCTTTACAAAGAATGTAATTCACTTAGACTACCAATCATGTGAGATGGTAGCAGAAAATCTTATAAATTATATAGAAGAACATTATCCTAACCGAGCAGTTAGAGTTGAAGTGTTTGAGGATAATGAGAACGGAGGGATTATAGAAAATGATTTATTTAGTTGATCTAGAGTATGTTGAGACAAGATATACTTCTCAATGGAAAACAGAATTCCCTCAATCTATAGCAGACAAAACAGGACAGGACATTGTAGTAATAGAAGGCCCAGCTGATATTGCTAATGGAACAACTCCCGGTGCCTTCTTAGACTTTGCAGGCACAAACATATACAAAGCAGAACAAGTTAAAATAATAGCAGATCTATTTCAGAAAAAAGAGATACTAGATGGAGATCATTTTGTTTTTGCAGATGCTTGGCACCCTGGTGTATTACAATTAAAATACATGGCTGAGCTTTTAAATATTAAGATTACTACACATGGATTATGGCACGCAGGCAGTTATGACATGCACGATTTCTTAGGTAGAAGAATTGGAGATGCTAAATGGGTTAGACATACTGAATATGCTATGTTTGATGCTTTTGATAGGAACTATTTTGCCTCACAATTTCATATAGGAATGTTTGCTACTGTTATGTTTGACGGAGAACAGGACGAAGAATATTTAAGAAGTAAAATTGTTAGGAGTGGTTGGCCTATGGAGTATTTAAATACACATTTAACTCCTAATAAAGAGAAACAAGACATTATTCTATTCCCTCACAGAAACGCACCAGAAAAACAATTAGAAATATTCCAGGACTTAGCTAAGGCAATGCCAGAATATGAATGGATTAATTGTAATGATTACAAGTTAACAAAGAAAGAATACAACAAACTATTAGAACAATCTAAGATGGTTTTCTCAGCTAACCTACAAGAAACATTAGGCATTAGCTGTTATGAAATACTTAGGGCAGGAGGCATTCCTCTTGTACCTAACAGACTATCTTATGTAGAAATGTATGAGGATATATTTAAGTATCCTTCAGCATTTACTGAAAATTGGAAAACTTACAAGGAGAATCAAGAGATACTTGTAGGTAAAATAAAAACAATGATGAACAATTTTCAAGCACCAGAAATACAGGATGCTATTGTAAGTAACAGAGACATGCTAGAGAGAGAATATTTCTCGGCAACAAATTTATATCAGGAGTTAATGAATGAGACAGTTTAAATATTTATCAACTAAAACATACGGACACGAAGAAGGTTTGTCGTGTATGTTTAGACAGCCTTTGGCCAGCCATAGCCATTGTAGTTTACTACATGGTTATGCTTTATCCTTTAGTTTTAAATTTGGGTGTGACCACTTAGATGACAAGAACTGGGTAGTAGACTTTGGAGATTTAAAAGATCTAAAGGCTTGGTTAAAAGATCAGTTTGATCACAAACATGCAGTAGCTAAAGATGATGAACACTTAAATTATTTCTTAGAGATAGAACAAAAAGGATTATCAGAAGTAAGAGTAATGAATGGCGTAGGTTGTGAGAAGTTTGCAGAACACGCATTCCATTTCGCAGATGACTTAGTTAAGAAGAAATCTAATGGTAGATGTTTTGCTGTCTCATGTGAAGTTCGAGAACACGGAGCTAACAGCGCTATATACGAGGGCTAACTTATGAAAGTAGCTCTAGTTACGGACACCCATTTCGGTGCCAGATCAGACAGTCTAGCTTTCGATGCTTATTTTGCTAAGTTTTATGATGAAACATTCTTTCCTTACTTAGTTGAACATGATATTAAAACTATATGCCATTTAGGTGACATATTTGATAGACGAAAATACATTAACTTTAATACATTAAGGTCTTGTAAAAAATACTTCTTTCAGAAGGCACAAGACTTAGGTATAGACATACACATGATTCCAGGTAATCATGATACCTATTTTAAAAATACAAATGATGTCAACAGCCCTGACTTATTGTTAGGAGAATATAATAATATAACATTATACCAAGAGCCAACGGAAATAATGTTAGATAGAGAGAAGGTACTATACCTTCCATGGATATGTGGTGAAAATTATGACAGGACTATGGCCAAAATTAAAGACTCAGATGCAAAGACTTGCTTCGGACATTTCGAGTTCGCAGGTTACTTCCTTCTTCCTGGAATGCCTAATCTCCATGGCATGGATACTGACGCTTTTTCTAACTTTGATCTTGTGGTCAGTGGCCATTTTCATCATCGCCATAGCAGAGGGAATATTACATATATGGGCAACCCTTACGAGATCACTTGGTCTGACTATAAAGACCCTAGAGGATTTGCCATTTACGACACGGTTGACAGAGCTTTGGAATATATCAATAACCCGTTTAGAATCTTCCACAAAATTTATTACGACGATTCAGATTTCGAAGGCAGCAATAGTATTATCAATTACGATTTTAATAGTATTATTGGTACTAATGTTAAGTTAATTGTAAATAAGAAAACAGACTTTAAAAAGTTTGATGACTTTGTTGATAGACTATATACTTGTAACCTAATTGATCTAAAAATTATTGAGGACTTCTCAGAGTTTGAGGATGAAGCATTGGGTGAAGACATAGACTTAGAAGATACAATGACATTGCTAAAAGAATATGTTGATGTTGTTGAAACAGATTTAGATAAACAAAGAATTAAAAATTTATTACAGAGCCTATATATTGAGGCACAAGATACTACATGATACATTTTACAAATATAAGATGGAAAAACTTTCTATCTACAGGTAACGCTTGGACAGAAGTAAAGTTTAATCACAGTCCTAGTACATTAATTGTAGGTGAAAATGGAAGTGGAAAGTCTACATTACTAGATGCTTTAACCTTTGCTTTGTTTAACAAACCTTTTAGAACAGTATCTAAACCCCAGCTTGTTAATACTATTAATGGTAAGAATTGTCGTGTAGAAATATCCTTTGATATAGGAAGTAAGCATTACACGATTAGAAGAGGATTACAACCTAGAGTTTTTGATATAGAAATTAATGGGGAACTACTAGATAAGAATGCCAACATAAGAGACTTCCAGAAGTATCTAGAAGAGAACATTCTTAAACTTAATTACAAGTCCTTTACACAAATTGTTATGTTAGGTAGTGCCTCATTCACTCCTTTTATGCAGTTACACTTAGGTGCTAGACGAGAGATAATTGAGGACATATTAGACATCAGTATCTTTACAAGTATGAATTCTGTACTTAAAGGTAAACTAACACAGCTTGAGAATGATAAAAGAATTGTTGAAGGAGAGATAGATGTTGCTAAACAAAAATGTAATCTTCAAGAAACATATATAAAAACATTGGAGGATGATAAATCATCTAAAGTCACACAGATTCTAAACGATATAAAGGAAACTGATAATGCGATCGAGACGGCTACTGAAGAGACTAAGCGATTCGGGAAGGAGAAGCAGGAGGTTGGTCCTGTTACTGAAAAGAAAAGAAAGCTTGAAGAATATAGAAATAAGTTCGAAGGACAAATTGCCAACCACAGAAAAGAGTTAGACTTCTTTCATAATACAGATGAATGTCCTACATGCCAGCAAGGTATAGAACACGATCATAAAAATTTAATGACACAAAGAGATGAAGAAAAGATCTCTGAACTTGAAAAAGCTCTACAAGAACTGGATACGCAGTATAGCGAGGTAGAGGCTTTGGTATCTAAGGTACAAGACTTAGACGAAAAGATAATGGAACATAACAATGAAATTATTACCCAACAAAGAATACAACAAAGACTCCAGCTAGAGCTTAGTGATACAGAAACTAAGACAGGAAACATTACAGAAGAAAAAACAAAACTTAAAACCTTAGCTAAGAGTACACTTAAAAAAGTAGAAGATAGAAGTGAACTAAGTAATAATGAACACTATTATTCTGTTTGTAAGTCTATGTTACAGGATACCGGAATTAAAACTAAAATTATAAAAGCGTATCTACCTATAATAAATAAACTTGTTAACAAATATTTGGCTGCAATGGATTTCTTTGTGCAGTTTGACTTAGATGAAACATTTAAAGAAGAGATTAAGTCTAGACACAGAGATAAATTTAGTTACGCATCTTTTAGTGAAGGTGAGAAACAAAGAATAGATTTAGCCTTAGTATTTACATGGCGTACGATTGCTAAAATGAAAAATAGCGCTAGTACTAACATACTATTATTAGACGAAGTGTTTGATAGTAGTCTAGATGTTAATGGTACAGACTATGTTATGAACTTGTTGAACACTATAGGCGAAGATACAAATGTCTTTGTAATCTCGCACAAGGGTGATCAACTGTTTGATAAATTTAGATCTGTAATTAGATTTGAGAAGAGACAGAACTATTCGGTAATAGCAAAATGAAATATACAGAACAATATAATAACTGCTTAAATACACATTCAGAATATCTAACAGATAAGTGTTGGCCACATAGTTATGGACCTAAGGTTTATGATGATTTGTTTGAACCCATACAACATACAGTAAGAAATTATTTAGAGATAGGAACAGCATACGGCGGTTCTGCTCTATTGGCTAGAGACTATTTTACTCTTGCTGATATTTGGACAGTAGATCAAGTAGCTCCTAATAGAAGATTAAGAAACATAAGACGAATTATTACTGTAACATGTGATGCCTATCAAAAGAAAATAGCAGATATGTTTCCAAATCAAATGGATATTATTATTGAAGACGGCTCACATACTATAACAGACCAACAAAGATCTATTGATTTGTATTTAGAAAAACTTAACATAGGAGGCTATTTTATAATAGAAGATATAGAAGTGCCTAAGAAGTCATTTAAATTGTTTGATAAGAGAGTAGATCTTGTATTGGAATCACTACAAGCTCGTGGTAACAAATGGATAGAGTATGAAGTGTCTACTTACATAGGTCCAGAGTTCTTTTTAAATGATACTCCTGGCAGAGAAGAATATGCTAAGAAAGAAATAGAAGAGTTTGGAAGACTAACCAGGAAATCTAAAAACGATAACCTTTATATTGTAAAGCGTGTTTCGTGAGCCAGTGGCATGGTGGAAAGGGTAGTAAAAGAAGAAAAGAAACCGGTACCAGTTATCAAGATAATTGGGACAAAATATTTAGGAAAAAGAAAATGATTACAATATATGGAAAACCAAGATGTCCTTTTTGTGATAGAGCTAAGGCTTTATGTGAGCAGAAAGGTTTGGACTATGTGTATAAGATGTTAGATGCAGACTTTACTGCTGAAGAACTATTTGAAAAAGCACCTAATGCTAGAACCTTCCCACAGATTTGGATAGGTGATAAACATGTTGGTGGGTACGATCAGTTTAAAGATGAGGTTTGATTTGGATACATATAGGCCATTGCCAGAAGGTTTAACAATCAAACAAAGTAAAATCGATGGCTTAGGTTTACATGCCATGGTTGATATAGAAGCTGGTACTACTCTTGGAGAGACTCATGTGCTAGTACATAGTAGAGACAGACATGAATGGATTAGAACGCCTCTTGGAGGCTTTATAAATCATAACAGTAACCCTAACTGTTTTATTACTACAGATGCTGGAGACAGAACATTATATGTAATAAAACCTGTTAAAAAGGGAGAAGAACTAACAGTTTATTATAGATTCAAAGGCTATGATGGCATTATAGGTAATGACTCAGAGCCACAAATAGGAACATAACATGGAAGAAATGACATTAACAGATACAGCTCCAACAAGTTTAGATCAATTAGAACTAATACCTTTTTATGATGATATGTTGAAAAGGAATCCTAAACCTTTTGACTTTGATAAGGACAACGCTAAGGAACTAAAGGATCGTCTTATTAAAAAGATGTATGATCTAGGAGGCGTAGGTTTATCTGCTAATCAAGTAGGTATAGATGTAGCTTGCTTTGTTATAGGTGATGGCCAAGAAGATGGAATGGAAAAAGCATTCTTTAATCCTGAGATTGTAGGTGTGGGTGGTGATAAAGAATCAATTAAAGAAGGTTGTTTATCTTTCCCAGGCTTGTGGTTAATGGTTGCCAGACCTGTACAAGTGATGATAAAATATTGGGACGAAGAAGGTGAA
>Ga0257110_1000547_pt1 | contig 17970 bp, 35 predicted proteins | sample LP_taG_7_FD_190184 | JGI IMG/M metagenome (GOLD analysis project Ga0257110, IMG submission 190184) | Marine microbial communities from Northeast Subartic Pacific Ocean, Canada - LP_J_2015_P26_10m | ecosystem: Environmental > Aquatic > Marine > Oceanic | place: Canada: Northeast Subartic Pacific...
TTGTCTGGTGGCATATCTCCAGACTCAATATAATCTATCAAGATACTTTCATCTACATTGCCGGGAACAACCGATGGCCCAGAATCACCACCGTTTAATATACCTTGTCTGGTATCAAGGGATAGGCTACCCTTAACATTTTTAGAGTTAGAAGAATGACATGAATAACATTGTTTATTTAAAACTGGGCGAATATTCTTCTCAAAAAATTGTGTGCCATTTTCTTGCGATAATACTTTAGGTGCTATTAGACATAATGTTATGGCTATAATATATCTTAACATTTTTAATCTAGAAAGTTTTTAAGTTTTACATCACTGCTAAAACCAACCTGTCTTCTAAGTTCTTCGCCTTCTGTTATGACAATAAATGTAGGAACTCTGTCTACTTTATATTTTCTTCTCATTGGCATTGCGATGTCAAAATTATATTCTACTACATCGTAGGTCTCTATTACTCTTCTCAAAGATACATTTTCTTTCATCGCCTTTTTTGCCGCTTTGCATGGCGAACACCAATTAGCAGAGAATATAATTAACTGAGGTCTAGCTGTATCCATAAGAAAATCCATTCGTATAGGCTCTCTTGAAAATCCCTTGAGAGCAAATAAAGATATTAATATACTAAGTGTAAAAAATTTTATACAGTTCATAGCTAGTCTCCTTACATGTGTGATAAAGGCTATGATTATATACACCATAATAGCCCCAGAAGGAATCGAACCCTCAATGGCGGTTTAGAAGACCGCTGTTATATCCATTTAACTATGGAGCCTAGTATTTATTTGTATTTAAATACTGTTTGATGATCATTGTTTTTCTTTTTATACTTGTTCATAAAACGCTTGTAGCCAAGAAAAACTTCACTGGTAATGATACCCATTCCTGCAATGCCTGTTACTATAAGGCCACAGACAAAGAGTGAAAAATTATCCATTACTTTGTTTTACTCTCCCGCCATCTACGCAGTTATTAAAGTACGTACCTAGCGTTAGAATGCTGGGAACCCACAATCCAACAAAAATACCCTGTTGCTGTGCAACGGATTGATCTCCAAGAAACCACAAGGAAACACTTAGACAAAAACTAGCAAACGCTGCGATTAAAAAATAACCCTTACTGTTGTGCATTATCAACCTTTCAAATTAAAGTAACATGTAATTAAAATCTATTCTACGTCGTCATCGAATAACTCATCTGCAATTATAACATCTGTCAAATCATTGTCAATAGCACTATGCTTGACAGGTGTAGTATAATGTTTTTCTACAATCAAACTTATAAATATGCTTATAGACCCAAACATAAATAGAAAACCAATTATTGTCGCTATTGCTTCTCCCACTTTGAACTCCTTAATATGTATAATATGGTTGCCAAGACCATTGAATTGTTGGCTGATATGTCGTATGAAACCTTGGAAACAATGTGAAGTATCTTGGCTTTACTGGTTGAACAGTGTAATAAGGAGTCCACATATAGTATACTCTGGGTTTAACGAAAGTACTTAGAGTATGTACTGGTTGTACAGGTACAACCACCTCCGGGTAAACTGGTACGGATGGGCCTACTATGGGTATCCACCCGTTTCCATTAGCAAAACACGTAGACGCACACAATGTAATCAATAAAGTAAAAATAATTTTCATGTATCTTCCTGCCCTTCTTTGAATTTAAAAATATCAGAAGTGTTTTTGTTAGCTTTAAATACCATTTTATTTCTATTGTCATCCCAATAACAATCTAATTCGCCACTTGAACACATCTTACATAAGTCTATGCCTAGAACCCAATCGTGAAATTCCTCTGCTAATTTTTCAAATCTTTTGTCATTTATATATAATCCGTCTTTTCTTTTTCTTGAGTATTGTTTGACTAAATTTTTTGCCTGTTTGAATGACATGTATTCTTTTAAGTTTTTATAATCTATCTCCATAGTTCTGCATAGATCCTTAGCCATATGCTTAGTAAACTTATTGATGCTATGTATTTTGATATACTTGTTTCTCATTTAAAAATTCTCCTACATATGGTTGCAAATATTTTGGTAATACTATTTCTTGATCTTTGTAATACAGTCTTCCTTCTTTTTGACCATGATTCATAAAGTGTCCTTCTAGTTGGTTTTTTTGGTTAAATGGCAAATCTGAGTTACATTCTAAATAATTGAACGCATCGAAATCTTCTGGCAATTTATCATAAAGTTTATCGTAACATGTAAATTTTATTTTCTTATTTTTAACAATGGGATAGTTTTTATTTTCTAAATATTCTTTTAACATATCATTATCGAAGTTAATGTTTTTTTTATAACTCAAGGGTAGCATATAGTAACACTCTATGTTAGAAAACTGTTGACAACTTTCTATTTCAGCATTCACGCAAACGTGATAACTGTCAATAAATCTTTTCTTATCTAAAATACTAACATCTTCAATTAAACCGCCCACGGTTATTGATCGTTTGTAAAAACTAATTACTTCTTTTAAAGACTTTTTATTATAAATTCTAAAAAAGTCTTGACAGTGCCACTTTTGTTCTCTAGAAGATACTAACCCTGTCATGTCTGCGTCTTTATTATTATGTAAATCTAAAACGTTTTGTAATGAGTCAACAATAATAAAGCTGTCATTAGTCAATATAACATTATCATAATCATGTTTGTAAAAATTGTCTGCATAAAAACACCACTTGCCGTGACACAGACTGTTTAGATTAGCGCAGTAATGATACTCTATATCAATGTCTTTATATCTTTTAAGAATATCTTCTTTAAGTGGGTCTGATTCAGAAAACTCTTTGGAATTAATGATAACTATCTTATCTGATATCTCTGAGAAATATTTAATGTTCAAAGAAGTGCTGATTATAGCATCAACATCTGAACTGTGGGCAGATAGTATACAAATAGTTTTCATTCAATTTCCTTCAATTTCCTTCAATATGACCCTACGGAGAGTCGAACTCCGGTTACGGGAATGAAAATCCCGTGTCCTAACCACTAGACGATAGGGCCAATCTTAATCTTCATTATAGTAAGAACTCATATTAAAAGCAAGTACTGTCTTGCCATCTATATTTAAGCTATCTACCGTTTCTTCATAACCCGTTTTAGCATCATGAATTGTTACTTCCGATTTCCAAATCTCTGAATCCAAATGATGTACATCATTCGCTTTAGTGTGCAAGAAGTTATATAAATCTAACCAAGTCATTTTAATCCTCCTAGAAAAAAAGAGAGCGGTAGGTTATTCTACTTCAATATCGTCATCTTGTCAAGTCAACTTTAAATTTTAATCAGGCATTTCTACCTTATGATAACCTTCTTGAATTCTAAATTCATCTCTCAATCTAAAAGCTCTATCAGTATCTCTACTATTTAAGCTACCATTCTTGAGATAATCTTTTATGTCTTCTTCGCCCCAAGGTGTTCTAGCCTCATCTTCATAATAATATTCCCAAGGCTTCCATCTAACTCTAATATGATCTACCTTAGTTTTTCTCTCTCCGTTTTCATCTGTATAAGAAAATTTAACCCAATACCATTCTTCTGCTGCCATTGCCTCTTCAATTACTTCTATATTTTGGTATTTACCCATCACTCCAAATACTTTTAATCTACCCATACTGTAAAGCCATTCTAAAACACCCTCATCATTAAAATCTATAGGAAAGAAAGTATTATTGATTGATCTTTCTACAACAGGAAACTTCCAGCCAACATATTCTGCATTGCATATAAATCCTATCGAGGCTCCTACAAATAATAGTAGGAACTGATAGAACAGAGTTCTCAGTATACATTTCATCTTTTTGCTCTTATCTGTGTGTGTGAATCGGCATAAATAATTTTTAGTACTCATTATATTATACACCTTTATTTTTGAGAGTTAACTCTTTACAGTCGAGCCTACGCTTGCAATCTTCCTTATAACACTCTTCACACAAATAAAATATCCCATACTTGTCTACAGTATAATTTGTAGCAAGGTTAATACATGGTTTTTCATAAACAGTGCCAGTGTCCCAACCAATATATAGTTTGTGTTTATTCTGGCAAAGAATCTTTTCTATCATCTACTATCCTCTTGTCGTTAAGGTCGTAAGTGCAAGAGATGTCTTTAATCTCTATGCTCAATATTGTATCGTCCAAATTGTTAAGCTTGGCATGTTCTTGTATCATGAGTTCTATATCTCTTAAAACTCTCTGAGCATTTATATTTCTACCTAGTCTGTAATGTCTTGATTGCATTATTTCTTACCAACCTTCCAGCTGAACAAGCCGTTTAACCATTTTTTTCTTTTTGTACAGTTACATTCTTTTAGATTAAACCATTTCTTAAATTTTTCTTCCGTAACACCAAAGCGTTGAAGTGTGGCTTCAACAACGTCCCCTAGCCCTTTAGTATCTCCTTGTGTCATGTGTGAGTTAACGTCAACACCTTCACTCTCTAAGGCGTTGATAACCTGATTAATTTCTCTTCTTACATCATTCATAAGAAAGCTATCTCCTTCCCTTCTAATGATTGAATTATGGATCTTTGAATTCCTGCAATTCGACCGTTACTATACAATCCAGAGTTAGTGTGTCTCTCAAAGACTTCTGCATAGTCAGCTTTGTTGGCAACCGCTATACCATACATTGTTACTCTGTCAATTGTATCTGTAAAACATCCGACAAAATCAGCCGCAGTATTGCCACTTGTATTTATTACTGGCAAGCTAATAAACTGCGGATCAGGAGCAGATGTTCTAAGATTATACACTATTAAGTTGCCAGAAAAATGCTTATCAATGATAGCGATAATGTGTTTATATGTAACATCCTGTCTAGCAGAATGGTTTTTATGTGGGCGATTTGGAACTAATATGTGCTTGATGTATTTTAGTCTATCTAAATTTAGCCTTTTAAAAGTCTCTATATCGTTAGCAACTAGCATGTCTACATTATCTGAATGATCAACGGTTTCGTTAACCCCGATTACTAATGTGTCTTCTCTTGGTGATTCTACCTTTTTAAAAGTCGGACCTTTGCCAAGTATTACACATTTCCTGTAGCCAGAAAATTCTTTGGCAATTAGTTCGTCTATTTTAGTCAGAGTTATGATATTCATTATTGCCACCCGCATTTTCTCTGATAATATCGTCTGGTGATATCTCTGTCCAGTAAATCTCGTATGCTACAGTGTCTTCCATAGCCTCAAACATATGATACTCACAGGGTTTTACTGTTGACATTTGCTGGTCTGATATAATTGTCTCATCTACAAGATCGTAATCATTCTTCCATATGGTAATTTTCAACTGTCCACGTTCTACAAAGAATGCATTATACTTATGCTCATGTTTATGTTTGGAGCAATATCCTCCCTGCTTTGCTTCTATACGATGTATTTCTACATTATTCTTGAGGAATAATGGTTGAGTCTTGCCCCATACTTTACCTTGTATATTCATATTTTATTTACTCATAATAATAATTGATGTCTGCGATTGCTTGACATCTTTAGGATTTTTAATGACTTCTGTTTTGAATCCAGTATAACTTTTTAATTTGTCATCCCACCATTCTATTGGCTTAACTGTTTTGTGTGCATTAGAACCATCTGGAAGTAGATTGCTCGCTCGCCTACAACAAATCGCATGAAACATTGTTAGTGGAGACAATGACAAAAAATCCTTGCATACTGTTTGTATTTCATCTTCATACAAATGTTCTAACACATCTGTAGTTATTATCATGTCGTAGTGTTTTAGCGGTATTTGCTCTTTACCTTTAATTGCAGGATCGTACTCATCTACCCTTAATCCTAATTTAGATAATTCTGTTGCAAGCTTTCCCTTGCCACACCCAAAGTCTAGAACAGAGTCAGGTTTATATTGTTCAATATGAGAAACTATTTTTTTTACGTATCTTGATCCTGTGTCGCCATAGTGAAAGTTATGAGAATGTAATTTTTTATATAGTTCTATGTCTTTATACTTTGTCATTAAACAAATCCATTCCTACGGGGTTAATTACTATAATTTTAACTTCAGGATACTCTGTACATATAAAGTTTTTCATAACTAACCAAGAAGCTATTGAACTTTTTCCACTACATTTACTTTTGTCTGAATAAAAACTACCGTCTTTATAATCACAGTCGCACCCAACTAAGTTAATTGTATGAAAACCGCAATAAAGGGCAAATTGCATAGCGTCAAAAATTATACTACCTCCATCTACTGTGTACTCATGTATGTTTTTAGTAAAAGTTTTTACTTGCTTTAATGTTCTATCTGTTTTATAGTAGGATGATCCTTTAGGATTAAATGGTAATTTTGCATGGTTACATGGACTATCGGGAGATCTGTAAAATTTATCAACCTTTGGCGAATATGATTCGTATGTTTTTGGGTCGCTTCTATAGCCTCTTTCTGTGTTACCAGCGTCAGCTAGAAAATAAAAATCCATGATGATATCATAATATATTATTTCATTAACACCTATATTAATTTGTGCGTTGTTTTGTTTGTATTTGGCAAGAGATGGGCCTGTTCCAAAAACATTGCATGATTGTCCTAAGAAACTATTCTGATACTTTTTAAAAGTTTGGTTGTTCATAGCCCTATAACACTTCTAGTACACTATGTTTATATCTGCCATTACTTTGTTTTAAGTATTGTTTGACAATATTATTGTCTACTAGATTATTACATATCTTGTTAATATGAGCCATGTTAGTGTCATCTACTATAAGTAATGAACCAGACTCACATAGTTTCAAGCTGTTATCAACGTCTTTCTGGACAATATCTTGATTGTGTCCTCCATCTACATGGATTATATCGTAAATATTATGATATTCAATTAAATTGGGCAGTGCTACAAGTGATGACTCTGTAATTAACGTTATGTTATCAAAATCTTCCTTAATCTTTTCGTAACAGGGCTTTGTATATTTATGGTCATTAATATCAACACATAGCATTTCTATGTCAGGATTAGACATTAACATTAATAAAGAAGAATATCCAGCGTTAAATCCTATTTCCAATATTTTTTTCTTTTCTAAGTTTTCTGTTATAACTTTAACGAAATTCTCTTGTTTTTGGTTTAACAAATCAGACCTATCAAATTCGTAATTCCTACTATAGATATTTCCTTCCATAGTATTTCCGCAATCTTTAACAATAGGTAGTAGATTATTTTCAATATAATTTTTCCAATTGTCTATAATACTTTGTTTGCAGGTCATATTTGATATCCTAACTTTTTGAGTTTACTTATTGTTTTTCTCATATGTATAGTATTGCTATCGTTTAGCATATTAAAATTACGATATAATGCAAATTTAGTCGTGTGATCATCGACTCGTTCTTGATATGTTCTTGCACCAACATAGCATTTAACACCGTTTACAATTCTATGAAAGTTAAACCAAATATCATCCCCATGAGGGCAACACTCTTTATATATACTTTCATCAAACAAGTGACTAACTGATTTTGCGAAAAATTTTGGATGATACAGAACACCGCCCTTGCCAGTGTGGAAATTATAAACATCTGATTTTTTTGGCTTGGCTCTCTTGTTGTAGGATATATTGTCAAAGTTTTGAGTATTCATAGTAAAACTTCTCGATCCTATAACGCAATCATGTTCTTTATAATCTTTTACATATTTCTTTATCATGTTTGGACTGTATGACGTATCATCGTCTATTGCTATTATCACACAATCTTCTTCAAATTTTTCTTGCAATAATGGCAACAATTTTCTATAAGGTCCAGTATTTTTAACCCATTTAATTTCAAATAAAGAATGTGAGCTAATTAAATCATCTAAGTCTTCGTCAAGTCTTTTGTCTTTAAAACCCTTATCAAGAATATACGGTTCTTCTGAAAGGTAAAGAAAACATTTATCTGGCTGTTGAGTTTGATTTTGTATAGATTTTAAAGCATGAATTAAAGATGGTTGATTATCTTTTATACTTGTTAATGATATGTAAGTTTTCATTTCTAGTTTTCCCTAAGCTGTTTTATCAGTTTAGCAAATCCATTGTCCTCAGTATGTATAGGGTGTGTAGAATATGATTTCCATTTTTTGATGATTGTTTTTTCGTCGTTGGTATTGCCAATAAATTCCCCATGAGACCTGTAATGAGTACCACCTGTTCTTCTAATACCGTAGGCTTTTTTACCTCGAATCATTTTTTCTTTATACTTTAAATATCCTCTAGTATGAAAGTGTATCATACATAATCCACTATCAATCCATTTATTTTCAGAAGACGATATTGAGCCAAGATGGTTCCCTTGGTCTGTTGACATAAATTGTTTTGCTGGAAAAAAAGTTTTGCTATGTTTGCCTTGGTTACATAAATGGAATTTATTCATATCTATTAAATCATCTTCATATTTCTCTTTATAATCAACAGCTCTCCATTCAGAGAATTTGTACCTAAAATCATTTGGCAGTCTATTTATTTTGTCTTGTATTTTCTCTCTATTGATGTCCAAAACTTTATTCTCACTATATGCTACAAATTCATCCGAATCTATAGGTATCAATATATCATATTTTTTCTTAAAGGTCTTCATTACCCTTGTGAGTTCTTTGTACTTATCCCCAAAATGGCCCTCATAAATGTTGTATTTTATTCCATTGTCTTTTATTATATCCATTGTCTTATTATCTGACTTGTGATCAATGATGTGTATAGAATCTCTTCCAAATAACCAAGCATGATACCTAATCCAATCTGGTAACAATTCATGTTCATCTTTTTGGAATAATATTATTTTTACTTTTTTATCCATTTTTATTCTTTTTTTATTTTTTTGTGGGTTTTCTTCCCTTTTTATCATGCTTAATTATTCAGTTTGTGGGACGTTTACCCATAGTTATTATAGAGTACGATGGAGTTTACCACAATTACTTATAGGCTTCCTATACCTGTTATATACATACATATACGTAATAACACCCATACACCCAATACACACCACCATGTAGATTGATTATTACTCATAATTGATTTTCAAGGTGGGTAGGGGACACAATACAATATAATTATAATGGATAGATTATTAGATAGATACTTGTTTGGGTATATGGGTATATAGGTACTTAGGTAATGTACTCTAATCCGTATTCTACTGTAGCTAGATATTCGTCTACTTGCATAGGAGTCATCTCAATACCCGCACAGGCCATCTTATTTCTATATATAAGTCTATCTGTCTTATTCATTATTGTAAGTTCAGCTAGTTCCAACAGTCTTCCGTCGTCTGATGAAGCATCTGCAATAACTTCTAATAGTGTATCATACATTTCAGTATTTCTATAGTTCTTTGTGTTGAACCTCTCTGACATGTACTCATAAAACGATTTCTTAGTGGGGCGTTTCTTCATAACGACCTCCTTTTCATTTGGGCCTTATTATATAAAATAGTGTGTGTTAATCCTTAACTTTGGGCTGATTTAACAAGTATTTTATAAGGTGAATTGTATAGCATAGAACATACCTTAGATTGACCAGTAGTCATATCAAAGAATGTATATCCTTTTTTACCATACGCACCAAATCCTTTATCTAATACTGTTATAACTTTATATACACCTTTATCAGTAGTATAGTCCTTAGTCCCATCGCCGTTCAGCCAGTAAGACCCCGACCTCCCATTATAATGCACCTCTTGCCCCGGCTTTAGCTCTCGCCAATTAACAACTTCTCTAAGACCCTTACGTTTCGCCTTAGCTCTAATACGTTTCATACGCACTGCTGGATCTGTTCGTATCTCAAAGGGCGCATCACAGTGTTTACAGACCTTGGCGCGCGCCCCACATGTCTGACCACATTCTTTACAAAGCTTCTGTCCACGTTTCATTTTATATTACCTCCGTTTTGGCTGGCTACCACATCTGCCACGATCTTAATAGATAGACTAGGACAATATTGTAACTACGTCGTTATCTAACTTACAAAAATATGAACTACTAATATATAGTTTATGTCCAGTGATGTCACTCACTTCTTCCTTTACGTATATATTAACTCTATAACGATTATCATACACGTTCATTCCTTTACACATAAAATAATCATCAGGCTTACCTACCTGATCTAATACTTCTTTACATACATATGGGTTCTCTTTTATAGGCTTATCACTTTCCATAATTATAATCTCCTTATTTTGGCTGGCTACCACTAATGGCACGACCTTGTTAGTTCAAGTAAGACGCTCACTAATTCTACTATAATCTCGTCATTCGTCAAGGGGGAACTTTAGCCCTTTTTGGCTGGCTGTCACTATTGTCACGATCTTATTATATTAGGTAAGACAACCTATCTTCTCTATTCTTTCTAATATACACAGATACACTATCCTACCTATACTACCATATACCTAATCATCTGTCAATACATGTACAAATATACATACTTATAATAGGGGGTATATATCCCGGCCCCGAAACCCCCAGCGAGAGGGGGAAGGGAGCAGCGACCGGGGCGAGATGATGAGATGATGACAACCCCAGCCGCCGCTACACCTACCCACTAAGCTGTCAGAACGAAAGCCTTATCAAAGTCCTTGTCTGTCATGTTCTGGGCCTTGGCTTGCAGATTGTGCCACTTGGTAGCGTTCATCTGCATTAGCTTCCCGCCGATGGTATCGACGTTCACCCACGTTTGACTATCGAAATTCTGTCCTGCACGAGTCAGAGAGTTAATCACTCCGAATAGGTTGTGATGCTCAAACTCATGCTTGACGAATTGCTCCAGCGTATTCGTAGCGAGTCGCTTGTCAAGTCTGTACTCAGACGCAATCGCTGCGACCATACCCTTGTGGCTAGTATGCTTTACGTCAAACTCCTTGCTGCGAGTGTCGAGGAACTTGCGGATACCGTCAGGCAGTATCGACAGTTGAAATTCGATATTCTCAGCGAGTGCAACCTTCAGAGCGTCAAGGTCAATAGTACCTCGGTGTACCTTGTTGACATCTTTGCCCTTCTGCTGTCCCCAGATGCAGCCGTTCATGCAGATAGCACGAAAGATGCTAGGGTACTGTGAGATTCTACGCTTGCCGATTTCACAGTTGGATATGGAAACCATACCACCATAATCTGTGTCGTCGTCTTGTCCGTAGTCCATAATGGTATCAGGTAGGAGGAGATTACCAAATATGGTATCCTCGTCACCCTTCCAATGGGAATAACGGGCTTCTGGTAGAAATTCCTTGAGAGCCTCAAGATACCAGCGATTATCTACTGGAGTATACTTATCAGTCACGAAGGCTCGACACGTACCATCATTGTATGTACGAAGTCGGAACTCTTTGGTTGGGTTCTTATCCTTGACCCTGCGAAAGTAGTTATTGCAGTAGTCTACCATCAGTTCACCGTCTTGCTTGTCGTACTCTTTTTGGTTACGCATCTCACGAAGTGCGGAAGCCGAAGGTGCATCCATACGTGTTGAGAGTTGTTGCAACGCCCAATCGGTAGGCACAAACTGTTGACCCTGTGGCGTAGTAATACACAGAGCATTATCCTTATTCTTATTAAAGATAATATTCTTAGCAGGAATCATAATATCCTCGCGGTTGTCAATGTCCGCTTGGACTTGATTCATAACATCATCATAAGACAATGTTTTAGCCCACCAATCTTTGTGGACATGTGTGCCACCTTGGACACCTGTACCAAACTGACCTTGCAACGTCTTGACAAAATCGCCCTTGCCACGGTTGCTACTGTCTGGTGTAATCTTTTCGTAATCGCTCATAATCAAAACTCCTTAGTGGGAAAATCATCTATCAACATTCTAACACATTATTCTTCAATGTCAACATCATTTGGATATAAAATATCCCAACAACTGCCGCACGTTTTAGATATCAACAGTTCTCTTTCTGCCGCAGATAAATAATCAAGAACATCCTGAATATATTTATCACCAGATATCCATGCTTCCATATCATTTCTGTCTGCTATAATATTATATTCCTTAGAACATAAATTACAACGTACATTGTATGACTGACTTGCTGTGCTTACCATCATTATCTCCTTTTCTACCAGTATACTATATATATCGGCACTGTCAAGGATAATCTTTAGTAATTAAAAGAAATTTTTATACCCCACTATCAGGGGGTTTGCTTGCCCGCCCCGCTTCCCCCTATTCGGGGGGATTCAGGTGTTCAAATATCATGATGTACATTTGTTCAAACTCTTCGTTTGATAAATCACCTTGCATATTTACAGCACAGACTTTTAATAATGATTGTAAGAATTGTCTGTCGTTCAACGTGTCCATTCAAACCTCAGTCCTACGTTAATGTCTTCAATCGCTCGTTCATCAAGTTCAATAGTTTTATTCAATGATAATATATTTCTGTTTGGTATGATTGCACAGCTAGGAAGTAAACTTGCACATGCGAGGGTTAGTAAAGCCGCAGTATTATAATAATTATTTATGATGGTATAATCATTGGTGTGTCTCTTTCTACCCCGTGTCATTGTGCAGTTATTCCTTTCCGAATATCATAGCCCAGATATAAAGCATGATGAATAGTTCTATCAATAAACCTCCTACGTCAGAGACAGTAGGACAACGTGGAATCGAACCACGGGATGCAACCAGCTTGCCTGTCCCAACAAGAGGACTGATACGCACGACAACAATGTGCGTACCAGCCTCTCATCAAGGGACTTACGATAGAATGGGTTCAATCATCTTATCGCAACGAAGAGTGCGGAATTGTCCTGTCTCGGACTGTACAACCGCATACTTACCATTTGGCCCAGTGCCAGATCGCTGAATGACACCCGTGTGCCATTTTAGAACATTCAACCGTCCGTGCTTTGGGTATTTGCAACGGATGGTTTTACCCTTACGGATACGCTTACTTAATACTTCGTAACTCATGAATCAACTCCTTAGCAACTTTTTCCTCAAACTCTTGGAAAGAGAACACCTCTTTCACCCCTTGATTATCAACCGTGACACCCTTTTTCGCTTCAAGGCGAACAACTGTTCCAAGCGAAGTAACAGTGCCTAAACCTACCACTGGTTTCATATAAAACCTCCTGAGTCCAAGTGACTTGGGGCCGAAGCCCCTTATCACATCATACCATAGTATCGTCCAAAGTCAAGCACTTACTTGAGCCTTTTCAGAAACTTTTTTTGCTTTTGGCAATGCCAGTGAAATATTACACTTTCGCTTTGCCCAGACTTTCAAACCTTGCTCCGTGAGAGCTTTGGTATTTGCATGACCAACGTGATCATATTTTGCGATACCATCAACTGCACTCTTGAGCATACCACATACTGTAAGTTCATCAATGTTGTCACTGACTAGCTCCACAGTAAAAGTGTACTTCTGCATCATTTATCTCCTTTGGGTTATCAACTTCTTACTTTTTCATTATAATATTATTATCGTCCTTGTCAAGTACCTTTCTTTAATTATTTATTTATTTTTATATACCACCCATATAGGGGGTTTCCGGGCCGTCCCCGCTACCCCTCTTCCGAGCTACACACACCTATCATATATACTACCTTATCAATTAATTCCTCTAAGTATTCTAATTTCTTAAAATAATCAGTATCATCATCTAAGTAGTGATCTTTTTGTAGCTCAACAGTTTCCTCATAGTGAGCGTCTGCAATGTCTGCCAACATCTCATAATCATGCTTAGTAAGTTTCATAGATTCAATCATTTAATATATCCTTCCTTCCTTAGAATTTGTTCACTGTCTACTACAAACGTGGTTGTGTCAGCAGAAGTATAGTCCCTGTACCCACGCTCATCAAGATACATATACTCATCAAGTTCATCATCGGAATTGCATTCGTGAATAGCAGTCCTACAAGCATCGTAAGGTTCCTTATCGGTTGAGAATATAAGTTGAAGAGTCCCTGAATTAATATAATATTTAGCCATCGTTATACTCCTAGTGTGATGGAAACAAAACATTCGCCAAACCTTGGACGCACAGTTGACAGTTTACACTATTCTTTGATTTTGTGCAAGTGACAACACCACGACCACGACGAATCTCTGGACAAGTAATATACCTATCGCCACCTAATACAACTAACTTCGGCAGATCGCTACGCCATTGGTCAGCTTTCTTTTTACTTCTTGGACGTTTTGTGGCGATCTTCTCGTCGCTGTCACACCATGCGAATAACTCAAACCCTGCGGCTTTTGCTTTTGCTACATCGTCATGATTATGTACACTTGCATACATAGTAATATACTTACCTAATATCATAGATAGTTTAGTATCATATATATGAGTATATGCCCACATCTTAGGAAGTTTACCGCCCTCTTCTAATATACTTCTACATGCCCATAATATATTATCAACGTACTCATTATCTAATTCTTTACCATTTTTGAAGAAGTCGCCCCGCTCATGCCACCGCAAGTCTTTATCCTTCTTAGCACAGTCAACGAGCATAGCACGAATCTTGTTCTTCTCTGTAATGAGATTCTGCATTCCAGCAGGACGAACACCCGGATAGATTTTTTCTAGTTGTTCAGCATAACAGCCATTGCCTAGAAATTCACAGGTTGGTGGGCAAGTGTCGCCAACAGGCCGCGATACTACAATACAATTCTCTTTACCTAGCTTATCATTACCTTTTGCTGTCTTCATAATAATCTCCTAGTGGGTAATGTAATTATATACTATATATCGTCTATGTCAATAGGTAATCTTTAATATTTATTTTATATACTCCTAATGGGGGGTTTCCCTGCCCGCCCAGAATCCCCGCTACAGGGGGGAGTGGCTGGCTATTTTCTAAGATATGATCCTATCGGATCAGGTAATACATAGTAGGACTTAGGTGCTTGGCCCGTATCAGGGTTTGCAGTTTCCTGTGACACTATCGCGTTACGTAATCCTGTGTCACACCGTATCCGTCTTAATGTATTGGCAGTGGTAGCCGGGACTTGCACCCGATAGAACGTCATAATTACTTTGTGAGGTAGCCTCCCCATTCCGTAATCAAGGCTAAACGTCTAGCTTCCTATGTCCTACCACATAATAAGTATACTATACTTATCGTCATTGTCAAGCCATAACTTTAATATTTGTCATGGAGTCTGCTACTCTATTCAGAACTTTCTGCCACTTTGTTTTACCATTCCATTGCATAGTACCAGCACAAAATTTTACAAATCTCCCTACGCTCTGCATATCATCCAAGTCCAGCGGTATCATATCATCATAACCGTGATACTGCTTGTAGTCTAATTGAGTTTTGGGATCATGAACAAATTCACCATTCTCGTTGTATGTAATATCGAATTCATCTCTTATATTTTCTCCTAATACAAAATCATCACACTGGTTTTTCTTTTTGCCTTTTGGTCTTGCGTTTGAAATATCAAGCCACTGCAATACATTCTCGCTCGTTGTATAAAACCATTTTACTTTTCTAGGCAGTACAATAGGACATACCATCACATGATGTAACGCTGGTTTGACTGCTTGCGCTCTGAATCTCATACCGTCTAGCTTGTGTATACTATAAATCAAAGATGACTTGGTTTCCAGCTTACATGGCATAGTTTTATATGGTAAAACGTGTTTATCTGGAAAAGGTTTAGTACCTAGATGCAAAAACAAATCGTTATCATAATCTGCGGACTTGTACAGAATTTCACAGTTGTAGTTCGCATCTGCTGCGACTTTGCGAGTTACTGACACTATATGTCGCGGTGCTGTAATTGAATCAATGTGATCCACTGGTTTGCCCACAAGAGCAGACGTAACTTTATAGCTGTAGTGTGATAATTTTTGACTGAAATAATCAGAAAAGAAATTTCCTCTCTTAATAGAACTACATTCTAATGCAATGAATCGACAGTCTTCGCTTGCTTCTCCCTTTCTGTAAAAATACTCTGCACAATTTTTAGATTCTTTTGTGTACCTAAGTCCGGTTGCAATTTCTGATTCGTGACTCATCTCTACCACTCTTTCTTAAATTTAGTTGGGTTGGTCTGACTATATGTCAGATGGATACATCATAACATATTAATCGTCATTAGTCAAACCCTAACTTTAGAAAAGAGTTCAGAATTATTTTACGCTTACCCCCACCACAGAGGGGTTTCCGGGCGGGCCGGACTATCCCCTAATCGGGGGGAAAGATTATAGCCCAAGCGATTATCAATATTATTACTTCAATCATTGTTGTATTGTGGATGGGGAGGAGTTATTTTATTACCTCCAAAGTTTCAGGGTATGATATGTCAATGTCCCTACTTTGAACCACTATCTCCAGACTGTGTACCACTTGGTCGTCCTCCAGAGCGTCATGTGCTGTTGTGATCTCATACTGGCTACCACATTTTCAGCCACCATCCTATAGCAGAGGAGCTACCTCCACTATATGTATTGTATTATGCTAAGTCTCCTGTGTCTTCGTAAAATTCTTCTGTACTGAATACCTGTTGTATAGTATACGGTATATTCTCTGGTTTGTCAATATCAATATGTTCATCAACAATACCTTCTACTGGATTTGACCATTGACCACAGAATCCCATTGATGGCTCAATATAATATGCTTCAACAGTCATATCCAAGGCGTTCAGTGCTTCGTACAATCCAATCGGTGGATTCCACGCTGTATCAAATCGCAAGTGGACATAGCCATATCCTTCCTCGTCAACTTGCCAATCGCATTCCTCGTCTGCTGTGTATTCTGTCTTGCCAAAATCCCACTTCGTACCCCAATTATTGATACGCCAGTAATACCAACTATCCTTATTCTCGAATGTATCACCTTCGCCTATCATCATATCCGTTTCAGGATCTCGCGGAGTAGGTAGGTAATTCTCTATCACACCGCCTCTATCGTATGCTCCTGCTAGTTCTAGTATCTGCTCTTTTGTTCCGTGGATCGTCGCTTGATTGCTACACCAGTTCGGCATGGGCTTGATCTCCTGCTGATTCGTCGTCGGGGAAAATATTACACTCATCACACTTCTCTATAGTCCATCGTAACATATTTATATTCATTGTCAATATCCATCCTCTATTATTACATAATTCACACATCGCAAGTCTCCCTGCTTGGTACTATGGTAAGATCATCTACCATAACAACAATTTCATTGTCATGTTGTACTATCTTTCCCTGTATGCCAACCATTGTACCCTTCTTCAAGGATTTTCTATAATACTTTCCCTTTGTTGAGTGACAGAATAAAACAGCGGACATATACAAGTTGTCAGCTACACGCAAACGCATACGACATTTATATCCACTGCGAGAAAATACACAAGTTGCGTCTTTGGTCAATCGTCCAACACCTATCCACGTATTGATATTCATACCATCATCTCCTTGTTATGAGGCCACCACTGTGGCTGTTGTCGTCCCTTGTCCCACTTTGCGAAGTAGGCTTTCTCCATTATATAATATTGTCTGTATGCGTCAACAGCATCCTCACACTTATATTCATTTTCCATACATTGTGCGTATGGAGTGTGCGGCCCGTTGGGTAACATATCAAACATATCACACATCTGGTCTATGCCGTCATGACAACTATGTGTCTTGCCATAACGGAACTGATATTCTTGACACAATGCACGACCATGTAAACATAACCATACAAAATTAGTTTTAGTCTCGCCAGCCCAGATCGTAGCAGGGTGATGCTTGTAGCCGCCGATGAGTGGCGTACCTTTGCTAGTCAGTGGCATCTGCTCATCAGTGGCCCCGTGCTTGCGTAACGCAGAGCCTAACATCTGAAACGTCTCAACGATCATCTTTGGTATATGCTTGTCACACATCATCTGTGCTGCAATCGCTGGATCGTCGTCTAATACAAATATGTTCATCGTTCCTCTACCATTAAGTGTCTGTACTCCCAATCAATATCATCTATTTTACCAGTTGTGTCCTTGAAGTCAACTTCCATCTCAAATAATACTTCGTCTAT
>Ga0257110_1000552_pt1 | contig 17921 bp, 15 predicted proteins | sample LP_taG_7_FD_190184 | JGI IMG/M metagenome (GOLD analysis project Ga0257110, IMG submission 190184) | Marine microbial communities from Northeast Subartic Pacific Ocean, Canada - LP_J_2015_P26_10m | ecosystem: Environmental > Aquatic > Marine > Oceanic | place: Canada: Northeast Subartic Pacific...
AAAAAGGAAAAAAAGGAAAAAAAGGAAAAAAAGGAAAAAAAGGAAAAAAAGGAAAAAAAGGAAAAAAAGGAAAAAAAGGAAAAAAAGGAAAAAAAGGAACACGGAGAAGAATTCAAGCTAAATAAAAAATTAAGAGATATGGAAGAACAAGAAGTAAAAATGTTCGAAGAAAATACAGATGAATTCAAAAACTTATATCCAAATTTAAACGATCCAAATTTTATAATAAAAATTGCCGAAAAAAAAGAGTTTCAAGAAACAAAATTCAAAGGTGATATTGGAAATGTAGAGATAATGGCAGAACAAAAATGTAATGAAGAACGAGAATTAGCATCTCATCAAATGTTTGTTAAAAATTTCATGTCTTTTAATACGCCATATAATAGTTTACTTTTATATCATGGGCTAGGTAGTGGAAAAACGTGTGCTGCTGTAGGAATAATGGAGGAAACACGGGATTATTTTAAACAATTAGGGGCGAATAAACCCATATATGTGCTTGCACAACCAAATGTACAAGCAAATTTTAAAACAGAAATTTTCGATTCAAGAAAATTAACACATATAAATAACATATGGAGCATGAAATCCTGTATAGGTAACAAACTATTAAAAGAATTAAACACAAATACCATTAATTTAAGCAAACCAAATATTATAAAACAAATTGATAAATTAATACGTAGGTCCTATAAATTTTTTGGTTATGGAGAATTCGCGTCCTTTGTTATTAATTCTTCAAGAGTAGAAGGAACATATAAAAAAGAAACAAAAAAAAAAATAATCAGTCAAAAATTAAATGAGTTATTTGGAAATACTCTTATTGTTGTAGACGAAGTTCATAATATTAGAAATACAGGGGATTATAAGACCAAAAAAATTTATAATACTTTACTAACTCTTGCAAAAAATGTAGATAATTTAAGATTATTATTTTTATCTGCAACACCCATGTTTAATGACAGTACAGAGATAATTCCTATTTTAAATCTTATGAATACAAATGATAATCGCTCATCCATTGGAATAAAAGAAGTGTTTGATAAAAAAGGAAATCTTAAATTAAGTGAAACCGGAGAAAACATAGGAGAAAATCTATTAAAAATGAAAGCGAATGGATATATTTCTTATGTTCGTGGTGAAAATCCATATGTATATCCATACAAAATATATCCAAAAAATTTCAATTCCTCAAAAAGTATTTTAAATAACGAGTATCCAAATAAGACATTAAATGGCAAAGATATTATTCAAACGATACAATACGTGGATATATTTACAATATTAATATCTTCATATCAAGAAAAGGTGTATAATTATTTATTAAATTCCATAAAAACAACAGATATTACCTTTGAAAATTTAGATTCTTTTGGATATAATTTATTAACTCCATTATTGCAAGTGTTAAATATGTCCTATCCTAGTAAATCCTTTATGGAAGATAAAAAAGTAAATAAAGATGTTCTTTTTGGAACAACAGGAATGGATTCCATTATGAAATATGATTTTGCAACCAAGAAAAATTTCCAATATAAAACTCTTGATTATGGTCGAATATTCTCTGTAAATGAAATTGAAAAATATAGTCCAAAAATTAAAAATATCGTTGATAATGTTATTACTTCAAACGGAATTATTCTTGTATATTCCAATTATCTGGATTCAGGAATTATTCCTCTTGCTCTTGCGCTAGAAGAAATAGGTCTTCAACGATATGGAGAAACCTCTTCCTTTTTCAAACCTGGAGAGATTAAAGAGAAAAGTATTTTTAAATATAGTATCATTTCTGGAGATAAAAAAATTAGTCCTAATAATGATTTTGAACTAAAAGCATGTTCAAATCCATCCAATAAAAATGGAGATGAAATAAAGGTAGTGTTAATCTCTCGAGCAGGAACAGAAGGACTTGATTTCAAAAATATACGACAGGTGCATATTCTTGAACCTTGGTATAACATGAACAGAATTGAACAAACGATAGGACGCGCGGTCAGGACAAAAAGTCACTGTGGACTACCTTTTCTTGAACGTAATGTAATGATTTTCTTATATGGAACCATTTTAAATAATGATACCGAATCAACCGATTTATATGTGTATCGTCGTGCCGAAGAAAAAGCGGTTCAAATTGGTAAAATCACACGATTATTAAAGCAAAATGCGGTCGATTGTATTTTAAATACAGAGCAAGGAAATTTTACGGAGGAAAATATAAATCAAAATTACGATATAATACTATCAGATATGCAAACGATTAACTATAGAATAGGCGATAAACCCTTTACTGAAATATGTGACTACATGGAAAGTTGTAATTTTGTATGTGCAAAAATGAAGGCGAATATAGAAGGTAGTATAAATGATTCCACATATAATGAAACGTTTTCTTCATTAAATAATGATCTTATTGTTAAAAAAATTAAGATGATATTTAGAGAATATTACTTCCTTAAAAAAAGTGATTTAATCGCTAATTTAAATATTCAACGGTCTGTTCCTATAACTCAGGTCTATTCCGCATTAAACCAACTTATTTATGACAAAAATGAATTTTTGTTTGATAGATTTAATAAACCAGGACATCTAATTAATATAGGAGAATACTATTTATTTCAACCTATAGGAAATGATGATACAAATTTATCAGTGTTTGAAAGAAGTTCTCCTCCAGGACAAATAAGAAATAAACTTGTTTTTACATTAGATAAAAAACAAGTTCCAATACCTCCAAATACGAAGATACCGGTTGAAAAATCTAAACCCCTTATAAAGAAAACATTGGACATTGAATTAAATACATATTTAGAAGAATTGAACCAAAAATATCTAATCGCGCAAACTTACAACGGAAAATTAAATGCAAAAAGTTCATGGTATGAATCTATAACAAAAATTATACCTATACTTGAAACTATTGGTATGAAAAAAGAGGATACCTATGAACACATATTTGAACACATTATTGATACTATACCATATAAGATAAAAATCAAACTTCTAGACTATTTATATGGCGACAATACATTAGATGAATTTCAACAAAAAATAAAAATATATATAGACACATTGTTATTAAATGTAAAACCTTATCCAGCCATTTTATTATTAAATAATGAAGCGGACAATAAAAAAGATAAACAAGTTATGCTTGTTTATAAAAATAAAAAATGGAGCGACGCATTACCCGAAGATAAAGAAAAATATATCCCTCAAATTATGTCCTTAAATGACGACATAAACGACAATAAAAAAAATAAAATGTCACCATTATTTGGTTATATTACACCATTTAAAAATACAGCTGAAATGGTATTTAAAATTAAAGCAAATATCAATGAAGATGTAAAGGAAGGTAATAAAGGGAGACGATGTGACCAAACAAAAAAAACAGAACTTATTAGCTTACTAAATCAACTATTTTTAAGCATTCAAAAAAATGTTTCCATTGATTATTCAAAATTAAACGTTACCCAACTTTGTTGCTTACAAGAAGTCTTGCTCCGTAATCTTAATAAAAATAATACCCTATCAAAAACATGGTTTTTACCACCTGAAAAATCCATATTTATAATAAACTTATAAATATAAAATTGAAAATTATATAAATAATATATATACATATATTATTTATTATGCCAGATTTAACCAAAATTAACAACGAAAACATATACTCAAATACATTAATAACAAAAAAAGTCGAAATACCCATAAATAAAATTGGTTCTAACATGAATGAATACATAACCAATAGACTATCAAGAGAAATAGAAGGCAAATGTTCTATTGAAGGTTATATTAAACCAAATTCAATAAATATTATTAGTCATTCAAGTGGATTAATTCAAAATAATACTATTTTATTTGAAGTGTTATTTGAATGTTTAGTTTGTTTTCCAGTTGAAAATATGCTTATTAAATGTTTTGTAAAAAATATTACAAAAGCAGGAATACGTGCAGAACTTCAAGAAATACCGACACCACTTATCATATTTCTTGCCAGAGATCATCACTATAAAAACAGTGAACAGTTTTCTTCTATTGCAGAAAATGACGAAATAGCAGTAAAAATAATAGGACAAAGATATGAACTTAATGATGAAGCAATATCTGTTATTGCAGAACTTGTAAATCCAGAAAAAGCCAAAAAAAAGAAAAAGGAAAAAAAAATAAAGTTGATTATAAACTGATAAAAATATACATAAGTATATTCATAATTATATTTAAAAACATAACACATATGTTTTTTATATGAATACTTTATTAGATATTAAAAGTGATATTGAATTTCAATCTAAAAATCATCAAATTGAAATACTTAGAATATTAATAGAAAATAAAGTTCAAATCAATGAAAACAATAATGGAGTTTTTGTTAATTTAACAAAAGTAGACGAACTAATTATTTTAAAAATTAAAAATTATCTTAAATATATAAAAGAACAAAATACAACACTTGATACAATTGAAAAAACAAAAGAAAATTATAAATTAACGTTTTTTGAAGATAATCCAATAGAATATAAAGATAAAAATTTAGAATTATTATGAATCAAACTAAAAAAATATTATCCGGAATAGATAATATTTTTATTACTAATAAAATTTATAATTTATATCATATTACACCCTCGTCCAAGGTTGTTACTAATAAAACATTCAATACAAAAAAAACAGACCTTTTTAATATTTCACATAAAAATAAAAGATTATGGGTCATGTATTATCTGTTACGAAAGGAAACCTTTGAAACGAATCTATTTAAAATAGAACAGGAGTTTAGAATAAAAAATATAGAAATGATAAATGCCAATCCGGATCTATTAAAACCCATTAAATTAAAACATTATGATATTGTTCATGATATTATGCATAGCAAACATATTGATATTTTTTCTTTGCAAGCTATGTGTATATATCACAATATAACCTGCATGTATGTAGAAAGAAAAAAATATTATATTCTTGGAAATAACGAACCTACACACATTATTATTGAAGATAAAGATAAAATGGGAATTTATTTTGATGCAAATCAAATCAAATTACAATATTATAAAAATAATTATTTCTATGTTGAAAACATTAAAAAACCACTTAAATCCATATCTGCCTACTCCAGTGGCGATATACAAAATATTTGTCTTCAAATTAATATTCCCACAAATACCATAGAAGGCAAAAAATTAACCAAAAAAGAACTATATGAAGAGATCATTAGAAATTTATAAAATTGAATGATTTAAAATAATATAACAATTTATATATAACTATGTCTGCCAATATATCTACAGATGAACTTATAAAATTACATTTAGTTAAATATCAACAACCAGAAGATAACACAAATTACGAATTTGAAGTAAGATTTAATACAAAAGGTATAAAAATTACAAGAATTCAATTCGAAAACGTTATTCAAATACTTAAATCAAAAGGGTTTCATTCCACAAGCAGCGATAACGGTGTAAATATTCTTAAAATACAAAATGAATTTAATGACCCAAATTTAGTAGGAAATAAAAGAATATCTAAGATAAGAACACAGATTGAAGGTATTTCAAATATACAGAATTATTGTAAAAACAATGATATTAAAAATATACTGAATAATGACGCCTTTGCTGTTGACTTTATAAGTAAAACTTATATTAAAAACGAAAAAGAACAAACCGTTTATCCTATTGATATTAAAGAATACAATCTAAGAATTGCCTATCAAAAAGAGGTTGAACTTATGCCATTTTCTGGAATTATAAGGGGATTAAAAGAAGAATGGAATGATTCTAAAAAAATATTTAGATACATGAATAGAACTTCCTTTAAACATCCCTCCTTTCCATTTACTGTTGATATGAGTATTATTCGTTCCAGTTCATTAGATCATAAACGAAACCCCATACCACAATATAAAATCGATGAATCCAATGTATTCAACAACGAAGAAACCTTTGAAATTGAACTTGAACTTGATAATTCTCTTCTTTCCACATTTGTAAAACAACACTCTGCAAATAGTGAAGATACTGTTCTACAGATTAAAAAATCCTTATTAAGTCTTGTCACCATTGTCTTGTCTGGACTACAAAATACCAATTTTCCCCAGCCGTATCCTTCATTATATAAAGCAAAAGATACCTACTTGGAACTATTACATGGTTCCCCGCAAAAAAGAAGAATTACATCCAAAGACTTTTGCGGTCCGTCTTCTTATACTTTACAAATGGTTAATATACAATCACTCACACAAGATACCGCTGCTCCTAATATAAGAAGCATGTATTGTGTTACAGATAAAGCCGATGGCGATAGAAAATTATTATACATTAACAATGAAGGTCTTGTTTATCTTATCACAACTAATATGCAGTTTGAATTTACAGGAACCAAAACCACTAACACACATGTTAAAAATACGTTAATTGACGGAGAACACATTACTCATAATAAAAATGGAAAATATATTAACTTATATGCCGCTTTTGATATATATTATATTTCAAAAAAATCTTTTCGAAATAATGCATTTATACCTTTTGAACCTAAACATGTCGCTAATAATTTTAGATTACCTATATTACAAAACCTTATAAAATCCGTGCAATTTATATCTTCACAAGATGGAAAACATGTCCCTCCACTTAGAATTGAATGCAAAAGATTTAAAAGTGGTATTGATGATGATGCTATCTTCGCTGCATGCAATTCCTTGCTAACAGACATTGAAAATGGTTTATATGAATACGAAACAGATGGATTAATTTTTACACCACTTGAATATGGTGTAGGTTGTACTAAAATTGGAGAACCGTCGCAACCCAGAAAGACCACATGGGAACTATCCTTTAAATGGAAACCCCCAGAATACAACACTATTGACTTTTTAATTACCACAGTTAAATCCAAAAATGGCGGTGATCTTACAAACACTATTTTTAAAGAAGGAACTAAAATGACATCGGATGCGGATCTTATACAATATAAAGTTATCCAGTTACGATGCGGATTCGACGAAAAAAAACATGGATACATCAATCCGTGCAACGATGTCTTAAATGATAACACACCATCTCTTACTGAAGATGTTGATAATCGTGAATTATATAAACCGGTTCCATTTTATCCCACCAACCCCAGTGATCCCGATACTCACCTTTGTCATATTATTCTTAAAAAAGATTCCAACGGAGAATATCAAATGATGACCGAAGATGGAAATGTGTTTTATAATAATACAATCATTGAATTCAAATATGATAAGACCAAAGAAAATCATCAAAAATGGACACCTATCCGCATACGAAATGATAAAACAGCTGAATTTAGACAAGGTATTAGAAATTTTGGTAATGCATATCATGTCGCAAATAGTAACTGGTATTCCATACATAATCCCATACTCGTCGAATACTTGAAAACTGGTGAAAATATTCCCATTCTTGAAACTGAACAAGATGTATATTATAATAGAAATTCACAATTAAGTTACACTGAATCCCTTCGTCATTTTCATAACAGAGTTGTGAAATACGCCATTATTAATGGTGCTTCAAAACCCGGAGATACACTTATTGATTTCGCGGTTGGAAAAGCTGGAGATTTATCGAAATGGAGTTTCTCAAAACTTTCATTTGTATATGGTTTAGATATATCAAAGGACAATATAGAAAATCGTATTGACGGGGCATGTGCAAGATATTTAGATGAAAAAAAGAAGCGTTCCAATTTTCCTTCCGCTATATTCTTACAAGCAAACAGTTCTCTTAATATAAGAGATGGAAGCGCCTTTTACAATGAAAAAGAACGAACCGTTTCAAAATTAATATACGGAGATATTCCAAAAAATGAAACACTTGGTAAAGGCGTTGCAAAGCAGTATGGTAGAGGACATACGGGGTTTAATGTATCCTCTTGTCAATTTGCATTACATTACTTCTTTGAAAATAAAACATCTTTGTCCAATTTTATGAAAAATCTAAATGAATCCACCAAAATGGGCGGATATTTCATTGGAACGTGTTACAACGGAGAAAAAATATTTAATGACCTCAAAAATAGAAAATCCATGACCATTTTCAAACAAAAAAGAAAAATATGGGAAGTCACCAAACAGTACACAAAAAATGCTTTTAATAACGATGAAACATCAATCGGTTATGCCATTGATGTATATCAAGAAACCATTAATAAAACCATTCGTGAATATCTCGTGAATTTTAAATATTTAATACGAATTATGGAAAATTACGGATTTAGACCCGTCACTGACGAAGAAGCTCGGTCCATTAACCTACCCTCTGGCGTAGGAAATTTCAAACTGCTTTTTGACAAAATAACTGAAGATGTAAAAAGAAATCCTAACATTAAAAAATACATTGGAAAAACCCTAAGCATGAGTTATGAAGAAAAACAGATATCGTTCTATAATAATTATTTCGTTTTTAAAAAAATAGCTACTCATGACCCCGTAGTAGAAGAACTTGAAGAAGCACAGAAGCCATCTCTATCTTCTCCACCTCCTACAAATCTAGGACCGCGGGGGGTTGATAATCGTCCAGCATGGTTGCAAAAAAAAGATACAGAATCATCCACAAAAACAGAAGAAACTAAACCTAAAGAAACTAAACCTAAAGAAACTAAAACGGCAAAGAAAGGTAAAAGAATTAAATTAGTCAAAAAAACAAAAACGGGTGATTCAAAAACAGATTCCTAATATATTCTAACACTTTTTATAGTATATTTTTCGAGAACGCAAAAGCAATTCTTTATCTGCAGTATCCTTTAATTTTTTTACAAAAAGATAGAGTCCTTCCCAAAAAGTATACTTCCTATATGGAATCCCCTTCTTTTTCGCTAACTCTTCTATATCCTTACGTATTAAATAATAATGTTCCGGTGGCATTTGGGGCGCAATATGATGCTCTATTTGTAAATTTAAAAATCCAGAAATATACATGGAAATTTTACAATCTGTATTCCAATTACAAGTACTTATTAACTGTCGGTCAAACCAATCATTGGAAATATTTGCAATTCTCGGCATTGCCATATGATTAATACTAAACATTAATCCAAGATATAAGCCTTGAAATGCGTATCCTATGCAATAAAACAAGACAAAATGATTCGTGTTTCTATTAAATCTTGAAAATAAATAGAAATGTAATCCTACCAAAAACATTTCAAATTTTTTTTTTCTACGTATCATGAATAATTTTGTCGATACAATAAACACCGGAACATACAAAACCAACATTGGAAATACTAATATATGTTGCATGCGCAACAAATAACTTGGAACCTTCTTTACAAGCACATCATCCCACGCAAAAAAAGGGGTTGTTCTTAAATCTCCATCATATCCTATTGAATTCGGCATTGCGTGATGTTTGTTGTGTCGGTTTCTCCACCAAGATCCAGAACCACCTTTCAACAATCCTTCAAATAAATCTTGCGTGAAATGATCCATTTTTGTATTTCCAGTAAAACCTATGTGACCAGCATGATGCTGAACAAAACCACAATGGGTCCAACCAATACCTGTAATAAGACCACCCCAAATAGGATATCCCAACATTTGTATATACAAGCCTAACAATGTTATTCCACATACAACTGAACCCCAAATCATAAATTCATAATAATTTGTTTTATATAATCCCGCATCATTCCATTTTTTTATCATTTTTGTAAAATCGTCCTCCTCCTCTCTATACTCTTTTGTTTCCAAAACAGGCAAAGCTTTCAAAATCGCAAATGCCTTTTTTGATTTGGAATGAAATGTATGAAATACATCCGTAGCATCTAACTTGTTATAAAAATTTATGATATTTCCTCCAGGATGAAACTTACTAAATGTCGTTACATCATATTTTTTTCCTTGAATTGTTAAGACTGTCTTATTATCTAAAATAGCCATTATATACATATATAAAATAATATTAAATACAATTAATACTTAATATTATGAGTTATTTCCCCATAACATTTATAAATAATAATAGATGCGATGAACAAATGTTTAATATGCACTGCAGTAATGATGACGCCGTTAATGTAAATCCTTTTCTATCTAAAACCACATTTAAATACATAAAACAAATGAAACAAGAAATTGATAAATATCAAACCGAATGGGATAATCTTAAAAAATATGTAAATCCTTATGAATATATTCATACACAAATACCTGACTGTAAAAGCAGTGTTTCAAAAATAAAACCCATATCTAGGTCCTATTATAAATTAATAGAAATATGCGATCATTTAAACGTGTTAAATGATAATTCTTATCCCATTTCTACTTTTCATTTAGCAGAAGGACCAGGTGGATTTATAGAAGCCATGATTTCACTACGCAAAAATCCAAAAGACTCCTACTATGGAATGACTTTAATTGGAGATGATACAAATATACCAGGTTGGAACAAAAATAACCAACTTAAAAAACAATCTAATGTAACTCTTATTAAAGGACCAACCAATGATGGAGATCTATTAAAAAAAGAAAATCTGCAGTATTGTTTCGACAACTATAAAAGTTCTATGAATATTATTACTGGTGATGGGGGATTTGATTTTTCCACGGATTTTAATAAGCAAGAATTAGTATCTGCAAAACTAATTTTAGCACAAATTTTTTATGCCATTATTCTTCAAAAAGCCGGAGGAACATTTATTATTAAGTTTTTCGATATTTTTTATAAATCTACTTGCGACATGATTTTCCTTTTATCGTGTTTTTACGACAAGTTATATATTATAAAACCAAATACGAGCCGGTTCGCTAATTCTGAAAAATATATCGTGTGTAAGTTTTTTAAATCCAACATTAATAAACATGAATTATTACCAGTATTTAAGAAGGTTATAACTGACATACAACACACAAATTATATCACCAATATTTTAAATTTTAAACTACCGTGTATATTTACTTCAAAAATAGAAGAAATTAATTCTGTTCTTGGGCAGCAACAGATTGAATGTATTATAAATACGCTTCAGTTAATAGAAAATCAAAATAACAGTGAAAAATTAGAACAATTAAAACAAAATAACATACAAAAGTGCATTAACTGGTGTATTAAATATAAAATACCTCATCACAGAATCATTCAACAAACCAATATTTTCTTAGAACAGGAAAACTAACACTTTTTAGAACAAGAATAAAATGTTTAATATTATTATATTTTAAATGGAAAAAGATTTTAATATTGAAAACTATAGTCTATTTGATATTTTACATTTATTACAATTACCCTATGAATTTCAAACACCTCATTTAGCAGAAACTAAAAAAAAAATTAACTTATTAAACCAACCTAGTGTAGATAAAGGTGTATACGATTTCTATAAAAAAACATTTATTGTTGTCAATTGTTTAAATAAATATCGAGAAAAAAAAATGGAATTTGATTTGGATTATTTCCCCGATTTAGAGGAAGACAAAAACTTATACAAAGAAATTTTAATTCTACCTAATTTCGAAAGATTAAATAGTCCAGAGCAAATCCTTGAAATTATTCTTAAAAACAATGAAAATTTAAGAATTAAATCTAATAATGAACAACCTAGAGAGATTTTAGAGCAATTTGCTCAAAAATTTGAAAGAACGAAAAAAGAACCAACGCTGTCTTCACATGTTCCTTTAGCTCCTGGTTCTATCAATGCTATTAAACGGCAGCTGCAAATACGAAATTTATTCATGCATTCATCTTTTAGAAATGAAACCGATCAACACGCCACCTCCACCAATTTTGACTACATTATTCCAAGTGAAATAAACAACGTCGTGTCCATGGAAATTACCTCCCTTGATATACCATCCAATTCATGGTATCACTTTAATAATCTTAGTTTTACATACAATACCACGGATACAGTAACACTTAATGGAAATTATACTGCAGATGAAGCAATTACTGCAATTAACAATCAAACAACAGCGGGTATAGATATTACCATAGATTCTAATACTCAAAAAGTTACAATCACAAATAATACAGCCAGTGCTGTTTCAATTACTTTTTCTACAGACGAATCCTCTAAAAAAAAGAGTTTGGGTTGGTTGTTGGGATTTAGAGAGATGGCATATACTATAGCAAGTGGTGGAGGAACTATCGTATCTGAAGGTATTATAGACACCGGGGCAAATAAGTATTTATATTTTTGCATCAATGACTATCAAAATAATGTGAATGAAATGAATTCTATTTGTGTTGCAAATAATCTCTCCAACAAACATATTTTAGGAAAAATATCAATTCCATCTGCCTCAAATCAAGGAAATACTACTTCATTTAAAAGTAGTTATACCTCAAAAAGAAACTATAATGGACCAGTGAACTTTAAAAGACTTCATGTTCAGCTTTTGGATAAACATGGAGAGATTATCGATTTAAATCAAATGGATTTTGGATTCACGCTGCAATTAGAATTGCTATATGAACGCGATTTAATTGTTTGATGCAAAAACAATAAAATAATATAATATAAAATAAATTTATATTTTATATTATGAGTAAATGGGTTTTATATGAACCTGATTATAATAAACCACATTGTATTACTATTTTTGACGACGGAAATGATATATTTAAGTCCAAGGAAAACACCTGGTTCATATGTGGCGAATGGAAAGAAAAAGTGCGTATGATTCATGCAGATAAAAAAACAGTGATTCAAAGCATTTCACGCTGGAAAGTAATTCAAAATATTATTACAACTAATTTGGAATATTTTGATAATTCCGCAGAAAAATTGAATGATTCTATAGCATATTATTTTCCTCAACAATGAATAAACTATCGTTTGACGCTATTTATAACATATCTGAATATTTAACTCCACAAGAAAAATTGGTATTTTCCGCTACCACCAAAAAGGAAATAGAATTTGACGCATTAGCCAAAAAGGCAATTCCACGAAAACATATTATTTCGTCTATTTGCGCCAATAGATTAAACAAGAATTGGTTTTTTAGTATTTCTAATAAAGAAGACTACATCGACGCTGTAAAAGAGGATTTAAATCCCGAAAACTTTGTTGATTTTGTAGATCATTCTCAATATGTTGTTTCTAAAGGAAAAAAAGCAATAATTGGATACATAATGCATTTAATCGACATGCAATGTACTAAATTATTTTGTCTTAATGAAATGCATTCCGCCCTATCTCCCTATGGAAAACAAACAAAGTCGTATTGTGAAGAAGAAATTTTTGTGTTCTCAAATAAATTTTATAAAAACGGTCAACTCCATAAGGCGTATAGATGGCCCAAACGACATGAAACACGAATCCTGCCTTTTAAATATAAAAATATATATAATCCTATGTGTTACAATCATGATATGATGTTGACGCACACACAAGCTCTTAACGTACGTGCACTGATTTATTAATATTACCAATAAGTTGCGTCGTCCATATCAACCACTGCTCTATTTTTTAATGTATTTAGCATTTTCATATACATTTTTAGACGATTTAAAGGACTAATTTTGGCAAGAATAACACAAAAAAATCTATATCCTGCATTATAATTATTATTTGGATCCTCTTCACTCAACCTAGACATAAATGGATTTAATAATGATTCATCTGTATGCTCCTTTATTACAAAAGATTTATAAAAATCTAATGCGTCAAACTGTAATATTAAATGGATTATTCCCTTCGTATGATAACTATATGCGTCATAGTATAAATCAACTGTTTTTTTTAAAATAAAGTGATACGTTTTTATATCTCTAATTAGTTCTAAAGGTTGAGGTGAATATGCATATGGCATAATATGGTGTGAAATAATTTCTTCTGGTAATTCTATCATTGATTAATATAGTATGATATATTTAATATTATATTAATATAAAAAAACTAACATTATGGAATTCACAAATAATATTTGTCACAACGACCCCTCGCGGGGAACTCCATTTAAAATCGCCACCTTTTCCCACAATTTAGACAGGTTACAAAAGTAGTCATCGGCTCATCCGCCGACCGTGTTTGCAATTGATAATACGTGCACTGGTCTGATACTTCTCCATTTTTTTTACAACGTCCGCACGTAAAATCACTGGAAATTTTCATGGTATTTTTATATTTATTGTCATCTCTTATCTTCTTTTTCTCAAGTAAATCCTTCCACTGTTCTGGGTCCATTTCCTGATGTGTCATATATGCAAATTCTTCTATTTTTATCTTATTATCCTTCAATTGTGTTCTTAATTCATCTGAACGCATTAAATTTAGATAAACGCTTCTCAAACGATCTGTATATAAATGCACAAAATAAGGATTTTCCCATTTTTTTACTACCGCGCGATAAGTTGCATCTTTAATTGTATAATTATATACTCCAATTTCCAAATTTTTAGCAACAGTTTTATCTTCCATTAATTCAGTAAGTTTTTCAATTATGTTCTCTCTAAATTCGGTTGGATTGTTTATGGTGGGCATTTGTTATTCACTTATTATATATATTTTTAAATCAATTTTTTTATATTTAAAAATATACTATTTTTCATCATCGGAAAATTCATAGTTTTCATAATCTAATTCGGAACAATCGTCTTCCCAACTTTCATCTTCATCACTGTCTGCATTACTATCATTGTCGCTGCAATCTGCATCACCATCATCGTCTACCACAAAACCATCCTTTAAATAACCATCTTTTGTCTTCATTTCTTTTGGAACATTTTTTAATTCGTCAACCTCATTTTCATCTTCTTTAGCAGTTGCTGATAAATCTTCAAATCCGCCAAATAATTTTTCATAAATTTGTGTCCATAAATCGATACTTAAATCCACATACTCATCTTTTTCTACTTTAAGTAAAATCATAGATCCAAAATACAAGGCGGAATCTATTGGTGGAGGCAAATCATATTTATTTTCACTTGAAGCCCGCCCTTCATCTCTAGCAAAACATTTGATGTGATGTGTTTCGCCATCTATTTTAACCTTCCAACATGCCCTTTCTTCAAAATGTTCATTTGATTTAAAACCACACTTTTTATAAATTTCTTCTATTTTAAAATTTCTTACCTTTGTTTCCTTAATATTTCCATTCTTCTCTATCAGCAAAAGTTGCAGCATTATATTCATTTTTCACAATCGGTTTAAATAGTTTTCCATAATATTCATTACATGAAGATCCATTTTGAGGAAATACCTAAAAAAATAAATGAAAACACCCTAAAAAAAAATCAAAATCGAAACTTCAAAAAAAACATGTTATATTCACAAGAAGGAGTCTTTTTATATGAAGAACCACATTTTTATAAACTATATTATACAGACGGTTCCTCTTATAATAAACATAAAATAGCAGGTCATACCTTAATTTTTGAAAATAGCCAAGAAAAAAAAATAAAAACAATGTGTAGACCTTTTCAATATAAAGAAGTTTTTCTTGAAATATATACCTATAAACTACGTCAAAATTCTAATACAGAATTATATATTGAAAGACAAAATAATGCAATCACTGATATTTATTTTATTACTAATGAAACAGATGAAAAAAACTTTAGTCTTCAAGAAGATATCCATGAATTCTTAAACACGTTTTAAATACTACGAAACTTTCGTTTTACTATATATAATGTACGATATTTTACAAACAATATTATTATCTATTATTATTATTTATACTATTCATTATACCTTTGATTATTTAAAAGATACATTGACTACGCATAAAACAAACAATGTTTTACATAAACATAATGAAAAATATCAAGAAATACTTAATATCATGAAAGTAAATAAACAGCCTGTTCAACAAAAACAAATGTCCATGAAAGACGAACTCACTGCATTTTTAAACCAACAAAACAGTAAATAAAGAATATAAAAACTACACCATACTTTTATCATGGATAAACACGACAAACAACATGTATTACAGAAATTTCCAAAATTTGAACTTTCTTATGTTAAAACCATACATAATAAAGTTCATTCTGATATAGTTGTAGCAATACCTTATGGGAAAAAATATTATGCGTGGTTTTCATATTATAAAAGTAATCACGTATGTTTTTTTTTGGAAATTGGTAGAAATAATGATATCACAAACATTCAAATATATCCTGTTTGCTTTCATAAAAATTTAGCAGAAAATACCGTATTCTATGGAACATTTCTCGAAAATAGATTTTTTTTCATAGAAAATATATACTATTACAAAAATAAAAATGTTTCCCTATATCCTTATCAAAAAAAACTGAAACTTCTTCAACATATCTTTGAAAATGAATTGAAAATTATTTCCTTTACAAATAAAGATATTATTTTTGGACTACCTATTATGAAACAGAATTTTTATGATTTAATAAGTATAATCCCTTATTTAAATTATAAAATATACTGCATACAATTCAGAAATCTCAACCAGGTTCACGGTGCTTTTAATCTTGTATATAAAAACACAACAGTGTCCAATGCCTATTTCGAAGTAAGACCAAGTATACAAAATGATATCTATGAATTATATTGTATGGATAAAAACGAAAAACAGTTTTACTCTTATTCAGTGATTCCTGATTATAAAACAAGTGTAATGATGAATGAAATATTTAGAAAAATTAAAGAAAATGTTAATCTTGATGCATTAGAAGAAAGTGATAGTGAAGACGAGTTTGAAAACGTAAATGAAGATAAATTTGTAAATATAAATATTGTAAAAATCATGGAATGTTCGTTTAATAAAACCCATAAAAAATGGGTTCCTCTTAAAATAGCATACAATAAAGAATTATCCTTAAAATCACAGATCACAATGATTGAAAAAAATAATATGAACTAGATATATATGTCGGGAATGATTGGACAGGCAGAAAATGTATTTAAAATGTTTTCTAACACAATAGTTCCAACTGGAGGATGCGGGTCGTGCAATTCACAAATGGGAGGTAAAAAGAAAAGACGCCCAAAACGTAAATCTAAACGCAAAAAAACAAAGCGCAAGACAACAAAGCGCAAGAAAACCAGAAGACAAAGAAAAAGATAAATTAGAAATGAATATATGAATATTTAGGTATACCTGATTGACTAGAAGTATATTTATATATATATATATATATATATATATATATGACAGATGAACTAAAAGCCGCCGGATTTATGGTAATACCTCCGCCTACACGACCTGCTGCCGCTGCTCCCCCGCCACTGCCGCCGCACAGTAGCGAAGAAGAGGTGGAGTTATTGTGGGTGAAGGATGACCAGTCGATGGGCAGCATGCCGCACGCACGGTATACCTGCCCTAGCTTCAAGTTTAAGAGTGGAGATAACCCGGAAAATAATGAAAAATGCACCAATTGCTACTGCTATGTATGTGATATTCCTGCTGACAACTGCGAGTTAGCAGGAACATGGACGAATAATCACAGTAACGCCTATGATGATAGAAATACATCAACCCAACATTGGTTTAAACAAAGGAGACAAAATAAAGATACAAATAAACGTAAGCGGTCTCCGTCGCCCCCGCCGGTTGAAAATTATTTCGTTAAAAACATGTATCCACCTATAGCTGGAAAATATATTAAGTTGAATAGAAATTTTTGGGATAAAAATAGACTACAGGACTGGGCGTTCGTGTTGTCGGTGAAGGACGACAAAGAAAAAGTATTGGAAGTAGACTACCCAATACATCCAGATGATTTGCCTCCTCACATCTCACCTACATATAATATAAAAGGCTTACCTTTTAGATATTATTGGAAAGGAGATGAGCGGACTGGCTTTGGAAAGAAAAAAGAATATGAAACGCATGTAGCCGAGACAGCATTTGATAGAGATGGTTTTATTAAGAAAGTCAAGCGTGAAGATAGTGGGTGGTGGGGGCGGTGGGGATGGGGAGTCAAAAGAAAAAGAAAAAGAAAGAAAACAAAGCAACGAAA
>Ga0257110_1000553_pt1 | contig 17917 bp, 18 predicted proteins | sample LP_taG_7_FD_190184 | JGI IMG/M metagenome (GOLD analysis project Ga0257110, IMG submission 190184) | Marine microbial communities from Northeast Subartic Pacific Ocean, Canada - LP_J_2015_P26_10m | ecosystem: Environmental > Aquatic > Marine > Oceanic | place: Canada: Northeast Subartic Pacific...
CAGAACCAACGGAAGATATATCAGACGATCTTCAGAGTGCCATCAACAATTTATTCTTTGGGGGTCAACCCCAGTAGATGGGTATGGCCACACAGGGACACAGGAATGAGACACAGAGCCTTTCCAGTCCCTTGTGAGTGTCAGCACCCACCCAAGCCCTTGAAGATGGTTGTAGAGCCTTGTAGAGCATGGGTGTAATAGGCACATCTTCACACAAACCTACCCCACACCTACCCTATACCCCTTTACCACACACACCTACCCACCTACCCCCCTACCCCACCGAACGACTTTCTAGACCCCTTAACGGAGACCTAAGAGCATGTCCAAAATAGGCACACTACACACACATTTCTACTTAGATGGACTATTCATAGTCACATACCACTCAGAGAAACGCATAGGACTCAAGTCCATAGACACAGGTACAATGCGCTACATCGACCACAGGTTGTTCCTATCCCAATACACAGCCCTTACAACTGGGATCTCGAACACATGAGCACACTTGCTACATTCACAGCATGCATATTGCATTCGCAGTATTGCAATCACAGCATACACCCACGCATTTCACCCCTCACACACATGTTGCACCATCAGCATGACACATTATGGGCATCCATGACGCGCTTGCAGCATGTTGCTTTAGCAACAAAGTTGCCGTTTGAGGCTCTCTATTCTTACCTTGTCCCTATGGGAGATGGAAAATTTGTACCAACGAAAAAAATCCCCTTAGGGGAAAAACTTTACATAACTATGAAAGAGCAAAACGGACAGAAATTGACCGAAAAAAACTTTACATAACTATGGGTTTGACCATTTACTTTACATAACTATGTAACTAATTCCAAAATCAGCTCCCGCTACAAGGCCGAGAGCACCGGACGGAATTTGTAGACGGACAGAATATGACCGTCAAAGCAAGAGAAATAATTTGACAGAATGGTCAAGACGTGATACATTGATAAGGAAGGGGAAGAACCCCATAACCATCCAACAAGGATTCAACATGACTTCAAAACTACCTTACATTGGCTACGACAAGCCGTTAACCGAGTCCAACTCAATCTTCTCTTATAGCGAGAGACTTGAAAGGGGTGCGAGATCCTTCATCGGACTTATGAAGAAAGGACAATATACACGTGGTGAGATGACCGACACCATCATCGAAGTGTGGCAAGTGGACTTGATGGATTTGGCTTGTGCCATCCATGACGACCCAGAATGGCAAGAGTTTATGAGAAACGGACAGAAATTGACCGTTGAACCAACAGAAAACATTTGACAAACCATCCGTAACAGGTTACATTACTTAAGAGAGGACAACTCAGTTCTCTTTAACCCCTCAGTCCTAGGACAATCACATGAGTTACTCAATGAAATACACCCACCAAATCACATACACCTTTGGTGGTCGCACTTTTGAGAGACGATTTGTCACCTACAATAGCGTTCCATCTTCACTGATTCTCAGCCGTATTGATGGCGACATAACAAACGTTACAACAATTCCCCACTACTAAGGACAACACCATGATTATTCATCCAACAGTAAACTCAACCTCAGGACAAACCATGACCAACGAAAGAAGACTACAAATTACAAGACACCGACTAGCATGCGAAATTAAAGCAAACGAGAGCGTGTTGGCTAGTGGCTCTCTAGACGACAAACACACAAAGATTGTTAAGGCTAACATCCTGTGGCTACAGGAACAGTTCTGCAAGACGGTCAAAAAATGACCGTTTGAGTAAGAGAAAATACTTGACAAACTATTCACCCCGTGTTACATTACTTACAAGAGAGCAATTCTGTTCTCGAAAACCCACGATCTAGGAGATCAACCCATGTTTATCGAAACAACAATCAACTCATTCATTGGCACATCAACCCCTACATTCATCGGTGAGACCCGAATTGACGGCTACGTAGGCAAGCGTCCTGTCGTCTTGCGAAAGATGCAAGGTGGCATGTTGATGCCCGTCCTAGGCACTACCCTAGCCCTACCCTATGGGACAGGTAAGGTGATAGGCTACTCAGACGAGAAACTACTTGTGGACGTTACCGAGTTCAACGATGACTACGAGTTCATCAACCACGATGAAACCGAAATATACGATGCAAGCGAGACCGTTGCAAGACGCAACAGTGCGCTACGTAGTTCTTTCAACACCATCATCAGCGACTACAATCGCTTGTACCGTTCTGAAGAAACGGGCATCTTGCCTAAATCGCGTCAAGCAAAACTCGATGCGTTCTTACCAACGATTACGATGACCACAGTGTGCGTAGCACTTGAAGGTCAGTTTCTCAAGGGTTCGGACAAGGTGGTTGCGCAAGTGGTCGCAAAACCAAAGTTGACACCTGCTGAGAGACGCAAGCAACGTAGACTTGAAATCGCTGACGCTAAGCGACTTGCCGATGCCCTACTTGAGGATGCACCGACACCATCGGGCATTCAAGACGAATTGGACGAAATGTTCGGTAATGACGATGGAGAGTTCTAAACCATCGCCCCGATGGGGCTTGTAGCATGTAGGCTCTATGATGTCGGTAGCCCCGACGTTGTAGGGCTTCTGTTTTATATGCCCATTTACTTTACATAACTATAATACGTTATGGGTGCGTGTGAGAAACGGACATATTCTGACCGTCTCGAGAGAAGAAAAAAATAATGTTGAAAACGGACAATTACTGACCGTAATGGTAGCCTTTTGATTTGACAGATAGCCCTTAACGTGATACATTAAGGTACCCAAGGAGATTACATGAAAAATCAAAAATTCCAAATCGTTATCACCCTCGCAATTTGGTTGCTTGCAACCATCTATTTCGTCGATTGTCTATTCACCACCCTCGAGAACCTCGAGTTCATAGGAGCCTCAATGCTTGCTTTCAAACCATCATTTTCAGTTTCACCCCTTGTCTCAAAGTCCCGCAAGTTCGGGGAATCTAACAAGGGTCGTTTGTTCTGTGGTCTACACACCCCAGCCTACCGAGTGCTTAACCATGTTTCTAAAGCCCTGCTAGAATCGAAGTTGTACGGTGCATGCGTTGTGATGAACTCTCGTGGCTACCACAAGCACATCTCTCACAAGTCCCTATTTTCCGTGACTATCTCACATGGCTATTCGTCCGTTACTATCGGGGCTAGAAAGATATTTGCTGTTGACGAGAACACCCGAACCATCTATCACATCGACAGTGCCGGGGTCCTACGGGTCACCCCTTATCATCAAGGCTATGACATGACAGACGTCATCTCTCAAGTGTCCGAGGCCATCGAGGTTCTAGCCGATTGCTATGTTGCCCCAGTTGTCGAGCGTGTAAAGGAAGAGCCCATTTGGTGGACGTTGAAGAGAGTTATGTTGGACCGACCTTATCATGGGCCTATCAAGGGTCGTAGTGTATCGGTAGTAGCGAAATACTTGAGATCATCAAAAAAAGAAATCCGTTGGTGCGTTGAGTGGATGGATAAGAATAATCCTAGCAAGACCAAAATCGAAAAGGGTGGTTGGAACACTGCCTACATGGTCGAGATTGACGGCATCGTAGCATGGTTGCCCCATTCCATTCTCGGTGGCTTGCACAATAGCCCGTTTACATGGAACAATCGCAAGGCGTGTCGTCTAGACGTCCCAGAGTGGTGGGTGCGTAAGAATATCGCCGACAAGTTAGAACTACCATTCTAATCCATCGGTAGCCCCGAGGTTATAGGATGTTCTATGAGGCCGGTAGCACCGGTCTTGTTCGAGGTCCCATTTACTTTACATAACTATGGGAGCGGATCCGCTTGGGCATTCGGACAGAATGTGACCGGCAAAGGTAGCCTAATTTCTTGACAGATACACCACAACGTGATACATTACTATTGTGGGGACGCTTTTGTCTTCACTTCGATCGGGAGATCATCCATGTCAAAACCTTCAATGCACTCAATCAACTACACTCTTTCTTCAATCGCGCACAAGGCGGCTCAATCAGATTCGACGCTCTCGAATTACGACTACCTCTTTCAACTTGCCAAGGACTTGAGATCCTTGCATAACATGCGTGGTTACATGCCTGCTGAAACGTGGGTCCGCACTGCACACGTAGTACATGGGGCGGTACTAGCCATCGTACCTACCTTCGGACTGGGAGACTTTGACTGGTCGGGTGAGGGTGAAGACCTCGACTACATAGTCAACATTGCGGTTGGCATATGCGTAGCGTGTGAAGAAGATGGTTTAGGTCAAGCCATTGTCGACAGATACAACAAGTTCCAAATCATGTGTGAGATGCAAGAGCGATTGGACGAGCAATGGTTGACTGACCTTGCGAATGATTAAGGTTTAATGCCTTTGCTTTTTTGCCTGCGTTTTTTAACGTGGGCTTTTTTGTGGGGGTCCCCCTCCCCCTACCCCGTCGGCAGTAGCGATGAAATAAGTACTTACGTATATGTTTTCGGCGGCGAGCGCAGCGAGGTACATTTACACCCTCTCAGAAATTTCCCGGATTTTGCCTTTTTCGAAAAATTTCTCCAAAAAAATTTATAGATTTTATATAAACTACTTATAATATTACCAAAGGGGAAGTTTATTATGAGTGTTACAAGAACAGCTTTAATCGTTATGAGAATTTTAAACGCACTTATGAGTTCATCCGATCTCAAGCCGGCCGAATTATCTGATAAATTTGGAGATTTTGCGCAAAAAGCAAACTTGACTGATGCAGACATTGTAGCCATCGGAGACGTACTCGTAGCCATAGCTCTTATGACCAACGCAAACGTAGCCACCGTGCGGGATCCGTCAATCTATGACCCGGCAAAAGCAGAGCGGATACGGGGTGCAATATCAAGAAATCTTCTAAACCTTGCAGTAGAGCAGCTTGGAATAAATATTAAACTAGTAGCGTCCAAAAAACACTACGAGATTGCCAACAAAATTTTTATTGACTCAAAGGACGCAATAATCACATCCAAAGAGATGCAAGACTTCATAAGAAATATGAATATGGATGTGCACTCGATGGAATTAATGGTAGACCTTGAAGATGCTGTAAAAGATGACGTTCGTCCAGACATCCTGTACAGAGGACTAAAGAACATGAGCTACGAATCTTGGCTCCACCTTGTTGATGCCCAACGCGAAGGGCAAGATTTTGACATAGGCAAGGGTATTGTATCATTTTCACGTGAAAGAAGGGCGGCTGAGGAATTTATGAGCGGCAAGAACCCCATTCTGATGACTATGAAAAACCCAAAGAAAAAAGGAATCCCAGCCGAAAAGCTTTCTTATTGGGAGAACGAATGGGAAACTATCATTACCGAAGGGATAATTAGGATAGATAGCTATAAAATGATCGGTACTTGTGAAATAGTAGTAGGCAAAGAGGAAATCAACCAGCGGGGCGCCGAAGATGCTGAATTTACAATATACTCAGATGATAGAATCACAATTCGTCGAAATTCGACAAAGCAAAATAAACCAGTGACAGCTCAAACTCCAACGTCAAACGAGGAAGGCGGAGCTGTTGATGGTAGATGGTTTGTCATGAACATCGTTTCAAGAGCTGGTGAAACTACTATGTCAACCGGATTAACCGTTCCTCTCTTTGACGCAAAACAAGAATGGGACGACGATTACTGGACCGAAGTCCTATCTGTAAAAAGAGACTGGAGATTGTTCGTTGAGTGCACGTTGCTATAAAGCTCTAATTATCGACATTTTTTTTTCTTACAGTTTTCCAAGCCCTAATTAAAATAGGGGGAAAACAACATGTTTCTATTTCTATTATCGCTGGCTTGTTCTGACATCGCCATCAACGAGGTTAAAAGGCCAAGCATCATCGTTGCACCGGAGCTTCTAGACTTTGGACACTTACTATCCGGCCTAGAATCAGACACAATGACTATAACCATTAGCAACGGAGGCTCTGCCGACCTTATTGTGGATCGCTTAGAGCTTGAAGGAGCAAACTATTCGCTTGACACCAACGGCTTTGTTGTTCCGGCTGCTGGTTGGCATCAAATTCAAGTGTCATATACGCCCTCAACTTTTGAGCACAACGAAGGATACATAGATATCTATTTAGAAGGCGATGAAGTGCCCTCACAAAGCGTTTGGCTTAACGGGAATGGTGACGCACCTCTAATCAACGTAACGCCTCCTGACCATGATTTTGGAGCTCCTCTATTGGGGTGCGACGTAACAAAAGAAATCATCATACAAAACGACGGGAACGTTGACTTGGTCGTTACCGACATTGACATAATGGCTTCCGTTCCTCCGGACATTACTATTGACTTCGGAACGCTTCCCGAGCTACCATGGACAATCCCTCCTTCTGGTCGTCTAGCTTTCTTTGCAAACTACTTGCCTTTGGACGAAGAGCCGGACACAACAATATTCGACGTTACATCATCTGACCCTGCTACACCAATTTACGGTGCTTTTACCGAAGGAGCAGCTGTATTATCGAACGAAGTAGTCCAAAGATGGATTCAAGAAGCAACAATCGTTGTTGACATCGTTTGGATCATTGACAACTCCGGCTCAATGATGCCGTTTCAAAACCTTTTAGGTCAAAACATGGCGGACTTTATGATGGTGTTCTTATCGTACACACCGGACTTTCAAATGGCGTTTATAACAACCGACAACCCTAACTTTGTACATACTCCAATTGACGCAAGAACAGCAAATCCCATTGATAACGCAATTGCAACAATAGATTCCATAGGCATTGGTGGCAGCGGATGGGAGAAAGGTTTGCAAATGCTCGAAGACTGTATGATCTCTGGCGACTGTACTCAATGGATGCGACCAAATGCTAAATTAATAGCAATTTTCTTATCTGACGAGCCCGATCATTCGTCAAGCACTCCTAACTATTTTATAAATTCATTCGATGCTCTTAAGCCTGACGCATTTGTTCCATTTGCGATCATCGGAGACCCTCCTGGAGGCTGTCCGGGACAATCCGGGTGGTCTACCCAACCTGGATGGGGATACTACGACCTAGTCCAACACTACGGCTCTCAATGGTTTTCCATTTGTGACGGAGACTGGGGTGCTCAACTCGAGTCGCTAGCCCAAAATATTTCCGTTAAAACCGTTTTTGAAATTGATTCCGAAGACCCGCACGTCGACACGCTTCGCGTGTGGATCAACGGACAACAAACATCTGAAGGTTGGTTGTACGACGAAACACAAAATGCTGTTGTTTTTGAATTTGAATATGCACCTGAGCCGGGTGACACTATTGAGATAGGGTACTCTTCTTGGGGCTGTGGAGAAGAATAGTGTCCGGTTATTGTTTTAAGTTGCCGTTTTAAAGCTTTAAAGAAAAAAATTTACGCAAAGTTTTTTTGACGTGCTTTACTTTGCTGATTTGACTATTTAGTGAAGCTAAACGAAATACGACGGTACATTACGGGGCATCATCTATGGATATTAAAAAAAGTGTAATTCTAACTTTCCGGATTTTTGAAAAGTTTTGGGGAGACCTCACAACGGAACAATTCAACACAATCGTTGCTGAGATAGGATTAACAAACAAGGACTTTGACGCCATGGGTACTATTCTAAAGTCAATGATCTTAATGACTTCTGGTAGCGTTGCTACTGTTAGAGATCCAGATAGCTTTGATCCACTCAAAACATCTTCTTGGGAGGACATTGCTAGATCATCACTCGGCAATCTTTTTACACTCTTAGGATTAGATATTGCGGAACAAATATCCAAACAGGATTACAAAACAGCCAACACTCTGTTGAAAAAAATGGGATCTTCCAACATTGAGATGAGCGACATTGAGGCAAAAGTTGGGCCCGATGGTTTCAGCACAATGAAGCCAGAAAAGATACAAATCTCGGAAACGCTCTGGCGAGGTTTAAAAAAATTAAGCTTCGACGCCATAATGCTCATGTTAGACAAGAAAGATAATTGGGACATAGGTAGAGCGGTTTCAACATCAGAAATTGAGGATGTAGCATACGAATTTGCTACCGACGTTCCCGGGGGAGAAACCAACAACAGAGTTGTTTTACAGATTAAGAATCCAAAAAGAAAGGGTTTTCGAGCAGGAAGGTTGAGTAAGTTCCAAGAGGACGAAGTCATTCTTTCCGGACAATTAAGAATCATAGATTGGTCACTATCGGCTGAGGTTCTTTGGACTGGTAAAAACATAAAAGACAATACTCTACAAAAAAGAGACTGGTTAGATATCACAGATGGAAAATTAGGACTGGCTGATGCAAATATTCAGATTCCATGGAACATGGAAGACACCTCAAAATTTATTGATGATGTTCTAAAGGGGGGATATACAATATCAGATCCTCTATCGACCGAAGTTACAATCAAAAATATATACAATATCCACTTAGATATTGCATGCGAATACATTTAGGAGACAAAGCATGAGTGCAGCAAAAACCGCTATAATCGTAGCCAGAATATTAAACCAGATATACAAATTTATGCCGAATGTCAGCCCAAATAGAATGAAGTATGTTCAAGAACAAATGACTACGAAAACTTTAGCAAAATTACTTAAGACGGATGAAGAGAAACAAGCCTTCATCAACACTATTTTGTCAATGACGCTCTTGACTTCCGGAGCTGTTGATTTCGTAAGAGATCCCGAGGTTTGGTCTCCAGAAAAAAGTGTAAACAAAGACGGAACAAAGCGTAGATGGTCCCACATCTTATCTCATGGTTCGGAAAAGGCTCTAGATGTTCTCAGGTTTCCAACGTATGAATTGATTACAAAAGAACAATATCAACTAGCAAACAAGTTGTTACCCATGATAGGGTCGACAGTGATCAGCTCATCGGAAGTAATGGAAGCATTCACCAAGGCTGATGTTGGGTCAATTAACTCCGATTTTAAAGACAAGATGGGTAGTGACGAAAAATATCTTGGAAGCGAAAAAGTTCTCTACAGAGGATTGCACTCAATGCCCGCCTCTGTGGTCAAATTCTTGGCAAATCCGGGAACTTCTTGGGATATGTCTAGAGGAGTGTCCACCAGTTATGACTATGGTAGCGCCGAGGGTTTTATGAACAAGGGAGGCAATGGTATAATTTTTCATATGAAAAACGAAACCGGACGAGGATTCACTGCCGATGCTCTTTCAAAATACAAACCAGAGAGAGAAGTTATTCTAAGTGGAACAATAGTTGTCGAAGACTTTACACTCACCATGTATGCAGGAGAAGAGTTTGATCCAAATATAGGATTTGATGATAAACTCATAAAAATTGAATGCAATAAAAGCTTTATTTTAATGAGAAAGGGATTGAAAGTGATTTACGGAAAAAGAAATGTTGACTTCAATAGTGAAATAAAGCCAATGCTAGACGCACTACTTAGCGAGCAGAGTTTTGAATTCGAGAGCAAAGGGAAAACTTATAAGATAAAAATGCTAGACAGAACAGCAATATTAAAAGTGACGGCAACCATATCTTAGACTAATTATAAACAAAAAGGAGTATGTTATGAAACTTACAAAAACACAAATTAAACAAATCATTAAGGAAGAATTAGAGCAAGTTATGAACGAAGTTGAACTCGAAGAGCAAGAAGCTCTGCGAGAAGAATCCGATGCTGCTGCAAAACAAGAACTTATTGACGCTATGTCTGTACCAATGACAAAATAAGGTGAAGCAAATGAGAAGCCTACAAGAAGGACCTTTTGACTCAGAAAGCGAGATGAACCCAATTGTTCGAAAAGCTTTTGCTAAGGTTAATAGATTCATGCAAGGGATCGATCCACGAGCAAAAGACGAAGGTGTGCCGGATGCGGTATATGAAGTCTTGACAAAATTGAATGATAAAGAGAAAAAAGCTTTTTTAAAAGTAATCAAGTCCTTAACTCTTCTTACGTCAGGAAACGTCGAACTTATTAGAGGTTATGGAAAAGGTTGGGAGCCTCATAAGTCAGGTCGATGGAAGTCTGTATTTTCCAATGTTTCCGGTTCTGTTGCTACACTTTTAGGTTTCGATATTAATCTGAAGGTTACCGCCGAAGATTACAAACAAGCAAGTATGCACTTGGATCAAATTGCTAATCGGTCAAACATCGAATTCGTAGGTAGAAGTGAATATCCATACGCCAGTACTAAGCCAGGAGATATAGAATCCGGAAAGCGTGGTGACAAGAGAGATAAAGCTCGTCATGATGCTGCAGAGATATCATTTTTATTTAGAGGACTTCATAAACTTCCAGCAAGTGTAATGAGCTACATGTTGACAACTGGTAATATAGAGCTTGGTAGAGCATGTTCCTCATCGACAGACTTGAAGATTGCTATGGATTATGCATATCCGAAGGGGGTTGGGTTTAGCGCCCTATTTATCATGAAAAATCCAAAAAAGATAGGTTTAGATGCTCGACAATTTAGCAAGTTTGAGAATGAATCCGAGGTAATAGTAAGGGGAACTCTCGAGGTGGACAAAATATATCTTAAATCCTACAGCTCCAAGGCTGGTTCTACAGATGCTGATAGTGTTTTGGAAGCCGATGGTCAGGAATCTATATTTGATAGTGCTGAAAAAAATAAAATGATAAAATTAGTCAAGATGGGAGGTCGTGTCAACGACTACCACATAGACGAACTCGGACAATTTGCTGCTAGAAAACTTCTAAAAGGCCAGGACTTGTTCTTTGTCTTCAAAGGAACAATCAAATGAATATTGACAAATCCGCTTTACCCACAATCATGGCCGTATTAAAATTATTAGAATATCACGCTGCGCGTAGTAGAGGGCAGGGAGACTTTCACAGAAACATTAGAGGGTCAAAGAGTCCAAATAAACTTATAAAGCAAATATTATCTGAACTTGATAGTACTAGTATTGGCATCTTAAAAAAAATACTAGTGTCAATGGCTTTGATGACAAACGGCAACGTAGCCACTATTAGAGACCCTAGTAAGTTTAATGAAAAAAAAGCTGAGTCTTTAGAATCTGCAATGAGCATCTTTGTAGAGGAAGTCTTTATGGCTGCGGGTGGAGATATCAAACGCTTAGCCACTAAGGAAGACTATTCCTTGGCTAAAAATATTTTACCGATTATTTCTAAAGTAAAGATGGACAGGGGAAAATTAGTAAGCCTATTGAAAGGTGATTACAAAATTCCTTCAACAGATGGGATCTTACTCAACCCTGGAAAACGAGAAGTAGATGTATCTAAGGACTTGAAAGTAGCTGATGTATTATATAGAGGATTACACTCTATGAGTTACAAAACAATTATATTTTTACTTTTTAACCCAAAACCCTCATGGGATATATCTCGTGCAGTCTCCACCAGTGAAGTTGAAAGGATCTCTTTGCAATTTGCAAAAAAAGGTACTACTGGTTGGGGGATATTTTTTCACATTGCCAACGCGGACGGACAAGGTTTCCACGTAGGAGATATGTCATGGTTTGGAAACGAAAAAGAATATTTATTAGCTGGTAAGCTTCAAGTAAAAGCTGTCAGTATAAAATTAAGATGCTACAGAGAAGTCAAAGGGGAACTACTTTGGAGCACATGGTTTATAAAAAGTAAAAGTGGAGAAGTCACAATCGATACCGGCAAAGAAACATTGTCAGGTAAGGAAGCTTCTAATCTAATTTTAAAAATAATGTTTACCGAAGAAGGTGGGTTGAAATCATTTGAACACAATGATGAAGAGTGGACATACAAAGACGGTACCGAGATGGCAGAAGTGTTTTGTGCCGTTGATCCAGAAAAAACAAAAGAACCTCTCGATGAGATGAGTTCTATGGGTGGTGGCTCCGTACAAGGCTATAGCGCACCTTTAGGAACACCAGAGGATAACGAATCCTTTAATAAAAAAGAAGAGCGTGAGCAACGTCTCAAGGGCCCTAGATTAGTTGAAATGTATTCGAGCCGTGGGATAACAGGCCTTAGTAGAGCAAAAAATGTCTCTGCTGAAGAAGAGCATGCCGGACATGTCGAAAGATCCAAGCATCAAGGGCTGAGGAATGTAACAGAGTCCGACGATATGGAAACAGACACGATGCCACAAGTCGAAAGGGCACCTGAAGAAGTGACCACAGTCGGTATGGTCTCAAACCAATTAAGAAAAAGATTTGGAAATGAAGTCATGAACTCTATCGAATCGAAAGGGGTGGAGGTCGAAGGCGAGCTCGGCAGTGGAATGTTTGGCGTAGTACTAAAAGTAGACTATTTTGACGACAAAGTAGCGTTAAAAATTGTAGCTGACGGTCCAAAATTTAATGGCGTAGATTGGAAAGAGAGAGAAATGAGAAATTATAAAATCATCGGTAAGGCTCGCGGATCCAATCCCTTGTTATCTAAGCATTTTCCAAAAGTTATTGATGTCTGGGAAGCTGGTGGATACGGTTTAATACTTATGGAACTCTTAGAGCCAATAACTAACATGTCAGATGTTTTCATTCCTGATAAATCTCATTTGATATCAAGAAAATCGCCTGCTAACGTTGTCAGAACTTCAGACAGAAATGAATACGTAGATCAATCAAAGAAAGCTGAGGTGTACTTTAGATCTGAATTCTTAGAGTTCCTAGCTGGATTTGGAGATAGGCTTGTCAACCACTTTAATAAGAAATATAAACCAGTTGGAACACCGTCGGAACATTTTGATCTGCAGATTGAGATATCTCCGACCAACATTGCAGCTCTCGAGAGACTCTATACGACAAACAGGCCGTATTTTGAAGAAAAATTTAAAACACACTATGACTACCTAATGGGTATGAGGCAGAATTTTCGTAAAACAACTGATGTTTTATACATTACTCGTGAAGAAACAACTGGAGCACCTTATCTTGTACTAGCGATGGCAATTATAGCTCACGTCGCTATGCAAATTGCTTTTGCTAATGATCCAGACTCTGAAGCGCAATTCGTTGACCTAGACATATCTGACATTTTAGCAACATTCGTAAGAGGATATAGGGAGTTTTCGGCTTTTAAGACCGGATACAAAGAAAGGCAGATAGGAAAAGACAAAGGTTTCTTGTCTGGAGAATGGAACGAGACTTTTAAAGCCCTGCATGATGCTACAAACCTAACCCCAAAGGACATGCACTACAATAATGTCATGCAAAGAAGCAATGGAGACCTCGTTGTTGTGGACTTGGGTCTATTTAGAGAAGAAGCAGAGAAAGGATTCAAATTTAAGTTTGAAAGCAGGAAATATAAAGTAAAATTACTGCGAAACCCACGAAAAAATGGTATAATATAAATGATACGTAAAGAAAATTGAATAATCTTTACATAAGGAGACACATATGAAAAGAATATTCGAAAACTTTTACAAAAAGGACAATCGCAATGGTGATGTGGTCACATTTGACTTTGATCAGACGGTTGTTAAGTCTTTTATGAACAAAGATGTCGATGGTCATGAGCAATATCAATACGGTGGTGTCAATAAAGAGATTATCAAGCGGATTAAAAGCTTTAAAAGCTCCGGCAAGACGACTTTTATTGTTACATCTCGACAAAAACACTTAGAAGACAATGGAAACTCGGTAAAATCATTACTAGACAAGCTAAAAATTGAAGTGGATGGGATTTTTTACACAGATGGACAACCCAAAGCACAGAAACTATACGAGCTTGGGTCGACATTGCACTTTGATGACGATCCTAAAGAGCACGATGCCATAAAAGCATACAAAAATCTACACAAAGACTTTAACATAACCGTGAAATACCCCGATGACCTCCTAAAAGACATCAATGCAGTGTCAAAAGGAGTTATCTTAACCACGGATGGTAAAATTTTGATTGGTCAAAGGTCAGATTCCTTGGAGTGGGATGCCCCAGGCGGTCACATCATGCAAGGAGAAGAGGCAAACTACTCTTTTTGGCGAGAAGTGAAAGAAGAATTGGGTCTCGAAATGAATAGTGTTGACTATTTGGATAAAACTGAGACAACTTGGCAAGGCGTAACCAAAGATACATTCTATTTTGTAGGTACAACCGACAAAACTTGTGATGAATTGGAGGGATTTCTGGTATTACAATGGGAAATCGAAGAATATATGTGCGACAGTATGGAAGAAATTCAACGAAGCACCAAAGGCAACCAAACTCAGCACCTAACGAATATGTTAAATTTACTACAAACTAAAGAAAATCTAATGGAGCGTGATTATCAGAAAACATCATCTCGCTTGAAAAGCTATAACAAAGACTCTAATGAGCTTTTGAACACTGGTCCTCAAAGAAAAGGGTCTCCATACAATGACATAAAGGTAACCAGAGGTAAATCAGCTCCTCCGGGAGCTCCAGGTGGTGGTTGGGGAGCCCTAGAAGAAGAAAAAGAAGAGAAACCTAAAAAAACTTACAAAATTAAAATAAAATCAACCATCAAAGAGAAGAAAAAGAAAAAATATAGCGTTCATGGTGGAAAATACTATGATTTCAGCTTTTTAGACACCCCTAGCGGCGAAAATTCAGACGACGGAGAAGAATAATGTTCACAGAAGAAGAAAAACTTGCAAAATTTATCAAATCAACTGTGTTTGTGCTAATTATGTTGTCACTTAGCTCATTTTTCGACTCTGATGCCGTATTTGTGCTATTATTAAGTCTTATTTACCTAAAAGAGGAATAGAAATGAAAATATCAAAGAAAAGATTACTAGAAATCATCCAAGAAGAGTGTGGAATGCCATCAATGGCACCACCAGAGCTTCCAAGCGGAGAAATTGACCAAGAAGGCCGTATGGCTAAGCGACAATTGTCTGATATTGCTGAATATGCAGCAGAATTGAGCGAGATGTTGTCAGATGAGACGCAATTAGAGGCTTGGGTACAATCAAAACTCACAAAAGCAGCTGATTACATCAAAACAGTCAAGCATTATGTAGAATATGGCATGGAAGAGGGAGCATATGACAGTGTATCTGCTAATATGGACTCTGAAATGACTGGAATGGGGCAAAATCCGGCAGAAATGCCCGAAATGGCACCTATGGATGGTGCTATGACGATGGAAGAGGACGATATTTACGAATATTGATCAAAAATGAGTGATAAAACCTTTAAAACTACCAAAAATAGAGCCTTAGGGGCATCAAAAGAGCATAAATTAGTACCAGGAGACATGATTACGTGGAAAACTTGGGAATTTGACCTAGAATCAGAGGTGTTTGAGACCAAAGAAGGGCTGTTGATAGAGATAATAGAGGAAAATAGGCTTCAAAACATCGTTTTAATAGCCAAAATCATGCCTTTTGGGGCCTCAGAATACGATTTTATACCCCTAATATCGGTTAAAAAAAGCCAAAAAGGAGACTATTTATAGTATGCCGTGCAATATAAAGAACCCAGCTAACTACCAGTTAGGTGACCTCGAGTCACATGTGCATAAAATGTACGATCATTTTGAATCCAAATACGGCTTCAAGAAGCCCCCTACAATGGTTTTTGATTCAGACCCAGGTAATCAGTCCAAAGTACTTGGTAAAACGGCTTACTACGACCCACAGAGCCTTGAAATACATATATTCGTTGATGGAAGACATCCGAAAGATGTTTTACGATCAATTGCTCACGAATTGATACATCATAGACAAAATATGGAAGGTAGATTGGATACTGATGGATATAGTGGTCCTGGATACTACTTAGAGAATGATAGCTTAAAAGAGGTAGAACATGAAGCGATGCTTGATGGAAATGCCACCATGCGTGAATACGAAGACACCGTCAAATATAAGGAGAAAGACAAAATGTCACTTAAAGAATGGAAAAACAACGAATTAAACAAGCAATTGCTTAAAAAATTTGGTATCTTGAAAGAGAACAAGAAGCCTGACTTCTTAGACCTTGATAAAGACGGAGACAAAGAAGAATCTATGGCCGATGCTGCTAAAGGTAAGAAAGGCGACAAAAAAGAGGACTTGGAAGAGTCTACTTCTGGTCGTCATAGTGATGCTGACCGTAGACAAGGCAAAGACCGCGAATATGCGGATAGATTGCGCGAAGCAGAAGGTGAAGAAGAAGAAGAAGAAGAAGTCGTAGAAGAAGGTGAATTACCTGATGGTTTAAAAAAGTATCAAAACAATAACAAGAAAATGAAACCTGAGAAAGATACAGATGACGACAAGCCTCCAAAGGGAGCTCCGCCTGCCGCAGCAGAGGAAGAAGAGGAAGATACAAAAAAGAAATCTCTTCAAGAAGCAATTAGAAAGATTGCTAAAGCAAAAAAAGTATTTTTAAACGGAAAAAGGATTAAATAATGCAAAAAAAGCAAGAAAAGCTTCTTAGAGAATTCATCAAAAGAACTTTTGTTTCAAATTTAATCACAGAACAGAGAGAAGAGCATGCTGTTAGATCGTATGTTCGATCTCTCATCTCTGAGGTTAAGAATGAAAAGCACTTGTCAACTCTTTTCGAAGCAAAAGACATGGCAAACCCACATCCTAATACTGGTATTAACAAACTTCGCGATGCCATCCGAAAAGCTAAGCCTTCAATCAAAACGAAGTACCAACAGCTAACGACAGACCCCATGCAAAGAGAATCTTTTAAGAATCACTTTTTGACTGCAATGGTCAGGCTCTTTGACGAACTTGACGCTTTAAATGCTCAAGGTAAAGATGCGGAAGATGTTGAAGCTGCTCTAGGCGATGAAAAGATCACAAATGACTTAAGCGCACCTCCATCAGATGTATCTTCAGACGAAATGGCCGCTGATATTGGTGACGATGGTGATCTCAACTCTCTACTAGAAGCTGTTGACGTAGAAATTGAAGATGACGAAATTCCTCAAAACGACATTGTATCAGGTGAATTCAAGGACGACGAAGACAAAGAAAAAATCAGCAATAAAAGTCAAGCAGAAAAAGATTTTGATAAAAAGTCTGATGATAATGAAAAACGCAAAGAATTTGGATCCGGTGTTGAGGGTGACTCAACCGGTAGAAACCAAGCTTTTGATGCTTTCAATCTCGTTCAAACGTATTTCTCCGATGCTTACTTGGATCTTAACAATCCAGAAGACATCGAAATGTTCAAAAAATGGGGTCTTTACAACACTAAGTTGTTGTTGGACAAATATGAAACAGAATTGGAAAACAATCCTGCGGAACCAGATATTCAAGATCCGACATAAGTTACCTCCTAAAGTAAACTAAAACAAACACACACAACTGCATCACTTAATCATTATACCATATCGGAGAGGCATTGTCAACTCTAAACAGTAAAAAAGGTTCATATATTTCAGAACTGAGATCAGAAGGTCGAATAAATGAGGACTTTCTCAATATAGTTTCTGAATTAAAGCTTGAAGAACTTATTGCTGTTAAGCTTGAAATGTCATCCAGAATAACAAAAGGCAAGTTATATAATTTCCCTATCTGGTATACTTTACCTAGTATTTGTAGAGATGCTTGTATGAAATTTGCTAGCAGAGTATGTAATTCTAAATCAGATATGGCTTCTCTACTAGGAATACCATATAATGTATTTGTGCAAATATACAGAGAATATAACAAAAATTTATAATATATATATAAAATAAACATAGTATAGTATTATTAATATATAAAATATGCCCAGAAAAACTTTCTTTTAAAAACTTTTACCTTTCGCTTGACATACCTTCAGAAGTATGATATAATAATAGTACACAACAAAACACACACTGAAAGAAAGCGATTTAATTGGAGGTTACTGGTTCGTACATTGTCCTCCTCCTTTTTGTTCGTTGTATAGAATTTCCAATTCGCTTTCTTTCTTTTTTATTCAGGAGGTAAAAAATGTCAAAAACAAAAATGATTAGCAATCTGCTCAATTTTGGTATAAATTTAGACTTAGAGTCTGAGGAAGAAAGTTTTTTCTATACCCAGTGCTTTACAGCTTGGATGATGCAGCAAGAAGACTTTGATGCCAATATGGCCTCAGAC
>Ga0257110_1000554_pt1 | contig 17915 bp, 15 predicted proteins | sample LP_taG_7_FD_190184 | JGI IMG/M metagenome (GOLD analysis project Ga0257110, IMG submission 190184) | Marine microbial communities from Northeast Subartic Pacific Ocean, Canada - LP_J_2015_P26_10m | ecosystem: Environmental > Aquatic > Marine > Oceanic | place: Canada: Northeast Subartic Pacific...
TATTACAGCTAGACCACGAATACCATATGGTGTTCAATTAACATTAAACCAACTTTACTCATTGGGAATTACTGGATTTAAAAATATCGCATTTAGACCACCTTTAGAAATAGATGTACCAGGTTATAAATTAAAAGCTAGAAAAGCAATATCAGATGAGGTCATTATGTCTATCGGTGATAAAAAATGGGATATTGGCGAAGCAGGCGGATATGGAATCTTAGTTACTAAAAATTAACTATAAATTTGTTGTATAATCTAAATATTGTTCTACTATTTCATCTACTAAACTTTTATCAGGAATCTTTGCTGCCAAACCATAAATTGCCACCAAATTATCTTTTTTATTTTCATTTGTTTTATTTATACTCTTTAGAATATTAACAAATTCATTTAAACTTTCCATGTTTTTTGGTGTTATACAAATATGAAGGCAAATTGGATTTTGTAATATATTTAAATTCCACTTTTGTTTTTCAAAAGCATCCACAATCGTAGATACCGAATACTTATTACTTTTAAACGCCACTACATTTACCATTGGATCACCCATTACTTCAAAAGAATCAATAGCTTTTATTTCCGTTTTTAATTTTATTGTAGCCTCCATTAACTTTGTAGCCATCGATTGATAATAATCCAAACCATTATGAATTAATATACCCCAAGTAGTAGCTATTTGACTTCCAACCCTACTACCGGGTAATGAACAACTAGCATAAATTCCTCCACACCAATCGCTGGATATAAAATATTGGCAGTGCTTGATTTCTTTTGATTTCCATAATATAACTGAAGAACCTTTGGGTGCGTAACCGAACTTGTGTGGATCAACACTTATCGAATCGATGTTATTTGAGAAAGATAATTTTAAAATTGGAGAGAATTGTGTAATAAATCCTCCCAAACACGCGTCAACATGCAAACAAACATTATTATTTTTACAAATCTCTCCGATATCATTTATAGGATCCATGATTCCATAAGGAAAACAGGGAGCAGAAGCAATTACTACACACGTATTTCGAGATATTTTTCGTTGTAAATCACATAAATCCATTGTAAAATCATCATTTAAATCTACATATACCAATCGTAAATCTAATAATTCACACGCTTTATTTATTGCCGCATGACCTGTTTTCGTAGTTAATACCTCTAATTTTCCAAATGTAAAATACGAGTTTTTCTCCTTATATTTCTTATAAGCTTTTATAGCACATATTGTACTTTCCGTCCCGCCAGTTGTTAAATTTCCACCACCTTCTTTTGGTAAGTCAAATAAAGATCCTACCATTTTTATTATTTCTGACTCCATCTTATTTAATTCGGGAAATAAATCACTGTGAAGTGGATTACTATATAAATAATGGTTGTAAATAAATGAAGCTATAGTTCTATTAGATTCTTTGTTATTGTAAATTGTACCAGAAATTTTATTGTTAGTTTCTTTTTTTCTATGTAAAACTAATTTTTTTACATCTTCTACGTTAAATCCGTTACCCGTTAGAGTATTGAAATTATTCTTCCATTTGGCTTTAAAAACTGATTTCTTTATCGTTGTAATAGCTTTACTTTTCTTATCTTCAATGTACTTTTGACCAGAATTAGTTTTTGAAAATATAAAGTACAGTAAATATTTGTGTTTTTTGTATAAAAAATACAACAAACCTACAAAGATTAAATATCTATTTGTTCTGTTCATTTAAATAAAATTAAAATATATTTTTAAATTTATTTTTCAATTAAGCAAACTGTGGTGCTTCGTCGCTTGGCTTTCTTCCAGTAGAACGCTGTCCATGAATAACCATCCACTTACCCTCTACCCTCTGCAATACACTACTAATTACAGCAATATCGTCATTCTCTGTTCCCTTATAAGAAAACTTACCATGTGTTGTATAACAAACAAAGGCCATGTCTCCAACAATTTTGACCTTATTAATCGTAACCAAATCATTCGACTCAACAACTACATCCTTGTTATTCATCATATTATTCCACCCGTCCTTATTGAGTGGATTGCCGGTAGGACGCACAAATACACAATCATCGTGCATATGCTTCATACCCACACTATGATCCTTATTACACATGTCACGAATAACCGCCTCCACTTGGTCTTTATCGGTCTCAAATACAACAGGTCTTAGGCTAGCAATATCAGGAGGGGATGAAATCAACTCTCCCAAGAAATCAAAGGAACCGTCATCGTGACGGAACTTCACATAACTCTCATGATTCTCCTTACTTGCCCACTTTTGCCAAATAATTACAGCATTGGGATTGTCCTGTTTCTCATAACACTCAATAGACTCACATCCCTCCCAACCACGAGTCACATTTAGACCCTTATCCCCGTTACAAAAATCAATGAATTTTTGCTTGGACTCGTGGTCCTTAAAAGTAAAAGTTGCGCTTACTGTGTGTGAAGTATTCGATGCCATTTGTAAGTTACTTAATTATCATTTTTTTAAATATATTTTTTATTTATTAATCAAACAAAATACCTTCTCCCTCCAAGTCTTTTCTCAAATTTTTCCAATTATTTTCTACTTCATCTATCAAGATCATTTTAAATTTATATCTTTCCATTTGTTCCAAACTCATAATAATTTTTGTGTGGTCATATGTCAGCTCATTAAGGATTTCATTTATAATCGTCTTATCTTTATTCAACGCTTTAATTAGCCATCTTTCTCTTTTCCCAATTATATCTAATCGTTTTCCAATATCTCCCTCATCTATACTTACAAAATAATCCGCGAGATAACTTTTATCACTCCCTACTAATACATTTCTACAATTAAAATCACTACATCTAAAAATCCCACGAAATACTCCAATCTTAGCAAATTCCTTCAAATGTCTTCTACATTCTCCATTTTGAAATGAATGTTTTATAACACTTATTTCCATAGGAACCTTCCAATTACAATGCGTAATTTTGTTCATAACACAATAAACCACTTTTTCCTCATCTTCTCTAATAATCACTTTATGCCAATTATCTTTCCAACTTTTTTTATTTTTATCTATTTTTTCTATTCTAAAATTACTCAAAATCCTCTCCATTCCTATTTTTCTTAATCCAAAATATTCTTTACACGCATCTAATACACAATAATCTCTATTATAAAACATACTTTTTCTACTTTCCTTCCAAATTTTTCCCTTATATTCAAAACACATAACTTTATTTCCGCAAGTCATATCACTACATAATATAAGTTTTTCTTTTTGAATATTTAATCCATCTACAAATTTCAAATTTTTTTCCAAATCATTAAAATCAGGCTTTCCTCTCATTTTTTTTATCAATTTATATTTTGCCGCCCTTTGCTTTTCCCTTTCTGTTTTTTTACTTTTATTTTCTTCTTTATTTTCATCTTTTTTTTCTTCAACAACTTCTTCCTTTTTCTTTCTCAAAGCTACAGCAGCCGTAAAACTTGCCTTTTTCGCATTATTATAACAATCCCTCCATTCTTTTACAAAATATTCCTTATCTTCATCTACAACCACAGCACCACTTGCTATAAAATCCACTTTATTTTTCCCCATCTTTCTCCCAGCGCTAGTATGCATATCAATAGCATAATCATCTATTTCCATTTTACCCCACTTTTCATATACACTTTCAACAATATCCACGTCACCAAATTTTTCATCTTCTGCTTTTACCAAATCATTTATATCAAATTTAACCTTTTTACTACAATCAAACCAATTCTTTTTTACATCTTTTCCCTTATACATCGCAATATCAATAGAGGCAGTCAAGAATATAAACCTTTCTCCCCTATTTTTCTTATAAAATTCCTTTAATCTATACTCTAAACAACGCATCAATACCTCATTCTCTTTTATATTTTCTCTACCAAACAAATACTCCCAAATCATATAAATATTCTCTTTTCTTCTATATCTCACAACTTCGCCTTCTGCTCCTCTATAAAATATCTTAAACATCCAAATAAAACATTCACTGTCATTTTCTTCAAATTTTTCTTTAAATTTTTTAAAATAATACTCATCAGTACTATCGCCATCATCTATTTTTAAAGCTTTATTTCTTGGCGACCAATATCCTCTAATATCACTATTTCTTCTTATCATTCTCGCGCCACACATTACATCACAAATCTTAAATAAACACTCGAAATTTCTTCTATCACTCTTTTCGAAATCTTCCATATATTTCCTTACCAACAAATATCTTTCACATTCAGAAAACAACATTTCTTCATCTAACATAATAATTAATCTATTTATCAAATTACTTATTATACCTTTAGTAGCGCGTTTCTCTGTATCACTTTTGGCATAAACTTGAAACAAATAAATCTCTCCAACACACCATACCATCTTGTGAAATTCCCGCCTTCTCAAATATTTTTGAACCGCGCTCTTCAAAATATCCAATTTATATCCATTAAAACTTCTACTACTAAAACAGGTGCGAAAAGCTATTTTTGAGTTTGCTGGTTTCATCATTTTACGAATTATATCTGTCTTTATCATACTATAATACCAATATATATGACCACATTTAATTCAATTTTTTATATTTTACACCTTTGAACATTTAAAATGCCGACTTAATATATAAAATTTCGTAAACATAATAAAGTTTATAATATACTATATTTAAATGTATAAAATAACGAAGGGTTTATCAGAATGGACATTAGATATAAATACTTTTATACCCGAATTTATAAAAAAATGTAAAATATTTGATATAGAACCAAAAAATGTAAAATTTTATTCTCAACAAGATGAAGACAAATATATAATACAATATTTATTAAAGAATAAAATTAATGATGGAACGTATTTAGAAATCGGGGCTTGTGATGGATTATTATATAGTAATACTAAAACATTGGAAGATTTTTTTAATTTTACAGGCATTTTAATTGAACCACAAGAGAAATTTTATAATAATATAAAAAAAAATAGATCTATAATAAAAAATGAGTTATATAATTGTGCCGTTACAAATAATGATTCAACGACAATAACTTTTATTGGTAATAATGCAGAGGGAGGTGTATTAAATGACATTAATACAGATTTAAATAAATTTAATTGGGAACCTTATAATGTTCCAAATAAACAGATGAAAGATATATTACATAATAGTAAATTTAATTATATTGATTTTATGATAATTGATGTAGAAGGTTCAGAGTTATCATTGTTAAAATCAATAAATTTTGTTTTTCCTATATTTTGTATAATTATTGAAGCACATAGCGGAGAGCAAGAAAAAAATAAAATATTTGGTAATTTTTTAAAAAAAAATGGATTTAAATTTAAAGAAAGACAACGCGGTAATGAAGTATGGTTAAATCATAATTATTTTAGAAAACATTTATTTAATTTATAACTCGGCATTTTAAATGTTCAAAGGTGTAAAACATATTTTTAATCCATTTAAGTATTAAATGTATATATTAGTTATACCATGATTTGGTTCAACCCAATATTTCAGCATTTTTTAAAATTTAATATATATGAATGGATTGCTTATTCATTTGTAAAAGATAGAAAATTGGCTAGAAATTTATCTGCTGGCACTCACGCCTGCGGTGCTGTATGTTTAAATGCACTACATATTTTGTATCCATCCTCAACTTTATTTACTTTATGTAGACATTGGTCTACAGGTTACTTTTTGTATGATACATACTTTATGCTAATGTATGAAAAAATGAATTTATTAAGAATCGCTTATCTTTATCATCATTTGGCTTCTAGTTATTATATTACATTTCCGCCAAAACAATATTTCTCCGATAAAGTTTTATTCTGGGGTGAACTATCCAATATACCATCCTATTTTGTGTATCATTATCTTCGCACAAAACCAAACTCTCCTGAACTTGCTAAATGGAAAAAGATTCAAAAAATAATTTATGCTGCTGTTAGAGTTCCTATTTTAACTAGTCTTACATTAAACGGATGGCTTAAGTCACCAAATAAATTACCTGTATTAGCAGTCACACCAATATATTTTATGGGTTTGGCTTGGACGATGAAACTATTAAAAAAATAAATTATTTATTATACTAATTTATTTATTCTTCTTTTTCGACAATAGGGGTTTCCTTTACATCAGCAGCTGAAGCATCATCCTCGGCGCCATTCATATCATTATATTCCCCTTTCCAAAATGTGCCCCATGCGTTAGTAGCATTTGAAACTACCTTAGCGACTTCTTCTTTAGCTTGTGTTTGTAAATCTTTTTCGCCATTGTTTGTATCAGTGGTAATATCGTTGTAAAGTTCTCCTACCTGAACACCCTCTGTTTTTCCTCCCAAATTTTGATAGCCATAGTAAGCCAAAACTCCTAAAGCACCAACGCCAATAGTGGCTGCGACTGTTGTTGAATTACTCATTTTATATACATTAATACTAAAATTTCTTTAATTTACTTTATTTTCTTCTTGTTTTTCTTCTTTTTTTTCTACGACGTTTGATTGTTTTCTTTTTTCTCTTTTTCTTCTTTCTCTTCGTTTTTCTTTTGCGTTTTCTCTTTTTTCTACTACCTCCTCCCTTAATACCCGGCGTATTCGAATCTACACCTGAATAATCCGCAAATGCTATCACCCTCTCTTGTATGTTATTAAATAAATCTCTCTGTTTAGGTGCTAAAACTGTCCAATTGCCCCTTACAGCAGCATTGATGCTACGCCAGGACGCAAGAAGTGTATTAAAAAGCCCTGGATTGAAGTATTGTGGATTTATTCCGTCGCTTTTCATTTTAGGGGCATTCTGTGACATTATTTGGAATAAGCTGCCTGGTTGTGTGAAGTTTTCCATTAGTATAGATGCTGTCCGCTGTATATCTAGTCTTTTTTGTGCTGCTGCTTTGTTCAACTCCCGCACAGCATCTTCTGCCTTTGCTTCTTGTGCTGCGCTCTGCTGTAACATCAATTGTCTAAAATTTTCTTTCTCTTGTTCTAGTTGTTGTCGTAAATACTCTATTTGTTGCTGCTGCTGTTGAAGCTGCTGCTGTTGAAGCTGCTGCTGTTGAAGCTGCTGCTGTTGCTGTGGTGAGACCTGTGGTGGTGGCGCAGGTTGCATCATCACCTGTGGCATTAGGGCCACAGGTGGTAGTGATAATACACTACTTATCTGCGTCAAACTTTGTGTATGTGTATATAGCTGGTTTAAAAAAGTTGCGACGTCTGCGGGATTAGTAACAGCACTAATTAAAGCATGTACCGTCGCTTGTCTTAATTGACTTTGAAGAGCAAGCCTACTGAGAAAAGTATGTTGAAGTGATGAACAACCAACAGTTAAACTATGTTGTAAAGGTACAACACACCGCAACACAAAAGCCGCTATCTCTTTAATTTTCACTATAGCGGCGGTACGCGCGGCCACGCCGGCCTGTGATGCATCGCCTATTTGTTGAATTGCCGCTGCAAGAAACCTGTCTACGCCTACTGACGGTTTCATCTGACTAATGAAATAGTGCAGACGGTTCGGTCCTTGAGCTAGATAAACTTGAGCTAATAATAGTACTAATAACTTTCTTACTCGTTCTTCATTGGTATCTTGACTTCCGATTAAATAAGTATCACATGTTGCCAATGGTAAATTTAATTGTTGGACCAATGTTGGGTTATTTTCCAACGTCACTAAGGAACTTTGCGCTCCTCTAACTCTCCCTCTAAAACCTCCAATACATAAAACTCCTCCTTTTACATCTATCATTACATCTGGAACAAGGTGTAAATGTCCTAATATGACACAAAGTTTATCGAATGAAGCACCGCCGAATATATTTGTCGATGGTACTCCTGTTGTATCTCTTTGAAAACTATAGCATAAATTCATTGATCTAGCAACGAGTAAAGGTAATAAATCTCCCGAACTTTTTAATCCTTCATATGCTCTTACCCTCATACAAAAAATTAGCGCTGCTTGTATTTGTTCGCTGGTGAATCCCGTCTTTTGATTTAGTAAAACTGCAGGGATAATACTATAAGCTATAGACTTTATCGTATAATGTAAGCATCTTTGAGATTTGTCAAACTTACCAACAATACCTGAAAGCCCAGTTAAACTTCTTGAAAATCCAATTTTGGTAGCGCTAGTTAGGGGAGCTAGTTTAATTTCAGATGGATCTGCTTCTGCATCATCATCGTCACCTTCACCGGTATCAGCAACGGCATCACCCCGGGTAGCTGCCATACGCGCCACGGCATGTTGATATGTATCTTTAAATAATTTCCATTGTGCCGTGTCCTGTGGCACTCCCTCGTCGAAATGTAGGCGCCTTTGCCATAGATTAAAAATTAAATTTAGTAAAGGTTGGGCTTTTACAGCGGCTTTAGTTGGTGGCCTCGGAATAAATGCCCGGAACAAATCCTCATAGAAGGAAAACTTAGCTCTATGTACTTGAGCAACAGATACAGCACTTGGCGAGTCGGCGAAGATAAAAGTGCTGCTTGGTTCAAAATTTGGATTCGGATAAATTCTACTCTGCAAGCTTACAATAGGTTTGGAGTTGTCGCTATCCATTTTTTCTATAATATCCAATAATAAGGGCATTTCATTTGCTGAGTCTGAACCTGGATCCAAAAATCGCCTGCCAAAAACCCATGAATTTTCAATTTCCACATACGGGTCCTCTTCTGTACTATGACTCACAACACTACTTTCTTCATATTTATCCCATTCACTCCGCAAAGAGTCTCCTTCACTTTGACAGAATTCATCGATTGTAGTACTATGAAAATGTTCTAATAAGTAATCGTGAAGTATTGTTGCTAATGTAAATTTTGCCTTCTTCTCGCTAGTATCAACTCCCTCAGGCTCGTCGCCAGTAACAGTATATATTTTCGCTAAAGCTTCGGCGAAGTACTGTACCAACTGTTTATATATAGAATCACTTAATGTATCACGTAAATAGTCTATAAAAAGGGTGCCCGGGTCTAGCTGGCCGGCTTGCCTTCTCCTACACATATTTGACACTATATTTGCCATTCCTCCGTCTCTGCTGCGACTAGTTAGAGTTTTTATTATGTCATTTATTCTTGTCGTCACTATCTTCTTATTCGCTCCTACAGGATACAGTTCACTTAATTTTGCAAATGTGCTTACCAAAGTTTTTCTTATTGCTCTATCAATAGTTATAAATATTGACTCTGTTTTTGGAACGAAGGAATGAAAAACTTCTCCGTTTTCTTGACCAATAGACATGGCCGCAACCAGAATAGATGTTAAAATCTGTTTGTCATTATAAGTTTTTATTCTTTCTGCTACGTGCCCCTCTTCTTCACCAGAATCTATTCTTTCAATCTCATCACCCTTTTTAACTAGTCCAATATGACCTGTTTCAAAAATATGTCCTGCAACTGTTGCTGCTTTAGCAGCTTGAGGAAGACCATGCACCTCTACCATTCGACCTTGACCCTTAAATTTTCCTATTTCATAATGTGAAACTTCTTGTAAAAAAGCTGTTTGATATTCCTTGCTTAGAAAACTTAATGAATTAGCATTTCCTCGAATGTAATTAGCTAATTGCTGTGATATTGTTTGCACCTGTTGTTGTTCTTGGTTTGCTGGCTGTGACAATTTATCTACTACTGTGCCTGCTACTACTGTTAAAATCTGCTGTTCAAGCTTCATTACACTTACTAATGGAATATAATCTATATCCTCATAGGTCAATAAATAATCGTCGAGAGAGAGATTGGGGCGTAAACTTAGTAAACAAGTTAGAGGATAATAATTTCCAGTAGGCGTTACAATTGATACTTTTCCTTCACTGTTAGTCTCCACTTCTACCATATAAAAATTGGGACATCTCGTTACTGTTTTTAAAGTATCATGGGAAGCCAGGGCTTGTTTTTCTAGTATTATAATTTTAGGAGAATGCTCCAAGATCGCCGCTGCTGGACCAGGACGACCATCATCGCCCCCAACCAACCATTTTTGTCTCAATCCTTGTGGAGTTTGCGTGCCTGCTCCTATCGCATCTTCCGAAGCTTCAACATCGAATACTCCATCCTTAAAATCTCCATCCCCGTCATCGTCCCCGGGTTCCAGGCGCAGTGCCTTACACATTTTCTTTAATTTATTAAAATCTAGTACAATATCTTTTAGGTAGCCTTTCGTGCGAGGGTTTCTTAATGCATTTCCATCTATCCTTATATTCGTTATATTTTGTAAGGTTTGTTGAATTGTGTACATTTCATTCAAAGCGGTACATTGCTGACTATAATCCAAAGGAACCTGCGCATTGAACCAATCGTTCGAAGGATTTTGCGTTATGAGAGCTTGTTGGGCTTTCACAATCAATCCAGTAACATAGCCTACATATGCCTTCCTATCTGTATGGGGTCGCTGTGTGACACTGGCTAATTGTTCTGTTTGTATTCTTTCACCATCACATCTTGTAAATGTAAATCTTCTTACCTGCCCGGGATCAGGAAATAAAATTTGTCTTGCATCTTGACTAATTGCTTGAATATCTGCATGTTTGTCGGATGTCCATTTTTTAGCATTTGCTTTATCTATTGCGGAAATATAAGCACTTGATGAAGTTTGAAAGGCTCCTGGTTGATGTCTAAATGGTTTTTTATAAGCATCTAATAAAAGAAGCACATTAGAACCGTTTATATTTACGTATTTTTGGTCTTTTGCAGTCATACCTCTAAAATGTAAAAATAGCTGTCTAATTTGGTCGGGTGCTAAATTATCAAATGATGACAATGTACCGGATTCGATATCAGAACCGTCTGTTTGGATGCTGATATCTTGTATGGATTGAACGTTTAATTCCGGTGGCGATGGAGTTTGATCAATTATACGAATTAAGGGTATGCCCAATAATTTTAAATCAATTACTACCTGATTCATTAATTTCTTTTTTTCTTCATTCATAGATTTTGGCACACTAGGAAAAGTATAATTAGTAGTAGCTTCCATGAGCGGACCACCTAGTTTAACATAAGATTCAAAGGTAAATACTTCCCCGCTTTCGGTATGCACTCCCCAAAAACCATCACCTAACGCTCTTTGCAAAAAATCGGAAAGATGCGTTAAATATCTTGGAACTAGGGCGTCACTTAATACAATAAAATCTTGCATAAAATTTTCAAATAATAAAGCTCTTACAACAGATGCTGGTTCGAATTCTCTCATATCATGTAATCGATCTATAGAACTAGTTAACCAAGTTATAAAGTTTTCGGTTTTAAATAATTGTGTTATTACATCAGATAGGTCATTCGCTTTTTGTACACTTGCTATTTCAGTAATCTTACCCCTGTCTGCTGCTGTTGTTATTTGTGGTGTATTTATTCGGCCAATGATGATGCGTGGTATAGGTGGTTTATTCAAAAGTACCTCAGATCCACTTTCACTAGAATCTACACAACAAAATCTCGTCTCCTTATCTGCTTGTGGAATTTTCACGCTAATAGTTGTTCCACTTTGAAATGTGACAGTGCCGTTGCTTTGCTGGATTTCAATTCCATTGCCTGATTGATTTTGCTGTAATAACCCAGTAGAAGTTGAATTTCTTGTTGCTTGATCAACTGCTGCTTCAAAATCACCACATGGGTTACTAAATAGGTGTTCCTCTATTGATATTGCTGCTTCCGATGACATATTTATATATATAATTCATATTTTAAATAAATCCATTCCTAAATACGAATTATACTGTTTGTGATTGTACAGCTTTGAACTTTTTCACTAAGAAAAACCGTTTATATTTCTTTTTTCCCTCATCATCATATCCATCGCTCCGTCTAACAGGTTCCATCTTATAATTGCAAACTCGTAATATTTGACGAACTAAGTTTAATAATGGCCATTTTTGTTCCTTTTGAGCCCCGCTTTGGAGAGAAGTTAATGCTGAACTACTGAATTTCTTTTTCAAAACATCGATTTCTGCTTTTACTTCTTCGTAGGTATTTTGAGAAAGTAAAATATCTCTGGGAATGAGCTGACCTTCAAGTTGTGTTTCATCGTCTAATTGCAATTTACATTTTTTCAAAAACTCTATAATTTCTTTGTCCATGATTAGTTAGAATTAATAAAAAGTATTTAAATAATAATAAATTGAATATAATTTAATATAAAGAATAATAGCAATCAACCATGCCTGTCGAAATCATTCTCTCCAAAGTACCCATGCCTCACGGCAAAAACTCAACATTTATTATGTGCGTGGATGACCCCTATGACGTAAACTGGGAACAAATATTCGCTTTTTGCGAAGAAAAAACAAAACTTCCGCGTAGATTTATGAGAGCTTGTAATTTTGACGGAAAACATATTATGGGAAAAGTTTCACACAAAGAAAACATTAATTATGATAAATTCCGTCTTCGTTCTCAAGGTGGAGTGTATATTAATACAGCTCTTATAAGCATGGGGTTTACATCTTGGGGGAACAACTGAAAAAAAGGCACTAAAAAAAAGGTACTCACAAAAAAATGCACAAAAGTAGAGGCACTTTTGCATTTTGGACATTTTAAAAATGTCCAGAATAGGAATTTGGCTACCTTTTTGGGTGAAATTTTCTGCACTTTTGGATTTTTCTTAGAAGCTTGTAAAAAGAAAAAAATGGAGTTCTCTTTTTTCAGTATCCCATAAAAAAAAATTCAACAAATGGAAAAACAATTTAGGCGTTTTTTTTGTTATCATTATATAGAGATGAAAAAACGCAAAAAAACGCAAAAAAAATATTACTGTAAAAAGTGTGACTTTACTTCTAAGAACAAAACAGATTTTAATCGTCATTTATCCACTACAAAACATAAAATGGTAACAAATGGTAACTCCAATGGTAACAGTAAGCCCAATTTTGTTGATTTTTATTGCGATACATGTGGAAAGACCTATAAGTATAAGAGCGGGTTATCTAGACATCGAAAAGTGTGTGTTGAAACGAACCAATCATTGGTGTTGAAAACGACCAACCCAAAAAACGCATTAGCATCTGTCGAGGCAACTAATCAAGAAATGTTTGAAAAACTGACAAATACCATAAAACAACAAGGAGATTTAATTGAAAAACTAATTGACCATCAGAAAGAAATCATTCCCAAGATTGGTAACAATAATAATAATAAAATTTCAATTAATGTGTTTTTAAACGAACATTGTAAAAATGCTATGAATTTAACCGATTTTGTAGAAAATATAAAGGTTTCTATTGAAGATTTAGAATATACCAATCAACATGGCTACGCAAAGGGAATCAGTAATATATTTACAAAAAATCTTACTGATATGGCTGTCACTGAAAGACCCATTCATTGTTCAGATAAAAAACGACTACAATTCTATATAAAAGACTCCGATGAATGGAAAAAAGACGAAAAACACGAAAATATTGATATAACCATTGATGAAATATCCAGAAAACAATTTTTTCACATAAAAGAATGGGAAAAACAAAATCCCGACTACTTAACCAATGACAAAAAATTAAAAAAATGGCATACTATGGTTAGAAATATGGGCGCTGGAGAGAAAGATTTTGATGAAATAAAGCAACATTTAAATATAAAGAAAAGTATATCTGAAAATATTACTGTGAAAGAAATAATTAAAAATGACAAAAAATAGATTATTTGCTACCTGTTATATAGGAATTTAATAGATTTTTGCCTTTTTTTACTAATTTTAAACAGATATATTTATATTTAAGATTTACCGTCTCATTTGGTGTGGAATATCTTGGCTCACCACCTTTATTAGAGGCATTTAAGTTTTTAAGTTTTGTAACATAATGTGGATAATAAACATAGTTTATCCAATCATCACACCACCAATTTTTAATTTGTACAGGAAAATAACACTTGAATATTTCATAATGCTTTCTAGAAACGAAAGTTTGAGTTAATATTCTATAATTAGGTGGATTTATAGGTCCACAAATACCAATATCATTTTGTTTTTTCATTTGTACAATACATTCCTTTATCCAATCTTTATTTGCAAACCATATATCATCTCCACATTGATAAAAATACTCATTATTATCTTCTAATGCTTTTTCAAATAAATAATTCCACATTAAGGTCAAAAACCCTTTTTGTACATATCCATCTTCAATCCATTTAATTTTTGCTTTCTCTCCAATAATTCGTTCGAACTTCTCTTTTTCTTCTTTTTTTGAATAAATTGGGTCATCATCATCAATATTTATATAAATAGAATAATCGATGCCATCAGATAAAGTATTTAAAAAACTTTTACCAAAAACTGTGTACAAATAAGTTTCTTCCATTTTTTTCCACGGTCTGTTTTTTGTTGTTGATGGGATTAAAAATGCTATTTTCATTAATTTATTAATATATTAATTGTTTAAATATTAATATGCTATACTGTAATATTATGTGCCTGACAAGACCCCCAACCTAACATTGTTGGTGAATACGCTCCTTGTGAAATTAATAATGCTGAAGTTGCACCAACAATTATACATGTAACTACCCATCCAACAGCTGTTTTAAAGAAAACGCCGCAATTTATACCTGAACACGTTCTGGTATTTTCCAGTAATCCCACACCAACAGTTGCTCCTACTTGGCAATGCGTCGTAGAAAGAGGAATTTTTAATCTCGAACCAGTAATAATTACCAAAGCAGAACTAAGTTCTATGGCCACACCACGAGATGGAGTTATTTTACACAATTTCTCTCCAATAGCATAAGTAATCTTCTTCCCATACACAAATAATCCTACTGCTATTCCAACACCACCCATACCTAAAATCCAATAAGCATCGTCACCCATACTTGCTTCCTTAGAAAGGTCTCCTTCGGTTTGATGAATAGTATAAATAGCTGCGAAGGGACCAATGGCATTGGCAACATCGTTCGCACCATGACTAAACGCATCACATACAGCAGTAAAAACCTGTAAATACTTAAAGACTTCTTCTGTTTTAGGGTCAAATTTCTCCGCTGTTTTGTGTAATGCCACCACTCTAGATAATTCTTTTTCCGTTTTAATATTCATATCTTCCCTATTTTCTTCAATTACTTTCATTTCTATTTCATCTGTCGCCACCTCTTCTACTTCAGCGAATTTTTTTGATACATAATTTTTAATTTTTGGTACCATAGGTACAGTAATAATGGCACTTACTCCTCCAGCTCCAAAAGCAATAGCAAATGCCACTCCCAATGGAGTTTTGTCTAATCCAATACCCTTAGCCCCTTTATAAATAATGAAAAATGTATTTATAGTAATAGTTGAGCCAATAAGAATTGGATAAACCCAATTTAACCTATATTTAGTAAATTCATGCCGCAAGACATACGCACGGGTAAGAAAAAATATACCCATAGCTATAATAGCGGAGAACAAAGGCGAAATAAACCAAGACATTACAATCCCCCCAACTCCTCCTACATAAGGAAACGTTTCGACAGGCTGATACCAAATAACACAATCACTTCCTCCCAAAACCAATGTCATACCTATCATTCCTCCGACGCAAGAATGGGTAGTTGATACTGGCATTTCAAGATAACTGGCAAGAAATAACCACAGACCTACTGATAAAATAACCCACATACAACCATACATTAGAATATACGGATTGTCCTCGAAACACTTATAATCCGCTATGCCTTTTCTAATTGTATCTGTAACGTGATTCCCCATTAAAATTGCCCCAGCTGTTTCAAATATAGCAGCCAAAACGACAGCTTGATTAATAGTTAATGCTTTAGAACCAACCGAAGTAGCAAATGCGTTTGCCGCATCATTAGCACCAATTCCCATAGCAGCAAAAAAAGCAAAAATGCCACCAACAGCTACTATCCATGTATACATAATATACAAAAATTTGAAACGCTATCTTTAAATATATTATTAATATGTTTGCGGTAAATAATTTCTACAATACACATATATGTACTTACGCAACTTTACAACAAGTAAAATCGCCCCCATATATATTTCTTTAAAAGCATGGGATAAAATGACATATATTTTGAAAAAAAGCAACAAATCCGCTTTTGTATTTTTTGCAACAGGTGGCGGATGCAATGGGTTTAATTATAAACTCGAAACTATTGATGAGAAAAAATTTGATAATTTAACTGCGGAAGAGCCTTCGCCTATTGTGGTTACAAATTCTAATACACAGGTAGTCATTGAACCAATGTCCGAGATGTTATTGTTAGGAACATCAATTGACTTTATAGAAGAAAATTACAGCAAAAATATTTTTGAGAGTAAATTTATTTTCACACCGAAAAAGGATTTTGCCACATCTTGTGGTTGTGGTATTTCTTTTTCTCCGAAATAAATTAAATATTTAACTATATTATAATGGCGCGTTCAAGAAGTGTAAAGTCAAGAGGAAGAAGACGAAGAAGTAAAACGAGAAGAAAAACTCGTAGAAGAAAAACTCAACGAAGGAAAAGACATAGAAGACGTCGAACCAGAAAACATCGACAGCGTGGAGGCGGATGAGGTACGCCAAACTATGAATAATAAAATATAAAGATTCTTTTATATGACGAACTCTTGTTTAAATTTACTTACGAGAGATCCGAAAAAGAAATTTATATCTTTAATAAATTTACATAAAATTAATACGTTATATTAAGTATTATGGATAATTGGGTATGCTATATTATCAAAAATAAAGGCTATACATATGTAGGCGTTTCCAACAATCCTGATAAAAGATTGCGCGCTCATAATGGAGAGATAAAAGGAGGAGCAAAATATACCACAAGTAAAGGTTCTGGTTGGAAACATATTTGTATAATTAGCGGCTTTCCAACAAAAATAGAATCAATGCAATTTGAATGGGCTTTGAAACACGTACCGCCTAGAAAAGCAGGTGGAATTTTAAATAGAATACAAAAATTAATAATTTTGTGTAACAAAGAACGATGGACTAAAAATTCTCCTCTTGCTGAAACTATGCCTTTGACCATCAAATGGTGTAATACAGAATATAAACCAGAAAATACTACATTACCGGTTTATATTAATGAATTAATATAAAGTTATCTAGTCCATCGACTTTATTTATTTATTATAAATTTCGCTATTCGCAAAGAAATCGCACCTAAAGAAAATAATAGCAAGTCCATTTGTATATCATCCGTTTTTTTACCCTGTAATTTAACTTTGTAATTAAACTTATAACCATCTATTATTTGATATATTAAAAATAAAGGTATTATAATGCTGTAAAAATTGCTCATATAACCTAAAATAAAATGTATTATATGATTTAATATACTAACATTTCCCATTTATATATCATGATACAATAAAAAAGCTATCTCCAGTCTCCATTTTTTTTAATTATTTTTATATTATTAAATACTTAAATCAAGCATCCATACGCACACAATTTCGTATAAAATGCTCTTTTTTCATTCCATTCTTCTTGTTCGACATCACTTTTATCGATATTTTTCTCTTTTCCCAACCATTTTTCTCGAAATGCCTTAAATATTTTATACTGTTTGGTACAGTCATATTCAGCCTCTACTACAATCCATTCATAAAATGCTTCATCCGTATCTTCCCAGCTCAAATTTCTAAGGGCTGCCTTATAATTTTCCATTGTCTTTACCTTCCTAATTTTTTTATTTATTTTCTTCTTCTTTGGTTTCGCCTCCGTTTTGCTTTCCGCCTTAAATGCTTCTTTAATCGAGTTTTTTTCTGCCTTTGCCTTAATTCTAGCCTCATAGGCAGGTCTTCGCTTTTCCCACCTATCTAATCCAGTATACTTTTTCGCTCCGGCTGCGTGTCTTAAGGTATAGATACTACGAAGCTTCCAATCTGCGCCCACAGCCTTCTCACTCATAATATAAACATCTCCACAATTTAAAGTTATATCAATAGATTCGCCTATCGGCATACCATCCTTAAACCACTGCCACCTCATCGGATAA
>Ga0257110_1000559_pt1 | contig 17816 bp, 12 predicted proteins | sample LP_taG_7_FD_190184 | JGI IMG/M metagenome (GOLD analysis project Ga0257110, IMG submission 190184) | Marine microbial communities from Northeast Subartic Pacific Ocean, Canada - LP_J_2015_P26_10m | ecosystem: Environmental > Aquatic > Marine > Oceanic | place: Canada: Northeast Subartic Pacific...
GATGACTTACCACCAGGGACTGAAGAGGTGCTAAAAGTTTTTATTGCCCAAACAAGAAGAATCCAGATAGGAGATAAAATGGCTGGTAGACATGGTAACAAGGGTATTATATCGAAAATATTACCTCGCCAAGATATGCCTTATTTACCAGATGGTACTCCTGTAGATATGATCTTAAATCCTTTAGGCGTACCTTCACGAATGAACGTAGGTCAAATTTTCGAATGTCTTCTTGGCCTGGCTGCCGACAATCTAAACATACGCTTAAAGGTGGTACCTTTTGACGAAATGTATGGAGCCGAAGCATCAAGAGCTTTAGTAAATAAAAAATTAAAAGAAGCTGCTTGCGATAAAAAATGGTTATTTGCACCAAGGCATCCTGGAAAAGTTATACTTCGAGATGGGCGTACAGGACAAAATTTTGCAAACCCAATAACCGTTGGGCGGGCTTATATGCTTAAATTAGTTCACTTGGTAGATGATAAAATTCATGCCAGATCTACAGGTCCTTATTCGTTAGTAACGCAACAACCATTAGGTGGTCGAGCACAACAAGGTGGACAAAGATTAGGTGAAATGGAAGTTTGGGCACTTGAAGCTTTCGGTGCAGCTTATACTTTACAGGAATTATTAACTATTAAATCTGATGATATGCAGGGCCGTAATGAAACTCTTAATGCTATTGTCAAAGGTTTACCTATACCGCGTCCCGGAATTCCCGAGTCCTTTAAAGTTTTAATGAGAGAACTCCAAGCTTTATGTTTAGATGTGGCTACCTACAAGTTGAATGTTTATGACAATTCTAGTTTAAATGATTATGAAATTAATTTAATGGGAGAGGCAAAGGATACTTCTGAAAATAAGTTTAGGAAAAAAGAGGATTTTGAGTAATATCAAACTATGCTCAGTAACTTTGAGGATACATTTGTTTCAGGTAAAGATATTGATGCTAATTAGCAAGATTACGCTTGAGACTCCTTCCAAAATTTACTATAACACCAAGAAGTAATTATAAAGTTTAATATTTTTGTCTTTAACAGCATATAGTTATGTTACAAACTGAGAGATCCTTTGATTATGTAAAAATTAATTTAGCGTCACCTACCCGTATTCGAAGTTGGGGAGAAAGATTGTTACCCAGCGGTGAAACTGTTGGCGAAGTTACAAAACCAGAAACAATAAATTATAGAACCTTAAAACCTGAAATGGGAGGTTTATTTTGTGAACAGATTTTTGGTCCGGTGAATGATTGGGAATGTCATTGCGGCAAATATAAACGTGTTCGTTATAAAGGAATTGTTTGTGAGCGTTGTGGAGTTGAAGTAATTGAATCCAATGTCAGAAGACATAGAATGGGTTTTGTCGAATTAGCTTCACCTGTAACGCATGTTTGGTATGTTAAAGGTCGGCCAAGTAAGATTGCATTAATACTCAACATATCGTTAAAAGAATTGGAGCAAATTGTTTATTTCAATTCATATGTCGTAATAAACCCTGGTTTAAATGGTGATTTAACTTATAAGCAACTCCTTGGGGAAACAGATTGGCAAGTTTTTGATGCTAGTAAAACTGATACAAGTAATATTGAAATATCCATTGGTGCAGAGGCAATAAAGACACTTTTGTCACAAATTGATTTAGAAACGGAATCTAAGGAATTGCGATTATTAATACCCTCCACTAAAGATCCTGAAAGGGAAAAATTAATTAAACGGTTGAGAGTTATTGACCACTTTATGGCTTCTGGCTCTAATCCGTCATGGATGACATTAGATATTATTCCAGTTCTTCCACCGGATTTACGCCCTATGGTACAACTTGATGGCGGACGTTTTGCAACTTCTGATCTTAATGATTTATATCGCCGTGTAATTAACCGAAATAACCGTTTAGCACGTTTGCAAGAAATCATGGCGCCTGAATTAATTATCCGTAATGAAAAACGGATGTTACAGGAAGCCGTTGATGCTCTTATTGATAATGGTAAACGGGGGAGAGCTGTTTTCGGATTGAATAATCGTCCTTTAAAGTCTTTATCAGACATTATTGAAGGTAAACAAGGCCGCTTTAGACAAAATTTACTAGGTAAACGTGTAGATTATTCCGGGCGTTCTGTAATTATTGTAGGGCCTGAATTAAAACTTAATCAGTGTGGTCTCCCTCGTGAAATGGCCATAGAGTTATTCCAACCTTTTGTAATTCACCGGTTAATTTATGAGGGGCTAGTAAATAATATAAAAGCAGCAAAAAATATTATCCAAAATAACGAGCTGCTCGCTTGGGAAATGTTAGACCAAGTAATGTCAGGCCACCCTATTTTATTAAATAGGGCCCCTACTCTCCACCGTCTTGGTATTCAATCATTTGAGCCTATACTTGTTGAAGGTAGGGCCATAAAACTCCATCCACTAGTATGTCCAGCATTTAATGCAGATTTTGATGGTGACCAAATGGCTGTACATATTCCTCTTTGTTTAGAAGCACAAGCGGAAGCAAGAATGCTAATGCTTGCTCCTAATAATTTCTTATCACCTGCTACAGGTGATCCTATTCTTACACCAAGTCAAGATATGGTTCTTGGTTGCTATTATTTAACAGCTAATAATCCTACCGAACAAACCATTGCCGACCAATATTTTTATAGTTCTAATGACGTTATACGAGCTTATAAACAATCAGTTGTAAGTTTACATACCTTCGTATGGGTTAAGTATGAAGAGTCAAATCTTGATATTTCTAAATTATTACAAACACGGCATTTTATAAAAAAGGAAATACAAGATCGTATTATCTTTTTATCTCCAGAAATGCAAATCAAAATGGACTCCAATGACAATTTATTATCTGTTTATATAAAAACTACTCCCGGACGTATTCTTTTAAATAACTCATTTGAATCTAATTAACTATGAACCAGGAACTAAATAATAAGTTAGTTTTTAATAATGATGTAATTAATAAGAAAAAATTACAACGTTTAATGTCTTTAACATTTCATAATTATGGTGTTATTCGGTCATCACTAATTGCTGACAAGGTTAAAAACCTCACTTTTCATTACGCAACAATATCAGGTATTTCATTAAGTGTAGAAGATCTTAGGGTACCTTTTCGTAAAAGAAATTTAATAGGTCTCACTACAAATGAAGTAGATTTAACAGAACAAAATTTTACTAGTGGTAATATTACAGTTGTAGAACGTTTTCAAAAGATTATTGATATTTGGAATAACGCAAATAACACTTTGAAAGATGAGGTTCTAACTTATTTCCGCGAAAGCGACCCTTTAAACTCCCTTTATATTATGGCGTTTTCGGGGGCTAGAGGTAATATTTCACAAGTTAGGCAACTTGTTGGTATGCGGGGATTAATGGCGGATCCACAAGGTCAAATTATCGATCTTCCTATTAAAAGTAATTTTCGCGAGGGTCTTAAAGTAACAGAATATATAATTTCCTCTTATGGTGCAAGAAAAGGTCTTGTAGATACCGCTCTTCGAACAGCGGATTCTGGTTATTTAACACGACGTTTAGTAGATGTTGCCCAAGACATCATAATTCGAGATGACGATTGTTTAACGCAAGAAGGTTTATCTATCGAAGACCTCTTCACAAGATACAAAACCGATTTGTCACTCGAAGATCGTTTAGTTGGTCGGCTTTTAGTTAAGCCTTTTTCTATAGAGGGCGAAAATATTTCTTTTGCGGCAAATACCGAAATCGATAATGAATTTATTGCCAAAATTTCTAAGCTAGATTATAAAGACTTGGAAGTACGATCTCCATTAACTTGTAAATCTTTTCGTTCTGTTTGTCGTAAATGCTACGGCTGGCATTTATCTTATTCTAAAATTATTGACCTTGGGGAAGCTGTTGGAATTTTGGCAGCCCAGTCTATTGGTGAACCAGGAACCCAATTGACAATGCGAACTTTCCATACGGGTGGTGTGTTTTCAGGAGACTTAACAAAACAAATTCGTGCTCCTTTTTCCGGCACTCTAAAATATGAACTAAAAGCACAAACTTCTTTAGTGCGTACAATGCACGGAGAAAAGGGTTTTAATCTCATGGAAGACGTAACGTTACGCATAGAAAATGCTGTAGGTAACGTTTGTTCTTTAGATATTCCCCGTGGTGCGTTGTTATTAGTCAACACCAACAAAAAGGTTTATTGTAATCAGGTAGTAGCAGAGATTAAAAAAGACGCAAATTTGATCCTAGAAGAAGATCGGAGAGACATATATAGCGATGTATCAGGTGAAGTTTTTTTACAAAATGTAAAATTAGAAGAAAGTCTTGATGGGGAAGGTGCCACAAAAAAAATTACAAAAACTGATGGTTTAATATGGGTTCTTTATGGTAATCGTTATGTTTTACAAGGTTCCTCTAAACTTGATGTTAGTGTTGGTCAAAAACTGCAGGTTAACGATACGGCAGCTAGCCAAAATTTAATAAATAATCATGCAGGTATTGTTAGTTTAGACAATTTTAAAAGCCATGGTGAAGTTCAAATTATAAATTCTTCTTTAGTTGTTGAAAATTCTATTGTTTCTAAGACAACTAATACATTTGACACCTTTCAATTAATTACTGATAATCGATCAGACAGCTTTAGTTTAACAATAAAAGAAAATGAAACGTTAACTCATGGACAAACTATAGCTAGCTTAATCGAAAACTCTTATATTACCGAAACGGGAGGCATTCTTTATTATTCTCTTTCTACCCCCGGCATTGAGAAAAAACGGAACACAAAAAAAATATTTACCGGTTCCTTATACTGGGTTCCAGAAGAAACTTTTCAACTTAATGCTATAGCTTTTTCTGCCATTAGCTGTAATTTAGGAAATTTGAATTTTGTTAGTAAAGATATTGAATTATATCCCGGAGTAACACCAACTATTTCAGGTTTTGTTGAACTAAATGAAGATACGTCAGAATTGATAATAAGACCTGGAGAACTTTATAAAATTAATAGCCAATCTAACCTTACTAAATGTAATAGGTTTTTACGACCGGGTTCATTACTCCTTGGTCAATTAGCAATACAAAAATTAACGTACTTAGAATTTTTAAGTTATTATGGGGTGGACTATATTTTATTACGCCCTGTGGATACTTTTACAGTTCCCCAAGAAAAAGGATTTTATTTAAATTATAAAATTTTCCCTAACATTAAACGTCGAGGACTTGCTATTCAAACAGTTAAACGTTTTTTCTATAAAAATGGCGAGAAAATAAAAAGTGCAAATGGGGGTGTAAAATTATTACAAACATTTTTTGTTTTAGACATTAAGAATAATCATCCCAGTTTAAAAGCTAAACTGAATTATCTTCCATTAAGTGTAGATAAAAATACAATAGTAGATCAATATAACCTGAATTTGATCTTGTATGAACAGATTAAAGCAAGAGAAAATCCAACAAAAGATAAAATTTTCTTAAAATGTTTAGTTGCCAATAAACAGTATATAAAAGCAAACACAGCTGTTGCCAAGTTAGAAATGTTAATACCTTTAGAAGGTAAATTAGTTTCTATCAATAAAACAAATAATACGGAGCTATTACTATTAAACGATATCGACATAAAAAAATGTTTTTATGATTCTTCTAAGGAAAAATTATTGGTCCAGAAAGGAGATTTAGTTCGTGTCGGTACTTTTTTATCTACAAAAACACGTTCAAAGTTTGCTGGTCAAATTATTGATATTTGTAATGACAAGATTTCAATTAGGTTAGGCCTTCCTTACTTGGTTTCTGGAGGAGCTATTTTAAGAGTAGGTAATAATTCTTTAGTAGAAAGAGCTGACATGTTAGCAACCCTTGTTTATGAAAAATTAAAAACTGTTGATATTGTTCAGGGTTTACCAAAAGTGGAAGAAATCTTAGAGGCAAGAAAAATAAAAAACGGCTGCCTACTTGCACCTACAGAAGGTTATGTATCTTTAAAACAATCAAAAATAGAAATTCAAAGATCCCCTGACGAAAAAATAATTGTTGATTTAGAACAAAATGCAAAAATTAATTTTAATAATGGTAAATATGTAAATTTTCTTGAACCTTTAACTGATGGACCTATAAGCCCTCATGATAAACTTGAAACATTATTTAACTATTATCAACAAAAATTTCCAGTTCATGAGGCTTGTAAAAAAAGCTTTAAATATTTACAACTTTTTTTAGTCAATGAAGTACAACGGACTTATTTATCGCAGGGGGTTCAAATAGCAGATAAACATATAGAAATTATTGTCAAACAAATGACATGTAAAGTTCGCGTATTACATGGGGGGGATACTACTTTGCTCCCTGGCGAAATTTTAGATATTAGCCAAGCAGAAACTATTAGTTTAGCTGCTTTAACCGCAAATGAAAGCCCTCCTTTGTATAAACCACTTCTTTTAGGCTTAACTAAGGCTTCCTTAAATAGTGATAGTTTCATTTCGGCAGCTAGTTTTCAAGAGACTACTCGTGTATTAACCGAAGCGGCAATCGAGGGTAAAAAGGATTGGTTAAATGGATTAAAGGAAAATGTTATTATTGGTAGATTAATACCTGCCGGAACTGGTTTTAATAGCTTTGAAAATATAAAAAGGGTAAAAAATGACACTTTATCAAATCTTTTAATAAAACCTACAAAAAAGGACACATTGAAGTCATATGTTTTAAATTCCCGTTTAGATTAAATTATAATTTTTGATGTTTTTGCAAAAATATAGTATTTTATTTACAGTAAGAAATTGAGAAATATGTAAAGAGTAAATAGTAATTAAAATTTTTATGGCTCGATACACTGGGGCAAAACTAAGAATTACGAGAAGATTAGGTGATTTACCAGGATTAACTAGTAAAAAAGGAAGATCACAACGTCCGGGTCAACACGGTGCAACACAAAAAAAATTAACTCAGTACGCAATACGTCTAGAAGAGAAGCAAAAACTGCGTTTCAACTACGGTATCAGCGAAAAGCAGTTAATGAACTACATTCGTCAAGCTAAAAAGATTAAAGGTGCTACAGGTAACATTTTGTTACAGTTACTAGAGATGCGACTAGATAATGTTATTTTTCGCTTAGGTATGGCTCCAACAATTGCTGCAGCAAGGCAACTAGTTAGCCATAAACATATAACTATAAATGGTTCTTGTGTATCAATACCAAGTTATCAATGTAAACCTGGCAATACTATTTCTGTTAAAGATTCCGCTGCTTCGAAACAGCTTATTACCAATAACTTAGGTTTACCGGCTTTATCAAATATCCCACAAAACTTAGACTTTGATAAAAATACTTTAACAGCAAAGGTTTTAGGTATTATTGATCGAGAATGGATCGCTCTGAAATTAAATGAACTATTTGTTATTGAGTTTTACTCACGTAAAATTTAATGCAGCAATATATCTTTGGTTATTACGTTATGTATAAATTCAAGCGTAAAACAATTTTAAGTTACTTAGTCCGATAGAAGACAAACAATTTATGACATTAGTTACATTAGGTGAATTATTAGATGCTGGTGTACATTTTGGGCACCAATCAAGCCGCTGGAACCCAAAAATGTTTCCTTATATTTATACGGAGCAAAACGGTATTCACGTAATTGATCTTGTTCAAACAGCTCGTTTACTAACGCATGCTTATAATTACGTCCAAAAAGCTTCAAAAGAAGGGAAGAGCTTTCTTTTTATAGGGACGAAAAGACAAGCGGCAGGAATAATTGCAGAAGAAGCTAAAAAGTGCGGGGCTCATTATGTAAACCACCGTTGGTTAGGAGGTATTCTTACAAACTGGTCTACTGTTCAAGGACGTGTGGAATACTTAAAAGATCTTACGAAACAAGAAGAAGAGGGTGTTTTTGATAGACTGCCTAAAAAAGAGGCTGCCCTACTAAGACGTGAACACGACAAATTAAGTCAAAATTTAGGTGGTTTAACAGAAATGTTACAAATACCAGATATTGCTATTGTTGTCGACCCGAAAAGGGAAAGTACGGCCATTGCAGAATGTAAAAAATTAGGTATTACAATTATATCGATCCTTGATACTAATTGTGATCCAAATGCTGTGGATATACCAATCCCAGCAAACGATGATGCTGTACGCTCGATAAAGTTAATAATTTCAACATTATCTAACGCTATTTCGGCAGGAAAACAGGCCGCATAATTAAAAGAATAAGTAATTAAACCATAAGGATAGCTATTTATCTATGCCTTACATGGTTTAATTACTTATTTTTTTTTGTCCTTTAGGAAAGAGTGTACCTATCATAACTATTTAGGTATAAGATAATATTAGGGAACAATAAAATTTGCACTATTCACGTCGATTTATAATTTGTATATGTTTTTTTCGTTAGCTGCTGTTGAAGTAGGTGAACATTTATACTGGAACATTGCAGGTTTAACAGTACATGGACAGGTGTTATTAGTTACATGGCTTGTAATAGCCATTATTCTGACAATCTCTGTTCTTGGTACATCAAACCTGGAACAAGTTCCTAAGGGGTTACAAAATTTCGTGGAAGCTGTTTTTGAGTACGTTGCTGGTATTGCCAAAGACCAAATTGGTGAATACGAGTACCGTCCTTGGGTTCCATTCGTTGGAACACTCTTCCTATTTATTTTTGTGGCAAACTGGTTAGGTGCTTTAGTACCTTGGAAGCTTATTGAGCTTCCAGAAGGTGAGTTAGCTGCGCCAACAAACGATATTAATACTACTGTAGCTTTATCGTTATTAACTTCTATAAGTTATTTTTATGGCGGCTTTAAAGCAAAAGGTCTGGGATTTTTTGCTCGTTATATTGCGCCAACTCCAATCTTCTTACCAATTAATATTCTAGAAGACTTTACGAAGCCTCTTTCATTAAGTTTCCGTTTATTCGGTAACATATTAGCTGATGAAATTGTTGTATCCGTTTTATGTTTACTAGTACCATTACTGGTTCCTTTACCTGTAATGTGTTTAGGTATCTTTGCAAGTTCAGTACAAGCGTTAGTGTTTGCAACACTTTCGGCTGCTTACATTGCAGAATCTATAGAATAAGTAGTTTTTTTCTTAGAAAACTCTATATTAAAAGACTAAGAAATTTGTTAATTTCTTAAAATTGTATTTATAAACTAATTAAATCATAATTTCATATGAATCCTATTGTCTCAGGTGCTTCTGTTATCGCTGCAGGTCTAGCTATTGGTCTAGCTGCTATTGGTCCTGGTATTGGTCAAGGTACTGCAGCTGCTCAAGCTGTAGAAGGTCTTGCTCGTCAACCAGAAGCTGAAGGTAAAATTCGTGGTACTCTTCTTCTTTCTCTAGCTTTCATGGAGTCACTTACAATTTATGGTCTAGTAGTTGCACTTTGTCTACTATTCGCTAACCCATTTGCTGGTTAATTATAAATAGCGCGCTTAGTTTTTTACTAAGCGCTCTTTTAAAATATTTTTATTGTAGAACTCTTAGCTTTGCCTAAGCCTAAATACATTATTCTAAATCAAATATAAATGAATACTTTTATTATGCCTGCAACACAGCTGTTGGCTATGACTGAAGGTTCTGGTGGGCTTTTTGATTTTAACGCAACATTACCTTTGATGGCTATTCAGTTCATCTTATTAACTGTTGTATTAACATTTGTATTTTATAAGCCAGTATCAAAAGTTTTAGATGAACGTGAAAGTTATATTAGCGGAAATCTAACCCAAGCTTCTGAGAAGCTAATAACGGCAGATGAGTCATATAAAAAATATGATGAACAGTTAAAAGCTGCCCGAGTAAATGCACAAAATGTAATTGCTCAGGCTGAAAAAGAAGCAAAGGACGTTGTTGCTCTTGAAATCGATCAAGCACGTAAAGATGCTACGAAATTAATTGAGCAAACGAACAAAGAACTAGAAACTCAAAAATCTCTTGCTTTACAACAATTAGAAACGCAAGTAGATGAGCTAAGCCAGCTTATAAAAGAGAAACTACTAGGTAAAGAAGCCATTCTTTAATTCTCGTTTTTAAATACTCTTAAACAACAATGGATTTATTAAATCAGACTTTAAATAGTTTTTCTACTCAAATTTCTGATAATGGAGTATCACTTAACGTAGATATTTTTGAAACTAACCTAATTAACATTTTATTATTAGGCGGTGGTCTTTTTTATCTATTAAGTGGTGCTTTATCTGAAAGCCTTTCGGAGCGTCAACAAAAGATTTTAGGAGCAATCCAAGAATCAGAAGAGAGATTACAGGAAGCTACAACACGGTTAACAGAGAGTGAGACTCAGTTAGCTCAAGCCCAGATGGTAATTGACACAATTCAAAAGGATGCTACCGTTACAGCTCAACAAGTTAAAAGTTCAATCTTAACAGAAGGTAAGGCTGAAATTGAGCGTTTAACTTCAACAGCGAAGGCCCAGATCAGTACAATTGAAGCTAGAGTACGTAAGCAGATTTCTGATTATGTAGCAACACTAGCTTTACAACGAATCACAATGCAGCTGGAAGGTAAATTAACTTCTAAATTACAACAGCAAATCATTGATAAAAACATTTCGAAATTAGCCGATTAAATTATGTCAATTGTTTTAAGTAAAGTTGCGGAGCCATATGCTGAGGCACTTCTCGATTTAGCTAAATCAAATGACTCTTTAAAAGAAACGACAAACGATATGAATATCGTTTCTCAATTCTTAGCAAACTCTAGTGATTTAAAGAAGTTTCTTGGAAACCCTTTAATCACCCGAGATGCTAAAAAGAATGTAGTCAAAGATATTCTTGGCGAACAAATCGGTGCTAGCACTTTAAAGTTTTTACTCCTACTTGTAGACCGTAGTCGTATTGAAGTTCTTGATAGTATTTCACAGAAATTTCTAGAATTATCATACAAGCAGGAATCTATAGAAATCGCAAAAATTACTTCATCTATTCAACTATCAGCAGATCAACAAAAAGAGATTGCTGAGAAGTTAAAAGTAATTACTGGAGCTAAGCAGATAAAGTTAGCTCTAAAGGTAGATCCTCAATTAATTGGTGGTTTTACTATTGAAATTGGTTCTAAAATGATAGATACAAGTATCCGTGGGCAACTAAAGCAAATTAGTACCCTTATAGGTGCTTAAGATTTTTCAAGTACAACCAAAAAGACTCCTTATTAAAAAAATAATCTATACGGAAGTATGATCAATATTAGACCAGACGAGATTAGTAACATTATTCGTCAACAAATTGAAAGTTACGATCAAGAAGTTCAAATTGATAACGTAGGTACTGTTCTTCAAGTAGGAGATGGTATTGCTCGTGTTTACGGACTTGAGCAAGTTATGGCTGGAGAACTTCTAGAGTTCTCGGATAACACTGTTGGTATCGCACTAAACCTGGAAAATGATAACGTTGGTGCCGTATTAATGGGCGCAGGACTTGATATCTTAGAAGGAAGTTCTGTACGTTCAACAGGAAAGATTGCGCAGGTCCCTGTAGGCGACGCATTCTTAGGTCGTGTTGTTGATGCTCTAGCTCGTCCAATTGATGGTAAGGGTGAGATCGCAAGCACAGAAAGTAGACTTGTAGAGTCTCTGGCTCCTGGTATCATTACTCGTAAGTCTGTTTGTGAGCCTGTTCAAACAGGTATTACTGCAATTGACGCTATGATTCCGATTGGTCGTGGTCAGCGTGAGCTAATCATTGGTGACCGTCAAACTGGTAAAACTTCAGTAGCTGTTGATACAATTCTAAACCAGAAAGGTGAAGATGTAGTATGTGTTTATGTTGCTATTGGTCAGAAAGCATCATCTGTAGCTTCTGTAGTTACATCGCTAGAGGAAAGAGGTGCTAGTTCTTACACAATCGTTGTAGCTGCTAACGCTGATGACCCTGCGACTCTTCAGTACATTGCACCTTATACAGGTGCAGCACTAGCTGAGTATTTCATGTATAATGGTAAAGCAACGCTTGCTATCTACGATGATTTAACTAAGCAAGCATCTGCTTACCGTCAAATGTCATTACTTCTGCGTCGTCCACCAGGTCGTGAAGCATACCCAGGTGATGTATTCTACCTTCACTCGCGTCTGTTAGAGCGTGCTGCTAAATTAAGTGACTCACTTGGTGGTGGTAGTATGACTGCATTACCAATTATTGAGACACAGGCAGGTGATGTAGCAGCTTATATCCCAACAAACGTTATTAGTATTACAGATGGTCAGATTTTCTTATCTGGTGATCTATTTAATGCTGGTATTCGTCCAGCAATTAACGTTGGTATTTCTGTATCTCGTGTAGGTTCAGCAGCCCAAATTAAGGCAATGAAGCAAGTAGCTGGTAAGCTTAAACTTGATCTTGCACAATTTGCTGAATTAGAAGCGTTTTCACAGTTTGCTTCTGATCTAGATCAAGCAACTCAGAATGAGCTTGCTCGTGGTGCTAGATTAAGAGAAATGCTTAAGCAAGCTCAAAACTCTCCAATTCCTGTAGAGGAGCAGGTTGTAGTTATTTACGCTGGTATTAACGGTTATCTTGATGATATTCCAGTTAACGACGTAAAAGACTTTGTTGTTAAGTTAAGAAACTTTATTAAGAGTTCTGTTTCTTCGCTTCTTCCAACTATTAAGTCTGAGCAGAAGCTTTCTCCAGAAAGTGAAGAAACTCTAAAGAAAGCAATTACTGATGCAAAAGCAATGTAATAGTTATCTTTAACAAAATAGGGGCTTTTCTTAGAAGGTGTATTCCTTATAAGAAAAGCCCCTATTTTTTTGCAGTTAAATAATGTTAAAAATCAAAAGTGTTGAACTTGCCCATGAAGTTAGTTATTTGGGGAATTACTTTGTCGATGTGGTAGTTTAGGATATAACAATCGGCTATGGCTATACAATGATTGTAACTACACCAACTAACCTACTAAAGGTAATGAATGATAATTCAGAAAAATTTAAAAACCCTGGAGCGCCATTGATCATTGTTAAACACTAGACTAAACGGGAAAAAAGCATCACGGCTTATGCGTTGAATGTGAAAGAATACTTAATATTACAAAAACATTACAATTATTAAAATTTAATAAAGTTTAATAAAAACCCAGAAACCTTCATAAATTTAGATTAAAATATAGTTAGAAGGCTTTATATTCGTTTTGAGTCTAGTTTTAAGGTTTGTTATTTTTGTTATTAAGTAGACTTGTTAAAAATTTACATTTTAAAACGATCTAAAGATTTCGTATTTGTAAGTCTCATAAAAGGAGAGTAAAAATGAAAATTAGCTCGAAAGAATTAGAGGCAAAAAAAGTTAAAGTCGTTGTGGATAAAAACCCAGTTGCTACGTCATTTGAAAAATGGGCGCAACCAGGACATTTCTCACGAACTCTAGCGAAAGGTCCAAAAACTACTACTTGGATTTGGAACCTTCACGCAGATGCTCACGATTTTGATAGCCAAACTAATTCGTTAGAAGATATTTCAAGAAAGATCTTTAGTGCACACTTTGGTCAATTAGCAATCATTTTCCTCTGGATTAGTGGTATGTGGTTCCATGGTGCACGCTTTTCAAACTATTCAGCTTGGTTAACTAGCCCAACTACAATTAAGCCTAGTTCGCAAGTTGTTTGGCCTATCGTAGGACAAGAAATTTTAAATGGGGACGTTGGCGGCGGATTCTCAGGTGTTCAAGTAACATCTGGTTGGTTCGAAATGTGGCGTGCTTGTGGTATTACTAACGAAACTGAACTTTATTGGACAGCTATCGGTGGTTTACTAATGTCAGCACTAATGGTTTTTGCTGGATGGTTCCACTATCACAAAGCGGCTCCTAAACTAGAGTGGTTCCAAAATGTGGAATCAATGATGAACCACCATTTAGCAGGTTTATTAGGTCTAGGATGTTTAGCTTGGTCAGGTCACCAAATTCACATTAGTTTACCAGTAAACAAGCTTCTTGATGCTGGTGTATCACCACAAGAAATTCCTTTACCACATGAGCTTCTTTTTAACCAAGAGCTTATGGGGCAACTTTACCCAAGTTTTAATAAAGGTTTATTACCGTTCTTCACTTTAAACTGGAGTGAATATTCTGATTTCTTAACTTTTAAGGGTGGTTTAAACCCTATTACTGGAAGTCTTTGGCTAAGTGACACAGCTCACCACCATTTAGCACTTGCCGTACTTTTCATTTTCGCAGGTCACATGTACCGAACAAACTGGGGTATTGGTCACAGTATGAAAGAAATTTTAGAGGCTCACAAAGGACCTTTAACAGGTGAAGGGCACAAAGGGCTTTATGAAATCTTAACAACTTCTTGGCACGCACAATTAGCAATTAACCTTGCTATGATGGGCTCGTTAAGTATTATTGTTGCACACCACATGTATGCTATGCCTCCGTACCCATACATTGGTATTGATTATCCAACACAATTATCATTATTTACACACCATATGTGGATTGGTGGCTTCTGTGTTGTTGGTGCTGGTGCACACGCATCTATTTTCATGGTACGCGATTATAGTCCGGTTCAGTCTTATAACAATCTTCTAGATCGTGTATTAAGACACCGTGATGCTATTATTTCACACCTAAACTGGGTTTGTATTTTCTTAGGCATGCATGCTTTTGGTTTCTACATTCACAATGATACAATGCGTGCATTAGGGCGTCCTCAAGATACGTTCTCTGACAAAGCAATTCAGTTACAACCGATTTTTGCTAAATGGATTCAATCAATTCATACGTTAGCACCTGGAAGTACAGCACCAAATGCTTTAGCAACTTCTAGTTATGCCTTTGGTGGTGATGTTGTTGCTGTTAATGGTAAAATTGCAATGATGCCTATTCAATTAGGTACTGCAGACTTTATGGTTCACCATATCCATGCTTTTACTATTCACGTAACAGTTTTAATTCTACTAAAAGGTACTCTATTTGCGCGTAGTTCTCGATTAATTCCTGATAAGGCAAATTTAGGTTTCCGATTCCCTTGTGATGGTCCTGGTCGTGGTGGTACGTGTCAAGTATCCGCTTGGGATCATGTTTTCCTTGGATTATTTTGGATGTATAATGCAATCTCAGTAGTAATTTTCCACTTTAGTTGGAAAATGCAGTCTGATGTTTGGGGAACTATATCAAGTTCAGGTAAAATTAGTCATATTACAGGTGGAAATTTTGCAACTAGTGCATTAACGATTAATGGTTGGTTACGTGATTTCCTTTGGTCACAAGCATCACAGGTAATTCAATCTTATGGTTCTGCGTTATCAGCTTATGGATTAATTTTCTTAGGTGCACACTTTATTTGGGCGTTTAGTTTAATGTTCTTATTCAGTGGACGTGGTTATTGGCAAGAGTTAATTGAGTCAATTGTTTGGGCACACAACAAGCTTAAACTTGCTCCAACAATTCAACCGCGTGCTCTAAGTATTACTCAAGGTCGAGCTGTTGGATTGGCTCACTATCTACTTGGTGGTATTGGTACGACATGGTCGTTCTTCTTAGCACGAATTATATCCGTTTCTTAACTTAATACAAACGATTAATAACTAAAATTAATTATGGCTACTAAATTTCCTAAGTTTAGTCAGGCACTTGCACAAGATCCCGCAACTAGAAGAATCTGGTATGGTATAGCAACTGCTCATGATCTTGAGAGTCATGATGGGATGACAGAAGAAAGTCTTTATCAAAAGATTTTTGCTTCTCATTTTGGCCACCTGGCTATCATTTTTTTATGGACATCAGGTAATTTATTTCACGTTGCATGGCAAGGTAACTTTCAACAATGGGTTTTAAATCCACTTAAAGTAAAACCGATTGCTCATGCAATTTGGGATCCTCATTTCGGACAATCTGCGATTAAAGCATTTACACGAGGTGGAGTTTCTTATCCTGTTAATATTGCAACTTCTGGTGTTTATCACTGGTGGTATACAATTGGTATGCGAACAAATACAGATCTGTATTTTGGTGCACTTGGTTTATTAGTACTTGCAACGACTTTATTATTTGCAGGTTGGTTGCATTTACAACCAAAGTTCCGCCCAGGTATTGCTTGGTTTAAAAATAATGAATCACGCTTAAATCACCATTTATCTGGTCTTTTTGGTGTAAGTTCATTAGCTTGGTCTGGTCATTTAATTCACATTGCGATTCCTGAGTCACGTGGTCAGCATGTTCGTTGGGATAACTTCACTTCAACTTTACCTCATCCTGAAGGGTTAACTCCTTTCTTTAATGGTAATTGGGGTGTTTATGCAGAAAATCCTGACACTGCAGCACATATATTTGGAACAAGTGAAGGGGCAGGAACAGCTATTTTAACATTCCTTGGTGGATTTCATCCACAAACTCAATCAATGTGGTTAACGGATATTGCTCATCACCATTTAGCGATTGCTATCGTCTTTATTTTCGCTGGGCATATGTATCGTACAAATTGGGGTATTGGTCATAGCATGAAGGAAATTCTTGATGCTCATGTACCACCAAGAGGTCGTTTAGGTGCTGGTCACCGTGGATTATTTGAAACAATTACAAATAGTTTACACATGCAGTTAGGTTTAGCTCTAGCGTGTTTAGGTGTTGCTACATCGTTAGTAGCACAACACATGTATGCTTTACCTGCTTATGCATTTATGGCTAAGGATTACGTTACACAAGCTGCTTTATATACACATCACCAGTATATTGCTGGTTTCTTAATGGTTGGAGCGTTTGCTCACGGTGCAATTTTCTTTGTTCGTGATTATGATCCAGAAGTAAATAAGGACAATGTTTTAGCTCGAATGCTTCAACATAAAGAAGCTATTATTTCTCACTTAAGTTGGGTTAGTTTATTCTTAGGTTTCCATACACTTGGATTATACGTTCACAACGATACTTGTGTTGCTTTCGGTACTCCAGAAAAGCAAATTTTATTTGAGCCAGTATTTGCTCAATTCATTCAAGCTTCATCAGGTAAAGCATTATACGGTTTTGATGTATTATTATCATCATCAACTAGTGCAGCTAGTGTTGCAAGTAGTAAAATTTGGTTACCAGGATGGATTGAGGCAATTAATAGTGGTAAGAATTCATTATTCTTAACAATTGGTCCTGGTGATTTCCTAGTTCACCATGCGATTGCTTTAGGTCTTCACACAACTACATTAATTCTTGTAAAGGGTGCATTAGATGCACGTGGTTCAAAGTTAATGCCAGATAAGAAAGATTTTGGTTATAGTTTCCCTTGTGATGGTCCTGGTCGTGGTGGTACTTGTGATATTTCAGCGTGGGATGCTTTTTATTTAGCTATGTTCTGGATGTTAAATACAATTAGTTGGGTAACATTCTACTGGCATTGGAAGCATATGACAATCTGGGGAGGTAATGCAGCTGCATTTAACGAATCTTCAACGTACATCATGGGATGGTTACGTGATTATCTATGGTTAAATTCATCACCATTAATTAATGGTTATAACGCGCAAGGTATGAATGCACAAGCTGTTTGGGCTTGGATGTTCTTATTTGGTCACTTAATTTGGGCAACTGGATTTATGTTCCTAATTTCTTGGCGTGGTTATTGGCAAGAATTAATTGAAACGTTAGTTTGGGCTCATGAACGTACTCCAATTGCGAACTTAGTTCGTTGGCGTGATAAGCCAGTAGCGTTATCAATTGTTCAAGCTCGACTTGTTGGATTAGCTCATTTCACAGTTGGTTTTATCTTTACTTTTGCACCATTTGTAATTGCTTCTACAACTGGTAAGTTTGGTTAAAATCTTTAACATGTAAAAATTAGAGAAACTCTTTTGAGTTTCTCTAATTTTTATTTTGTAGAGAGTTTGATTTACCTTTGCTATTTCTTACGATTAA
>Ga0257110_1000560_pt1 | contig 17813 bp, 11 predicted proteins | sample LP_taG_7_FD_190184 | JGI IMG/M metagenome (GOLD analysis project Ga0257110, IMG submission 190184) | Marine microbial communities from Northeast Subartic Pacific Ocean, Canada - LP_J_2015_P26_10m | ecosystem: Environmental > Aquatic > Marine > Oceanic | place: Canada: Northeast Subartic Pacific...
TTCATCTAAAGAGGTTTTGTAAAGAAAATGCAAAAGAGGCCCATTTGGAACCTGCAAAGTGTCGTGGGTAAAGCCAGGATCGGCAGCCCACGTAAAGTCATGCACGTTTGGGGCGATAAAGTGCCATGTTAGGACATCTGTTTGTTCGTTGTTTGTTTGTTGTCCGTATCCGTGACCTACCTCATCAGGGTTTTGAAGATAACCCGTGCCACCAACTGTGTAGTTTTTATCAATGGTAAGCTTGATGTCAAAATCACCCCAAACCCCATGAAACTCCCTACTTATATAAGGGTCAGCATGCCATCCTTCAAAATCATATTCAGCCATTTTCGGGTACCATTGCGCCATTGACAGTGCCACATTTTCTTCACTATTTTTGCCAGCCCTACGAATAACTGGCGGCACCTGTCCTTCAAAAACCATATCAAACACAGCTGATTCTCCAGATTTTATAGGAGCGTTCAACTGAACCTCCAAGACTGTTCCAGCAACGCTAAAATCAACAGGGAAATTGTTTTGATGTAAACTTAAGACATTCATAAACCCATAGTCTTCTTTTTCAAGCCTGCTTATGCGGTCGTCCACCCTAGAGTCGGGGTCTGAGATGGTAATGGACCGAACATCCATTTCGCTTCCAGGCTGAAACGCATTAAAATATAAGTGGTAAAACACAACACTGAGGTCATCTGGCGAATTATTGGTATAGACAAGTTGCTGTGTTCCGCTATAAGCGTTTAATGACACATCCACCGTAACATCCATTGTATAATCAACATGTTGTTGCCAGTATTCAAAATTATTCTGCGCACTTAACCCTGTAAAGTTGATTAATAATAGAAGTAAGTAGATTTTTTTGTTCATAAAGGGGTTATTTTTTAGATATTTTTGATGCCATAATAAGGGCGTTATAAGCGTTTATAAGCTTTCCAGACTTAGACAAGCTATCAAAAGGAACGACGTCGCCATTTTCTAAAGATACTTTTTTGTTAATAGCTAAACCAGAGTTCATGAGTATTTCTTTCACCTGAGAAGCGCTCAATTTTGGATATTGAGAAAAAACCAAAGCTGCTACACCAGCTACTAACGGAGACGCCATAGAGGTTCCTTGTGCATACTCATAAGTTTGTTTAGGGTAGGTTGAGTATATTTGAGACCCTGGAGCAAACACATCTACTGTATTTTTCCCATAATTAGAATATTCTGCCAAAATAGACGAACCATATTCAGGGCCCGTAGCCCCTACCTTAATAAAGTTGTTTGAAACCTCCTCTCCAAGCTTAACCTGGTCATTAGGGAAGTAACTCGCGACATCAGTGTCAGTCGCATCGTTTCCAGCCGCCGCTACTATCAAAACATCATTATTAGCAGCATAAGCTATTGCGTCTCTTACCCAGTCGCTATGAGGTGAAAACCCCTTTCCAAAACTCATGTTAATCACTTTTGCCCCATTGTCAACAGCATAATAAACTCCAAGAGCAACATCTTTGTCGTACTCATCGCCGTTAGGGGTGTTTCGGATCGCCATTATTTTTACGTTATCAGCAGCGCCTTTTATCCCTAAGCTATTATTTCGATTTGCCGCTATAATTCCAGAAACATGGGTTCCATGACTCCTCCCTTTCCTTGCCATTACATTTCCGTCTCCGTACAATCGGTCACTAAAGTCGTCTGGATTGTCCCCAACAATTTTTCTTCCATCAAAATTTACATTCAAACTGTACTCTAGCCGCTCATTAAAAGACTTAAGCCCCGCGTCCAGTTGCTTCATTAGCCCCGCGATACTATCAAATCCAAACCCAAAAGATTGCTTTATCACTTCGATATGTTTGAGTAGCTCCACGTCTTCAGTTTGAAGACCATCAACCTCTTCTTTGGTATATATATTTTTGTTTAATATTTTTGCTACAGCAGCGTCTGAAGCGCTTAATTGGGCCTTAATACCATTATAGCGGGCCCTTGAACGAGTTAGCCCTTCACGCTCACTTCTAAGCAACTCCTTTGCTTCGTCAAACCTTGGATTGGCCGTATCATTACTCGCTATAAGTCTTACATACTCCAATTGTTCATTATCAGATCCACCCAGGAAGTTCCACCCGTTAACATCGTCGATATACCCGTTGTTATCGTCGTCTTTTCCGTTGTTTGGGATTTCTCCAACGTTAACCCAGATTTTACCAGCAAGATCTTCATGCGTTATATCAATTCCCGAATCAATAACCGCAACAATCACGGTTTCACCCTTTGTATTTACCAACTCTTTATAGGCTTTATTTAAACTAACTCCAGGAATAGTGTCTGTGGCAATGTCTAGATGACTCCACCCCATCTTTTGTTCCTTAGTAAGCTTAGTCACTTTTAAAGGAATTAAGTCAATGTTCTCAATTGGTGTTGAGGTGATTTTTGCCGTTGTTCCGCAGCTGGACAACAGTAGTAAGCTAAATAAATAAGTTGATTTTTTGAATCCTTTAGTTGGTTTTGATGTCATTTTTTTTGATTTAAAATAGAGCATTGAAGCTGTGTACATTGTTTAGTCTTACCCCTTTTTCGGTCTGCTTGACAGTGATTATCTCGTTATGGGCATCGTGCTCCAAAAATAGATAATAATTATGATTTGCAGCAAGTGTTAAAAAACGCTCCTTTTCGCCCAGTGTCAGCAACGGCCTTGTGTCATAACCCATCACAAAAGGAACAGGAATATGACCCACAGTGGGTAGTAAGTCTGCCATAAAACAAATTGTTTTTCCCTTATAATAAATAATAGGGATCATTTGTTTTTCGGTATGCCCATCTGCAAAAAACACGTCAAAACCTAATTCAGAATTTTTCAAAAGATCTCCGCTCGAAGGCGATATAAATTTTAAATTTCCAGACTCTTGAATAGGTAAAATATTTTCATTTAAAAAGGAGGCTTTCTCTCTTTTATTTGGCTTGGTAGCCCAGTCCCAATGGTCTTTATTGCTCCAAACGTTTGCGTTTTTAAATGCTAATTCATACCCAGACCGATCATTGTTCCAATTAACACAACCGCCGCAGTGGTCAAAATGTAGGTGAGTTAAAAACACATCCGTTACATCCTCTCTGCAAAATCCTACCAATCCGAGCGCCTTATCGATAGAGAGGTTTCCCCACCGGTAATAATAGTCGAAAAACTTATCGTTTTGTTTTGTTCCCATGCCGGTATCGATAAGAATCAATCGATTTCCGTCCTCTATCAATAAACACCTAGAGGCAATGTCAATCATATTTTTGTCGTCAGCAGGGTTTGTTTTATTCCATAACTCTTTTGGGACAACTCCAAACATCGCCCCGCCGTCTAATTTAAAATTACCAACACTTATGGGGTGTAGCTTCATTTTAAGTATTATTAATAACCTTATTAAGTCGAACACCAAAGTCTAACAACCCTTTGATTTCTTTAATACTAGCGATTCGCTCTTTGTTACAAATTAAAACCCCATCCTTATTTGATTCAATATGATAGTAGGGGTTGCTTTCAAAAAAACGGATTAATTCATTCGTAAAAAAGGCCCTTATTTCTTCTGGGTTTTCTCCTCTTAAGTAAAATCTATTTGAAAAATCAGTGTGACTGTCAAAGTCAATGTCTTCATGGCCAGCGAGGGCATAAAAGCGCTCCATTAAACCTTCTTTATCTAAAGTAAACGCAGGAATTTTTTTTGAGACTTTAATATAAAGCATTGTTGTCCTAACAACCTCTTTTGCAATAAATTCTCCTTCAGAAAAGGTAATATCAAAGGATTGGTATTGATTGTTTTTTTCTTTTAACTCATTAAAGGTGTGCTTTATTTTTTTTGTTTTAAAATAGATAAATTCTTTCAGAAATTCTGCGTTCGATTTTTTTGTAGGGCTGTAAGAAAGGTTAAAATTATAAGCAACAACGCTTAGGTTGTTCTGACGCTTTGTTTTGTTGTCTGGTAGAATCCTTTGAAGTGGCAACAACCGCCTCAAAGCAAATGGATGCTTAGATTTAGCGCCTAAAACATCAAGGCCAATGACTTCTATATTCCCCCCTTTTTTATGAAACAGTTCTTGATAATCGTCTACATTTTCCATAACAGAATGGTCCACAAACCCACATAGTGAAAAATCAATAATCACATCATTGTTTTCGGGTATTGCTTCCAAATTAGCTTTTAAAGTATTAAAATTCAAAAAGCTACAAAAGTGCTTTACGCTAATAAAATAACTCCCGCCCTCCTCTTTATACATAAGCACGTTAGGCTTCAATATGTTTTTCATAAAAAGCCCAAAGCTTTTCGTGACGACCACATGAATTATGAACGTAGCAATTAGACCCGCCACAATCCCAGAAATTAAGCCAACCCTTAAAGTCACCAATAAAGTAGAAAAGAAAATGATTAACTGCTCTTTACCTATGGTAAAAATTTCTCTAACAATAACAGGGGACGCTAGTTTGTAGCCAGTGTAAACAAGTATAGCCATCAATGCCGACAATGGGATCCGTGTCAATTCAGAACTAAAAAGCAGGATAAACACCACCAGAAACAAGGCGTGAAACATATTGGACGATCGATTACTCCCTCCATTGTTCACATTCACAGAACTCCGGGCAATTACAGTTACCACATTTAACCCCCCTAAAAAACCACTAACCACAGTCGCGAGACCAAGCGCCTTTATGTCTTTGTTTACGTTCGATCGCCTTTTGTCTACATCCAATTTATCAACTGCTTTTATGCTTAACAACGACTCAACGCTTGCAATCAGCGTGAGCGCTATGACACTTGACCAGAAAGAAAGCGTGCCTACCATTTTAAAGTCTGGCGAAGGAATTTCTGTTGCTATTGTTCGAATATCCGGAATGGCCGGGATCATATAATCTAACGAAATCGGGTTCGGAGATTTAAGAATCAGTTCACAATAATAGCTAAACCCAACAGAAATAATTACAATCCACATAGGCGCAGGAATAAGTTGTAAGTATTTATTTCTAATTTTCGAGTAAAACGCCATAATTACCAAACCAAGAACACCCGCAAGCGCTGCATAAATTAACCCCTTATCCTCAAATTGAAAGACCGTTATTATTGTGTTAGGGATCTCTAACAAATAACCAATACCACTGTCCTTAACAATCTTATTGCCAAGCATTATATGAAATTGCTTCCCCAAAATAATAAGACCGATGGCCGCAAGCATTCCTTGAATTGCCGAAGAGGGAAAGTAATCAGCTAATTTGCCAAGCCTTAAAAACCCTAGAATGATTAAAATGATTCCAGAGCAAATAATTGCCGCATATGTGGCTGTTAACCCAAGCGTTGTAATTGCTATTAATACCACGCCAACCAATCCATTTCCAGGACCAGAAATAGTCACAAAACTCCCACCTAGAATAGAGACAATAACCCCACCCACTATTGCAGTGATCACGCCGGCTATTGGCGGCGCCTCACTCGCCATAGCAAGCCCTAGACCTAGAGGTAACGCTATAAGACTCACCACTAATCCTGAAAACATGTTTTGAGGTAAAGCTTTCACAAAGCCAACAAGTGAAGATTTTTTTGCTCTCATTGTATGATTAAAACATCTGTTGGTAACTCAGTTAAAATATATTCAATGTCATGAGGAAATAAACGATCCCAAAAGGTCATTTTTCTTGGCGCGTTCATCACCAGCAGGTCAGCGCGCGCCACTTGAGCATAGTGCCCTATAGAGTATCCTCGCTTCCCAAAAATTGGCTGTGATTTAATCTTAATGTCCTTTGTAAGCTCGCCAGGAATCGAGCCTATTATAGTTTTTACGCGCATTTCTTCTCTTAAACGCAAACGTTCCTTAACAATTGTCGATTTTCTAAGTGACTTATCGTCATCTACTTTTACACTTACCTCTTCATCGCCAATCTCTTCCACTACCGTTATTTTGTTGGCCCCTAATTTATGGGCGACAAAAAAGGCTGTTTCCACTGTTTCTTCAGTTTTTGGGTCTTTTAATCCATTCACCACAATATGGCTACAGCTCACTCTTTCTTTAGAAGGGTTTATTAGCAATAAAACCGAACAAGTCGCTTTCCGTGTGACTTTTCTAGCAATAGATCCTAGGTAGTATTTAACGAATTTTTCTTTTTTAAGAGCGCCTATTATTAGTAGATCCACTTTTTTATCATCTGTAGTTGTTAAAATAACTTCTACCGGATCCCCTGGCTTGAAAGAAACTTCAAAATCTAATCCTTGATCTTTAAAAGGGTTTAAAAAAGCTAAAAATTTATTTAATTTTTCTTCCGAAGCCTCTCCAACGTGAATTAAAACCAGCCTGCTTTCGAAAAACAAAGCCAACCTAGCAGCCTCATTAATATTAGCTTCTAGATTAGGAGAGAAAGTAACTCCAATACCGATGGTTTTAAAGGCAATTGCACGCAAGCGATAGTTAGTTTAAAGATGAAGTTGAAATATAAGAATTTCTTTAAAAATATAAAAATAACACCCCAAATTAATCGTTAAGCTTTAAAACAGCCATAAACGCCTCTTGTGGGATTTCTACATTTCCAACTTGTCGCATTCGTTTTTTACCCTTTTTCTGATTTTCTAATAACTTTCTTTTTCTTGAAATGTCACCACCATAACACTTAGCGGTTACATCTTTACGAACGGCTTTTACGGTTTCTCTAGAAATTATTTTAGCACCAATCGCCGCCTGTATTGGAATGTCAAATTGTTGCCGCGGAATGAGCTCTCTTAATCTCGCGCACATTTTTCTTCCAATCGAAACAGAATTATCGATATGAATTAATGCCGAAAGCGCATCTACTGTTTGTCCATTTAATAAGATGTCAACACGCACTAATTTTGAGATTCGCATTCCAATAGGGGAGTAGTCAAACGAAGCATAACCCTTAGAAACTGTTTTTAATCGGTCATAAAAGTCAAATACAATTTCAGCCAAAGGCATGTCAAAGGTTAGCTCAACACGCTCAGTTGTCAGGTAGGTCTGGCTCGTAATCTGGCCACGTTTTTCAATACATAATGACATTACATTTCCAACAAAATCCGCCTTTGTAATTATAGAAGCTTTAATGAAAGGCTCCTCAACACGCTCGAGGCTTGATGGGTCAGGTAAATCAGAAGGGTTGTTAAGTGTTACAACTTCTTCCGGATTTTTACGGGTAAACGCATGATATGACACATTGGGTACGGTTGTAATGACCGTCATATTAAACTCTCTTTCGAGGCGTTCCTGAATAATCTCTAAGTGTAGCATACCTAAGAACCCACAACGGAAACCAAAACCCAAAGCGGCAGAGCTTTCTGCCTGGAAAACTAAAGAAGCGTCATTAAGTTGAAGTTTTTCCATCGACGCCCTTAGTTCTTCATATTCCTCGGTATCAACAGGGTATATTCCAGCAAAAACCATAGGCTTAACATCTTCAAATCCGTCAACAGCTTCGGTTATAGGAAAATTAGCATCTGTAATTGTATCGCCAACCTTTACATCTCTCGCATCCTTTATCCCAGTGATTAAATAACCAACATCCCCAGTTCCAATTTCTTTTTTAGGAGTTTGTGTAAGGTTTAATGTTCCAACCTCATCCGCTCCATAAGTTTTACCTGTTGCAATAAACCGTACCTGTTGATTTTTTTTAATACTTCCGTTTTTAACCTTAAAGTAAGTCTCAACGCCCCTAAACGAATTGTAAACAGAGTCAAACACAAGCGCCTGAAGCGGAGCTTCTGGAGAACCACCAGGAGGAGGAACAAGCTTAATGATCGCATTTAATATTTCCTCAATACCAATCCCTGTTTTGGCGCTAGCAGGAATGACATCAGAAGCATCACACCCAAGAAGGTCAACAATATCATCTGTTACTTCCTCTGGGTTTGCGCTTGGCAAATCAACCTTATTTAAAACAGGTATTATCTCTAGATCATTCTCTAGTGCTAGATATAGGTTTGAAATAGTTTGTGCCTGTATACTTTGAGCGGCATCAACCACCAAAAGAGCACCTTCACATGCTGCAATTGATCGAGACACTTCATAGCTAAAGTCGACATGTCCAGGGGTGTCTATTAGGTTTAAAATATATTCTTGCCCTTCGTAGGAATACTCCATCTGAATGGCGTGTGATTTTATAGTAATCCCTCGCTCGCGCTCCAAATCCATACTGTCAAGTAATTGGCTTTGTTTTTCACGCTCTGTTACAGCTCCGGTAAAATCTAATAATCGATCTGCCAAAGTGCTCTTGCCGTGGTCAATGTGTGCGATTATACAAAAGTTTCTAATATGCTTCATTTACTCTGATTTCATAACGCGTTGTATGCAACGGTAAAAGTAATGAAATTTCCCAAATAACATTTAGAATAATTAGTTGCTGTCAATCAGTGATTGAATTCGTTTTATGGCTTCTGTTTTCCCAATCAAAAACATAATATCAAACACATCAACTCCCTCCAAAGCACCTACAAGAGCGACTCGAAGCGGCATCACGACCTTTCCAAACCCTATTTCATTTTCATTAATCCAGCCTTTTACCGCACTCTGAAGTGTCTCAACAGAAGATTCATCTGCAGCATTAAGGACGTTGATTAATTGGACCATTAATTCACTTGAATGGTCTTTCCAGCCTTTTTTTATCGCACTTTCACTATAGTCTGTAGGCGCTTTAAAAAAGTAATGACTTAGCCTCCACAGATCGGAAGGAAATGTCGCCCGCTCCTTAACCTGCTTTATGATAAGCTCAATAAAACCAGGGTCTATTGAGCTAATTTGTGGGTTTTCATTTACAAAAATAGGCACTAAGGTTTCTGCACTTGTTTCTTGCATATAGTGGCGGTTAAACCACTTTATCTTGTCTGGGTCAAAGCGAGCCCCCGCTTTATTAATCTTTTTCAAATCGAAACCATCTATTAAGCTCTTTAGGTTAAAAATTTCCTGTTCTGTACCGGGGTTCCAGCCCAAGAAAGCTAAAAAGTTTATAACAGCGTTCGGGAAGTAACCCTCTTCTTTATAGCCCTTTAATACGTCACCCGTTGTTTGGTCTTCCCAGCTTAGTGGAAACACAGGAAACCCTAATTTATCGCCGTCACGCTTACTTAACTTTCCTTTTCCGGTAGGCTTTAAGATTAAAGGCAAGTGAGCGAACTCAGGAGACCCCCATCCAAAAGCTTTATAAATTAGCTCATGAAGCGCTAATGATGGTAGCCATTCTTCGCCACGAATCACGTGAGTGATCTCCATTAAATAATCATCCACGACATTGGCTAAATGGTAAGTTGGCATTCCATCCGACTTAAAAAGCACTTTGTCGTCTAGAGTGTTTGTATCAATTTTAATTTGGCCTCGAATTAGATCTGAAAGCTCTAGCGTTTCTCCCTCTGGAGCTAAAAAACGTACTACATAGTCGTCTCCATTTGCTATTTTATCTTGCACCTCCTTTTCAGACAAAACCAAGGAATTAACTAAACGCCCTTTTGTTCTATTGTGCCAGTTGTATATAAAGGTCTTTCCTCTTCCTTCGTGGTTTTTACGCTCTTTATCTAAGGACTCAGCGGAGTCAAAAGCATAATAGGCATTGTTGCTTTCTAAAAGCAAGTCCACGTGTTTTTTATAGATATGTTTTCTCTCGCTTTGTTTGTAAGGACCAAATCCACCCTCTTTCCCAGGACCTTCGTCGAAGGGGATGTTACACCAGTTTAGGGCGTCTATAATATATCCCTCTGCCCTTTTTACAAAGCGTTTTTGATCTGTGTCTTCCAAACGCAAAACAAAGGTGCCGCCGTTTTTTTTTGCAAATAAATAATTAAAAAGAGCAGTTCGTACACCGCCAATGTGTAGTGGCCCAGTGGGGCTTGGTGCAAATCTTACACGAATAGGATTGTTCATTTTGTTCATTTAAAAAGACAAAGATATAACTGCTAATCACATTGCACAAAGAAAAACGACCTAAGCTTTAATTTAAATCATATTAGCAGGAACTCTCTTGTTCATAATCCTAAACCACAAAGGGGGTATCATTGCCAGCACCATTGAAGTGGGATAGCCAAAAGGAAGAACTGGACTTTCCTCATGAGATTCTAAAACTTGGTATTTTTTTGAAGACTTGTAATGGTGATCACTATGCCTAGTAAGTTCATATAGTATGATACGCCCAACTACGTGATTAGAGTTCCAGGAATGAATTTTTTGAACACGCTCATACCTTCCAGAGGCATTTTTTGATCGCAGTAACCCGTAATGCTCTATGTAGTTCACGGTTTCCAAAAACAAAAAGGACACTACCCCAGCAGCTATCGCCAGGCCAAGCCCCAAATCCCCGAATATTAGGTAGACACAAAGTAAATACGCGAATTGAATGATAAGATACCAGAAGACATCGTTGTAAAAGCTAAAAAAAGCGCGATTATAGTTTTTTAGCAAACGCATCTGCACCTTCCAGGCTCCATAATATTGTCTTGCCGTTGAGGTTACCCAAAAAGAATAGAGTGTTTGGTTATAGCGGGCGGTGGCGGGGTCTTCTTTCGTGGCTGCATTTAAGTGATGGCTGTGGTTGTGTTCTATGTAAAAATGCATGTATAAGCAAGGCAAAAGGAGAGCTTTTGATAAGAATCGTTCTTTGGATTTTTGACGATGCCCTAGTTCATGAGCGACATTTATTCCGTTCGTGGTTAGAACCATTCCAATTGAAACGACAAGTCCTACAGCCTCAATAGGGCTCATATTAAACGATGAAACAATATAAAAGCCCCAAATTAACAACACGTAAACAATAGGGATATTAACATAAAGCATCCAATCGAAGAAATGACTCACTGCTCTTTTTTCTTTTGTCTCGTCAGAAATTTTTTCAGCGCTTACAGGTAAAAGGCATTCAATGATCGGTATAAAAATAAATGCATATATAGGCGGTAAAAAGAGCCATCCCCCTTTTAAATAGAGTGCAATAAAAACCGATAGAGGAATGGAAAGTGCCGACAGGTATTTTAAGTCATTCATTAGTTTACTGTTTTTCTATTAAAAAAAGCTGAGACGTTTATAAGCACAACAACATGAACCAATCACAAATAAGTATTATTATTGTAATATAATAATTTTTAAAGTTAATGATAATTGGATAGTTTTCAAAAGATAGAACAAAATTTAAGACGTTTCGTCAGACAGTTTTACATTAGCGCTCTTTTAAAAGGTTTGCTGATGTTTTTGTTTGTAGGGTTACTTTTTGCTCTTTTTTTCCTAACTGTTGAGCATTTTCTTTGGCTTAATTCCTTAATAAGAACCCTTTTATTTTGGTTTATAATTAGCTTTGAGGCCGTTATTTTTTATGGTTTCATTTTAAGCCCTTTATTTAAGTTATTTAGAATTCAAAAAGGGATTGACTTTGAGTTTGCTTCTAAAATTATTGGAGATCATTTTCCGGAAATAAAAGATAAACTCTTAAACGTCCTTCAGCTCAAACAGCACTCAGCTCAAACCGAGCTCCTTCTTGCTAGTATAGAGCAAAAATCGAACAGCCTAAAGACAATTTCGTTCAAAAAAGCGGTTGACCTATCTTCTAATATGAAGTATGCTATATACGCTTTTATTCCCATAATTATTCTCTTTATTTTTTTTGCCCTTGGAAAACAATATGTTTTTACAGAAAGCCTGAAGCGGGTCGTCAACTACCAAGCCAACTACAGCCCCCCCGCTCCTTTTGAGTTTGTAGTCGCCAACCCGTCGCTTTCCACACTTGAGAACAGCTCATTCACACTGAAGGTAATAACAAAAGGGTCCATAATTCCTGAAGCGGTAAGGGTTATTTATAATGATGATGTTTACTTGTTAAACTCAGTTAACCCAGGCGTCTTCGAGTATCAATTTCTCCAGCCCAAACAATCCATTAACTTTAAACTAACTTCGGGAAGTGTGATTTCACCCCCCCTCCAACTTACAGTCGTTCCAACCCCTCTTGTTCTTGGTATAAACCTCTATGTTTATCCACCCCAATATACTCAAGAGCCTCAAAGAACAATAGAAAACAATGGCAACGCGACCGTTCCCGAGGGCTCAAAATTGAAGTGGGAAGTCCTGACAAAGTCAACTGATACCGTTGCGATCCTAAACAGCTCCTCTTTTTCCTTTTTTGACAAGTCTAATCAGAAATTTACACTTACCCAGCAAGTTTTCAGATCGATGGGATACTCAATTACAACCAGCAACTTGAAACTTAAAAACTTTGAGAACCTTGACTATTTTATTAATGTAATAAAAGACAAACCCCCACTAATTCAGCTGCAAATGAAGCGGGACTCTACCTTACAAGAAAGGCTTTATTTCTACGGACAGGTTTCAGACGATTATGGCATTCGGGCTTTAAAGCTCCACTATTTTCCCACCGAATCTCCTAATAACACTTCTGTTATTCAAGTTTCTTTAGCTCAAAACAATCCTCAAGAATTCACGTATGCTTTCCCCGACAACCTTAATCTTTTGGAGGACACAGCCTATTCACTATATTTTGAGGTGATAGACAATGACCGCCTCCACAACTATAAGTCTACCCGTAGCCGAACATTTACTTACAAACAAAAAACAGAAATACAACTTGAAGCTTTAAGAATTAAGGAACAGAGCGAAGTCTCCAACGCATTCCAAAAAGCATTAAAAACACTTGCTCAACAAGATCAGAGGCTTAAGGAGATTTCAATTAATCAAAAAGAAACACAACTTCTTAATTATTCAGATCAACAAAAGCTTAAGCAGTTTATTGAGCGTCAAAAAAGTCAGGATAAATTACTCACAAAGCTCAATCTAACGATGGAGAGAAACCTTAACCGTTTTAAAAAAGAAAGGAATGACGTTTTTAAGGACCAATTACAGAAACGGTTAAAAACGCAACAACAGGAATTAAAGAAGAATGAAAAGATTTTAGAAGAAATCGAGAAGGTTGCTAGCAAAATCAACAAGGAAGAGTTAGCAAATAAGCTTTCCGAAATGGCTAAACAAAGCAAAAACAAACAACGAAGCCTTGAGCAGCTTCTTGAGCTTACTAAACGCTACTATGTTACTAAAAAATCTGAGCAAATTAACTCAAAATTAAAGGAGCTGTCAGAGTCGCAAGAACAACTAGCTGATAAGCCAACAAAAGAAAACAATACATCAACTCAACAAGCTCTTAATAAGTCCTTCGATGAGATTCGGAAAGAGATAGCGGCTTTGAAAGAAGACAACAACGCCTTGGCTAAGCCGCTGCAACTTCTTGACGACCCGTTGCTCGAGGAGTCTATCGTGAAAGATCAAGAAGAAGCTCTTGAGAGTTTAGAGGAAGAAAAAGATTTTCCAGATTCTGAACAAGCCAAAAGCGCACTCTCAGAGGCTCAAAAAAGCCAAAAGAAAGCAGCTCAAAAAATGCAGTTAATGACCAAAAAAATGTCCCAAAACATGAGTGCTGGGGGCGCTAAACAAATGAGCGAAGACATTGAGGTACTTCGTCAAATATTAGATAACTTAATTTTATTTTCTTTTGAGCAAGAAGCGCTAATGAATCAGTTTGTTTTGGCGGGATCTAATCCGCGTCAATATGCAGTGAAACTTCTTAGGCAAAGCAACCTTCGAGCCCACTTTGAACATGTAGAGGACAGTTTGTTTGCGCTGTCTTTACGTCAGCCTATGATCTCTGAATTGATTAATAAAGAAGTGGCAGAAGTTTTTTTTAATATTGACAAAAGCTTAGCGCTCCTTTCAGAAAATGAACTCCAAAAAGGGGTTAGTTCTCAGCAATTTGCAATGACGGCAACTAATAAATTAGCAGACTTGTTAAGCAATACATTAAGCAACATGGAGGCTCAACTAGAGCTGTCACCTGGCCAAGGCCAAGGTGAAATGCAGCTCCCAGACATCATTATGAGTCAAGAGTCCTTAAACGAACAAATGGAACAAAAGCTGGGCGAAAAGGGAAAAGAGTCAGAGGGAGAAAGCGGGGAACCCAAAAGCGGAAACAAAGGAAAAGAGAAAGGGTCAGGTGACTCTAAGAACTCAATGGCCTCACCAGGAGATGAAGGCGGTAAAAACGCACAAGAGTCTGAAAACGAAGTAGATAGCGCCGAGTTATTTGAGATATTTAAAAAGCAACAACAACTAAGGACAGCGCTACAGGATTTATTACAAAAAAACGGGGTGTCAGCCAAAGAGAGTGACTTACTAAAAGCCATGAATGAAATCGAAGAAACCCTTGTTAATCAAGGGGTTACGAAGAAAACACTTAATCAAATGAAGGCCTTAAAGCATCAGCTTTTAAAGCTCAATAAAGCGACACTTCAGCAGGGGGAAGACTCTAAAAGAGAGTCGGACACAAGCAAGGCTCCTCGCTCTGAAGCACCCATCATAAGCCCCGAAACTATAAAACAATATTTTAACACGACTGAAATATTAAACAGACAAAGTTTACCTTTGCGCCAAGAGTTAATGAAAAAAGTCCAAGAATACTTTAAAACAACAAATGATTAGCTTTAGCACAGAAACCACATTTGAATTACCCAAATCAGAGGCTATTAGTATTTGGCTAAGTTCAATTATTTTAAAAGAAGACCATTCTGAAGGGGAAATCTCTATTGTTTTCTGTAACGACGATTATCTTCATAAGTTGAACCTGGAGTTTTTAAATCACGACACTCTTACGGATGTTATAAGTTTTGATTACTCGATTGGTAAACAGGTTCACGGCGAGATATTTATTTCTGTTGACCGGGTCAAAGAGAACGCGACTGAGTTTAACCAAACTTTTCAAACAGAACTCTCAAGGGTCATGGCTCATGGTGTTCTTCATTTTTGTGGTTACAAAGACAAGACTGATTCAGAATCTTACTTGATGCGAACAAAAGAAGGTTTCTATCTTCAGCAACTTATGGATAAGCCTTTCTAAATACCTATATTTGCAAACGCAACTCATTTGTTCCACGTGGAACAAGAAATAAGCAATGAATGTTTGATAAAATTTACGATGTAATTGTAGTAGGAGGTGGTCACGCAGGAAGTGAGGCAGCGGCAGCGGCAGCCAACATGGGAAGTCAAACCCTTCTTGTAACCATGAACCTCCAAAACATAGCACAAATGTCTTGTAATCCAGCAATGGGTGGAATTGCTAAGGGTCAAATCGTACGTGAAATAGACGCTTTAGGCGGCTACAGCGGAATTGTAAGTGATACGTCAGCTATTCAGTTTAAAATGCTTAACAAATCTAAAGGCCCCGCAATGTGGAGCCCACGGGTTCAGAGCGATCGAATGCGTTTTGCGGAGGATTGGCGGATGCTTCTGGAGCAAACAAAAAACCTAGATTTCTATCAAGAAATGGTTACAGGCCTTGTTGTTAAAGCGGGAAAAGTTACCGGCGTTAAAACTTCTTTAGGAGTTGAAATAAGATCAAAGTCCGTAGTATTAACAAACGGGACTTTCCTCAATGGTCTTATTCATATTGGAGACAAAAACTTTGGAGGAGGTCGTGCAGGTGAAAGAGCTGCAACGGGTATTACAGAACAGCTCGTAGAACTAGGCTTTGAGTCTGGTCGTATGAAGACGGGGACCCCACCAAGAGTAGACGGAAGGTCTCTTGACTTTTCCAAAATGATTGAACAACCAGGCGACAGCGCTCCTGAAAAGTTTTCATATTCTGATATTACCAAGCCCTTACAATCTCAGCGCTCATGTCACATGTCCTACACAAGTACAGAAGTTCATAATTTGCTTAAAGAAGGTTTTGATCGATCCCCCATGTTTAATGGCCGCATACAAAGTTTAGGGCCGCGCTATTGCCCTTCAATTGAAGATAAAATAAACCGTTTTATAGACAAAGACCGCCATCAAATATTTGTAGAACCAGAAGGCTGGAACACGGTTGAGTATTATATCAACGGGTTTTCCACCTCTCTTCCCGAAGACATTCAATTTAAAGCATTACGAGCCGTTAAGGGTTTCGAAAAAGTGAAGTTTTTCCGACCTGGTTATGCCATTGAATATGACTACTTCCCTCCCACTCAATTAACTCATTCCTTAGAAACCATGCTTGTTAGTGGTTTGTATTTTGCAGGCCAAATTAATGGTACAACAGGCTATGAAGAAGCGGCATCCCAAGGGTTAATGGCTGGGATTAACGCTAGTTTAAAGGTTCGCGAAGAAGAGTCTTTTGTACTGAAAAGAAACGAGGCCTACATAGGAGTTTTAATAGACGACCTAATTACTAAAGGTACTGAAGAGCCGTACCGAATGTTTACGTCACGGGCAGAATATCGCACGCTTTTAAGACAAGATAATGCCGACATTAGGCTAACCCCAAAAGGTCATGCGCTTGGAATTGCTAGCGAGAAGCGCTTAAGGCGCATGGAGGAAAAACTTTCCAAAGCGGAAGCCTTTGTAGGGTTTTTTAGAACACAAAGCGTAAAGCCAGAAGAGGCTAATCCAGTTTTAGAAAGTAAAGATTCAGCGCTGATTCGACAATCCGATAAAATGTTTAAGCTGTTTTCACGGCCTAATATTGGCATAAAAGACGTCCGCAAATTTGTAGCTGTCGAAGACTATATTAATGAGAATAATTTAGACAGGGAAGTTATTGAGCAAGCAGAGATACAGGTTAAGTATTCGGGCTACATAGCTAAAGAAAAAAACAATGCTGATAAACTTACGCGGCTTGAATACGTAAAAATACCAATGGGATTTGATTATTCACAAATCAAATCCATGAGCTACGAAGCGCGTGAAAAACTTAAAAAAGTGCAGCCAACAACGGTTGCTCAAGCGTCACGGATTAGCGGGGTTTCACCTAATGATATTTCGGTCTTGCTTGTATATATGGGGCGCTAAATTAATTAAAATGTTCCACGTGGAACGTTGTATGAAAACACACAAAACACACATCACTCTTAAAGACTATTCTGTCAGTGGAGAGGCTTTTGAGCTACTAGCTGACCCATCTCTAGACTTGCTTTACACACACCCCAAGCCGAGTGACCTAGACCTAAAGGCGTACTATCCAGATACTGACTATATTTCACACTCCAACCAGTTGAAGTCTCTTATAGATGCTCTTTATCATGTTGTTAGGTATTTTTCCTTAAGACGAAAGGTTAAGCTTATAACCCCTTTTAAAGCGGATACATCAACCCTTCTGGACATAGGAGCAGGAACCGGATATTTTATTAGAGCAGCAAAGAATGGTGGCTGGGCTGCTAAAGGCATAGAGCCGAATTCTACAGCAAGGGAATTAGCAAATGATAAGAGTTATAACTCAGTTTTTGGCGAAAAAATGTTAAGTGGTTTTCCTAGAGCTTCTTTTGATGTTATTACGCTTTGGCACGTTTTAGAGCATCTTCCAAACTTAGAAGAAGACGTCAAAATTTTCAAGAAACTACTAAAGCCTAATGGCCGAATTATTGTAGCAGTTCCTAATTTCAAAAGTTACGATGCACGCCACTTTAAAAAATTCTGGGCAGCATATGATGTGCCAAGGCATTTGTGGCACTTTTCTAAAGAATCTATTCCTAAGGTTTTCTCTAGAGTACAGATGTCGTTAGAATCAACCCACCCTATGCTAATGGACGCATACTACGTTAGTATGTTATCTAATAAACACAAAACAGGATCACATAGGGTTTTTAGTAGCTTATGTACCGGCCTTCTTTCAAACCTTAAGGCGCTAAAGACAGGGGAATACTCTTCGTTGATTTATGTCTTAAAAAACAACAGTTAGCGTTCTAAAGCGCTTTAAGCGATTTTTACCTGCCAGTCCAGCACATTGTAAGGCAAAAAAAACTTCACGTAACTAAGAGCTATTTAAGGCATCTAATTTGAATAAGCGAATACAATCGCACACGTCTTTA
>Ga0257110_1000563_pt1 | contig 17696 bp, 16 predicted proteins | sample LP_taG_7_FD_190184 | JGI IMG/M metagenome (GOLD analysis project Ga0257110, IMG submission 190184) | Marine microbial communities from Northeast Subartic Pacific Ocean, Canada - LP_J_2015_P26_10m | ecosystem: Environmental > Aquatic > Marine > Oceanic | place: Canada: Northeast Subartic Pacific...
AATTTATTACTCAGAAATATAATAACGCTCTTCTGAATAGTCATCATCGTATTCAACTTTTTTATTATATTGTATTTTTTGATACTGCGGATTATCCCAAACGCACGTACGAAAATCTTGAGGCATGTATGTAAAGGTTGATTCAAATATAAAACAAACATCACATTCACGTGTTTTCCAACGTTGAGCTATACTATTATAATATCTATGACAGTTACAATTTGGTACTATATATTGATGATAAACAAAATCCTCGTATATTTCTTTTTTCTCATATAGATAACTATAATATTCTTTGAGCGCCTTTATAGCAAAGTCATTTGTTAAGTAACCTTGTATATAATCGACTAACTCTCTTGGTAATTTGTTTTTAAACAAAATAAGTGGACTATTCATTTTTTATAATTTTTCTTTATATTATTAAAATACAACATATATAATCAATTTTATTGACTTATCTCACTTTTCATTTTTATCATATATTCATCCCTGCGTTTATCGAAATTAACTATAGGTTTGGGATAACTACTTTTTTCATGTCGTCTGTAATACTTATACCACTTATGGATATGTTTGTCTGGAACATCTTTTAATTCAGGAATCCATTCTCGGATATAGTCTAAATCCTTGTCGTTTTTTTCTGATTGCGTCCACGGACTCAATATACGAAACCACGGCATTGCGTATAATCCACCTCCTACAACTGCCTGCCAATTACCAGAATTTGATGCTACATCATAATCCACTAATTGTTGGGCAAAATATTTTTCTCCCTCTTTCCAATCTAAATAAAGTATTTTTGATAAAAAAGTAGCGACAATCATACGTGCACGATTATGCATATAACCTGTTTTATTCATTTGACGCATTCCTGCATCTACAATTGGAAATCCAGTCATTCCTTCTTTCCATTTTTTTAGACGTTCTGTGTTTTTTGACCATTTTATTTTACGCATTTTACTATTTGATAGACCATCCAATGATTCTGGATTTTCGGATAGTAAATGCATATAAAAATCTCTCCAAATCAGTTGTCTTATTAATTCGTGATGAGCAGAATACTTGGCTTTAAATTTTGATAATACTTCTCGAATAGATACACACCCATATTTAATATAAGCAGAAAGCATAGATGTTTCCTCTCCCATTGTATCACGGCTATCTCTGTATTCTTTTAGATTTTTAACTGCTTTTGATAATTGTTGTAACCCTTTATCGCGACCACCATTTACTGCTAAATCTTCGTTTTCTTTTTTAACAAAACGATCCATCGCATCTTGCAATGAAAGAATATTTTTCAATTTTTTTGTTGTCTTAGATAAATTTTCTACATTGTGTTTTTCGGGTGATTTAAAATCATGATTAAAAAAACAGGATTCATAAAAAGAGGTAAAACGCACATATGTTTCTCCTTTTCCATTTAAAACAGTTCCTGGCTTATTTATATAATAATCTTGACTTGTTTCATATTCTATTTTTAATTTGTCGCATAATTTTTCTACTTTTTCAGTACGTTTTTTAGCATAAGGCGTATAATCTTCGTTAAAAAATACACTATCAATATTTAATTCTTCAATTAATTGTGCAAGACCATCTGTTACACTATCATATAAAACTATCAGTTTCCCACCCTTTTTTCTTATATCTTGTTGTAAAATATGTAAACTTTCTATCATAAATTGAACACTATTTTCTGACTTAAATGTGTTATTTGTAACTTGCTCTGGTGTAAAAATAAAACACGTAAATACTTTATCACATTTTTTTGATGCATTATTTAATCCAACATTATCAACAATTCTAAAATCTCTATGAAAAATAAAGAGTCCGTTTTTCATTTTAGTTATATATTAAAAGGACAAATATTTATGTTTTTTAAAAAAAATATTTAAAAGTATAGATAGAAATATAATTACGATGGAAAATAATAAAAATTTATTATCATTTATTATAGAAATTATGTCAAAGATAGTTTGGAATATGAATTCTATGATCATACAATGCGAAAGAAAATTTAGTCAATTATATGATAACAATTCACTTGTTAGGCGACCTACTGATTGGTTTTGTAATTTTAAAAAGACTATTTATAATTATTTTGATAAAACCTTAAAAGAACCTCCTTATGATTGTTGGAGCGGTTTATATCAAATAGATAATAATAAATTAACATATGTTTATCATATTAAAGATCTTGAAAGTATTCAAGGATTTAATGAACATAATGGTTTTTATCGCCCTTTTATTTTCAATGTTCCAAATAAAAATAATGTATGTGTTGTATCTAAATTTAATGGATTTTATAAAATTTTTTTTAATCGAATTGAAGAAATAGATGAAATTTCGATATGTTCACGTAAAATGTTATCTGTTTTTTATAAGCATCCAGAATTAAATGATTCTATTCAATTGGAAATACCTGAAAAAATGTTACTTGTAAATAATCAATTATTTAATCCAACATTTATTTTTAGATGTCTTCAACGACAAAATATTTTCACTCCATTTGACGACAAATATACAATTGAAATTATGGATTCAGAAATAGATGAATATACTATTCAATATGGGCAATTTTTACAAGTAAATAAAGATACATTTGAAGTAAAAAATATATAGATATAAAATTTATTTATAAACATTTAAAGAAATTATATGTAAATATAGTATAACATAGCAGAGTTTAAATATGCAACACCAAGAATGTTTAACTGAATCACTCTCTTTGCATGGTAAATGGGATTTGTATTACCATTTACCACACGATAAACAGTGGGATTTAAATAGTTATAAGTTCATTGCTAAAAAAATTGACTGTTTAGATAATCTTATCGCACTGAATGAAACTATCCCTGAAAAAATTATTAAGCATTGTATGTTATTTGTTATGAAGTCTGGTATTACACCTATGTGGGAAGATAAAGAAAATCGCGATGGAGGATGCTTTTCATTTAAAGTAGCAAATAAACAAGTATATGAAGTATGGAAGCATTTATTTTATTCTCTTTGTGGAGAAACGTTATGTATTGATTCCAATAATAATAAATATATTAATGGTATTACTATTTCACCAAAAAAAAACTTTTGTATTATTAAAGTATGGTTAAAAGGGTGTAAATTACAAGATCCTGGTGTCTTAATTGAAATACCAAATCTATCAAAACAGGGTTGTCTATTTAAGAAGCACGCACCTGAATATTAAATAACTTTATCTGATATTAAAAATAAAGTTATCATTTTATGTTTTTTACACATCACATCCACAATCATCATCTGGATCACAATTATTTAAATAATCTTTTACTTCACTACCAATCAATATATCATTTTCTAAAAGATCATTTACAATATTATCTAATATACTTCGATGATTGCGTAAAAATGTCTTAGCCATTTTATAAGCTTCATTCACTAATTCCAACACTTCTTTATCAAATTCATATTTTGTATGCTCTGATAAACCTCCACTATTTGATAATGCTCTTCCTAAAAACGGATTTCCATTATCAACTCCATCATTATAAAACACTTCCAGTTTAGTTCCCATTCCAAAATTACCTATCATCTTTTTCGCCAAATCGTTTGCTTGTTTTAAATCTTGGACAGCCCCTAAGGATACTTGCTCTTCACCATACATTATGGTTTCGGCAGCTTTTCCTCCTAATGCAATTACTAGACGCTTCGTTAAAAGGTCTTTTGTATACAATCCACTTTCACTAATATTCCTATACTCGTTAAACACGGTATATCCTCCTGCACCACTATAGGTACTTTGAATAGATACCTTTTTCAGTTCAAAATATTTATCGAAGAGGGCAGCGAGTAATGCGTGACCGGTTTCATGGATTGCTACTCTGCGTCTTGCTACATCATCACGAGTATCTATTTTTTTTACAATACCAATGATCAATTTATCTAATGCCTCGAGTAAATTATCACGGCTTATTTTTGAATTTCCCTCACGTGCAGCATGAATAGCTCCCTCATTCATTAAGTTTTTAAGTTGTGCACCTGAAAATCCCGATGTTAAATCAGCTAGAAAATTCAAGTCCACATCTTCTTCTAATTCTTTGTTCTTTGAATGGACTTTTAAAATAGAAAGACGAGACGCTACATCAGGCAATGGAACCGTTAATAAACGATCAAATCTACCCGGTCGTAAAAGTGCTTGGTCTAATACATCCTTTCTGTTTGTAGCTCCCATTATCAAAATTCCTTCATTGTTTGCAAAACCATCCATTTCAGCAAGCAATTGATTAAGAGTTTGTTCACGTTCATCATTCGCCATATTCACACCTGCGCCTCTTTGTCTACCTACTGCATCAATTTCATCAATGAAAATAATACACGGTGTATTTTCACGTGCTTTTTTAAAAAGAGAACGGATTTTGGACGCTCCTAATCCAACATATACTTCCACAAATTCACTTGCAGCAATTGATATAAAATTAGCGTCGGCTTCACTAGCAATCGCTTTTGCTAAGAGCGTCTTTCCTGTTCCAGGAGGACCTTCTAATAAAACTCCACGAGGAATTTCTGCTCCTGCTATTTCATAAAGTGTCGCGTTTTTTAAATAGGAAACAATTTCTGTACATTCTTGGAAAATTTCTGGACTTCCTGCGAAACTATCCAATGTTATATTCGATTTTAACATATTGTCTTTCTCAAATTCATTGTTTTTTCCGAAATTAAACATACCCGGTTTGTTATTAATACCACCTCCATTCATATAATTATTTGGACTATTCGTATTAGATGCACGAAAAACAGAAATAATACTTGATAAAATAATAAAAGGAAAAATGAAATTAAATACTTGAAATGTTCCTCCTATAAAGGATTCAATAATAGTTGGTTGTGGATTTTGTAAAAATACTGGATTTACACCTTGTTTCATAGCATCGTTTACAATATAATTTGAAACAGATGGCGAAATTGGGGTTGTGGTATAATCATCTGCGATAGAAGTCTCGGATTTGTCCTTTTCTTCTGCAATAACACTATCCATACCTGGTGTGAAATATACGGATTCTATTTGTTTACTATCCATCTCTTCTACCAATGTTTTAAATGGAAGAGGACGGAAGTAATTTTTGTATTTTAATATTTCACTACTTGATAGTGAAGTTTTTGGGGCTTGGTAACCATAAGCCAATGGTAATAGAAATAATAAATAAAACATCTATATACAAAAGAAAACACGCGAAATTTCTATATTATTTTACAAAATAATATAAAATTAAACCTTCATTTTTCTTACTGTTTTTCGTTTTTGTCTTCTCTTTTTCTTAGAAGGCTTTTTTCTATTCTTTTTTGTCTTTTTTCCTCCTTTTCTTTTTCTCTTTGTACCTCTCGCTCTATTTATCGCTCTATAAGATATTTCATCAAATGCTGCATTGCACGATAAATCAATAATAATTGTATCTGTATATCCTAACTCTTTTAATTTTGCTAATATCTCACTTAAATTAAATGTTATATTGTCTCCTTCTTTTTTTCTTCGTGTTATAGGTCCAATAGGTAAATCAGATAATGGAAGTTTCTCGTCCTTTCCTAATAAAATCATGGTATTATCAAAACTACTTACTTCTTCTCCTACAAGTTCAGATCGTATAATTGTATATATCTTATCAGAATATAATGCATCTGTTCCCCATTTTTCTAATTGATAACTGCCTTCTAATTGTTGTATATATCTATGTAGATCTGGGTCAACCAATGAATCTTCATCAAAAGCTTCTAATGTAGCAGGTTTACCTTTTGCTGTTTTTTTAACATACGCCATTGTCTCACCTCGAATACCATCGATCATGGGCATAAATTTTGCTAAGGATCTGCTAAAATCAAGAATTTGTTTCTGTTGTTGTTTATCTGTTCCGTGTAAACATAATATATTATTTGGATTATATGTAATACCATCTCTATTACAAGTCTTTTCCTCTTCCTCTTTATTTAATGCTATATATTCATTCATTTTCGTACCAATCATCTCATTTAAACTATCTGGAGAAGCCCAATTGCAAACACCATCTGTCGTCGCATTTATTTTATGAACATTTATTTTTCCATCGTGTTTTATTAAATTTTCACCCGTTACACTCTTACCATCATCAGCTAAAGCCATGGATGTATCTAAATTTCCGTGTGTTGTAATTAAAAGTACTGCTAATTTTCTATTTTCACTTTTCTTAGACATAGTTATTATATACAGATATTTTTATGTAATTAAATAACAACACAAAAATATAAAAACTTATAGGTTTGTATATTTTCTATGAAGGGTTAAACAAACGTCTTATTTTTATGAGAAATACATTTTGGACAAAGGACCTCTTTAAACTCGGCTGTCTCTTGTTGATTATAAACGCATTCATTATGATAATATCCTTTGAAACGTTCTTTACATTGTGGACATTGTAAATTCAGATACAAATTTTTATTTGTATCTTGATTACAAAAATCACACATAATAGATTGATTATTTGAAATTGAATTTCCCATCAATAATATATATATATAAGTTTTTTTATATATCTTTATGATATATTTAACTAGGAGGCAATGGTGCTAAACACAATTTAATTTCACCCAATGATGCTACATCGTATTTTACAATAAGAGGCAAATCATTACCCAAATACATTTCTAGATGACTGCATAATGGTGTGCATTTAATAAAATGAGAAAGACTTTTCAATGAAAACTCTCCCTGAATAATGACGGACGCATCCGGTTTTTGAATAAATTCCATATATCCATCGGATTCGGAACGGAAAATACGAGAACTGGCGAAATTGCCTTCACAAGAGAAAATCAAATCATTTCCAACCGATTTAATCTCAATACGATCCGAAATACCATTCATATCACGAATAATCTTTTGAAAATCAGATGTAGGAAGATTAATGACCGTAGAATATTCAACATCAGGTACTACTAATTCTTCAGTATCGGGTTCAATGAGGCGTAATTTTTGACTATAACATTGTTTAATATCACCATTATCATACTGTAATCCCAAATGAGATACAATACCATCGTGATAATCATCATTATCAATATACATTGAAAGAGTATCATCATTAGACATGGTAGATATTACTTTAAACAAATGCATTGTATTCGCACAAACAATAATTTTTTCTGGTTTACAATCATATAATTCAAATTTTTCTGCGTGTAAAATCACATTTACCAAAATAGTATGTGTTTTATCGAAATTAATAATTTTTAATCCGTTGTTTGTATAACTAATAGTAGCATCTGTTAAAACATCCTTTATCGCAGTAATCATATTACGGATCGGTTGGATCTGCACCGTTTTTATTGTTAAAACGTTATTTGCCTCGTTCATATAAGACTAATTATATAAAAATAAACGCACTTGTTTTTATATAATGTTTTTGATTAATATTATTTTATTAATTGAAGAACAAATTTGCTAAATGTTAATTCTTGTGTGTCTTTTAAATAATTTTTACTTTCTTCACCTAGAAGTAAATAATATTGAATTATAGATGATATGATGGTTTCTTTTTTTAATTCAAACCAATCATTGTATATATTTATTTGTTTTACTGTTTTATTATAATTTTCTTTATATCTACCATCATAGTCATAAATAATATTAATGATATCATCTGGTAATCCTTTCATTATTTATTTTCTATTTTTATATTATTTATTTTGTATTTTTATATTATTTTTTCCCATAAAATACATCAATGCGAATAATTGACTTGTTACCAATGTATGAAACCCCATATGATAGACAAGCCAAATTTTACTATATTTTCTATATTTATACATTTCTCCGGATTTATTGAAACAATATAAACTCCCGTATAAACTTGGGAAGCCTATACATAATGTATAACTTGCAGGACAATACATAATTCCATTATATACACAACAAGTCAATGTAATTTTTGCATAATATAGATCTAATGTTCGTCGCCAATCATCTAATGCATCTCGCCAAAAATTAATAGATATAATAGTTGTTCCGAATAACACTAATGGTGTAAAATATAAATCATAACAATAATATCCATATCCAGCTGGTAATGTAAATAATAATGATGAATATGTTAAAAATTTTGAGCTATTCCAACTAGCAATTCGTTTCATAATACATATATTATAGCAATATAATATGTATTTTTCAAGCTATTTTTCTATTTTATATTTTCCCACTTGAATCATATCATCATATAACTCTTCATAAAGAGGCGTATTTTTTTGCATAGCGTTCAATTCTACTAATTTTTTCAACCCTCCATCAATGTAAACATTTTCTAATATTTTTTCAAGAATAATGGGATTTTTTTCAAACTCTTTAATTAATTCTCTATTTGTTTCGTAACTCTCTTTTTTATTCGATTTTAAAAAGCATAATAACACTTTAAATGGAGAATTGTTTACTACACGCGTAAATACTTCTCTGTTTTCATCTGTTAATTTTTCAATAACAATATCGCGTAATTTTATGCTGGTATTATTATCTTTTTCGTACATATTTACACTATGTCCCAAATAAAGATTTGATAATATTGACGCCATATCGGCAGACAAACTTTGTTCACGTTTAATAGCCCCTCCTTTTAATGCTACAAAATTCGACAAACACGCAAATTGTATTGTTTGACGTTTTAAATGGTCTTTTTCAAATAAACTAGCAGATATCGCTTTAAAGTACAATGATAGTGAATGATTTACTATCATTTTAAAATGTTTCATAAAATCATCGACATTATCTGTTTGAACCGCATTTAATACGGGATAAATGTATGGATGACTTTTGTTTAACCCTTGTCCAAATATAATAAGATTTTTCGTCAAAACATTACTACCTTCTACTGTAATACCAACCGGTACATTTTTATAGAATTTTTCCAACATATTGTTTTCTCCTTTACATATTCCTGAACCGCCATAGACATCCATAGCATCATCCAATACCTTTCTACCACGCTCTGTCGTTTGTTCTTTCATAATAGCACTAATTACGGCTGGTTTTTCACCTTCATCTAATAATTTATTTGTTAGATATATTGACGATTGAATAACCCAAGTATTATAAAGCATAGAAGCTAATTTATTTTGTACACCTTCCATTTGAATAAGATTTAAATTAAACTGATGCCTATGTTTCGCATATAAGAACATGGAAGCAGTTGCTACCTTAGAAGATGCGTTTGCAGTGGCTGGAAGACATATACCACGTCCCGCGGCCAAACATTCCATTAACATTTTCCATCCTTCGCCAATTTTTTCGCGTCCACCAATAATTTGATCTAAATCTATACGAATTGTACCCTCTAACATACCATTTGGAAAACCCGTATCTAAAGGATTATGATAATAATCTTGACGTAAACCTTCATGTCCGCCTTCTAATAAAGCTACAGTAACGCCTCCTATGTCTCCATCTAAAAAATTGTCTGGATCAGTCACTCGAAACGCAAGCCCCACTAGATTTGATACAGGAGCTAAAGTAATATACCTTTTTTTGATAGTAACCTCAATCTGTAATTTACCATCTTTGTTTTTAATTACTCGTCCTGTATCTATTTTTCCTGTAGCATCCGATCCATTATGTGGTCCGGTTAATCCAAAACAGGGGATTTTTTCGCCATTTGCTAATTTGGGAAGGTATTTATTTTTTTGTTCTTCAGTACCATAATGTAGTAGTAATTCAGATGGTCCTAAAGAATTAGGAACCATTGTAACTACACCTAATGAAGGATTAGCTGAAGTAATATACGTCAAAATATCAGACATTTCTTGGACAGATGTCTTAAAACCGCCATATTCTTTTGGAATTAAAAAAGAAAAGAAACCCTCTTTTCCCATATGATCAAAGAGTAATTTATAATCGCTATCTGGATAAATATGTTGTTGTGTAAATGTTTTTAAAAGATGATCTACCTTTTCTTTACTAAAAACATTTTCTGGTCGTTTGTTAAATTCAGGATACTCAACTATACCTTTAAATATTTCGCGATCAAGTGATGTTGTACCTGATTGTAATGCTATCATCTCAGTAGCGCTAATTTTTGGAATCATATTTTTTACTCTTTTAAAAAGGAAGTTTTTCAAAGACATAATATTAGGTCTATAATATTATATGTGTAAATTTATTAAATTATTTTTCGCTAAAATATTTTTACCTGATCTTCATTATTTTTCTTGATAATTTGACCAATAGCCCTCATTTTTACCTTGGTTTGTTTTGCTTTTAAATAATCATCATAACTATAGAGTTTTAATGTGTTTTTATCAACAACATATTTGGTGCCTTTGTAATTATATACTTGATATGAACTACGTTGTTTACGCATATCTACTACATCTTTGTCTGCTATATCCTGTTCAATTGTAGGATGTGATTCAAATGTATTAGAACGTATCTGTTGACCAAATTTATAACACGCCAAATCTTCTCCCTTGTTTTCATATAAAGAACAATCCATTGCGCTTTCTTTTACAGCAGTCAATATTTGAGAGTTTACTTGATTTTTTTGTAATGCCCTTTCAAATAATAATTGATCAGTTGAAATTACAGCAGGCATACTATTAAGATGACGTACATAACGTCCTAGAAACGTAGAAGTATCAATAGTATTTGCTAACTTGTTTGTTAAACGACTAATATCTCTACTACGTAAACTTTTATGTTTATCGGACGTAACTACTTCCTCGGGTATTATACTCATATAAAGGTATACTTTTACATTACGTAATTCTTCTGGTAAATCCATATGACTTGCTATACGTCTAGCTCTTCCGATAACTTGCTCTAAACGTACCATATTCCAATAGGGTTCTACTATATGGACGAATCGTGTGTTTTTTAAATTAATACCCTCTGCACCTGAAGCTGTAATCATTAAAATCTTTATAGCGTCTCCCATAAAGTTATTCTCAATATTGGAATCTTGTAATTTGTTTACAATAGTAGATGGTGCTTCTGACCATTTTGAATTGTAAATGTTCAATAATACCTTTTTTTCTTCCTCTGATTCTGTACCTGTATGAAGTGCATATTTTGGTTTTCCTTTATCTTCTTCGGATTCTACTATCTCCCAATCTCCACCAGATGTTTTTCTTATTTTAAATTGTGCATACCCATTCGCATCTAACATATATTTAATTAATGCTACGCCTTCTAATGTTCTAAACTGACTATAAATTAAATGCAATCCAACATTGTCCTTATTTTGTAAATTTTTTAAAATGCGAAGAAATTTAGGGCTATACATTTTAAGTCCTTCGGGTGAAAAAATCTCTTCTTTTCTAGCATTCATTTCATATAATACCTTGGTTATCTCTTTTGAAAAGTCTGCTTCTTTTTTTCTTTTTTCTTTATCCACCGGTTTCTTTACTTTCACTAATTCATCATCACTATCTTCTTCTTCATCTTCACTTTCTCCGTCTTGTTTTTCTTCTACCTTTTTATCAACAATATCTTTCTCTTTTTCTTTTGATTCATCTAACATTTCAATATCCTGTAATACAATGTCTCCCATTACTTGTAATTTTTTGGGTGGATTTTTATCACTTTCTTCTTCGACATCTTCTTCAATTTCTCTAATGTCTTCTTCACTATCACTATCTCCGCCACCTCGTTTTTTTCGCCCTTTTTTATCACCCAATTCATCTTGTTCAAATTCATTCAAGTCTTCTTTTCCAATATAATCTCCACTATTTTTTACCGGTCTACCAGGTGGATCGGGAAATGAGAAATTACAACATAGACGGGATGCTATTTTATATGTTGACGATGTTGTGAATAATTCTTGGTCTTTTTGTTTCATTTGTTTTTGTTTATTTCTTTTTTCTTGTTTACTTTCTTCCTCTCGAATCTTTTCATATACACCAAATTGGTAAGCACTCATAGGAACTCGTTCAATATGATAGATAATATCTTCGTTCGATGGGATATAACTTGGATATAAATCATCCGCAGCACCCTTAAAATAAGATGTTAGTCCAAGAACACGTTTTTGAAAGACCTGTTTGTTTTTCATTTCTGAGGAATCCAATTCCACAAATAAATTAAAAAAAGCATCGGAATTATCAGGAAGTGCTATGTTATTAACCGCCTTTATTTTGGAGGGGATAGGTGTTTCTAATCCGTGTTTTTTTAATGCTTTTACTACCAATTTTTTAAAGTCATTATCCGATAAATTACCTGTTTCGTCCAATACAACCCCTGAATAGGATTCAAATCCTCCTCCTTTTTGTGAACCGAGACTAGCTTCGATTTCTTCATTGCGTTTATCTTTTGCTTGGTCCCAATAAGAATTATTTTCTTGGTTATTTATTGTAATCATACCTTTACTTTTACTTATAACATCTGACTCTCTTTCCTTCTTGGTTTTATTTACTTTTGTAAATTTTCCTTTCTTTTCTGTTCTCCCACCTTTATATTTACGCGGTTTTAATTGGGTATTGATAAATCCAAACGGATTTCTTGTAATAGTTACATTCTCTCCAGAAAAATTAACATAATCAAATTGATTTAACCCCTCTTGTTCTAACCATAAAATAATGTTGTCTCTTGTTGGTTTTTCTGCTCCTTGCAATATTTTTATTGGGAATGTCCAAGTTTTGATATATCCTCGTAAAATATTAAACAAAACACCAATTTCATTAGGATAATTAATAATAGGTGTACCAGATAATAATACAATACGTGCATTTGTAGCACTCATAAGATATTCATATAACATATACACGTTTGATTTTTTTTGTTTTGTTCGAATTTTATTTACAATCATACTTACGAAATTATGAACTTCATCAATAACCACAACACAATCATCAAATGGATTTTTCGTACCTTTTTTAAATGTACCTTCAGGAATTTTTAATACTTTATCTACATTCGTATCAAGTAAACCATTATAATTAACATCTGTATACTTGGAACGAATCATTTCATCTATTTGATCGTTTAATAGTTTTTTATCATCATCGCTCAATGATTCAAAATTGGATTTTTTTGTAACATTTACCATCCATGCTCCTTTGCGTTTCTTAATACTACTTTCAGGAATAGCCAATATATTTGATAGTAAAGATACGTAATCGGGTTTTCCTTCAATTGAAATAAACTCCCAAAATTGATCTAAACGGTATATCGGATCACCACATTCTTTCATTTGATTGAAAAAATTAGCCTTTAAAGAAGCTAATGTTAATACAAATATTTGCTTTTGGGATTTCATACCTTCAGCAATTGCAATAGAACTACACGTTTTACCTGAACCCAATCCATGAAACAGTAATAATCCACGATAAGGTGAATAAAGATTTAAATAATCACTTACTACCTTTTGATGAATCATAGGAGAAAACCCCGATGGTTTTTGTTTTGGTGTCCCATCTTTTTCTTCCTTTTCCAAGTCTTTTTTATATTGTTCAAACATAGGCACCAATTCACTTATAAACTTTTTACGATTGTTCATGTAAAAAGCCGATGTTTTTAAACGGTGTTGATATGAATCAGGTAGACGTTTTTTTATAGTAACGCCGTCGATACTATCATTTGTATTGACTTCTTTTTCTGTTTTTCTTTCGATAGGTTCTTCCTTCTTTTTCTTTTTTATGACTATTTTTTTTGGTTTTTCTATTTTTTCTTCTTCGTTCGATGATTCTTCTTCTTCTTCTTCATCCGATGATTCTTCTTCTTCTTCTTCTTGATCCGATGATTCTTCCTCTAATTCTTCTTCTTCTTTATCAGATTCTTCTTCTAAATTGATACCAATATTAATAGTTTCTGCTAATTTAGAAGATTGGTTTTCTCTTTTTTTTATTTTAGGTAACACATTACGTTTTTTTAACTTTTCTAACAACAATTCTCGATTTATATTATGGTCTTTTCTTCCATCAACAATTTTACATGCAACTTTTTTTTGTTCAACCTTTTCTATATCATCTGATTTTCTATAATCAACTGTAATTTCGCCTTCTTCGTCTCGTTGAACCATTGATTCATCCACTTCTGGTGATACCATTTCAGTTGTAGCAAAAAAAACCTTGATACCGTCTTTTTGTCTAATATTTGGAGCTGGTTTTTCTTTTAAATTGGCTAAATAAATATCCATAATATGAATGTAATGTAATATAATATACCGTCACAATTTTATTTAGTATTTTTACTAACAATTTAATGTTTCTTCTTGTTCCTGGATGTTTTCTATACAATATCTATTATTAATGTAAATAATAGACGAGATAACTTTGTATAAATTATGTGAATCGGGTGTTTTGTTATAAGCTCTCCTTATCATTTTTTCAAGTTGAACCGAAAACTTATCATAATTTATATCATCTTCAATGTACCAATATCGACCCTTTTCTCTTAGAGGTATTGCATGTCGCCAAAGTAATAACTTAGCATCATTACGATTATATATTGAATATATTTGGTGTAGCATACAAGCAGCGAAACCACAATATTTTTCACAGATATTCAGAATAATATCGTTCAAATCGTATTTTTCTAACCATATAGGCAACATTATTTCTGGAATTAAATATTTATAAATATATCTATGTAAATCTAACGGTAATTTTTTAAAATATCCGTCTATTATTTGTCTATCATGTAAAGCCATATTCATTGTATTTTTATATGATATAATTTATAGTTCATTAAAAAATATTCAATTTTATTGGTAAGGGGGTAAAATACCCCTTGTTATGGATAGGGAACACTCAGTATTATTAATTAAATGTTTGTAATGCACGCAAAGCTTCCTCGCAGGCAAATTGTTCTGCCTTTTTCTTTATCTTATGCAATCCCTTACCTAAATTTACAAGTATTTTTCCGTTCATACACATATATTGATGAATATCTGCAAAAGATGTGAAATCTGATATTGGTTTTGCTTGATTAATTGTAACTGCATGAATAGGTTGTCCTAAACACAAATATACCCCCATATGATAACCAGTTTCACTGTTATGCTCACATTCTTCCAAATAATCAGGAGTAATTTTAAACTCTTTTTGAATCCGTACCTGTAGAATATTCTTATAATTATCGTCGTTTTTAATTAGACTAATCCAATCAACGTGTTTTTCGTAAACATTCTCAATAAATATTTGCGCCATTTGAAACCCAGGTCCTGTGATAAATACATCGGAAAACCAATCATTTTCGTCTTTGACTTGAATTTTATTAAAATCCAGAAATATAGCTCCCAGAAAAGACTCGAAAAGACAACCTAATTTTTTCAGATTTGTTCTAGTTTGTTTCTGTTCTGCATGTTTTGATAAGACAATCCAATCTTGTAAACCCATTTCATAAGCCATTCGACCAATAGATTCATTTTTAACCAATGCGATTTTTTTCTCTGTCATGAATCCTTCATTTTCCTTTGGAAATCTGCGATACAAAACATATTTAGTAATACACTCAAGAACACCGTCTCCTACAAATTCTAAACGTTCATTTGATTTTGAATTTAAAGCCAAACATCCCTCTGGTTTAGGAACAATTTTAATATTATTTTGTTCATTTTCCAAATCTGGTCGTTTTAAATGTGAACGATGAATAAATGCACGTTTGTAAAGTTCGGGATTATTGATAGAAGCATTAATTCCATATTTTCTCAAAATACTCTCAATATTATTTCTTGAAATAGCCTTGTTTAGGGGATTATATGGATCAAATACGTATATTTCTTGGCCTAATTCATTTTTTTCAATACGAATATCATCATCTACAATTTGTTGATGAATGTTTTCGGTGAATTCTAAAGCTGTCTTCATATTATTTATTGAAATAAGATGAATTTATAGGATAGTTTAGTCTTTTATATCTAAATCGTTTTAGAATAAATTTTATACCAAAATTTTTTTTTGTCTATAACTATTATATAAGAAATGGTTTTGTCCACAACAAAAAGAACTGCGTCCGTCGATAGCATCATTAACAGCAACCAAGGGGGTGGCCCTAAAAAAGCTGGTCTTCCTTATCAAGTAGGCCGTGACTATCACTTCCCTATTGCCATGGCCGTACATCCTTCACGTAATACTTTGGCCAATTACGGTAGTCCACTTGTAATGGGTCTCAAACATACACGTGTACCACACAAGGCTCTTAAACCTATTAGTAGCACTTACACACCTAACACATACTTTTCTATGCACGTTTAAATTAATATATTGAAAAAACGATATAATTAGTTCTAATGTAATGTAATACATTACATTATGAAAATAATCTTGGACGAACGAGAGACTCATCTCTTTAATGCTATTCAAGAAAAAATAGAGACTATGGAAAATAGTAGTTATGAAATAGAGAAAAAACCATTAACTCTTGGTGATATTCATTTTGTCCAAGACGACAAGGAAATATTAATTATAGAACGCAAATCACTACAAGATTTAGTATCAAGCATCAAAGATGGACGTTATGAAGAACAATCATATCGTTTAATACATGCGTCGGGACTCTTTAGACATCATATTGTCTACATTGTGGAAGGACTTTTTTCGCAATTACGGCATCCTATCGCTAGAGAGAAAAAAATGGTGTATTCGGCAATGACTATGTTACAAGTGTTTAAAGGGTTTAATCTAGTAAGAACAAATTCAGTAATAGACACCGCGGAATGGATTTTATATACGGCAGACAAACTTGGACGTGAATTGCAACGTGGAAATTTACCTTGGACACCTGAACAAAAAGAGGGCAGTGGAGAACCTGTTCCTTATTGTAACGTGGTAAAAAAAACGAAAAAGGATAATATTACACCTGATAATATAGGTGAAATAATATTAAGTCAAATACCAGGAATTAGTACTGTTTCTGCAATCGCCATTATGAAAAAATTCGGTTCTATTTCGAATTTGATTGATTCAATTAGAAATGATCCTAGTTGTTTAAATGATATTGTTTGCGAAACTAAAGGAAAAACGAGAAAAATTGGTAAAAATGTAGTGGAAAATATATTGAAATTTTTAGTTTGATAATTCTTCCATACTTTTTCTTTCCTTTAATCTATCTGCTATTATTTCTTGATCTTTATCTTCATTCATACGTTTAGGAGTAGGAATATCATTATCTTCAATTGTCTTTGGGTAATCGCCCAAAGTCAATGCTGTATTCACCGTTGGCGGTTGTACTTCATCACCTTTGTATTTTCCCGACATTACTTGTTTGTTTGTAAATACAGCTCCTCCCCAATTTTGATCCATTGGATTATCACTTAAACCATCTGGATTTTGTGTTTTTGTTGAATCATGAATTTGATCGATTACGGTATATCGTCCAACATATTGGTTTGTTGGGTCAAATGCGAAAAAGCCTTGATTATATGGTTTATTATCACGACTAGCATCTTCATATTGGACCATTTGAGGTTGTTGTGTTTGTTCAAGAGGTGGCATCATTGCGTTATTAACACCTATATTTGATAAAGGTAATTGCATATTTGGTTGTACTTGATTAAATGCCTGAGGACCTACTGGTGGTGCGAATTTAGGCATAACATTTGTTTGATTTTTGAAATAATCCGTTAAACTACCAAGCATTAAAGGGTCCACATTTGTAGAGGTTCCTTCTGTTTTTCTTAAACGATATACATTTTGACCTTGGGCATTTACTTCCTCTTGTAAAAATAAAACAGGACAGTTTTGTTTATAAACATCTTTTTGTATCTTTACATATTTGA
>Ga0257110_1000564_pt1 | contig 17694 bp, 5 predicted proteins | sample LP_taG_7_FD_190184 | JGI IMG/M metagenome (GOLD analysis project Ga0257110, IMG submission 190184) | Marine microbial communities from Northeast Subartic Pacific Ocean, Canada - LP_J_2015_P26_10m | ecosystem: Environmental > Aquatic > Marine > Oceanic | place: Canada: Northeast Subartic Pacific...
GGGGCAATATCTTCCAGCTCTCCAAATTTGGAAGACCACCACAGACTCCAAAGATTTCCTGCCCTCTTGGAATGGCGCCTCGATGGGAGCACACCCGCTTCGCTTGCCTCCCAACTCGCTCGCACTGGAGAGGCATTGAATAACAAGCGCACCCCAATCTTTCCTTCCGGGACTTATAACGTGGGTGGCTCAAGGTTCTTTCTTATTAAGGACGCCGTCAGCTGGGAAGAAGGATCACTTATTGCTTCCAACGCCGGGGGACACCTCGCGGTTCCTTCCAACGAAAAGGAAGCCTCTTTCATAGCACTCACGCTAAAGTCTACCCTTGACGATTCTGGGAGCTGTTGGATCGGAGGAAAACGCGACGAGAACCTACCCGAAATTTGGAAATTTGTAACTGGAGAAGCCTTCACATTCATCAGCTGGCTTGAAGACCAACCCGATAACTCTGGAGAGGACGAAAACTACCTTGTTATTAAGAAAAAAGGAAATTTTTTGGGTGCGAATGATGAAGACAAGAACGGAACCAACACCAACCATTTTCTCATTGAATGGTCAGTTCCAGCACTTCGCAACATGCCGAGAACATCTGAGAATGGAACCGGAGAAAGTGGCCTTCTTGCTGCACTTGAAAAGATTCGTGAAAAAGTCAGATATCGTCACGGGCGCGCCTACGATAAGTTTCGTAAGAAATACGACGGCGTCGTGGAGGATTTTCTCAAAGAGATTATAAGTGCCATCAAATCCTATCCTTTGGGTGAAGATATTAAGGAGGACTTAATCGAACAATACGAAGGGTATTTGGAAAGAAAAGAGCTCCCCGATAGCCTAGCTGACGCATACCCCGGGCGCCTGAAGCGAAAGCTCAAGGAAGCAAAAGAAGAAACCAAGGTTCTTGAAGAAGAATATGAGGACCAATTTGATGAGGCCATGCAGGATTATTTGGACCTCCTCACCAAGACAGCCAATTCCGTCCTCAAAAAGGGAGAAGTGGCTAAAGGAAAGATGTTCATTCTCGAAAACAAAGTCACGACTGATAACAAGGACCGCTTTGAGAAAATAATGGACAAGGAAAAGGTTCCTCTTCCTGTAGATCCCTCAGAGTAAGACGATAACGAACAAATCCCTTTTCCCCTGCTTGCGCCCCACTTCTCCGACGCTAACTTTCCGCGTGCCAAAAAAAGCTGATCTCAATTCTGCAGAAAACGCCATTCAAATTCGTGGCGCTCGTCAGCACAATCTAAAGAATCTTGATCTCGAGATTCCGATCGGGAAACTCACCGTTATCACCGGCCCCTCAGGTTCCGGGAAATCGTCTCTAGCCTTCCACACCCTTTATGCTGAAGGTCAGCGGCGCTATGTCGAAACTTTCTCGCCTTACGTTCGTCAGTTTTTTGATCGCATGGACAAACCCGAGGTCGACCGTATTGATGGCATTCCCCCGGCTATCGCAATCGAACAAAAAAACACGATCCGCACTACCCGATCCACTGTTGGAACCCTCACAGAGGTCAACGACTATCTCAAACTACTCTATCCAAGACTCGCCAAGGGATTCCATCCCAAAACAGGAGAGGAAGTTCGCCCTGACAATCCCAAGTCTATCCTCGAATGGGTCATCTCAAATCACCAAGACGAGAGCATTCTTATTCTTTTCCCAATTCCGATCCCATCAGATACCACACCTGATGATCTTTTTCCTTTCCTAAACTCGCAAGGCTATCTTCGCATTTTTCTTGACGACAAGGTGATACGGACTGATTCCAATCCCTCACTCAAAAAACTTCCACGGGAAGTCTTGATAATTCAAGACAGACTCAAGGCCACTACTCGTAACAAATCGCGACTCACCGAATCCTTCGAGCAGGCACTCGCTCTCGGCAAGGGAACCGCCGCGGTCTCAAGTTCTCAAGGAGCGTTAAAAACCTTCACCACAAGCTGGGCTCCTCTAGTCAAACCCACCCCCTCACTCTTTTCTTTCAACTCTCCTCTCGGTGCCTGCGACAACTGCCGAGGCTTTGGTAAGGTCATCGGCATCGATCTCGATAAGGCAATCCCAAACCATCTTCTTTCGCTACGAGAAGGGGCCATCAAGCCATTTCAAGGTGAACGCGGTGAGGATTGCCAGCGCGACCTTCTCAAAAACTGTAAAGAGGCTGGAATCAACCCAAACCTCCGGTGGAACGAACTCGACCCTGAACAACAGCGTTGGGTCAAATATGGTGAACGTAGTAACAAATCACCCCTCTCATCTCTCGAGCAATCCGAGGCACTTTGGCAAGAAAATCGCTGGTATGGTATTCAGGGCTTCTTCGACTGGTTGGAAACAAAAGCCTACAAAATGCACGTTCGCGTCTTTCTTTCCCGATACCGTGCCTACACCGAATGTCCCGATTGCCAAGGAACCCGACTTCAACCCGATGCACTCCACTTTAAGATTCTTGGCAAAACCCTTCCTGAGCTCTGGCAGATCCCGCTAGACCAACTCCTCTTTTTTTTCGAAGGGATTGCCACCTCATATGCACCTCTCGACAAAACGACTGACTTGGTCTTACACGAAATCACCTCACGTCTAAATTACCTTTGCGAGGTTGGTCTCGGATATCTTTCCCTCGATCGCCAAGCACGAACCCTTTCAGGGGGCGAAATCGCCCGCGTCAACCTCACCACTTGTCTAGGCTCAGCACTCACCCAAACTCTCTTCGTTCTCGATGAGCCCACCGTCGGACTTCATCACCGTGACATTGATCGTCTGACCAGAGTCATGCATAACCTGCGTGACAAGGGAAATACTTTGGTGGTGGTTGAACATGACGAAGCCGTGATGCGCCAAGCAGATCAACTCATCGACATGGGGCCTAAAGCGGGTGAAAATGGAGGAGAGATTACTTATCAGGGACCAGCTAAGACCAATTCAAAAAAGGGTTCACTCACCCTTCAATATCTCTCCAGACAGAAATCAATTCCTGTTCCTGAAAAATTAAGGAAAGCACGAGCCCATCTCTCTATCAAAGAGGCCTCAGCAAATAATATTTACGATCTGTCACTCGATCTTCCTCTCGGCGTATTCAACTGTCTGACAGGAGTCTCAGGCTCGGGCAAATCTACCCTTGCTCACCCCATCATCTACAACAATCTCGCCCGCCATTTTGGACTTTCCATTGATGATGAGCTTGCACCAGCCAAAATCACAGGCATTGACGAACTCCGGGGCGTAGAACTAATAGACCAGTCCCCCCTTTCCCGCACCCCCCGTTCAACTCCCGCAGTCCTACTGGGTGCTTTCGAGTATATTCGCCAACTTCTTTCACTCACCTCTTCAGCTAAAGCAGACAATCTTACTCCTGGATATTTCTCCTTTAATTCTGGCCCTGGAAGATGCCAACGCTGCTCCGGAAATGGTTTCGAAAAGGTCGAAATGCAGTTTCTATCCGATCTTTACCTAACCTGTCCAGAATGCAACGGCACCCGCTTTACAAGGACTGCTGAATCTTATCGCTACCATAAAAAATCGGTCGTCGACTTTCTCCGATTAACTGCTTCAGAAGCCATGACCTTCCTAGAAGGAATTGAAGGCCTTACCAATAAGGAAAACCTCCTTCTTTCTAAAACCCGCAAGGCCCTTCAGCCCTTGGTAGAGACCGGTCTCGGCTATCTTCGCCTAGGTCAACCTCTCAACACGCTCTCAGGAGGCGAGGCACAACGCCTAAAGCTCTGCCGACTCCTGACCTCCACCAGCGGTAGCGTCAACACCTTGCTCATCCTAGATGAGCCTACGACAGGACTTCATTTCAGCGACATCGAGAAACTTCTCACCGTCTTCCACCGCCTCGTCGACGTCGGCTATTCCCTCCTTGTCATCGAACACCAACCCGACGTTATTAAGAATGCTGATCACGTCATCGAGATTGGACCAGAGGCCGGCCTCAACGGTGGCCAAATCGTTTTCGAAGGAAGCCCAAAGCAGCTCGCAAAAAAGAAAACACACACTGGCCTCGCCATCTCAGTCCCGATCAAATCAGAAAAAAAGCGGGCCTCAAATAATAGGTCCATTGCAAAACGTGAAATCTCTATTCACGGTCTACGTCATCATAATCTCAAAAACATTGACGCTATAATTCCTCACAATGAATTTGTGGTAATTTCAGGGTTAAGTGGTTCTGGAAAGTCCACTCTCGCCTTCGATGTCATTTTTGCTGAGGGCCAGCGACGCTTTCTCGATTCGATGTCGCCTTACGCGAGGCAGTTCGCTAGCCAACTCGAAAAGCCTGACCTAGACCTAATCACAGGGCTTCCGCCAACCGTAGCGATAGAGCAACGCATCTCCCGTGGTGGCGGAAAATCAACGGTTGGGACAGTCACTGAAATCTACCATTTCCTGCGTCTACTTTACGCAAAGCTTGGCATCCAGCATTGTCCTCAGTCTGGTGACCCTGTCATAACTCAGACGCCCGAAGCCATCGGTGATCAGTTAGGAAAGCTACTAAAAAAGGAGAAATCACTCCGACTCCTTTCACCCGTTTTAAAAGCCCGCAAAGGCTTTCACAAGGAATACGCCCTCGCTGCTGAAAAGGCCGGATTCGAGGAAATGCTCATTGATGGAGAACTCATTAGAACTGAAGACTTCCAACCACTCGCTCGCCACAAGGCTCACGACATAGATTTTGTCGTTGCTCAAGTTACAAATAAGCAGGCCCTGAAGAAGACGTCCGAATCACTCGCCACCGCACTACAATATGGAAAAGGCACTTTCAGAATCCTCACCCAAAAGGGTCATCTCCAAACTTTCTCAACAGCAAGGGTATCACCTGTCACCGGAGAATCATTCGAGGAGCTTGACCCGCATCACTTTTCGTTCAACTCGCCGCGAGGCTGGTGCCAAACCTGCCGAGGCTATGGCCACATCACTAATAATCGATTTGATACTAAAGGGTTCAACTCTGAGGCAGAAGCTGAAATTCACGAAGAGAAACTTGCCGCGAAAGCCAACCCCGACGAGTTACTTACTTGCCCCGATTGCCATGGCGCAAGAATCCGAGAGAACTCACGTCACGTCTTTATCAAGGGCCAATCACTACCGGCTTTATCATTACTTAATGTTCAAGAAGTCAGAAAAGCGGTTAGCTCCTTTAAATTTAAAGGTCGTGATCTTGCTATATCGCGAGATATCCTTCCTGAAATAATTCAGCGACTTGAATTCCTGGATCACGTTGGGCTCGGCTACCTTCAACTGGACCGATCTGCCACTACCTTGTCCGGTGGCGAGTCTCAGCGGATCCGCCTTGCTGCGCAACTTGGATCCAATCTACAGGGAGTTCTCTATATTCTAGATGAGCCGACCATTGGACTGCACCCTCGTGACAACAACGCTCTCTTGGGGACTCTTCAAGCCCTCAAAGAAAAGGGGAATTCACTTCTTCTCGTCGAGCACGACGAAGACACAATTAAGTCTGCAACCCATCTGATTGACCTTGGTCCTGGGGCAGGGATTGAAGGCGGCGAAATCGTGGCCTCACTGACAAAGACTGAGTTAAACGAAAAAAACGCTCTAGAAATACATTCACAATCACCAACGTTGCAGGCGCTTAGGAACCCTCTCATTCATCCATCTCGAGGAGAGCGGAGAAAGATTCCCCCGACTCGTGCTCGAAAAAGTTGGCTTAAATTGAAGGGTTGTAAACTCAACAATTTAAAGGACATCGACGTCCAAATTCCAATAGGGCGTCTCACCGTCTTAACCGGGGTTTCTGGATCCGGAAAATCGTCACTCATGCGAGGATGCTTGAGTATTGCTTACGAAAAAAAAGTCAAAGAAGCTCCATTCAAGTCCGCAACTGGCTTTGATGTATTCAAATATCGCTACGAGGTAGACCAGTCTCCTATTGGCAAAACCTCACGTTCCTGTCCGGCTACTTATGTGAAGCTATTTGACCACATCCGTGCCCTCTTTGCACAGCTTCCTGAATCACGTATGCGCGGCTATACTGCTTCCCGGTTTTCCTTCAATAACAAGGAAGGACAATGCCCCGAATGCAAAGGTAATGGCCGTATTAAACTAGAAATGGATTTCCTTCCGACGACTTGGATTGATTGTGAGAGTTGTATGGGAGATCGCTACAATCCAGCCACCCTAGAAATTCGCTATAATGGTCTTACAATCGGCGATGTTCTTAACCTTAATATCAAAGCTGCCGCCAACTTCTTTTCTGCGCATCCGAAGCTTCAAAAACCACTTCAACTTCTATCCGAGACAGGCCTCGGTTACCTTACCCTCGGTCAACCTTCGCCCACCGTATCAGGAGGGGAAGCGCAACGTCTCAAACTTGTGACCCAACTCACTAAAGGCCGCCCAAAGATCACTGATTTAGGACCAATTAATACAAATCTCTACCTTATTGAAGAGCCTACAATCGGCCTGCACCAACAAGACGTCGCCCGACTCACTGATGTGCTTCACCGGCTTGTCGATGAAGGTCATACCGTCGTAGTTATTGAGCACCATATGGACTTAGCCGCCGAAGCCGACTATATTATCGATATCGGCCCCGGTGCCGGACCAAACGGTGGTAAGGTTGTTGCCCAAGGCACACCAGAACAGGTCTCTAAGGCCGAGCAATCGGTCACCGCACCTTTTATTGCAAATGCGCTTTAGTCGACGATCTCGTAAGCATCCTTCTCGTTAAAATTAATAATAACGCGATCCCTTTTCTCCTGTTTTTTATAGCCGAGGTTACCCTTTAACTTAATTGTTTTGCCGACCAGCTCCTTGAGAATCTCCTTGGTGACCTCTACCTCCTTGAGCTTCTTAATATCTCCGCTCCCGATAAATTCGTGACTTTCTCCCTCAAAAACAAGGAATAGGTTCTTTTCATCACCAGATACCCTGACATTCTTCACCTTGCCTTTGAAAATCGCTCGTGTGTTTCTCAGAGCTACCAGTTGCCTGGCATCAACCATGGTGTAGAAATCTTTTTTGGGAAGTAAATCGACAGGGTCGATCGTTGTAATCTCGAAGATTCCTTCAATTTGGATTTTCTCTTGCGAGACCATCCAGCCGATGACGTTAACAATCTGGCCGGACAAATGAGCGGCGGACCCTCTCACTAGTTGCCCACTCATTCCCGCTGGCTCCTCAAATTCCAAAATACCGTCCTCATTACCGATTTTCACCTTCCCTTGAAGCCTCACCCACTTCCCTATGTTGTCTGGAAAATCGCTACGATTTTCTAAGGAAAGCTCTACCATCTCCGTTTCTCGATCTGGCCGACTGGTTGTATTTTCTCTTTTGCGATTCTTAGATCGGGACTTCGAATTGGGCGCCTGGTCCTTCTTCTCTCCAGCACTCACCTTCTCTTCACTCTCTCCTATCATTGAGCCAACAAAGGCACCTCCTCCAACCAAAAGTAAAAGGACTCCGATAAGAATCAGAGGTTTTTTGTGACCTCCAGGAGGCGAAGCAAGAGACGTAACTGGAAGGTGTTCCTCCGAATTAGGGGGGGGCAGTTTTTGCTGACCATCTTTCATGCTCCTGATCTAACGCCGGAGGTCAAAAATACCAGTTTCGTTTTACCTCTAGTCTTGGCCCATTCCGAATTGCAATGGCCACAGCAATCCTCGACCCTAATTCCCATGTTCCGCCTTCTTCTGCCAATCATCGTTAGCGCAGCGCTGGGTTCTGAAAAACCCAACATTATCGTCATCCTCGCCGATGACCATCGTTACGACTTTCTCTCCTGCCACCCTGAAGCTCCAGACTTCCTCGAAACTCCCAATCTGGATCGAATGGCTAAAGAAGGCGCTCATCTGAAAAACGCTTTCGTAACCACCTCGCTCTGCTCCCCAAGTCGCGCCTCAATTCTAACTGGGCAATACATGCACCATCATCGCGTCATAGATAATCAACGCGCAATTCCTGAGGGAACCCGCTTCTATTCAGAATACCTGCAAATATCAGGCTACCGTACTGCCATGATCGGAAAATGGCATATGGGACACGACAATGATGAACCACGTAAAGGATTCCACCACTGGGTTTCCTTCCAAGGACAAGGTTCCTACTTTGATCAAACTCTTAATATCAACGGAGAGCGTCACGAACAAAAAGGCTACACTGCCGACCGCCTCACCGATCAGGCAATCGCGTGGCTCAATAGCGACCGAGGCGACAAAGAAGCGCCCTTCATGATGCACCTTGCCTTCAAATCGGTCCACTACCCTTTTCAACCCGCTAAGCGCCACCATGGAAAATATCAGGGAAAAAAGATCAATTATCCTGAAACAATGGCGAATTCTGAAGAAAACTACGCCAGTCAGTCACGCTGGATACGCGAAAGACGCTATGGTATTCACGGGATCGACCATATGGAAACTGGAGCCTTCGATAAGGACCCTGTCCCTTCTTTTGATAGCCTTTACTGGCGATTTTGCGAAACTGTTCACGGACTTGATGAGAACATAGGCCGTATTCTCAACCACCTCGACAAATCTGGCCTCTCCGAAAACACCATCGTCCTATACCTAGGTGACAATGGGTTCCACCTTGGTGAACATGGATTTTACGATAAACGCGATGCTTTCGAACACTCAATCCGCATCCCCCTTCTGGCCTATGCCCCAGGACAAATCGAAGCTGGCACTAAAGTGGAAGAGATAATACTCAACATCGATCTCGCTCCAACCCTTTTGGAATTTGCCGGAATTAAAAAACCCAGCAAAACCCCAGCCTTCGACGGACGTTCCTTCAAACACCTTCTCGATGGAAGCGGATCCGACAAACCGTGGAGAGATCATCTTCTTTATGAATATCACTGGGAGTGGAATTTCCCAGCTACCCCCACGCTCTTCGCTATCAGAACCGACCGCTACAAATTTATCTACTACCACGGTCTTTGGGATAAGAATGGCCTTTATGATTTAAAAACTGATCCTCAAGAACGCCATAATCTCATCGACGTTCCTGCATTCGCCAAAAGAAAAGAAGCTCTTAAGAAACAGCTCTTCTCCGAGCTTCAAGCTTCAGGAGCTTTAGAAGTCCCGATCCGCCGCCCCAAAGGAGAACCACTCCACGACCGTAAGCTGCGACGTTAAAAGCCCAAGTGTCGACCCTTCGAAGACACGGCTTGAAGCTTATCTCAAAAGGAGATGATTTGAAAAATTGGCTAAAACTTATTGCCTAAAAAACCCCGATCAGCTCTCGCAGATCGGGGTTTTGAATTTTTAGACTCTACTCAGAGATTATTCGCCGGCGGCTTCCACTTTGGGAGCCTCCCCTTCAGGCAAAGCTTCACCATCTTCGCCCTCGGGCTTTTCGACAACTGGCTCTGGCTCTTCAACCGTCATTTCAAAATCTGAATTCTTGTGGACCGGGAAGCCGGTTCCGGCAGGAATAAGATGTCCAAGAATCACGTTCTCTTTGAAGCCGCGGAGAGTGTCCACTTTTCCAAGAGTTGCAGCGTCGGTTAAGACACGGGTAGTATCCTGGAAAGAGGCTGCTGAAATGAAGGATTCGGTCTCAATTGAGGCCTTGGTAATCCCGAGAAGAACAGGTTCAGCTTCGGCAGGTTTACCACCTTCAGCTGCAACACGTTTATTTTCGGCATTGAAGGTTGTTTTCTCAATCTGGTCACCCCACAGGAACTCTGTATCCCCTGGCTCAGAGATCTTCACCTTGCGAAGCATCTGACGAATGATGATCTCAATGTGCTTGTCATTAATCTCAACACCCTGAGAGCGATAAACCGTCTGGACCTCGTTATTAAGGTGCTCTTGCAGAGCCTGGGGGCCGCAAGCCTCAAGGAGATCTTCGGGAGCCACAGGACCTTCGGTAATTTGATCGCCACGAACCACCATGTCACCTTCACCAACGATCATGTGCTTGCCCATTGGGACAAGGTGATCGGCGGTTTCACCAGACTCAGTGTGAGTGACGATCACCTTACGCTTGCCGCGAACGGTGCCTCCGAAGGAGATTTCACCATCAAGCTTCGCAATCACGCAGGCGTCTTTCGGACGACGAGCTTCGAAAAGTTCCGCGACTCGTGGAAGACCACCAGTAATGTCACCAGTCTTAGCAATTTTACGTGGAGTTCGAGCGAGTTGCACACCCCCTTGAATCTTGGCGCCCTCTTTGACGGAAAGGTGAGCTCCAACTGGGATAGAGTAACTGCTGAGAACATCCTTGCTCTTTGGATCAACGATGACGATCTGCGGGTGCAAATCTTCCTTGTGCTCAGTCACGGTCAAACCTTTCTTGCCGGTAGCCTTGTCGGTCTCGGACTGAATAGTAATTCCCGTGATCATGTCGCGGAATTCAATCTTACCGCCAGACTCAGCAATAATGGGGACTGAGTGAGGATCCCAAGTCAAAATCGACTGGTTCTTCTTCACGTCAGCGCCATCAGCAACCGAAATCACCGATCCAATGACAACATTGTAGGACTCAAGTTCAAGGCCATCTTTATCACGAACGGAAAGTGAACCGTTCTTGTTTAGGACCACGAAGTTACCATCGACATCTTCAACGGTGCGCAGATCCTTATAGTAGGCAACGCCCTTGTTCTTAGCCTTGACTTCAGGTTGCTTGGTGGCACCAAGCGCAACACCACCGGAGTGGAAGGTTCGCATGGTGAGCTGGGTTCCCGGCTCACCAATAGACTGAGCAGCAATAATGCCGACTGCTTCACCAATCTTACCAAGCTTACCAGTAGCCAGATTGAGACCATAACAAGACTGACAGCATCCGCGCTCCGATTCACAAGTGAGCGGGCTCCGGATCTTAAGGCGTTCATGACCAACATTCTCAACAGCAATTGAGGTTGTCTCGTCCATGAGACCCCCTTTTTTGACAATGATATCTCCGGAAACGGGGTCCTTGATAGTTTCGCAAGAAGTCCGGCCGTAAATCCGAGACTGGAGGGAGGCGGCCTCTTCGTCACCCGAATAAATCGCATGAACGGTAATCCCCTTCTCTGTTCCACAGTCTGGCTCGGTGATAATGACATCCTGGGAAACATCGACCAACTTACGGGTCATGTATCCGGAGTCAGCTGTCTTCAGGGCAGTATCGGCGAGACCTTTACGCGCACCGTGGGTGGAGATGAAATACTCCAACACGGAGAGACCTTCTCGGAAGTTTGAGGTAATCGGACGCTCAATGATCTCACCCGATGGCTTGGCCATCAGTCCCCGCATACCCGAGAGCTGCTTAATCTGGTTCTTGTTACCCCGAGCGCCGGAGTCGACCATCATGAAGAGTGGGTTTGCCTTTTCTTTACCCTCATTAAACTCGAGCTTACGGTACAGTGCGTTAGCAATATTGTCACCGGCACGGGTCCAAATATCGACCACCTTCTGGTAGCGCTCGCCATTGGTAATGACACCATTACGATACTGCTTATTGACGGTCTCAACATCGGCGTATGCGGTCTTGAGCTCGGCTGGCTTCTCCTCTGGAATAACCATGTCGACGATACCAATAGAGCAACCGGAACGAGTTGCTTCCTTGAATCCGAGCTCTTTGAGCTGGTCCATGGTTTGCACCGTAGCCTTGCCTCCCGCGACTTGGTAACAACGCCAAATAATGTCTCCAATCTGAGACTTCCCTACGTTGTTGTTAAAGAAACCGACGCCCTCAGGCCAAATCTCGTTAAAACGGACACGACCTGGAGTAGTTTCGATGATCGAGCTTTCCTTATCACCAAAGACAGAATCTTTGCCATGATCGGGATTACGCAAACGAATATACTGGTGGTAATCCAGCTTCCGGTTGGCGATCGCGAATTCAACTTCAGTGGTGTTTTCGAAGAGGGGCAAGTGACCCTGCTTCTCAATTTGCTTCGGAGTCCGAATCTTAGCCCAAGTGAGATAATAAGTTCCCAAAATGATGTCCTGAGAAGGAGTGATTACGGGACGTCCAGATGCAGGAGAGAAGATATTGTTGGTCGCAAGCATCAGCTGACGAGTCTCCATCTGGGCCTCAACTGAAAGTGGGACGTGAACTGCCATCTGGTCGCCATCGAAGTCAGCATTGTAAGCACCACAAGTAAGTGGGTGCAAACGAATCGCGGATCCCTCAATAAGAACGGGCTCGAAAGCCTGGATCGAAAGACGGTGAAGAGTCGGTGCACGGTTGAGCATGACGGGGTGCCCTTTCGTCACCTCAGCAAGGATGTCCCAAACCTCGGTGGTTTTGCGGTCGATCATTTTCTTGGCTGAACGAACGGTGTGGCAGTAGCCAAGTTCTTTCAGACGGCGGATGATGAAAGGCTCGAAGAGAGTCAGGGCCATCTTCTTAGGAAGACCGCACTGATTTAATTTGAGTTCAGGCCCAATCACGATCACGGAACGACCAGAATAATCGACACGCTTACCGAGGAGGTTCTGACGAAAACGTCCGCCCTTACCTTTGAGCATGTCGGAAAGAGACTTGAGCGCCCGGTTTCCAGCTCCGGTGACAGCGCGGCCATGACGACCGTTGTCGAAGAGAGCGTCAACAGCCTCCTGAAGCATGCGCTTTTCGTTGCGGATGATGACCTCGGGAGTCTTCAGCTGCATGAGGTTCCGGAGACGGTTGTTCCGATTGATGACACGACGATAGAGGTCGTTCAAGTCAGAGGTCGCAAAGCGGCCACCTTCTAGAGGCACCAGAGGGCGGAGGTCCGGAGGAATGACCGGAAGAACCGTCATAATCATCCACTCAGGACGCGAGTTGGACTGCAGGAAGCCACGGGAAAGCTTGAGGCGCTTAGCGAGCTTCTTACGGTTCTGCTTCGAGCGAGTCGCTTCCATGGCCTCTTCAAGCTCAACAATGAGCTCTTCAAGATTCACCTGACTTAGAAGATCGCGGATAGCCTCGGCACCCATTCCAGCACGGAAGGCTTCGTCACCGTAGTCCTCTTCGGCATCACGAAGTTCGGTCTCAGTGAGGAGCTGACCACGCTCAAGAGCGGTTTTCCCAGGCTCAGTAACGAGATAGTCCTCATAATAAATAACACGCTCAAGCTCACGAGCGGTCATGTCGAGGACGAGACCGATGCGGGAAGGCATGCACTTGTAGAACCAGATATGGGATACAGGAACAGCAAGATCAATATGTCCCATGCGTTCACGACGGACGCGACTCAGAGTCACCTCAACGCCACAACGATCGCAGACAGTGCCCTTGTGCTTGATTCGCTTGTATTTTCCACAGGCGCACTCCCAGTCGCGGGTCGGACCGAAAATACGTTCACAAAAGAGACCACCCTTTTCAGGTTTAAAGGTCCGGTAGTTGATGGTCTCAGGATTGAGGACCTCACCTTGGGACCAGCCACGGATGGTTTCAGGATTTGCGACGGTGATGGAGACCTGATCGAAAGGGTCTGGCTTTTGGTCGACTCCGTAAAGTTCGCGAAGATTGGTTTCAACACTCATAATAGGTTATCGGTAGTAGTTATTAGTTAGGGGTTTGTGTTGAGGTTTAGAGGGTAAGATCATCAAGAGAAAAGTCTTGGCTAGCGGCGGCACCAGGCTCCGACCCAGATCGTCCGGGTCGAACATCGAGACCGAGTGACTGCATCTCCTTAATGAGAACGTTGAAACTCTCGGGAGTTCCGGCTTCAAGATGGTTATCTCCTTTCACAATGGCTTCGTAAATGCGGGTCCTGCCCTGCACATCGTCTGACTTCACCGTGAGAAGCTCCTGAAGAGTATAAGCAGCGCCGTAGGCTTCAAGAGCCCAGACCTCCATCTCTCCAAATCGCTGACCACCATACTGGGCCTTACCACCAAGCGGCTGCTGGGTAACAAGTGAGTAAGGACCAACGGCACGAGCGTGGATCTTGTCGGCGACAAGGTGCCCAAGCTTGAGCATGTAAATGATGCCGACCACGACGGGCTGATGAATCGCTTCTCCGGTCCGTCCGTCATAAAGCGTAGACTTACCGGCAACAGAACCATCCTTCCCATCACCGATCCAAGTGAAGCCTTCGACCTTCTTGGCCTCGGACATATATTCCCAGATTTTCGCCTCGGGAATACCATCGAAAATTGGAGTCGCAACTTTGAAACCTAAGGCTTTAGCCGCCACACCAAGGTGGGTTTCTAAAACCTGACCAACATTCATTCGTGAGGGCACGCCAAGTGGATTGAGGCAGATGTCAACAGGCGTTCCGTCGGAAAGATAAGGCATATCCTCTTCAGGCACGATGACCGAAACCACCCCTTTGTTTCCGTGGCGACCCGCCATCTTGTCACCCACGCTCAGCTTACGCTTAGCAGCAACAAAAACCTTAACTTCCTTCACAACACCTGGATCAATTTCATCGCCACTCTCGATTTGATCGAGCCGGCGTTCCCGGTCTCCATCGAGCTCAGCAAACCGACTTTCGAAGCTGGAAATAATCTCGAGGATTTTGTTCCGGATCGGAGAAGGATCGATTTCAATATGATCATAAACCGAAGCAAGTTTACGAAGGAGGGTCTTGGTGATCTTACGATTAGCCGGGATGATAATTTCACCAGACTGCGCATTTACCACGTCGAGAGGGATCTTCTCTCCGAGGAGGATGTCAGAAAGCTTCTCAGTGAGCTGGTCAGTGAGCTGATCTTTCTTCTTCTTATAATCGTCGTTGATCTTTTTGAGCTGCTTCTTGAGCTTAGCGGGATCCCCTTCGATTTCCTTGCGGCGAGCCATCCCATGGGTGGCTATGCGAATATCCTGAACGATTCCGGTGCAACCAGAAGGAACACGCAGCGAAGTATCCTTCACGTCAGCGGCTTTTTCACCGAAAATCGCACGAAGAAGACGTTCCTCAGGAGCAAGTTCGGTTTCCGACTTTGGAGTGATCTTACCGACAAGAATATCGCCAGGTCTCACCTCAGCTCCGATGCGAATAATTCCATCGTGGTCGAGATTCTTAAGGGCCTCTTCACCGACATTTGGAATGTCGCGGGTAATTTCTTCAGGTCCTAGCTTGGTGTCACGAGCGGCACACTCAAACTCACTAATATGAATCGAGGTGTAAACATCGTCTTTGACCATACGTTCGGAGATCACGATCGCGTCCTCGAAGTTGTATCCATTCCAAGGCATAAAGGCCACAAGAACGTTTGCTCCTAGAGCAAGTTCACCGTCTTCAGTATTAGGACCGTCTGCGATGATGTCGCCGTTCTTGACTTTTTGACCAGCCTTAACAAGCGGCTTCTGGTTAATACAGGAACCGGAATTCGAACGCATAAACTTACGTAGAGGATAGACAAAGGTCCCTTTATCGGGATTCGATTTAATGGCCTCTGGCTCGGAAAGAAAGCGCTCTTCCGAAACGGGGAGCTTTCCATCTTTGGTAGTAATAATGTATTCGGCAGAAGAAGCAGCGACAATGCCATCAGCTTCGGAAACGATCACAGAGCGGGAGTCGCGAGCAGCTTTCTCTTCAAGTCCGGTGCCAATGTAGGGCGAATCGGAGCGAAGAAGTGGCACACCCTGACGCTGCATGTTCGACCCCATAAGCGCGCGGTTCGCATCATCATGTTCCAGGAAAGGAATGAGACCAGCCGCGACTGAAACAAGCTGTTTCGGGGAAACATCCATGTAATCGACCCGGCTTGGATCAACCTCGATGAACTCCCCACGCTCACGCGCCGTAATACGCTCGTTAAGGAAGCCACCCTTCTTGTCGATGGGATTGTTTGCCTGGGCAATGAGATATCCCTCTTCTTGGTCAGCGGTGAGATATTCAATTGTATTAGTCACCTTGCTCTTTTTCACAACTCGGTAAGGAGTCTCGATAAATCCAAACTCGTTGATACGTGCGTATGTGCACATCGAGTTAATGAGACCAATGTTAGGACCTTCCGGAGTCTCAATGGGACAAATACGTCCATAATGGGAAGTGTGAACATCTCGGACCTCGAAACCAGCACGATCACGATTGAGTCCACCCGGCCCAAGAGCCGAAAGACGGCGTTTGTGAGTTAGCTCGGCAAGGGGGTTGGTCTGGTCCATGAACTGAGAAAGCTGAGACCGACCGAAAAAGTCGCGAACAACCGCACTGAGAGCCTTCGGGTTAATTAGCTTCTGTGGTGTCATACCCTCGATATTGACATCGAAGAGAGTCATGCGCTCCTTCACCAAACGCTCGGTGCGGGCGAGGCCAACACGACATTGATTGGCAAGAAGTTCGCCAACAGCACGAACTCGACGTGAGCCAAGGTGGTCGATATCGTCAAGAATACCTTCCCCCTTTTTGAGCCCTAGGAGATATTTCGTAGCGGCAAGAAAATCTGCACCAACCATGATTCGTTCATTGGAATCAATGTCGATCTTGAGTTTCTGATTGATCTTGTAACGTCCAACGCGAGTGAGATCGTATTTTTTCGGATCAAAGAAGAGACGCTTGAGGAGCGCGCGAGCATTAGCAGCGGTCGGAGGATCGCCAGGCCGAAGCTTGCGGTAAATATCCTTAAGAGCAGACTCTTCGTCGTGCGCAGGATCCTTCTTTAAAGACTTAACGAGAATTTCATCTTCACTGGAATCGATGACCTCAACAGTCTTTTGTCCAAGAGCGACGAGCTGGCGGATGACACCAATCGAAAGCGGCTCGTAAGAACGGGCAACAACCACTTCACCATCCATGATATCTTCGAAAGGCATGAGAGAAGCCAAGGACTCCTCATCCATTTTCTCGCTAATCTTGAGCTTTTGGATTTTGTAGAAATTTGAAACCAAATCACGCTCAGTCGGATAACCAAGAGCACGAAGGAAGGTAGTTACAAGGAACTTCCGGCGGCGGCGACGGCGATCAAGATAGACATATGCGAGGTCGTTTGTATCGAACTGGACCTCAAGCCAAGAACCGCGATCAGGAATGATACGGAAGCTGTGGAGAATCTTTCCATTCAAGTGTACTGACTTCTCAAAGCAAATACCAGGTGAACGATGAAGCTGCGAGACAATCACGCGCTCGGCCCCATTGATCACAAAGGTTCCACGACGAGTCATCATAGGAAGTTCTCCCATGTAGACGCGCTCTTTTTTGGTTCCCGTATCATCCTTCAGGTTGAAAGTCACGTAAAGTGCCGCCGAGAAAGTCTCGCCGGTGCGAAGGGCATCTAGAGCACTCGCCTTAGAGTCCTCGATGTCATAAGAAACGAAACCAAGCTCAATGGTTTCGTCATAGGATTTGATTGGAAAGACTTCCTGAAACACAGCCTGTAGACCGGTTCCTGTGCGCTTGGAAGGCGACACGTCTTTTTGCAGAAAATCCTCATAGGACTTAGACTGCACCTCAATCAGGTTTGGTGGCTCGATGACCTCCTCGATGGTTCCAAAGTATTTTCGCTTCAACATAATATTAGGATCCGGATGAGATTTTACAACATAGCCAAGCGGTCAACTCAACCGTTTGAGACATGTTGTGATTTCTGGGTCTGGAATTGCAATTCCGTCTATGACTACTTGTGATGGTGGGCACGAACGGAGGGAAAGCACTATCGACGAAAAATCCCAAATTCGAAATTTGGGTAGAAACGAGACTGATTTTGCTTTTCCTCCGGCCGGGCCCAACCTCGGCCAATTTGACCGAAGTTGGGTGGAAATCCGGAGATAATTACTTAAGCTCGACTTTGGCGCCAGCCTCTTCGAGTGCTGCCTTAGCGGCCTCTGCGTCATCCTTGCTAGCTCCTTCGAGCACAGATGCTGGTGCACTTTCAACAAGT
>Ga0257110_1000565_pt1 | contig 17690 bp, 6 predicted proteins | sample LP_taG_7_FD_190184 | JGI IMG/M metagenome (GOLD analysis project Ga0257110, IMG submission 190184) | Marine microbial communities from Northeast Subartic Pacific Ocean, Canada - LP_J_2015_P26_10m | ecosystem: Environmental > Aquatic > Marine > Oceanic | place: Canada: Northeast Subartic Pacific...
TTTCATGGCAACCATCAAGAGTTGAAGATGGTCAAGAAATTAACTTCAATCAATTAGATATTGCAATTAGTCAAGGTGAAACTGTAGAAATTAGAGTTAAATCTATTTCAGAGGCAGGTTACCCTCAGAACCCAATCATGTCAGATTGGTCAGAGTCAATGACGGTTGCTTTCCCAGAAGCAGAAATTGATACTACTGATATTGCTGCAACAGTTGAAGCTAACCTAGCTGAATTGGCTAGAGTAAGAATGACTGAGGAATTAACTGCTCAAGGAGTTTATACTCACGTTGGAGATTCTTTTACTGCAAATGAAAGCTATTATGCTCACGTTGCAACTAATATTGCATCAGGGTTTTTAACAGACGAACAAAAACCTATTTCTGTATATGATAAAATTGCAGAATTAGAAGCTCAATTAGCAGGTCTTAAAGGTGAGGTTGAAGCTGAAGTTGGTGAACTTGTTGTTAAGATTGTTGATGAAGAAGGTACAGTGACAAATGTTACTAAAGATCAAACGGTTCAATTATTTGCTGGATATTATGTAAATGAAGTTGCTGATCTAGCAATTAGAAAAGGACACATTGTAAACAAGACATTTAGGTTACAATTAGAAAATAGTAAAGCTACTAAACTAGAGTTAGTATCTAAACTAATTGGTAATAGAGATAAACCTGCTTATAGATCTTCTGCTGCAAACTCAACAGAGGCTAGTAATGGATTTGGTATTAAAGAAAATGATAGTCTTAGTGAAGCAGTAGATAAAAAAGTAGAAAATGATAGTTACTATTTAGTTGAAGGTAAATATGATTTAGCTCCTGTACAATATCAAAACGTAGATACTGAAATAGGTTTAGAAGAGGTTTCAGATGCTCCATATCAATCAACACAGAGAAGAGGTCAATTTATTTACAGTAGATTTATGGATGTTGCAAATCAAGACGCTCACTATGTTGTTGAGCCTCTAGAGTCAGAAACAACACCTTATGATATTACCGACTACGAGTATGGATTAAGTTATAGTTCTGCACTTCCACTATCTGTATCTAACGGTGCAAATGATTTTATTTGGACTGGTACTTTTAATAGTTATGATTGGGCAAATGGATGGTCTACAGATCACATAGATACAGCCTCTATTGGTTCTACTAACCTTAATCTTTATCAATACAATGTGGGTATGTTTGTACATAAAGACCACCCTCTTTTAGAAAACTTATGGTCGGGTGCTGCAGAGCAGAGTACAACGGTTGATGTTGATGCTCTTAGAAAGTCAATGATTTTCTCAATGCCTAAAACTGCAACAAAGGCAACAGGGTCTACATTATATAGCTTCTTTGGTTACAATAGTCTTTTAGCAAATGCAAGAGTTGGAAATAAACAACAAACTGCGTATCATAACGGAAGAGGTTTAAAAGAAAAGACTTTATGGGCTAATTCTGGTACACCTGAAGATTTAGATAGACCTATTAAAATGTCTTATGAAGAAAGCGATCAATATTTACTAGGTGGTAGATCTTGTGGTTCGTTCTTATATATGAACCCGGTTAATATAGAAACCTTAAAGGTTGGCGGTGATACTAAAAGAAGTAAAAAACAAATAAACCCTAAAAAAGATAATTCATCTAATGCTGTTTCTGTCGAAGTTGTATTCCAATATAGAATGACTGATTACTTTGGTAACAACCCTGATACAGATACAGGTAGAGTTGGAGGATTTGCTAGATTAGCCTACAATAACTTGACTTATACTAAGAAAATTGGTTTTGATATTTTCGATAAATTTGGTGAACAATTCTCTTTTGACTTAGAGGTGTTTGCTAAGTACAGCCCTAAAGGTAAGAATTTAAACTCTATTAGAGCTGCAAGATTAACGAGAAACACGTCAGCGCCTATTAATACATGGTATACTTCATCTAGTAATGGTAGAAGAAACATCTTTAATCAGATTTAATCAGTAATCCTTCATTTAGTTAGATAATAATCTTGATATATAATAGAGACGGAAATGTCTCTAGAATAAGATTTAAAACTGAATGGCACAAATTATATTTCACGGATCCTTACAAGCTTCATCTGCAGACGCATTTTTAAATGGCCCTGCGGATAAAGCTAATAGTGGCATCGCTGACACAGTATTATATTACAACTCTAGTAATCCTATAGCAGCTGGGCAGACACCAGGTACTGGTGATATATTGTATACCGACCCAGGTTTTACAACTCCGTTTGCTGGCGGTGGCGGTCCTGAGTTCTTTTACACATCAGTCGATGCAAATTCTCTAAATGGGATAACAAACAAGGTTGTTGAAATAACCGGTACTGCTTCAGGTGGATATGTTATCGGTGAAGTTAAATCTGTAACACTCGGTCCAACTTATACTATTGATTTTCAAGTTTTAGGAAGCTCGGTCAATACTATTAATGAGAATGTCGCGCTTTCGATAGTAGTTACAGAGACCGGCGGGCCTTCAATGGCACCTATTCTAACAGCTAGCGGTACAGCGGATTCAACTGATTTCGATTCGGGAGGGTCGGCGCCATGGCCATTCACTACAAACACAGGAACCAGCGCTGAAGAATTAACATTAGATTTTGCCGGTAATGGAAGTCCGATACAAACTAATGTGTTTACTCTTGCTGATACAGCAACAGAGGGCCCTGAAACTTTCACAGTTCAACTAACAGACGGTACATCAGCCTCTATTACAATAGCTGATACTTCACTAGATCCACCGGTAAATGTCGCACCTATTGTAAATGACGGTAGTGCGCAAATAACTCAAAATAATGACCCTAATGATTTTGTAAGTATAAATCTTTCAGGGCTTGTTACAGATGCCGATGGACCCGCTCCACTGACATGGAAAATTCTTGAATTACCTGGATCAGGTGAATTAAGAGATCTAGCAGCACCTAATACAGCGATAACATTGAGTGGAAATCCACTTTCATATACTATTTCAAATACTGGTTCCGGTGATGGTTTTACTGTTAGGTATTATCCTCTCAATACTGGTGCTCCAAGTACAACAGATTTTAAATATACAGCAGAAGATGCTGCCGGTGCGCAAGGAGTTGAAGGTACAGTTACTATAAGTATTGAACAACCACAAAACCAAGCCCCTGTTGCAACTGGAGTAACCGAAAACTTAATAGCTGATGGTACTGGAAACTCTGTACAGTTTCAGAGACTTGCAACGGACGACAATACGAGCCAAGGCAACTTAACATTTGAATGGTGTACCGATATCGGTACAGTACAATCACTGGCTCAAATTAACAATGATTTAGATTATGGCCAAATTGCTGCTAACTCGAACACACAAGGATTTACATATACACAGAATGTTGATGGCAATGGTATTGGTTTAACTATTGGTCCAGGAGGCTCTACGTTGCCGGATGCCTTTTACTTCAAAGTAACTGATGATGATTCATCCCCTGAGACATCAAATCCAACTCTGGTATTAATTAATAACGTAGCACCTGGTAATACAGATCCTGAATGGTATCAAAATAACAACCCGTATAACGCACCAAGTAATACAATTTCCATTACAGCTGGTTTACCATTTACTGTTACTAATTTAATAGCAATAGATACTGACTTACCGGCGCAGCAGTTAAATTATACTGTTGGAGATAACTCTAATAGTAACCCTAATAATGGAACTGTTTCAGCTGCATATAACGCAAGTACTCAGACTCTTTCAGTTAATGGAGTAACTGCAGGGTTGGTTCAAGTGTCACTTACAGTAGCTGATACAGAATCCGGTTCTGCAACTCTTGTATATAATTTTAGTATAGTAGAGGTGCCATATAGAGGGGTTCAGTATTCTACATTTTCAAACTCTGATCAGTCGGCATGTGCACTAGCTAGAAGTACTGGACAGGATCAATACTATTACAATACAGGTCAAGGTGGTGCAACATTTTTAGCTACTTTAGCAGTAGGTGATTTTATTTATGAAGATGATGCTTTTAATGACGTGGTAATTCCTCCAAGTGCTAGTAGCACTTGGATTTCTTTAGAAGAAACATCACAGTCAACTGTAAAAGCACTTCAATTAAACGCATCCGACGGTGCAATAGAGAGTATATTAAATTGTACAACTGGAGGTGGTGCTGCATGGGAAATAACAGGTGTTAACTATAATTCACAAGTCACTGGTTATTGTACTGGTGATTACCAAACGGGTGGTGTTTGGCAAAATGTTGACGCCAATGCTGACCTAGCGGCGGTTGTGGCAGCAGGCGTAGACCCACAAAATTCTAACCCTGGTCAATTATTTCCAGACGAGTATTATTCGAATTTATATGCAGGTCAAACTGCTCCGGCAGGCTATGTGTTAGCAGAAGGCGCATATAGCGATGCAAACATGAATGCCAATGAATATTATTTATGGGATGCTGCACTTGGAAGTTGGAGAGAAAATGGCAGTGGCTCTGGAAATTATCTTTTTACATGTCCGGAACCAATAACATATACAACAAAATCTCTAGATGTTAGATATTATAGTGCAGATCCTACTAATATAGGTGCTGTTTGTAATGCGATAGGAGGCTTACCATGGGCTGATGTAGATGATGAGCGTTTTGATTTAGTTACAATTTACTTTAGATGGCCAGATGTTAATAGTGGTCAATCAAATCAAAACCCTAGTCTATTAGACGTTGCTAAAACACTCGTTAATAATGTTTCTAAGATTCAAGTTTTTGTAACTGCCAGTGGAGCTGAAAGTCAGAATTATTCATTAATGCAGCCTAGTGCAGTTTTACTAGACACTGCTAGTGGTGGTTTTGTATTATGGGATAACGATGATTATACTGGATATGATGGTACATATAACTGGTTCGCGTTTGATACTGATAATGTATTAGAACAAGCTAGTGGTACTTCTCAACTAGGAACATGTGGAGAAGGGGTTGGAGGTCCTTTAGCGGATTATCAAAGAGATGCCCTTTGGAATATAACTCAACAAGTTAGTTTTGATGGACTAAATTTTGTTGACACAATACAAGTAGGAAACCATACAGGTTCTAAAAACTCTGTATTCTTTGCGTTTTATGCATGTGAACCTCAGTTAGATCCAGGCATACCTGGAGGTCAACCATATTACCCTGTTTATATAATAGACGGTATGGTAGACATTGAACAGTTTAGCGAAAGCGGAGTGTCTTATGTTAATGATTTTATGAAGACTATTAACGTTAGTGATTACAACGTTAGGGCTCAAGTTAAAATAGACGGTAAGTGTTTTACCTATACAAACTATATCGCTGCAACAAATATTGAAGAGGCTGTTGATTTAATGCAGGCTGAAATTGATGCAATTAAACAATCTAATATTGATGGAGGAGGCTCCGGTGATATGGATGCTAAAGCAATTTCTATTAATGCTATTGATTTTGGATTAGGTAGCCAAGCATCTGTTGTTTGGAGAAACTTTACACAAGGAGAAGAGGGTACAATATGTTACTCATGTGCATCAGGAACTCAGGGAACTAGTCACAACTGGGCTACGTATACATTTCCAGCGATGGATAATAATGAGATATTAGATAGAACAGCTCCCAATTTTAATTTAGAAGAAAACTACGTGTTAGATAATGTGTCTAAACCTCTATTAAGAACTAACCCTAAATTAACAACTAATGCTAAATTAGTAGCAAATAGTAATGATGAGATTTTTCTTGAATCTATCGACGCAACTAAAGAGTTAGCTTCAGTTGAGTATAAGAAATGGGCACTTAACCCAGGAGGGCAGTGGTCTCAAGACTTATATAAGTTCTATAAGAGTAGTTCCACACCTTCTAAAATAATGTATGCTACAAGAACTGATTATTCAGACTTTACAGTACAAGATAGTTTTGATAAACAAATTGAAGAGGTTTATCATTACGGAACAACATATAATTATTCTAAACTTCATACTGAAGAATTAAGAATGCTAGCACCTATTTGGTTAGATAAAGATGTCCCTAAAAACTTTGTTATATTTAGAGTTAACGATCCTGTTGGAGAAATGGACTTTGATACAAGAACTAACTTTGACAATATACAGGATCTTCTAAAGAACTCTGAAATTATCAAGACATTTGATTTAACTACAGATTCAGCAATTGGTAAATATATTAGAAACCATGTCAATGCTGAGGCATTCCCTAAATCACCAATACAGTTTAACTTTGAAAAGAGAGAGAAAAGTAGCTTTAATGGTATTGATTTAGGAAAGGGTGGATTTACTAGCAAGGGTGAATATTTACATAAAGACTTTGTTAGAGCTGATAGTCCTCTAATTGCTAGTAACGAAATGATTACAGATGGTTTTGAAAGAAATAATCTTGCATGTGCTAACTTAATTAATATAGAGTTTTTATTTGACGACCATAATGCTACAGATTATTCTATTAATAGATATTTTGGGTTATATGTAAATGATATTGATTCAGGCTATGGTAGTATAAGTTCTGCAAATAATGGTGATGTTATTTTTAAGAGCTTAAACTCATATATTAACGATCTTCCAAAATCTGCAATACCATCGTTTAAACAAGTTTCAACAACTCCTACATTAGCGTATCTTAACATAAGCGACGAGTTCTATAAAATATCGTCAAGGGCTCAATATGACACAAATAATCTAAATGTAATTGTAGAAGACAGTAATAATCAAATACCTGCCGAGATTAAAACAGCTCCTAATGGTAATTCTATCGACATTGTTAAAAATGATTCACCGGGTTTTGATTTTGTTAAATTCACTGTTACAGGAACGCCTGCGATAAATGATAGGTTTACAGTGTTTGAGTCTAGAGAATCAGTATATTCAATTAAGTTTTTAAGACATATACCAAATGAACTTTGGAACATGACTATTAATATTGATGGGACTGTAATTTCCGCACCTAATATTAATATTGGTAGTAGTGTCGGTGATACTGCTAGTGCGATTAAAAACGTACTTAATGCGTACGCAGACAATATAGTTATTACACATGACCAAGCTGGGCCAAGTCCTGATACTATTTTTATTAATGAGGTTAATGCTTCTTTACAAGATTTACAAGTTTCGTTTACAGGAAATGGAGTGGGTATTAGTAGTATTGCTAAAGTTACACAGATGCAAACATCTGTTAATTTAGATAGCTCTACATTCTTTGCAACGCACTCACTAGCACCTGGTTCATATAATGGTAATTTTTATTCTCTGGAAGGCACGACTTCTGAGATTGCTAAAGCAATTGTAGGTTGTGTTAACAATAGTAATATTAATTTTACTGCAATAATAGATGATGGCGCATCTGAATTCTATATTAAGAACGCTATAAGTGGCTATAGGCTTTTACAGTCCGGTATTTTAATACCTGCTAATAATGCTAATACTTTTATTACATTAAACAACAGAGACTTAAAAACAGTAAACAACCCTAATGGTTTACTTAAACTTTCAGAAAATATAATTGACAACAACTTTGTACATTACATGAATGGTGGTAATTCTGCTGGTAAATCAGTTTTAGTAACTAAAGATTCTGTTTCAGATGTTGCTGTCGGTAACATGTTGTCAACAACTTCAGTTGGTGTTTACAATGAGATTATTGATATAGTCGATGATATTACAACATCGAATACTATTTACCAGAAACTAATACTAGATAAAAAGAACTACATTGAGAGTGGCGAGCAAAAATTATACTCTGAAAATATAGCTAGGCTTGGATTGTTCTCAGCCTATGATATTCATGATATGAATTTTGATTTCTATGATATAGAAAACTCTGAGTTAAAAGAGTTAGAGTATGAGACTCCGGCGGTTATTGACTATGAGCCTGAAAGAAGTCAATTAAATACACTTGAGGTGTTTGGTACTGATTATGATATAACAGATCCATATACTTATTTTAGTGGAATTAACGATCGTTTAGGAGAGGAGACTGAATCTGAATATGACGAGATTAAATTGTTTACTGAGTATGATAGATTACAAGAGAATAATTTAAAAGAGTTTGCAATACAGTCTAGAGTAGTTCCTAACATAAACAAGTGGGTACTAAAAGATAGTTTAACTGTAAGAGAACAACCTTATTATCTAAATTCTAACGAGGCGTTTGGTAGAACTAACTTCTCACCTGACTTTAACTCTGTTGGTAGAGATAGGCTGGGGATGACTCATGAGTGGTTTTATATGGATAACCTTCCAAAGTATTTAGAGTATAATCAACTTAACGATACATTTAGTTATGTTAATTTCTTAAATGATTTCAAGATAAAACCATCTCACTTTAAAAGTACATCATATAATTACTTTGATAAGTTTATGGTTACCGATGGGTTTGAAGTAAAAGACCAATATGACATAAAGTCGTTTATTAAAACAAATCTACAAAAGAAATATACTTTAATCTCCGGAGGTAATGATGCTTCATTTGCTAATACAATATTTAAAGGTATTAGAGTAGACTTTAAAAATAGAAAAGAATTTGTAAACACTAAAGCTAGTGAGTTTGTTAAAACTTCTGATTTTAATGGCTATAAGTTTAGTACTTTAGTGTTAGTAAGAGGTGGAAGTGATAATAACGGAATACAATATGAGGTAATTCAAAATAAGGCATTTAAGTTTGTTGTCTTTTTAATTACAGTATCTTTAGATGATTTATGGATTGATGGTGCTTTAAATAGAAAACTTCTATATGAAATGAACCATAGTTTTGTTTGGAATCATGAAGATCAAAACTTTGGCTATTCTGATGTTGCATTATCAGGAGCCCTTAACTTAAATGATATTAATTTTACAAATGCAGGTGCTGATGATTATCTAATAGCAACAGGTATAAACCACTCGGACGGATCTGAACCTAACTTTTTAGATCAGATTAATGCAGATGATGATGATAAATTTGGTCCAATTTTAATTACAGTTACAGACTCTAGTGGACCTGTTACTTTTAAACTAAAAATACAATCAGTAGACGATCAAAATCAAATAACTCTACAAGGAGTTCCTTTAGACTTAAGCGGTAATGCTGTTAATGTTTCTAATATAGCAGGTTATATTCAAAATAGTGCAGAGTATGTGTATAAAAAGGGAGGTAGGAATGCATTTACGTCAATCTTAGATCAGTTATCGGTTGGATCTGTTGCTGATAAATTATTACTAAATGACGGTAGTGTTTTATATACTACTATTGAAGAAGATGGTACAGTACTAAACAATCAATTTGAGCTAGATTTTGAAAATGGAGTAGAGATAATTAAAGATTCTAATTTAATTATAGTTCCTGACGAAGATAAGCCTAAGACTTTTAAATTAAAACAAGGTGTTATTGGGTTTGATATTTTACAAGGTGATACTTACTATCCGTTCTTGGTTAGACATAACGGTAACTACACGGTAGATACTAGACCAGTAGTAACGTTTACAGATACGTATTCTCATTTTAAAACAAATACACTTCAAACTACATTGAACGAAACTGAGTTAAACTTTGAGGAGCCAATGTATAAACATTCTTTAACTAGTGCTGAAGAAATTAAATTAGCTAGAGATTATTACAAAAGATATAATAGATGTGGAACTTCATTTAATTTAGGCTTTATACAAGATGATGGAAGGCATGATTCTTCTTGGGGTATAATTAAAAACCATTTCTATAGAAAAGTAAATGAGACTAATTCTGCAGGTGTTACTAAATTATCAAGATCTACAGATAAGCTACCTCTTTACCCGCTAATCGGTGAGATTGCAATAGACAAAAAAGATGTAAATGTATTTAGATCTTCTTGGGATAAAAACTATTATACTAGGTCTTTATCAGGTGGGACAAACGAACAAGTGCCTGGTACATTTGAAACTAAAGAAGAAAGATCTTATTTAGGTTCTACAATTATGAAAGTAAAAGATTCATATAATATGATTAACTTTACTTCGTATAGAGCTAACACACAGGAGCAACAAGATAGAATCCTAGCTAATAATGACGAAAAGTATGACGTGGTTTTATTTGAAGATAAGAAATATGTTTATATGGATTTTTACATTACTAGTACTATTAATAAACTATTAAGTAGTGAGGGTGTTTTAGACTCTATTAATAAATACGTTTCGGCTGCTAATTCTGCTGGTGATAAAACCACAACTAAAGATGATGCACAACTTTACGTAGAAAACAACTTACTAAACACTTTTAGTTTAGATATGATAAAAATTTATACTAATAGAATTAAGGGTGTAAATTCTGAGATTATATCTTCTGCGAGTGTTGAAAATCTAGATGATGGAGGCTATATGAACGATACGAATTTTACATTTAAGTCACACGAACAAAAGCCCCTTAATTTTAGGTTGATATATAATAAAAGATTAGGTTATTCTTATCGAATTAAGCCTATGGTAAAAATAAAGTCATAAGCAATGGCAATTAACATTCAAGAAATACTACACCCTAGTGACTCTGACAATATTAAGTTTGAGAAGATTAACTATAACTTCGATCAACTAGTTGTTAATGGAGGTGGACCTGCTGGTCCAAAAGGAGATATAGGTAATACTGGTAGCACAGGTCAAACTGGTGCAACTGGTAATACTGGTGACAAGGGTAACAAAGGGGACTCTGGTGAAACTACTAGTCCTTGGAAAAATATTGCCATAGATTTAAACGTTAACGATGGTCAAAATAACCTTAGAATTTTAAAACCAAAACCAGGTACTGATTTAGAGACTCCTGTTATTTGGTTGGGTGATAGTTCATTTTTAGACGAAGGCTCTAGCGCAAATGATGGAGATACTACATTAAGATCTACCTTGAATGTTGGTAGACATTATGATATTAGTGGCTCTACAATTGCTGCTGAATACGCTACGTTTTGGCATAGTTCTAGTGTTAAAATTAAATTAGACTCTGAAGACGTAACAGGTGCAAATCCTCATACTAGATTTAATCTTTCTGCAGTGGAGCCTATCGTAGTTGGTAGTAACCCCGAAGATATTAGGTTTCAAATAAATTTACCTACAACACATACTAGCGAGTTTAGATTAAATAATCTAAACCCTACTGGTACTTTTGAATCTGGTATGCTTAGATATAACTCAAGTAGTAATGCATTTGAAGGTTATATTAATAATGGATGGGTTGAATTATGTACAGCACCGTGTGGTACTGGAGGTTCTAGTGATAGTATCTCAATTAGTGGTACTAACTTAAACCTTAATGTAGACGGAAGTTTATCAACCGGTACTATGTTCCAATTTAGTAACTGGACTGGTGGGATTACAGTTGACGCTGCAGGTACGGTAAATATTACTAATGGTAATGCTACAAATGTGGTTACAGATCCTGTAAGCCCAGTAGCTGCTAATAACACTGCTGGAACTAACAGTGTACCTTTCACAGTTACAGTTACAGTTCCTTCTGGATATGATAATGTAGGTCAGACGGTTGTAGGTACTGTTACAGCAACACAACCAACTAGTTATTCAGCTCCAGTCAATGAGACGTTTACCTTAAACTTACAAGAAGGTACTTCTGGTGTTAACTGGAGTGTGGGTTCTGCAACACTAGTTACAGCAAACTCTAATGGTGCGACTCAAAACTCATTTAGCCTGAATGCGGGCGGTGGAACATTGTCAGTAGATGCAATAGCAGATTCTACAATACAAATTGAATTACTAGCAATGAGTGCTAGCAATAGAGAGTTTAATGCGGATCCGTTCACAATAACAAACGCGGGAGGTCTTGCAAATAGTATTATATCTCAGGCATTATCTAATAGTGATACTGAAGCTCAATTAATATTTAACGTTACGTTACCAAGCGCAGGTGGTACAACAAACTTTACTTTTGAAGCTGGAACAACATCAACACAAGCAGCATTTGATTGTAACACTGCAGGTTTAGTAGCGTCTGTTCAGGACGGTATTATTGGTGAAAACGTAACATGGACTGTAACATTGAACGGTGTTGCTATAACACCAGTTGCTGTAACTCCAGTAATTTATTCTGCTGGAAGTGATACTTATACTCTTGGCTTTAACATTCCTAATGGATATACTAATTCAGGGCAGAGTACAACATGTACAGATACTGCAACTGGATCAGCCGCTCCTACTTATACAACAACTTGGAATTTAACTGATAGCTTTACAGGTGCATTCTTAGATGACGACATGTACGGATCAGCACCGGCTAGTTCCATAACCTCAACGCCGGTTGTACAGGGTGCTACAAATAATGTATACTTATATATAAAACCAGAGGCCGGGCATGCAGCATTTACAAATACTAATGAGGTAACAGTTAGTGTTGGATCCGGTACTTATTCTGGCGCAACATTAGGCCCTAATGGTGATTGGGTTAGATTTGCACTAAGTGATGTTAACCAAGGCCAGAACGCAACTATACCAGTGACTGTTACAGGTTCACTACCTACTCAACAGTTTACGTTTACATGGTTAAATCCAGGAACTAGCTCAGCACAAAGGTATATGAAATGGTCAGATCAGGCATTGAATACTGACAACATCCAAGAATTTACTTGGCAAGATGTTAATTCCGGTGCATCAGGTCCTGCACTTACACCTGGAACCGCGGCTGCCAGTGACTTTAACTGGTACAATTGGATTGAACTAGATTCACCGAATTCATACGTGTACCTTTCTGATAATCTAAATGGTGCTATAAATGAAAATGGTATTCACACCGGTGGTGCAGGTTTTGCAAAATTCGTCTTTACAAACGATGGAACAAATACGGCAGGACAACAAAACGGTAATAATAATGGAACAGAAGTTGTCTTTGACGGAAGCACATGGGGCGGCACCCTGGCATCAGGTTCAGTAACGGGCATGTGGGTTGTACTAGAAGCGGCTTGTCACCTTGCAGGTACTGTAATGCAATTAGCTGATGGCTCAACTAAATTAATTGAAGATCTAGAAGTTGGTGATGTATTGAAATCATATAGTATTACAGGTCTTGGAGCTGATGAAGAAGGAACAGATCAATGGCAAACATATTCTGAAGATGTATCACAATGGTCTGCTGTTGAAAGTACAACAACTGTAACACATGTAAACGAAGGTTCATATAACAGATACATTAACTTTAATAATGGTTTAACTAAGGTTACGCACGAACACCCAGTTCTAGTAAAATCAAGTAATGATATTTCATTTAAGCAGGCTGGCGATATAGTTGAAGGAGATTCGTTCTATATTAATGGCGCTTGGACTGAAGTTGCTAATATTGAGATTGTAACCCCAGAAGTAGATTTTGCTACTTATACAATAGGAGTTGAAGATCTAGATATTTATGTAGCAGATGGTATTGTATGGCATAACGGCCCTACTACGCCTAAGTAGACATATAAAATAAAATTATGAAGGACAAAATAAAAAACATATTATCGAATAAGTCTCTGGTAACTTTTGTTGCCGGAGCCTTACTGTGTTTATTGTTTCTTAAACAATGTAATAGTATTGAGAATTTAAAACAAGATGTTAAGTTAGCACAACAAGATGCTGATAGAAATCTAAATAATTTTAAAGCCGCTCAAGATTCAGTTACTGTTTTAAGAAATGATAACGGAGACCAGTTAGCACAGATCAGATCTTTTGAATTTGATCTATCTAACTTACAAGGTAGTCAAGCTAAATTAACTAAAAAGTACCAAAAGGCACTTGCGTTAAATGATGACTTGAAGAAGGTTAACTCCCTAATTTCTGCAGAATTAGAAATTACAGATAGCCTAGACGTTGCAACGTCAACGGAGATTGTAGATACTACAACAACAAAAATTAATTTCGAATCTAGTAAAGATTTCGGCAACGGTAACTCAAGATTTTTAACCGGGTTCTCTACTGTTAAATATGACTTTGGTCAGTTTAAAGTGTTAGAGTCTAAATTTGAGTTAAAACAAACACTAAGCTTAATGGCTGCGATTGAAGAGGGCGAAGATGGTGCAGATAGATTAAAACTATCAACGACGTATCCTGGTTTAGTAATTAAAGATATTGAAAATATCAACCTAGTAAATACTAGACTAAATAGAAGATCAGAGAAAAAAGCTGGTTGGGGTATTGGTATTGGTGTAGGATATGGTATTAATTTAAACAACAATCAAGTGATTAGTACAGGTCCTTCAATCGGGCTTGGCTTATATTGGTCACCAAAATTTTTAAGATTTTAAATGGCGCAATCAAGTAGATATTTTAGAATAGACGAAGACATCCTGTTAGAGTTTATTTACCATGACCAAGGAGATGCAGATAAGTATCAAATTGAGGTAGATGACAATGGTAGTGAGGTTATGTTTCTAGATACGGTAGATCAAAATCCGTATCAAGCAAGACACTTAATTAATGAATTAGGTTCTGCTGTAGTTAATTTTGATGCCACGGTTGTTAGTGGTTATATTGCTATAGAAAACTTTGCAGCTAGAACTTTGTTGTTACAAAGTGGTAAAACATATAAATTCGATTTAAGTGCTTTACCTAATCCAGCTAATTTTACTATATCTGGTGCTTTAGGTATTTACACTTATTCTGCAACTACACAAATAGGTACATTTACTCCAACAATAAATGGTAAAGTAGAATACACGTACCCTAATTTAATAGGTGGTGCGATTTATGTTGATACTAGAGCTAATCCTCTATTCTCTTCACCAGATGAAGCTACGGGAAATGATATTAACCAAACACTTGGAAGATACCATGCTGTAAAAACTCCGGGTGTAACAGATACTACAAAGTATGCTCTTTTAGGTTATGATTCAACTGGTGATTATGATATGCATAATTACATTAATAATAGTTTAGAATGGCAAGGTGGTAATGAAGCTGATCTTTTAAATTATCAATCTGAAGCGACTCAAAATATTAACTATATCTTATATGATAGTATTAGACTACATTTAAAGGCTGGTTTTAGTTTTGCTGCAAGGGGATATGAAGGTTTCTTGTTTGAAGTTACTGCAGGAAGATTAAGCGGTGTTCAAAACTACTTATCTCAAATAGTTTATTTAAACCAAAGTAATTATGAGTTTTCAAATCCTAAGCCTTTTATTTTAGGTGAGACTCTTTGGTCTAAGTTTATTAATTTAAAAGTACCAACACTTGTTGGACAGAACCCAGAGTTTAATGATAGGTTTTATGGAGATGGTACCCTAGGTTCAAGTAACTTAGATCCTACTTCTAATTACGGAATTAGATTTGCATTATTAGATAGTTTAAAAACTATTGAAGGGTTTGACTATGTTTATACTGGAGAAGAAAATGTATTTACAGTTTCAAGAGAAGATGAATTTGCTGACTTTACAGTTGTAGTTGAAGATGCAACCGATGGTGATTATTTTAATATTTACGGGGAGAAAGATAATTCATTGGCAAACTTTGAGGGTCATATATTAGATAGAATTAGAACATCTGCAGATGACATAGTTGTTATTTTTGATGTAGATGTATTTGAACAAATAGGTACAGCTCAAATTAAATCATATACAACAACATTTACTCAGTATGAAGATTTTAGTACTCCTATTAGATTTAGACCTGTAATTAATCAGGCTAATATAGCGGTTAATTTTTCTATTGAAGTAACAATGAGGATGTACAACCAAACAGATAATACTCAAATCGTAAAGAGAGCTAGTTTAACAATAGACCAAGCTAATAGATACGGTAAGAAGTTGAGTACTTTAAAGATTGACAATCCAAACATATTAACTGAGGTTTACAATGTTTTACCTAGCCTTGCTGCTAATAAAATTATCTCAGGTTTTATTACTGACAATTTACCAAGATCAGTAAAAACAGTACCCGCGTTTGTTGAAAGACATAATGTAATTGCTAGTTCTGCAAAAGTAAACTTAGTCGGTACTGGTGATAATCCAATCATAAAAGATGTTGAAGAATTTGATACAACTGATTTTGTGAACGAAGGTGATTTATCTATTAGTATTCCTCCTTTTGCATCTTACTATAAGTTTGCAATAGCTAAAAAGAGAGGAGATGATTTCGATATGATTTCATTTGAAAATGCAGAAAGAGTTATACTTACTTTTAATGATGGTAAGACGAAGTTAAAGTTTAACCATGTCTATAATAAAGATGTTGATATGAGTAGCGGTGAAGTTTTGTTTACTATAAACGAGGCTAATGCAACTAGTATTAGAGGTATGCAAACTGACACTTTCTATATTAGCATTGATAACGGAACAGAAGAAACGATGGTTACTAAAGGTAAATTTACTATTGGATAATGATATTAAACAGCAGAAATAACGCATACGATTTTAGATTCCCTAGGAAGTTTATTCCAGAGGAGGTTGCAAATAAATATAAAAAGTATTTGAATAGAGTTCCTGGTGGACTTTTAGCAGAGCCAATTGATTTTATTAATTATTCTATACAAGGTCTTAATATTCCAGGTGTAACATTCGATCCTGTTACTCAATCAGATAATGATGGTACTATAAGAAGCCATCGAGGTGCACAACCAATTCAAAATACAATTGCTAGAGAGTTTACAGTAACATTTCAGTTATTAGATGGTTTCATTAATTACTGGATTATGATGGACACTCTACTTTACTATTATGCTAGGTCGACTACACAAGCGTTTATCGACCCATTAACTTTAAGAATATTAGATGCTGAAGGAGCTTCAGTAGCCTACATGGAATACTCTGGTATTATCATGAATTCTATTAATGAGTTAAACTTAAATATGGCAGAGAATGTATCTGATTTCAGTACATTTGAATGTTCGTTTGTTTACAACAAGTTAAACTTGAGATTAGAAATAGAATAAAAGATATATAAACTATGAAAGATACTAAAACATTTAACGAGTACTTAGTTGAACAACAACTAACAGATACTGATATGAAACTCTTACAAGAGTCTCTACAATCAGATTGGACTCCAGAATTAGAAGCCAAAGTCGATTATGCATTAGAACAGTTTGTTAAACAATATGCAAATGAAGATGGTTCTTTTGATTTAGATAAATTAGAAGAGGGTATTATCAATGAAGGACTTTTAGGTTCTATCTTTGGTGGTCTTGCAGGTTTTGCATTAGGAAAGTCTGTTGGTAAGATGCTTGCTAAAGTTCTTGGTATTCAAAAAGGTATTTTCTACGATTTATTAACTTCCAGATTAGTCGGTGCTGCTCTAGGTGCTGCGATGGGTAAAAGAATCTAAATTGAATTTAGTTACAGTTGACTTCTCGCTTAATTCCCCTGGTATTTGTGTCTGGCAATCTGACACGAATGAATATCACTTTATCTCCTATATTAAAGCTGGTTCTGGCACAAAAGCCGAACAGCGAAGACAAGAAGAAATAAGTACATTCTCAGATGTAACTCTTGTACATCAACCTGATTGGAAATCTTCAGTCGGTGATTACTCTAAAAACGAATTTGCAAAGATTAAAAGATATATCCAAACGGCGGATGATATAATTAATCTGATATTAGGCATAACAAATACAGAAGAAGATTATCATATAGCTTTCGAAGGTACTTCATACGGTTCTAAAATGGGAACTAATAATATGATTGATATGGCAGCAGGAGCTGCAATCCTTAAAGAACAAATGATTAATAGACTCGAGGTCAAAAATTTACTGACCGTTGCACCTACTACAATTAAGAAACATGCTGGTAAAGGGAATATGAATAAGTTAGCTC
>Ga0257110_1000566_pt1 | contig 17678 bp, 18 predicted proteins | sample LP_taG_7_FD_190184 | JGI IMG/M metagenome (GOLD analysis project Ga0257110, IMG submission 190184) | Marine microbial communities from Northeast Subartic Pacific Ocean, Canada - LP_J_2015_P26_10m | ecosystem: Environmental > Aquatic > Marine > Oceanic | place: Canada: Northeast Subartic Pacific...
ATACCAAAACCATCTTCTAATGCATCGTCATCACTCATAGATGCTAAGTTTAAAAATTGTTTTACTTTATTAAAACCACCTTCAAATAGAGCTTCAGAATCTTCAACATCCATGTTAAATCTATCCGCAAAATCTTTAACTATATCTACACTACCTACTGATGCAAATGTAAGACTTTCATCAGATTCTTCTTGAATTATTTTAGATAATTCTTGACGACTTTTTATAATACTATCAAAACTATCAGTTAGATTTTTAGCTTCTTCTTTAGTTAAATCAGTACTACCAATTTGAATATTTAAAAATGCTTGATTGCCTATTGCTTCTAGAGTTGCTAATTGGTCTTTATATATTTGCAATTGTGATTGAGATACCTGTACAGCAGCACTGTCATCTGGGTTTATATCTTGGCCTTCCGCTGCTAAAATGGCCTCGTTAAGTTTTGTTTGAGCTTTTTCTAATTTTGATACAGTTGCAATTCTTGCAGCTTCTGCTTTCGCAAATGCTTCAACTTGTCTTTGTGCTTTTACTTGTGCACCTTGATAAACTATAAAACCTATAGTAAGTGCTGATAAAATCATAAGAATAGGAAACATTTGAGCTTGTAAAAACATCATTGCTTTACCAGCCATAACTGCTGCTGAAGAAAATCCTTTTATTGCAATTGTCTGTTGAGAAAATGCAACTATCATTTGTGATGTTGTTTGCCCAACCATTAATCCCATAGCTCTAAAGAAACCTAAGTGACCAACCATTAACATAATTGCTGAAGAAGCAGCGCCAACTACTCCTACAAATGCTATTAATGAATTACTCATACCTTTAGCAGATTTTTCATTATCTGTCATAGCAAGAGCTGTACCAGTTAAACCAGCTAATATATTTTTAAGAGCAGGTAAGAAAAAGTTTCCAATTTCTATCCTTAATTCAGTAAAAGCATTTTTCATTAATTTAGCTTGAGATTTAGCAGTTTCGAATCTTTTATTTGCTTCTTCTTGTAAAGCTATATTCAAGTCGTAAGCTACATTTGCTGTAGTAAGAGTTTCTGTTAACAAATCTCCAGCTTCAGAAACTGCAAGTAAAGCACGAATAGTTCTTTGTTGCTTAAGACCAAGGTCTTCTAAAATATCTACTAAGTTTCTTCCCGCATCAGAAGCATTTGATAATCCTCTTAAAAATATATTTAAAGCTTGAGCAGGATTTTCAGTAGCTAGACTTCTAAATCCTTCTACTCCTAACCCTGTAACTTCTGCAAAAACAGCCATTTCTTTTTGACCACCTTGTAAAGCCATTGTGATAGCTTGAAAAACACGAGCCATAGCTGTACCACCAGCTTGTGATTGAACTCCAACTGCTTGTAGAGCAGTAGCAATCGCTAAAGTATCCGCAACTGTTGCTCCAGCTACTTTAGCACCTGCTGCTAATCGTAATGATGTAGAAAGTATTTCATCTTCAAGGGCTGCGAAGTTGTTACCTAAATCTACTAATGAAGATGCTAAGTTATCTACTTCATTTTCTGGTAATTGAAATATTGTTTGAAGTCTAGCTAAAGATAGTGCCGCTGTTTCTGTAGATAATCTAGTTGCAACACCTAATTTAGCAATTGTATCAATAAATATTGGGAGCCCAGATGTTTTAACACCTAACTGACCACCAAGTTCACCAATTTGATTTAATTGACTAGTAGCAATAGGTATTTCTGTAGCAAGAGTTCTAATTGATACAGCTAATTTATCAAACTCTGATTCACTAGCGTTAACTGTTTTCTTAATACCAGCAAAAGAATCTTCAAATTTTGATGAAGCTCCAACAGTTAAAGCCATTGCAGCACCTAAAGCTGCTACCGCTCCAACAGCACCTGCGGTAACTGAAGCAAATGCAGCAGAAGCCCCACCTGAAAATACTCTAGCTAACATTGCAGAAGTTGTTCCGAGTTCTTTTTTAAGCTTGTCGTTAGCAGATTTCATATCGACATTTAAGCCGATTACAATTGATTCTACACCAGTAGCTTTAGCCATTTCCTGCACCTGTTGATTCTATAAGTTCTTCGAATGAAATTTTGTTTCGCATTTTATTACTTCTTTTATGTTGTTTACGCAAAGCTTCTCTTGCGTTTACGATTCCAGCTTTATCTTTAGATACTACCTTACCGTCTTCAGCTACTTCTAACTGCCTACTTGATAGTATTCTAAAAAAAATTGAATCTTCTTGTGGTAGGTAAGCTGTAAGTGTTAAGAACTTATTCCACCTAACATTTAAAGGTTCTTTTATACGATAAAAACGAAGAAAATCTGATTCTAACGGACCCCAGAGTTCAAGAATGTCTTGATAGGTCCAAATTATTTTGGGGAGTCTTCGTCCCCATCATCGTTCTCTACTTCTCCAGCTAATTCATCAGCAGATGCTTGTAAGCCATAGGCTTCGAGCAAGTAAACTAACAAATCATTCATTTGATTCCAAGTCATACCATCTTCTAGCATATTGTCAAAATTATCTTGACCTACTAAAGATGCTATCCACTCTGGAACCATACTCATCGGAACGGACTCTGCACCTTCATCCGCATATCGCATTTGAGTAAGCACTGTTTTGGCAGGTAAAGCAGCCGGTAAGTTATATTCTTTTCCAGCTACTTTAATCTGCAATTTTTCTTTTTTGTCGGCTTTTAAAGCCTCGTCAAAGTCTTTCACTAATTAATCTCTCCAATCTTTCAACTATTTTAGTTGATGTCTAATTCGTCACTGTCGTTTCTATTTTCAACAACTACAAACAAGTATTTATTACCTTTTGCATCAGAACCTACTGAAAGCGCGTCTGGTACTAACAATTTAAACTCTGTTGCCAAAGTTACTTTGTTAGGGGCTTTTTGGTGAGCCATTGCAAATGAACCTGTGTTCACTGCTCGTGGCATCCAAAATTGCCTGTCAGAACCGCCTTGACCGTCTGCATGCAAAATTAATGCATACTCGGTAAATCCGTCTGATGTAGGTGGTGTGAATGTATAGTAGCCGCCGACACTTGTGCCAGCCGCACCATTATTCCCAGCACCAAGTTTCCCTGCAGCGGTTGAACCGCCGCCCATTGCATACGCAAAGTTTGTGAGAGAAGCTTGTGCTAATTCACCTGTTAATCTAACTTCTTGTGCTGACTTTAGGGTCTTAATTGGGTCTAATTCTTCTGCAACCATGACATCTTCGAAAGTTTTATCAACTTCCATTGTCCAGCCATCTTCAGAATAACCAATTTGGTCCCAAGCCACAGTCATTGCCGTAGGATTCTCAAAATCATTTGAGGAATCTCCCGGAAATGCTAAGCTAGAAGTAGAAGCGTCTTTGATATAGAGAACGCCAGTTCCAATTAACACTTCGCTAATCGTACCTGTTGTACTATATGACATATTGTCTCCTATTATCTTATCTTATACTTTATCAGCTGAGCTCAGCCGACTTAATAAAAAGTCGATTTCAGCCTTGTCGTTACTCTTCTTCAGCTATGAAAAAGTCTTCCACTTCCTCTTCTACAGATTCCTTGTCGGTATCTGTAATAGATTTATCTGGTTCTTCTTCGTTGCAAATCAAAACAAAAACTTTCGTTTTACCTTGTTTATACTTTGCATCTTTTAAGCGCTCCCAGATTTCCGCATCTACTTCCACCCAATCCTTGTGGTTAAATTGAATGTCAGAAACTGTGTCCTTGACACTACTTTTATCCAACAACAATGGATTGACTTTTACTTTTATTTTTTTATTCATATCAATTTAATCCTCGATAATACATAATTAATGATAGCTCATAATGTCCTAATCCTGTGTCAGTCTCCTCAACACGGGCAGGCATTTCTGCGATATCAAATCCATAAATTACAGCTTTAGTTGTAGTACTTGTAGTATGTACAATAGTTTTAGCTGTTTTAAAAGCTGCTTCGGCAACACCGTTTGCTAGCTTATAAGCTGTTGCATAATCTGGCTGAGATGATGTACCACTACCCCATCTTCCGGCGTAAGCATTCAGTTGAACCGTTATAGCGCCAACAGCTGCGTCACCAGTAGGACTTACCATAGTTCCGCCAGATACAAAAAAAGTTAAAAAGGGTAATGTTGCATTTCTAGGTAATCTAGTAGCAACTCGAGTTGAGCAAACATTTGTTATAGCAGTATTATTTACTGCCCATTCTCTAAATATAATTTCACCATCTGGTGGAAACTTCATTGATTCGTGGTGTTGAACACCTACTTTTCTTATACCCATAGTGAAGTTATTATATCACTCAATTACCTATCCACCCATTTCATCAAGAATCGTACGCAAATCTAAATTACTAAATATCTCTTCTCCTAATTGTTTTTTCTTTTCATTAGCTTTTTTCTGTGCAGCAGTTTTTGCTTTTTTCTGTGATAAAACTGTACCGTGTTTTTTTCTCAAGCTAACATTTGCTCTTCTGTTTCCAGGAGTTTTTTTAATTGACAAGTTAAATACTTTATCTAGGTATTGAGCTCTATTATTTTTTTGTCCTAAAGACATTGAATTTCCTTGTGCTTTTTCATAATTTTTAAATAAACTTGCATATCTTAATGCGTCTTTTCTTAAAGCATCTTTAGATTCGTTTGTTTTACCCGGTATATTACCTATTGCATTAGCTATGGATTCAATAGTTTCTTTTTGATTGTAACTTGTAGAAAATCCGCCACTTCGTATGTAATTATCTAAAGCAACTTTTAATACTCTAGGAGAATCTGTTTCTTTAGTTGGAAAAGAAAAAGAAAAAGTAAAATCTTCTGGTGCGTATTTGATACCAATAGCATCCTGCAACTCTTTAGAATAAAAACCGCCATGAGCTATGTCTACTCTTGGTCCCGGTATTGCTAACTCCATATTACTTATACCGCCAGCTCCGGGTCCTCTGTCTTGTTTGTATCTTTCTCTAAATGCTACTCTTGCCATAGTTGCTTTTGCTTTAGAGTAAGGAAGTGATTTTGCACCCATAGTTTGTATTCCTTGATTTTTATATTGCTTAGATTTTGCATTTCTTAACCAAGCTTCGTAATATTTACTAGAAGGAGAGCCTACTGATATTTCCCTTACATGTGCCATTTTACCCCCTACAGAAGCAGCTTTATGAGCACTTCTGTGAAGAAAAAAGGTTGGTTTAATGTATAAATTTTTTGGAACAACTGCATCACTTTCTGCGTATTTCATATTAAAATTTCTTTTGGCTTTTTTAGCTTCTTTATCTGATAAACTATTTAATCTATCTCCATAAATTGCATTACCTTGCTCGTCAAAATTTAATGCATTTCTGGAGCCTTTTCTTCTTCCTCTACCTTTTCTTTTTTGCCCAGTAGATTTTGCAGGATATAAAACAGGAATATCTCCACCATACTCAACTGCCCATATCCAAGGAAATCCTCCTAAAGAACCACCGGCACTAATTTCTCCTCTAAAGAAAGACCTTACAGCCGGATAATTTCCTCTTGTTGGTCTAACGGGCATCATGTCTATACTGCTAAGTAAGTGTGACCTAGCTTGACCGGGTTTACTAAATCCAAAAACATCTCTATAGTATTTATTACCTGTACCACTATCTCTATAAGCTATACCTCTTTTGTTAAAGTTTTCTGTATCTAACATTAAATCTTCATTTAGAAGTCCTGTATTTCTTTTTAGTCCTTTACCACCAACGGTATACTGACCTGATGAAACATCTGGTGCAAAAGCTTGTGCATTTAAGAAAGCTTTAGTTAAAACTTTTTGAGCAATTCGTGCAATTTCTTTGTTTTTACGAACATCATAATTAACTGCTCTTCCATTAACTTGTGCTTCAGTTTTAACACTAACTCTTTCAGTCATTTTTTTAATTGCTTTATCTACTGGGTTTTTTCCACCTTGTAATTGTTTACCTAGTTGAATACGGAATTGACGACCAATTAACATTCCGCCAGCTTGACCTAAACCAAAATTTCCAAACGGTCTAATTGCTGCGTCAATAGCTCTACCAGAAATCATACCAGAAAGTATTCTTCCACCTCTTGCAGCACCTTGCCTTAAAAATGCGCCAGAATCTCTTTGCCCTTTTTTAGCAAATGTTTGATAGTTACCTAAGAAACGAGCTATTGGATATGCTTGATTTCTTGCGTTAGCTAATCTTTGACCAAAGTTGCTTCCTGCTATTCCGGGTATAGAACGAGCAGTACCTGCAGTTTTACCAAATTTATAAAGTTGTTTTCTGAGTATTTCACTTCTACCTGCTGTATTTTCATTTCTCTGTTTTAAAGGTACTTTGGATGTATAATATTGACCCATATGTTAATTCCTTATTTGGAAACAAAAGTTTGAAGTAGCTTATAGCACTCAACACCATATCTATCTAATACAGGTTGTACCATTACTATTTCATGGAAGTCGTTACCTCTTTTTAATCTATCTCCGGGTGTTACAGTTACCCCTTTTTCCAAATAAACATTAAAAGCTTCGGTAGTTGTATTTCTTCCGTCTCTATCTTCTTCTACTCCGGAGGATATAAATTTACATTTGACATTAGTATAAGTATTGGCCCAATTGTCACTAGGCAAACCTCTTTCATCGATATTGCTATCTGATACTGTTTGAATTGTTGCTGTTTCTGGTAATAATTTATGTCGTAAAGGCATACCTTTACTTTACATCAAAAATTTACATAAATTGGTTAAGCAAGTCACCCATCATAAATTCTTTGTAAATTATACTGTAAAGCATTTTATTTTTACCTAATAAGTGCGGGTTATGTCCCATTTGAGCACTGTAATCTTTTATAATTAAAATAATTTCTATTAAAATGTTATCGTATAGTTCTAAAATTTTATCAAAATCTTTTGACCATCTAGCAGTTGTGTCACTATTAAATATAACAAAAGGTCTAAACCCATTAAGTAATATATAAATAACTGCATCGTGAAGCTTGTAATCTAGTTTTTTATCAATTATATAAAACTCATGAGCTTTTTGTTTATACTTAGTAGTAAGCCCAAGACTACTTAAACTTCCTTTTTTGGAAGGCCATATCTCTTGTGTTTTCCAGTTAACATAGTCGTATAAGTATAAAATATCTTTTACTATTGTCCTGTACTGCATAAAAGAATCTGGGTTTTCTTTATATAACTCTTTTATTTTTTGTTTATCCCAGTAGGATTCGATTGGTTGATTATTAACTTCAGAATCGTAATAGTTATTTCTAAATAAATTTATTAGGCACAACACATCAATAGTGTCAATTTTTCCTGCATAATCTGTTTCGTTTATTATTCTGTCTAACCAATACAATTCTTTTTTAGATATGTTTGTTTCTTTGTCTATAGTAATTTTTGCATCAAGTGTTCTAACCATATCATCAGATATAGTTGTATCTTGCATAACATAAAAATCTACTTTGATAAAAGAGTTTTTTGAAATTTCTTCTAATTTTAAACTGTTAATAGCTAGATATAAATTAGCACCGTCTACAACTCCCTGTTGCTCAATATCATCAATAGTAAAACTTACTCTTTGAGTTGTGTCTGCTATTTCTAAATCTTTACAAACTATTTTAATACTTTGTGTTTTGAGATGAAAAGTACCTACTTCTCCAAATTCTTCTTTAATTGCTTTAGCAACATTTTTATGAACTTTCTCATCTATGTCTACAACATTACAATTCGGATGTATAGGAAGAACTTGCTTTACCCCAGGTTTTTCATAAATTAATTCTTTTATAGGAATATTAAAAGTAACAACAAAATTGTTTTTTTGTATAGGGTCATCAAGTATTCCATAGTTTTTATAGTGAATAAAATACCTATTATTACCAGATATAATTTCTTCTGTTCCGTTATCTTTTACCATCTAAATTTTTGTTTCTTAGCTTTCTGAAATTGTCTAAACGATTTTTCTGTTAAATCATTGGGATTCTTATCCCACTCTACATCAACTGGTGTTTCAAACATTACATTTTTACCAATAAGTCTTTTAGTATTAGAAGAACACTTAGGACATTTGATTAAAGGGTCTTCATGTATTGAATAAGTTACTTCGAACTCAAAATAACATTTGTGCATAATACACTGATGTTCATATCTAGGCATTAAATTTCCTTGATTGTCTTCTTTGTTTTCTTTTTTGTGATTTGTGACATAGCTTACAAAATATTCTTAAAGAATCTGGTGAATTGGGATTTTTAGAAAAAGCAGATATTTGTTTGTCCTGTTTGCAAGATAAACATACCTTAAGTTTTTCTTCGCTTACACTTTCTTTAGTTTCCTTAATAAGACTAATACAGTCTTTACAAAACCTAGTAAGACCGTCTAAAAATTTTTGGTTTCTATTATATTCTTCAACAGGTTTCCATTCACGACAATATTTACATTCTTTTTCAATTGGGTCTTTTAAATTTTTAGCTGCAATTTTTTGAGCTTCGTCAACTTTATCTGATAACCCTTCTTCTTCTTCTATCCAGGTTTTAAATCTTTCAAGTCCAATAGGTTGTTCTTCATAAGTTCTTGGTGTAGTAAGTCCACCGCGTCCGCTTTTTATTATTTCTAAAATAGCAGAAGCAGTTTCTTCATTATAAGCACCTCTTTGAGGAACTCCAGATTCTATTCTTAATTGTCGAACTCTTTCATGCGTAACACCCCATTCATCAGCCCATGTCTGTAACATCTTAGTAGGGTCTGCTAGAAAGAGCTCCCTTGCTTCCTCTAGGGAAGGAGCTTTTCTATGTACCATAGTTTAATTATACAAAGAATCTGCTTTTGAAGGGGTTTAATATTAACATATCCCCCTGAGTCAAAACAGGTGTTAAATTTTGTATTACTACATCAGCATAAGCAATATCATAATCGCCTATTCTTTCTGTAATAGGAATGTCAAAAGAAGATGAAGCTGTGTTATCAGCTAGGTGACTACCTACCTGTCCAGAATCTGCTTTTGAGGCTATTTGTAAAGAAACCATTAACATTCTTGCAGCAGCTTTTGCTGAAGTTTGTTTGATTACTTGAGGTATGTCAGCAGCTTGATAACCACCAACATAAGTAACTGAAATATTTTTAGGTTTTATACCAGACCATCTTACGACTATTCTTCTTAATCGCCCATTATCATAATGAACATAATCTTTTTCATTACCAGATACTAATGTATTACTATCTTCTATGACATTAGTAATAGAAGCTATTGGGATATGTCTAAGAAATAAATCTTGTTGTTCGCTTCCATCAAAAGTTTCTGTAAATGTTGCTCGTTCAACATCATATCCTAAGAATCTTTTAATTGCTGAATCAACATATGGTATAAAAGTATTTGTTACTGAAGCTTCTACAGTTGAGTTTAAATCAACTTGTAAAAATTGTTCAACATCACTAACGCTACAAAGAGCCATTTAGGACTCCTTTTATTTATTTTCTGATGGTTTGACAGCTTTGGTTTCTACCTGTTTTTTTGGTACTGCTTTTGTAACAGGAGCTTTTTTATCTGGAGTATTTTTATCTTTCCAGCCTTGCTCTTTTAACCATTCTTTAGATACTTCTTTTCCTGCTGCTGCAAGTTTGGAAGCACCGGATTTAGGTAGTTCAGCTATAGAACCTTCAAAGAAAGTTCCGTCGCCTATTTTCCAAATTGTCTTTTTTGGTTTAAATATATCTGACATAATATTTATATTCTACCTTATAAAAACAAAAGAGCCGGTTTTACCCGGCCCTCTTGAAATTTCGCTACTAACGAATATTACATATTTGTTAGTTTATGGAATGCAGCTTGTCTGTAAACAGGGAAACCGACTCTCATAGTAGCTCTAATAGCAAGCTGATTCTTAACAAAGAAATCAGAATGGCTATCAGTAACTGCAAGTTCGATGCCTTGTCTCATAACAACATTAGCTGCTTCGCCACCGCCGAATTTACCAACAAGTACTGTACCTGCGGTAATTGCTGTGGTAGGGATAACTTTTAATCCCCAAATCGATGCAGCTGGGCCTGTGCCCATTCCGCCTGCGGCTATGAAAAGTGGTGACTTTTCTGCGTAACCTTCGGCAGCTGTTCCTGCAAAGTCTGAGCCTACAGATGTGACAATGTCATTCCAGTCATTAGGATGCATAATAATTGCATCTGGTTCTGTGAATGCGTTGACACGAATGTCAGTAATTGCTCCGTAAAGTGCACCAATTTTTCCTAAAGTTCCTCCACCGCTTGTGTAGTTGCTAAAGTTTGTGGTACCGACAGAAGTCTTACCAGCATCAAGGATACCTTCGATATTTGGTGCAGTTCCATTTCCTACAAGGAGTTGGCTGTCCAAACGAAGTCTTATCATTGTGTTAAGTCTAGAGTTCAAGTAACCTTGAATTCCAGATTCGTCTGCTAATAGGTCATCTGTAACTGGGATAAATACACCCATTTTACGGATTGCTTCTGTTTGCTCTGTGAAAGCTAATGCTGCTTCGCCAACTGCAGAACCCTCGGCAGCTTCTGCTGCGTTGTTTGTAAATGTAGTCTCTTCTAAGTAAGAGAATGCATTTTGGTCTGTGTTGATTACATCAAATAATGATACAACAGCATTTTCGTCTCTAAGGGCTTTTTCAAGAATCCCCGGGGCTCTTAAAACCTCTGGTGGATATCCTGTAGTTGTTAAAGTTGTTTTTGTCTCAATGTGAGAGTCAACACCTTTAACTCCTTGGCCTACATAATTCTTGTAAGCGCTTGTCTCTGTGAAAAGCTGCCCAACAGATTTAACTTCTGCTTGTTCTGTAGCTAGTGGCATTTCTGCGACTGGCTTTGAATCTTCATGAAGAGCTTTTTCGTTTGAGAGTTTTTTCTTCTCAATTGAAAGGTCTTCTACTAATTCAGCAAGTTCGTCATTTCTTGACTTTATCTCTTCTTTTTGAGATGCGTCATACTTGCCGTCATTATTAGATTCAAAAACAGATTTTAGTTCTGCTCTTTTGGCAGCAATTTGGTCCATGAGTTCTTTTTTATTACTCATTTTTAGATTCTCCAATCTATATTGCTTATACTTCTTCTATTTCTTCGACTAAGGATTCTGCAATTAATTGCTGAGCCCTTACCCACTCTGCGTCAAACTCATCATCGTCAGATGAATCAGTGTTATCTTCTGGAGTTTCTTTTTCGTCTTCAGAATCTAGTTCTTCTTCAACAGATTCCTCTGCTGGAGCTTCTACTTCAGTAACTTCTTCTTCTGTTTCAACATCAATAGTATCAATTGAAGCTTCTGCTACTTCTTCTTCAGACTGCTCATCTTCCACAAGTTCTTCTTCTATTTCTAACTCTAAAGCACCCTCAGTTCCGACATTTCCGATGAACTCATCAATCTCGGTCCAAGCATCGTTTAAGTCGTCTGCGACTGCACGAAGTGCTTCGGTGGCTTTAACGCCTAATTTCCTTCCATCTTCGCCTCTAAGCATAGCTATTGCTTTTGCTCTGGCGACTAAGTCATCTAATGCGGCAAGCACATCTACGACCTCTTCAGAGAAAGACTTGCTGTCTTCCTGTGAAACTTCTAAACTTTCGTCTGATTTCTTTTCGTCATTATCTTCTTTCATGCATTGTCCTCCGTTTCCATATTTACAATCACCTTTGGCTTTTTCTCCAGCTGTAGATTTTTTACCATCCTTAGCGCAAGGTCCGCCTTCGTGATATTTACATGATTTCATTTCTTGTTCGTCATCTTCATAACTCTTTGAATTACAATTACAATCACAACTAGAAGTTATTTTTTCTTCATTAATGCTTTTTTCATCAGTAATTTCTTTTAATAATTCTGTATTTGATTTTATAGCTAATGTGTAAGTGTCTTGATTTGCTCCAACTAGAACTGGAGAAACTTCATAAACAGTTAAATCTTTTAGGTATCTAGCATTTGTATTTTCATCATCTGTGCCTGCTTTTGCATACTCAGAATCATTTACTTTATATCCAAATGACCATTGTTGCATATCACCCATGTTTTTTACTAGGTTATAAGCTTCTTTACCAGACTCTGTGTCCATAAAGAATTCACCTTTAAAAACAGCTTTATCGTTGTCTTGATTAATTGTTCCTTTACCAATTGGCATATCCCATTTATGAGACCAAACCATTGGTACTTGATTATTTTTAAAACCAGATTTTACAGCTCCCGGCATAACAACATCCCCGTCACTGTCAAGGGAGTTGAATATACTGAAAACTGCTTCTACTTGACCAGAGTCTTCTTTTAACTCAATGTCTATATTTTTAGATTCGTTATCCATACATCCTTCAATCTTAAATTGTACAATAGATTATTCAGATGTGCGTTTAAACTATTTTATCCTATGTTTTGGGGATTTAGTTTTTTATTATCTGAAGTCTGATATTATTCTGAGTTTGCTAATTGACACAACCACACTTCTATCTGTTTTTTTATGGTCGCCATTTTCTAATCTAGCCCATACCATCATAGTTGCAGTTTCTTCTTGACTATTTACAGAAGTAACAATTCCGTGAACAATTGATGGTGCGTCTGGTTCTTTATTTATTGACCAACTTACAGCTTGACCAACTCTTACTGACTCCGCTTTGTTACCAGATTTTTTAGATGATAAAGGATGTGAGCTAGGTAATAAATCTTGGTCATAAGGTTTTCTTCTAAACTTACCAGTTTTTAATGCTCTTATAAAACCGTTCACCCGGGCCATTGCCCACTGGTCAGCTGAAGTTACATTACCTCTAACTGAACCCGGATTAGTTCTGTATGCACCAACACCTCTGTTAAATACAGCAATAAGCATTCTTAATGTTGCTTTGTGTTTTGGATTTTTAGAGTTATGTTCTTTTACTTTATTAGTAAGAGCAGTTCTGACTCTACCAGATACTGCTTTTAACAAATACTCTTCAGCTATATCAAGTGACTTTTTTCTACGCTCTCTAATAACTTTTTTGTAATCGTTAACAACTGACTTCATTTGTGAAACACCACTAGAAGTTACTCCGCCCCATTTCATAACAGCAATAGTTCCGTTAAGTCTGTTATTTTTTTTGTGACGATTCATAAAGCGTTCTCTTCTTTTAACCCAGTTAAGTACAGATGCACTTCTATCTCCACCTTTGTAAGATGTCCATCTATTGAAAGCATCGTTACCGGTAAACGAAGTAGGAGGATTACCACCAGTACCAGCTCTTCTCCAAATTTCTGGCCAGTTTTCTTTTAAATCTTTAACATAAGCGTGACTAGGAAATTGTTTATGTTGTGAGTTAGATAAACTTATTTTTTGATTATCTCCACTCTTTGGAAAATTTGTTTCTTTATCCGGTGCTTTTTCTTCCGGACTGTTTAGTTTGTCACCTTTTTCATACATTACTTCAGCTTCCTCTAAAGAAACTTTTAATTCATCAATCTTTAATTTTTTTTTAGGCTCACTAACAGCTTGTTCATATTCTTCATGTGTCTTACATGGCATGTAAACTTCTTTACCATCTACTTCATGACTATGTACACCTAGAGAACAACTTAATTCTTTTGACCTTTCCATAGCTTCGCCGGGATTATCAAAAATATCTTTATCGAGTGCAATCTTACCTTGGTCAAGTCTTGTAGGTGTAGTCAATACTTCTTCTGTTCTTTCAACTTGCGGAGGTAAATCTACACTCGTCAATTTGGTTGCTTTTGAATCATCTTCATTATTGTTATCTTGAACTGCTGGTTTATCATTTGTAGGTTCGTCATTAAGAAGTGGTGAACCATCTTCAGTAACTTGTATCATGTTAAGAGGCCTTAAATAAACATCGTGTCTATTATCAGCTTCAAGTCCTACAACTTTTCTTGCTTCTCCAATTGTTACCCAACCTCCTTGTACAGCAGTATTCATGCGTTTATAAAGATTGTCTTTGTCATCAGCTAAAGCTCTAACATTACCAACATCAAATTCACAATATTGATTTTCGTTAGTACCAAACTCTGGTTGTAACAATTGATGAGTCAGTTCTTGCGCAACCATGTTCCACATAGGAACAAGTTTTGCCTCTGTAAAAAATTCTCTTAGTTCTTTTGTATTTGAATAAGTTGCTGCATCAAGACCAGCACCAAGTCCTGCAAGAACGGCTGGCACGCCTAAAACAGCAGACACTCTTTCTTCCGGTATTCTTCTTAATTCAGCTAACTTCATTTGGTCTGGAGAAAAAGATACTATTTCAACATTCATAGCACCAGACAAGACCATAGGAGCACCTCTGTTCTTACCTCCAAACTTTTGCTTATACATTTCTGCAATAGCTTCAGCTTCTTCTCTGGTTGGACCACCCATAGCATCATCTCTTGGTGAGAGAATAACTCCGGGTACGGCCATATTGTGTAACAAAGCTGCAGTATATTGTCCTGCGGCTTCGTCTCCTGCTATTTCTCTTAGAACGCCTCTAAGCGGAGCAAGACCACGCCTCATATTACTTGGGTCAACATTTTGTCGCAAGTGAATCATGTCTTTTTTTGGAATCTCAACACTATCTTCACCTTGTATACCACCTTGAGGTTGATAACTAAAATGTGTAATTAACTCGTTTTCATTGCCTTTTGCTTCAACTAGATGAGGCATTAAAGGAACAAGCTCAACAACTTTACCTCTCTCGTTTCTATTTTTATAAATATAAGCATCTCCGTTTGCATTAAGAGATGTAACAATATAGTTAGCAAGTAACTGTTGTGTCATGTAAGGATTTGGTCTTCTAAAAAGTTTTACTGCCTCATGATTCATATCTCTTTGATAGTCACCTTCAGAGTTTCTTATAGATACTAAAAGAGACGGTTCAGCAAATGCAGTAGATAAAACATTAAGACATGCTATAACTGCAGAGTTACCAGTTCCGTCACCTAGTTCTGCTAATTTTTTGTGGTCGAAGTAACCGGACGATGAGTTGTATCCCATTACTCCTTGATTTAAAAATGAATATTCTGTTTGGTTTACTACTAAACCTTTTTGGTCTCTACGGACTTTTGCATCAGTTGGTGCATTTAACCAATCCAACGCTTTTGTAAATCTTGATTTATCTTCGGCCATTGTTAATACGCGCTCCAGTTTTGTTGTTCTTGTAGCATCTGAACACCATAAGATAAAGTATCTATAATATCATCATGAGCACCTGCAGGAAAAGTCATTATTTCTCTTTCTACTTCTGGCAACCAGTGTGTATCTCTTAATAAAAACACATCACCAGCCTCCATACGGGCTGACAACGGCAGTGCGCGTGTAACTTTATCTTTATCCGTCTTAAGGTTTTTTACACGAATACCAGCTCTTTGAGCCATCTGGATTATCGTGGTTTGAAAACCTTGGCGTTCTATACCTACATATTTTAGCTTATTTTTGTCCATTGCGCGTTTTATCGCTGGAATGATATCTGGCCCTTCTAATTTAGCTCTTGTCATGTCAATAATTAATAATTTATTGTCTGGAGTTCTTGCAAATGAAGTAATAACAGTAAAGTCTGAATCTTTATTAGTTGTAGTTGCTAAGTCAACAATTCCAAATCTTTCAAGATTAGTTAAATAATATTCTGAACCTTCCACAATGCATTTCATGTTTCCACCTGCATCCGGAACAATAGAAAAGTAGTGAAGCCATTCTGGTCTGAGCATACCTTGGCCTGCATCAACAAATTCTGCTAAGTACTCTTGTGCAAAAACAATAGAGCCAACTTCTTTTTGTGCAGCTTGAACTTCTTCGGGGTCAATAGCTGGATTGTCTGTAGTTGCAAATCTAAATCTTTCCCAGTTTTCTGCTTCGTCTGCTGTTTCCCATAAATCATAAAACCAATTGTCTCTACCTATAGGAGTTGAAATAAATAGTGCAGAACCTTTACGCTCTGTGAGAGTTGGTCTTAATACCTCTGCCCAGACTTCTGGTTTAACGAAAGCGGCCTCGTCCATAACTAAAAAGTCAAGACCTTCTCCACGAAGTCTTTGTGGATTGTCAGCAGACCTTACTGCAATAGAACCCCCGTTAGCTAAATCAATTTGCATGTTAGCTAAAGAAACATTCGGTTCTATTTCTCTTGGAAAAGATTTTGCACTTGCAGCTATATCTCGCCAACCAACTCGTGCAATAGAAAAAGTAGGTGCTACCCACCAAGCTCTACCACCGTTTAAAGCTACCTCCATACATAATTGAACACCAAGTCTAGTTTTTCCAAATCGTCTACCTGCACATAAAATTTTCCAACGCGCTTCTGATTTGGCTACTTGTAGTTGTCCTTTATGTAGAGGTGGTAATGTAGGGACATATTTATTAGTCATGAATTTCTTTGTACATAATAATTGGAGTAAATTCACCTACATAGGCGTTTATAATGTTCATTTCAAGATGTGAGTACGCTTCACTGAACGCTTCATCTTCTGTTATTTCTTCTTCTGTATCGTCGTATATACCCTCAATAACTAAATCTAACATTGTATAAAAGTCATAAACTGCTTTTCCGTCATTAGAATATCCTAAGTAAGCAACTTCAAAATCATCAATAATCATTGCTTTAGGGTTATACTCCTTTAGCTCGTCATACACTTCGCTCATTTCATTCTCCATTGTAATATAAGAAATCCTTTTAAGAGTTCAGTATACTCGCGTTGAGAACCAATTTGTTGACGACCGTCAAATATATCATGATGTTGTTTACACAACATACATACATTCATAGGGTCATCAGATATGTCTCTGTTTGCTCCACCCATACCCTTTGCTTTTAAGTGCGCCATCTCTAGCCATTTTTTAGAATTGCATCCCGGCCATTCACAAGTATTGTTTGCTCTCTGTAAAGCTTTCTCCCGAAGCTCAGAAAGATTTTTTTTGCCGGTGCCTTCTCGTTTTTTCTGCCCCATGCCGGATACCCCAGAAGAAGCACTACGCCTTTGTTTGAACTCTTTGAAAGTTTCGTTTTCTGGTTCCCATTCAACTTTACTCACGGTGTGCCTAGACTCCTTTTGAATAAGGCTATCCCCGAAAGAATAGCCAGTGATGGGAGGATATCGGTTAGTGGAGCCGACATAATCATCTTAATATATAAATCTAAAAACACATGTTTTATTATAGTCTAACTAAATGTTCTCTGTAGAGGAAATGCATAATAATCATACGGTTAACAATTTCTTGTTTTAAGTTAATAATTTTAAGATTGTGTACTGACCAAACATCTTCTATATTGCCCCCAACCAACCAAATTATTTGTTCCCCCCTAATTTTAAATCTCATACCTTTATAAATATAATCTAGGGACATTTATACATCCTAGCACATTCTCTGGTAATTTTGTGATTCTAGATACAGCGAACCCTGTGCGGACCCGCCCAACACAAAATTTAAATACTCCGGGGATGTCCCTTTAACGGACGACTATGGTCTGGCTAGTCCACTTGATTTAAGTTTTAAACATTACACTCATTCTAAAAGCCAGTGTGTGTAATTACTTGTATAAGCACTCTAGACAGATAAAATTTATTTGCAAATTGTTTTGCATAAGTTTTTATTTACTCTAAAATTGAGATTGATAATGTAGTTGTTTTCTTATTACATTTTCCTTTGTTAGAGAACCGGTGTTCTGTTAAAGCCAGCGCCGGTTCTTTTTTATACACAACATAACAACCTTGTGAAAAATAATTCACAATATCCTTACTTTGTGCACGCACAAGTCAAAACCTCGCAATAGATATCTAATTAACTC
>Ga0257110_1000567_pt1 | contig 17668 bp, 25 predicted proteins | sample LP_taG_7_FD_190184 | JGI IMG/M metagenome (GOLD analysis project Ga0257110, IMG submission 190184) | Marine microbial communities from Northeast Subartic Pacific Ocean, Canada - LP_J_2015_P26_10m | ecosystem: Environmental > Aquatic > Marine > Oceanic | place: Canada: Northeast Subartic Pacific...
ATAACAGATACGTATGGAGATGGTTTAGGAGGAGCTCAATTTGGTGGTATCGACGGAACATGGCTAGTCTATACTCCATGTGATACAATATCTCAAGGAATGGGAGATTTTGGACTTACTTTTAGTGAGTTAGGAACAGTTAATCCTTGTCCTGTACCAGATATCTTTGGATGTACAGATGCATCTTACGTAGAATTTAATTCTTTAGCAAATGTAGATGATGGTTCTTGTTTAACATTAAATATTTTTGGTTGTATAGATCCAACCGCATTTAATTATGACTCAACGGCAACAGCACAACTACAAAATCCTGGATGTGATAATTTATTAACCTTAACAGATTGGGCAGGAAATGGCTGGGCAGGTTCATTCTTAGTCGTAACACAAGGTAATAGTTATTGGGGTCCATTCACACTAGGTCCAAATGACGTAAGTTTAGATACTATATTAAACCTAAATACAACAGAACAGATAAAAACATATTTTTATTCATTTAACCAATCAACTCTTACTTCTAATCAATGTATGTTTCAAATAACAAATCCAGTTGGATTAGTTATTTCAGAAGGAGGAACAAATTCATTTACAGATCCTCTATTATCATATAACCAGTATGGTCAAATCTATATTGACAATGCATTATGTGGAAATAGCTGTATTGACAGAGTTTATGGATGTTTAGATCCATTAGCTGTTAATTACGATTCATTAGCTAATACCGCAATGACTTGTTATTACAATCCAGGATGTATGATTCCTGCATATTTGGAATATCATACACAAGGATATACTGCAGATATTGATGATGGTTCATGTAATACTTTTGCAATTTTCGGATGTACTGATTCTGCTGCATTTAACTATGACAGTTATGCAAATGTTAATTGGACATCAGTAGCAGATCCTACAGATCCATGTATAGCTGCAGTTTATGGTTGTACAAATCCTGCATCATTTAATTATGATGCTTTAGCAAATACTGATGACGGCACGTGTATACCATTCTTGTATGGATGTACTGACCCAACACAATTTAACTACAATTCATTGGCAAATACAGATAATGGTTCATGTATTCCTTATATTTACGGTTGTACAAATCCATTACAATTTAATTACGATCCTTTAGCAAATACTGACAATGGTACATGTATACCTTTTATTTATGGATGTACTGATTCAACTGCGATAAATTATAATTCACTAGCGAATACTGAAGACTTTACCTGTATCACTGCAATTTACGGATGTACAGATTCTACAGCATTCAATTATAATTCATTAGCAAATACAGATGATGGAACATGTATACCTACAATATTTGGATGTACAGATCCTTCTCAATTAAACTACAATTCATTGGCTAATACTGATGATGGTTCTTGTATACCATTTATTTATGGATGTATGGATCCAACGCAATTCAATTATGATATAAATGCAAATACAGATAATGGCTCATGTATACCATTTGTGTATGGATGTACAGATATTACTGCATATAATTATGATTCACTGGCTAACACTAATGTAGGATGTATCTCATTTATCTATGGTTGTACAGATCCAACACAATTCAACTACGATCCAAATGCAAACACTGATGATGGTACTTGTATTCCTTATATATTAGGATGTAATGACCCAACAGCATTAAATTATGACTCTACTGCAAACGTAAATACTGGCTGTGTTTATCCTTTCTTAGGTTGTACAGACCCTAACGCATTTAATTACAATGTAAATGCAAATGTTGATGATTCAACTTGTATACCATATATCTATGGTTGCCTAGACATAAACGCAATAAACTACGACGCATTAGCAAATACAAATGTTGGTTGCGTATATCCAATATACGGATGTACAGATCCTACACAATTTAATTATAATCCACTTGCAAACGTAGACGATAGTTCTTGTGTTCCTGTAATTATTGGATGTACAGATGTAAATGCAATAAACTACGACGCATTAGCAAATACAAATAACGGATGTATATATCCTATTCTTGGATGTACTGATCCATCTGCATTTAATTATAATCCACTTGCAAATGTAGACGATTCATCCTGTATTGCAGTAATTATTGGTTGTATGGACAATACACAATTTAATTTCGATCCATTAGCTAATACTCCATCAGGAACATGTATTCCTTATGCATATGGATGTATGGATTCTACACAATTCAATTACGATCCAACTGCAAATTCAGACAATGGTTCTTGTATACCGTTTATTTATGGTTGCACTGATGCTACAGCACTTAATTTTGATCCTGTTTCAAATACACTTGATAACTCATGTTGTTATATAGGAGGTTGTACTGACGCTGCAGCATTAAACTATGACCCTAATGCATGTTCAGATGATGGATCTTGTATTGTAATAGTTATTGGATGTACTGATGTAGGAGCATTTAACTATAATCCTTCTGCAAATGTATCAGACTCAACTGCATGTTTATATGATGCTGGATGTATTACTGGTCCAGGTAATCCATATTGGTTAAATGATGGATGTTACGCATGGGTTATAGATATAGATGATTATTGTTGTACAAATTCATGGGATCCATTCTGCCAAGACTTATATGATTATTGCCAGCTTGGATGGCCAACATCAATATCTGAAAGCGAAGGAAATTCAATAACTATTTATCCAAACCCAACTAGAGATATTCTAAATATAGATAGTAGAGTAGCATTAGATGTTGAGGTTTATGATATGATGGGCAAGTTACTCATTAGCAAAAAAGAAGCCAAACAAATTGATTTAACAAAGATTATCCCTGGAGTGTATAACATATCTATAATTTATGATAAATACAGGTTTAATAAACGAGTTGTAAAGCAATAGGAGATATACAAAAATGAAAAAGTTATTATTTATATTATTAGTTACATTAGTTTCTTGCGCAGCACCAAAAAAATGTTGTTCGCAAGATGTTAACGAAAAACTAAAAGAATTTTTTAAGTTTGGTACATTTTATGGAGCAATTAATGGAGGTACCTCAATATCTGATGTAGATGTATTTTCAATAGAAACAGGACAATTAACTCAAGGTGTTATTGAAACTCCTTATGACTATTCAGTTATACTAGGTGTTAGAAAAATGAAACAATTTGGTTATCAACCTAAAGAGGCTTTTAAGAGAGGATTAGAATCTTCATTCTCAGACGCAGCAACAATTGGTAGATGGAAAAATAATTTAGAGTTTCTAATTGAAGTAGACTATAAAAGACAAGAAGGGGTAGACTATATTAATCAACATCATTTTGTGAGATATGTTTCAAGCAGTGATGCAACTTGGTGGAAAAATTGGATAGCTAAAATAGAATACTTGGAAGACAATTTTTCAGATATAAAATACTTTGAAGCTTCAGAGAGATATCATTACAATGTAAATTCAAATTTTTCAGTAAATATTGGAGCAGCACAAAGACTTGCAGAGCCGTATGGATATGACCCGATAGAAGAATGGTATAATTCACAAGGTTTTCCTAATGCACCCGACTATACTGCAGGAACATTCACACAACTAGCATTAGATCAAGGATATGGCATAGCTTTCGATGGTCAAGGCGGAGTAGAGTATTCTGACCCTAGTGGTAATGTTGTTGCAACAAGTAAAGAAGTATGGGAAGCTGTCGTAGTTCCAACAGTGGTTGATGAATTCACAAAAAGACAGAGAGAATTACAAGATAATAAACTACAACATTCTTTTGTTGTTGGTTGTGACTACTATAAATATACAAAGACAAGTTGGATACACGCTTGGGCAAATTTTATGCCTTGGCATTATGATGATGGTGGAAAATATAGTTATCATGATTTTAACAAAGGGCAATGGCAAGACTTAGGAGTAGGAATAATTTACGGCCATTGGTTTAATAAGAATCTAGGTATATTTTGTGAAGGAACGTATAATAGATATTGGAATAGAGAATGGCATGGATTCAGTCTCGGTGTAAATTATAGAGTATTTTAAGGGAGTATTATGGCAAAGGAATTAAACGAAGATACAAGTTTTCAAGTAAGTCTAAAGACTTTAGGAGGAATAGCAGCATTAATAGCTACAATAGTTGGAATGTGGTTTGCACTACAGGCAGACATCGAAGAAGCAAAACAACTACCAGAACCTGAAGCTCCAGTTATATCTAGAATGGAATTTGACATGAAAGACCAGTTAGTTCGTCAAACTATTATGACTACACAGGAAGATGTTAAAGAAATTAAGGAAAAAATTGATAAACTTGAAGACAAGATAGATAAATTAAGATAGGAGAGGTTATATGGAATCACCAAAACACCCAACATTAAAAGTATTTTGTGCATATTTAGTCGTATTGTTTTTACTAGTTATTTGCAGCACAGCAAACGCACAATCACCATGTGGAGGTGATGAATTATGTGTAGTACAATTCAATGCAGGATTTAATGAAGCCAATAAAGTTTTGTGGCTAAGTGAATTATCTGATTGTCAATCTATATTTATTGATATACAAGCAGATGCAAAGGCATCAGGAAAATACAAAATAGTTGTTGTACCAACCATACTTATTTTCAATGGAACCGAAGAAGTAGGAAGGTTTCAAGCAAATATTATGATGAAGATGGAAACAACAAAAAAAGAAGTACAAGGAAAGATCGATGAAATTATCATGGAGTCTTTCTAGTGATAAAGCTCATAGACATACTAAACGAAGGTGTATACGATCCAGGAATATTTAAGGCAATATTCACAGCTGGTGGACCAGGAAGTGGTAAGTCTTATGTCGCATCAACATTATTTGGCATGCCTGAAAAGATGCCATTTGTTTCTGCAAAAGGATTAAAGTCTGTCAACAGTGACAAGTACTTTGAAACATATCTGCAGATGTCAGGCCTAAGCCAAGACATTGCAAAGTTAAACCCTGCAGAATTTGATAAGGCAATGGAGCTAAGGAAAAAGAGTAAGACAGTTAGAGATTCAGCTCTTAAAAACTATATAAATGGTAGACTTGGAATCCTTATAGATGGAACAGGAAAGGATTATAGTGGTATATCTAGACAAAAACAAAAATTAGAATCAGTCGGTTATGACTGTTTTATGGTATTTGTTAACACAGATCTTGATGTTGCACTTCAAAGAAACCAAACAAGAGAACGAATATTACCTTCAGAATTGGTAAAGAGCTCTTGGCAAGCTGTGCAAAATAATATGGGAAAGTTTCAAGGATTATTTGGAGCAAGTAACATATTAATAGTTGACAATAGTGAATATAAGGAGTTTTCAGGCATAGTTAAGAAGGGAGCAAACAAGTTTATAGCTAAAAAGATACAGAACCCTATTGCGAAGGCATGGATAAAGAAAGAATTAGAGTTGAGGAAATCAAAATGATAAAGCTAAAAACATTAATAAAAGAAGATATTGTAGATCAGGCATTTCACGACGCTAAACCTATAAATGAGGATGGCCACACAGATGTAGCATCAGCAAAAAGAAAATTAAAACTTTCAATAGAAGATGCTAAAGAAATGTTAGAAAAACTAGAAGGCATGGACTCAGAAGGAGACTTGCCAAGTTGGTGGATGGGAAAAGTCACAATAGCATCAGATTATTTGAATAAATGTAGAGATTATTTCTTGAACCCAGATACTGAAGAGTTAGAAGAAAAGTTCAACATAAGAAAGTCTTCATGCAAACAATCAGATGGAGATAGTGGAACTCATACGATATCATACACAACTAAAAAAGGTAAAAAGATGAGAGCTTGCCACACATCTAAAAAACAGGCTCAAGACCAGGTTAAAGCAATAAAAGGACCGAGAAGATAATGTTAAAATTGTCAGAAATCTTTATGTTAGATAAACTTACTTATTCTGATACTATCCCTAAAAAGCATCAGGATAGGATGGATGGAGACTCTGGTATCTTCAAGAACATAGACCTATCTCAATATATGTCTTCACCACCTGCAAAAAATAGTTCTAATCAAACTCTAAAGGAGATGATTAGCTTAGATAAAATAAATATGGAGTTGGAGCTAATAAAGAAGGCTGATAGTATGCATAGAATATTTGGTGAATACATAGAATCTGTTGGAGAAGAATATCCAAAAAGAGCAGTTGAAGTATTAATAAAAGATTCTAAACCTATAATTTATAAGTTAAAGTATCACTATAATAGACCTAGACCTGCACAAATAGCAAACGTATATGACTTAAAGTTCCATAATGAACCACTAGAAACAGCTAAAACACCTTCCTATCCATCAGGACACTCAGTACAGGGAATCTTAATAGGAAAATATTTAGCACTCCTGTTTCCAAAATATTCAAATGAGCTTATGAAGATAGGCGATACTGTATCTAAGAGTAGATTAGCTGCAAATGTTCATTTTCCAAGTGATTCATTATTTGGTGAAAGAATTGGAGTAGCCTTATATTTATATATGAGAAATACAGCTGAACTAAGAATGGAGAAAATATAATGATAAACCTTACTAATATAGATAAATGGAATAAAATTTCTGAAATAGATTATCACTCAAAATTATCAAAAGCTCACAAACCTGATTATGAACAATTAGGTACGTCTGAGTTTAAACCATTTAATGAGGAAAGTACAGACGAAGCTGCAACTCCTGAAAATGCACCAGCATATTTCAAAGGCCTCTCTAAAAAAGATAAAGAAGAACGTGAGAGAGTTATTGCTAGGAGAAGTAAAATGAAATCTGGAGATCCTGATGCATATAAACCCTTCAAATCTGATAAAGGTAAGAAAACAAAACCATCATCTTCAACTTTAAAATTCAAGAAAATGTTTGGAGAATTAAAAGAAGATGAACAACAGATTTTTGCAGAAAAATTATCAGCAAAAATTAGAACCTCTTTAAAGAACAAAGCTAAAAAAGCTAACGCTCCAATGGGTGCATTAACTACAATATATAATAAAGGTTTAGCTGCATGGAGAACAGGTCATAGACCAGGAGCAAGTCAACATGCATGGGCAATGGGAAGAGTGAATTCAGTACTAACAGGTGGAAAAGCTAGAAAAGTTGATGCTGCCCAGTGGAAACAAATATCTAAACATAGGAAGAAAAAGTAATGTGGAACATATTTAAGGATAATAATGAATGGAATGAAAAAACTGTAGTAGGTTTTATCGCATTTTTAGTAATGTGCGCCATCATGATAGCAGATTTGGTAACAGGAATAACTGGAACTGACTTAGTAATTAACGAGTTTGTATATGATTCATTTGTATTAGTAGTACTAGGATGCTTCGGAATCGCAGGCATAGAAAAATTTGCAAAGAAATAATATGAAATCAGAAGAATTAAAAAACATTGTATTTGAAGAACTATCAAGAGTCCTAGACCAAAAGCAAGGTCAACTTGAATTGTCTAAATTAGATGAAGCTAAGCTTAGAAAAGGCGATATCATTAAAATGGATGACGGAGAATATGGTGTAGTTAACAAGATTAAAGGTAAAGTAGCTTATATAAAATTACCATCTATGCCTGGAAGTTTTCACCCAATTGAAGCTGATAGAACCACATATAAAGGTAAACATAAAGGTAGAGACTTATATTTAGAATCTTTAAATGAAGCTCCAAAGGTCGCACAACAAAAAAGAATGGAGTTTGGTGTAGAGTATAGAGATAGTAAAGGTAAACCTAAAAAAGATACTCCACTTATTAAAAGATTCAAAACAAAGGCATTAGCAGACAAGTTTGCAAAGAAAGGAAATCAAATAGACAAAGTTGGTGGCAAATATACAGTGGTTAGTGTACAGGTTGAAGAAAATGTAGCACCAGACCACGATGGTAAAGCTGCCCCTTACGGATCAGGATATGACAAAGTAAAAGACTTAGATGAGTCTACAAAAGCGTATGAAGATTCGCTAAAGAAAATAGCTGCAGATAAACAATTAAAAATGTTATCTAAAAAAGATAAAGAAACTTTAATTAAAATTGCAAAACTTCTACAGAAAGAAGGTAAATTAGAAGAAGTTATAGCTGAAGGTGGATTCGATCCATATGTAATTATGAACAAGAGTGGTATAATTACAAATAGAGCAACAAAACTACAGGCTATAGGTTTTGCTAGAAAAAAGACTGGTGTATACGCAATACCAGATAAACCAAAGGTACTTAAAACTGCTCAAAAACTTATTAAGAAGATGTCAGGAGCCAAACTTAAAGATGCAATGTTTGATTTAAGGTTTGAAGGTCTTACTGAAGCTAAAGAATATAAAGCTGGTGATACAATAAAATTAAAAACTGGTGAAACTGTAAAAATAAACCAAGTTGTAAAAGGACCAAGACCTCAATTTAATACGTATCGCGCAAAAGTAAAAGGTAAACAAGTTGACTTTGGTTCAACTGATATTAAAGAAGGTAAATTAACTGAAAAATTAGCAAGAGGATTAAAACCTTTATTAAAACTAGGCTCAGCTATTACTAAAAAGGTAGGTGAGGATAAATTACTAAAACTTTCTGATGCCTTTGAAAAATTAGATGATGAGCGTGGAGATGATATAGCAAGTGACCTAAACATGGCTATTGAAAAGATGCAAGATGGATATGCATCACAAGCTACGGGTTGGTTAAAGAAATTTAATAAAGAGTGTAAAAAGGCACTTAAAGAAGGCAAATTAAATGAAGCAGAAGTCTACAAGTATAAAAAATTCGCTTCTAAGGCATTCAAAGAAATAAACGATGCGATGTTCAACTTTAGACATTCAATGGGAATAAAAACATTGACTAACAAGGACATGAAGTTAAAGAAAAAGGTAGATTCATTACATCAAGCTATATTCAGTTTACAGAAAGAAATGAAGAAAGACGGCTTAACTGAAGGCAAATTAAATGAAATGGATATTAACGATCCTATATTAGTTGCTATTAGAGCTAGAAAAACTGATTTGAAAAAGAAAGCAGCTTTACCAAAGGTTAAAAAAATAAGTACAAAGCAATATTATAAGTTAATGGATAAAGAAATTGACCTTATAGATCAGATGAAAGATGCTGCTAAAGAATATGAAAGATTAGATTCTGAAATGAATCAAGATGCAGGACAAAAAGGTAGTAACTGGACTGATGCAGATGCTAATAGATATGGTGGTGATTTGAATAAACTTCAAACTAAAGTTGAAAAATTAGCTAAACTAAAGCTTGCTGTTAAAAAGCAGATAATGGATTATAGAGTAAACTAGATATGAACTCATCATCACATTCACCCGGACCGAAAGGATATTCTGCATACGTAAAGGATGGCGAGTATAAGTCATACTTAAAACATATAGCAAAAATAGTAGAAAAGACTACTGGCTACGACCTTGTAAATAAAGAGGAAAAAGAAATGGTAAAATTAGCTGAAATACTTTCTGAAAAAAATAAAGGCCTTTGGGCAAACATACGTGCAAAAAAGAAGCGTGGAGAAAAGTCAAATCCAAATTCAAAATCATATAAAGCAGCAAAGAAGGCAGGAGAAAGACTTAATAGAAAGGAAAGTGTTGTATATAGAAGTAAAAAACTAGGTTTAGAAATAGTAGAACACTCAGAGCCAGTAATCTTTCAAGAAGCAGAATATCAAGGCACTAAAGTAGAATTAAACAAGGTAAGACGTGGTGGTAAAGGTAAATTCTATGTATATGCTAAGAACCCAAAAGGAAATGTAGTAAAAGTTCAGTTTGGTGCAAAAGGCATGGCAATAAAAACAAAAGATCCAGATCGTAGACGTTCATTTAGAGCTCGTATGGGATGTGATAAGAGTCCAGGACCAAAGCATAAGGCAAATTATTGGTCATGTAGAATGTGGTCTGGACCAGACGCAGTTAAAAATATGTTGAAGAAATAAGATGATAAAATTACAGAAGATATTAAAAGAAGTAACAGACCATAATTTCGAAATGAAATATGTGAAAGATAAAAATGCTAACAAAGTTATTGACGTATTACAAGACTTAGGCTTTGGACTTGGAAGAGGCGATGTTGCGGCAGCAAACAAAAGACTTAAAACATATGAAGGTGGTAAAATGTTTAAGCACATGCAATATCACGTCGTACAGGGTAAGTCTGATGTCTATTTTATATATCAGACTCAACACTACTTAAGAGACACTAGAGTTGACGTCACTAAAGTATCAATTGATAAATATGTTAATGACTATAAAAAAACAAGCGACAAACGTACTGAAATAGGAAATGCACTAGTACCAACAGAAAAATTCCTTAAAGGACTTAATCGTGTTAATGTACTAGACAAATCATGATAAAATTAAAAGACATATTGACAGAAAAATACGAAATAGACTTAGCAGTAGGTGATACTATTTTACGTGGCAAGTTTAAGAATAAGCCTGTAGTAGTTAAGGATATAGGTACTGATGAACATGGTCAGCCAACTATAAATGGTAAAAAAATGTTATCATTTAGAATTAAAAAACTAATGCCACAAAAAACAAATGAAGGAACATGTGGATATAGTATAGATGGTAAAGGTGGAGATAAGCCAGCTGGACCACACTTAATGGATGAAGGTAGACCAATGTTTCAAGATAAGCCAAACCAGTTTGCATATCTAGACTTTAAGAAATGGGCATACAAAAACAGAAAGTCTATTAAAGGTATATTAAACAAGGCTGTAGAAGATGGTAGAGATCCTGGAACAGATATATTTCTTGCACTAAGACAGGTATGGCTAGCATGGGCTAATAAAAAAGCAAAAGAATATAGTAGAATTCCTAATAAAGGACCTCAAGGAAAAGATTTTGGTAGAGCATTAGCTGTAATGATGAAGGGTGATAACTTAATCATTAAGAAATCAGGTAATAAACTTACTGATATAGAAGAAGATGTTAGAAAGAGAGGCAATAAGTATTGTGCTTATGTTGATGACAAATTAACTAAAGCCGAAAAAGAAGGAAACCCAAAAGCTCACAAAGGTAAAAGAGTAGGTGCTGTTCAGAAGACAAAAGGTGGTAAGATTAGAATGAAGGCTAGAGCTTGTTATGGTTCTAGAAAGAAAGCTAACAATGCAATGGCTGCAGCAATGATGTCAGATATTAGGGTTAAAGAAAACATAGCACTAACAGGAGCATCACCATCAGGAATTCCTATTTACAACTTTAATTATAAAGGCGATACTACAAGATACAGTGGAGCTATGGCTCAAGATCTATTAAAACTAGGCATGAACGACGCTGTAAGTGAAATGGATAATGGATATTATGGAGTACACTACAATATGATAGACGTAGACTTTGGAGCAATCTAGTGGGACACAAAATATTCATCAGACATACATATATTTACAAATGTAGTAGTAAGAAATGTGGTGGTGAATGGAAAATAAATGAGGCCAGTGACTTGGAAAAGTTAAACTGTCCTCATTGTGGCAAACGCGACAGCGTAGAATATATAATGGTCGACCAAAGAGAAAAGTACCAAAGAAGGTGGGAATAAAATGATTAAACTCTTAAAATTATTAGGAAATATAGTAGACCCAAACTATTGGGCTGGTAAGGTTATGAAAAAAACAGGCCTAGAAGAAAAAGCTAGCAATAGTAAATTTCGTAAATGGGAAGCAGGCCTAACAGGTTGGAAGCATTGGACTTGGCAAATAGGTGGTGGTATTCTATTTTTTATTATATTTGAATATTTCATCAACTTTATTGGATTAACAATGATACCATGGTAACCGATATCATATAAGTTTTATATTTATATAAAATGATTAAACTAAAAGACATATTAAAAGAAGGAAAAGTCGTAAGTATTTTTGACTTTGACGATACATTGGCCAAGACGGACTCTTGGATATATGTAAAGACGTCTGATGGTAAGGAAAAACAACTAGATCCTGCAGAGTTTGCTGTTTATTCTGCTAAGAAAGGTGAAGAGTTTGACTTTAGAGATTTTGATAGAAAGTTAAGAAACCCACGAATAATAAAACAAAATGTCGATTTGTTGAAAAAACAACTAAAGAAAGGTGGAAGGAAAGTCACAATTCTTACTGCACGTAGACTTGGTGCACCAATCAATCACTTCTTTAAAACATTGGGAATACAGCCGTATGTAGTACCATTGGGAAGTGCAGATCCAAAAAAGAAGTCAGAATATATCGAAAAAGAAATAAAGAAAGGATATACAACAATCTATTTTATGGATGACAGTCCTAAGAATATTAGAGCAGTTGACCAGTTAAAAAAGAAATATCCGAATGTTAAATTAGTTACTAAGCTTGTAAAATAAAGGTTAATTATGAGTCCACAAATGAAAAATGATGATGACTGCAACTGTTCAGGTAATGAGGCGTTGGAAAAAAGAAAGAAGACGTTACAAAATCCTGCAGTAAGAATGTCATATTGTCATTCATGTGAGAAAAAGAGAATGAATCCTCTTGTAGGTCCAACTTGTGGCATTTTAGCTATACCTGAATGGAAAGATGGTAAGATGATAGCTTGCGGATGTATACTAAAAATAAAGACAAAGATGAAATCAGCTCAATGTCCACAAGGGAAATGGTAATATGAAACTAATAACTAAAAAATTAGAAACAAGTAATGAATGGATTTGTTATCTACAAGACGAATCTGGAAATAATTTAATTGCTCAACTAGGAGGCAGTTTATCAGAGGCAACTGCCAAGATGCTAGACAATATATGTTTTGAAATGATAGGACCTGCAACACAAAAATTAAAAGTTATTTCCTAGAATTTTACCAAGTCAAAAAATTTTATTATATTATAATATGAAAAAAGCATATAAGAAAGCAATAGAAGTCGTTCTTAGCTGTGAGACCGACGCACAAGTAATAGGTGCATACAATTACATTCACAATTTTAGAGTATTATTCGGCCCAGAAGATGGATGCCAAGAACTTACTGAGAGCTTGATGGAAAAGTGTGCATTGAAAAGAAAAATAGTGAGAGAAAAATAATGTGGACTACTACAACAACATTCGGAAAAACCAAATTCAGTTATATAATTAAAAAAGAAGACAAAAAATGAAAAAGTTATTATTAGTACTATTAGTTTCGCTTGGACTACAAACACAAGCACAACAATCAACACCATATTTTTGCTGTGATTCAATATCGTATTGGACAGATCAAGCTCAAGGACTTTCAGTAGGTCTAGACACATCAGGAATAGTCCATGATGCAGATTCAATAGAAGTTATATGGGCAGTATGTAACACATCAATCTGCTATTCGGGATCAGGTATGTATGCATTCTTTGGACAGATCACGACGTCAGACACCATAAAGGTTTGTTATGATGCATGGATATATGAAGCAAACAGTATGGAAGTATGTACTAGATGTGATTCATTAGTGTTCGATCAAAACACTTATTCGTGGGTATTATTTAGTTTAGGTAATCCAGTAGGAGTAGCAGAAATAGTGATTGATAGATTCAACAATAATAGAGTATATGATATATTAGGTAGAGATGTTATTAATCCTATAACAGGTGTAATGTATATTAGAAACAATAAGAAATTTATTATAGTAGAATAATTATGACAGAAGAAACTATACAACAAATCACAGAATACGTCTATAAAAATTATGGATGGTTAAAAAATAAAAAACTAGTTATTGTAGAAAAAGAAAACTGTTTCCATGTATCAGCACATGAAGACGCATCTCCTTTAATATTAGGTAAAAAGACATTTACAAATGAATAAGGAAAGATACGAAACATCAGCAAAACTATCATTTTATGGATGGATAGGTATGATTATAATAATGCTATTCCTACTATTAACGAGTTGTTATGGAACCTACTATATTACGGATGCAGAATATGATGATGCAAGAGAAGAGCATTTAGATGTAACTTATCACAATAATACAATATATTGGGGATGGAATAGTGGATACTATTATTACTATGGTAAGCCTCACTATTATCCTTGGCATTATTACTATAACACATGCCCACCGTCACACTATAATCTATTTACTCATTTTGTAGTACAAAGGCCTGTGAAGAAGCCAACTTACCGTCCAAGACCAAATACTGTAAAGCCAAATGTTATTACGAATATACATGAGCATAATAATCGTACAATTTATGTTAAACCAAACAGAAATCTTAATATAAAAACTAATAAGTCTAACGTAAGGATTAAAACGAATAGACCTAAAAATACAAAGAGACCAAGATAATGGGCTTTCACAAAAGATATATCAGTACAGGACAGATAGTAGATATGTACAGGAGAGATGGAATGCAGAAGGTATATGATTGGTATACTAAAGGAGTAGATGCAATTATCACTGAAACAGGTTTGGCTTCAGAGGTTGGTGATCTGATTGGAAAAAACAATGATTGGAATAGGATGTCAGAGCTGATATCAAACTATTCAATTAAAAAAGGATTCAATGAAAAGACGTACTAGAAGACCACTACTACAGGCAGAAATAGAACTGGCAATAAAAAACAGCCAGTCTGCCAAGGGAGCCGCAAGGTTTCTAGGGGTGTCTTATAATACATTTAAGAAGTATTCACAAATGTATAGGGATAAAGAAGGTAATCCATTATTTGACGGTTCTAAGAATCCAACTGGTAAAGGAATAAAACATGTCGTAGATTATGATAAGAAATACCCACTAGATGATATACTAGCAGGAAAATATCCACAATATAAGGATTGGAGATTAAAGGATAGACTAGTAAGAATGGGATATCTGGAAGAGAGTTGTTTTAGTTGTGGTTATTGTGAAAAGCGAATCACAGATGAAAAGATACCTTTAATATTAGAATATAGAGATGAAGATCCTGGTAATAGGTCACTCGAGAACCTATATCTATTATGTTATAACTGTCACTTTCAACAGGTAGGAGCTCTAAACTGGAAAGGCTGGAGACAGAATATTTGGTTTGATGCAAAAAAGTAGTGTCACATTGTCATAATTTCTTGACAAATTGTCATTAAAAAAACGAGCCAGGATTTTACCATGTCAAATAAATTGGTTATATTTATACTATAAATAAAACGCAGAAGATATGTCATACACCAATCAGACCTTACCAAAAATTGAATTCGATTCAAACGTCAGAACACCGATTAAACTTTCTATTGGAAATAAACACTATATAGTGCCAATGTGGGTTGAGGTAAGTTCAGATTTTAATGTCGATAGAGCAGTAAGAGATCGACTTATAGTTAATACATTTGACTTTTCTGTAAAAACAACAACAAATCAATGGAACATAACCGGTAGTACTGGTACTGAATATTTAGTTGAATTCAACAGTTCAGGTTCATATTCTTGTAATTGTATGGGTTTTAGAAGAGCAAAAGATGGAAAGTGTAGACATATTAAGCAAGTGATTGCTGAAAATTGTTAATAACTTTTTGAAAATAACGAGCCAGGATTGTCCAGTGTCAACAATTTTGGTTATATTTATACTATAAATAAAAACAATTACACTATGCAAAAAATACAAAATTCTTCCTTTTGGTTCGACGATTCAGACGATATCGATATCCTAACAGGTGAAAAGATCCAACTAGGTAAAGACTACATCAAACTTGCAGCCACTAAAAGAGCTATCGCAAACTTTGTTCAAATAGTTACAGGTAAAAATATTCCTGTTACCTTTAATAAGAAAGGAGACAGTTATACTGACGGTAAATCAGTAACTATATCTGCAAATCTTAAAAATAAAGACTTCGATCCAGCAGTTGGTTTGGCTCTTCATGAAGGTTCACACATATTACTAACAGACTTCAATACTCTACGTTCATTACAAAGTGATTGGATTAAAACTAATATGCAAGCAACTATTACTATGGTCGCTAAAAAATACGGATTCTATGTTTCAGAAATAAATGATGTAGGAAATTATATCAAAACAGACCAAGTAGACACTTGGAGTACAATAAACTACATCAAAAATAATCTTAAAAACCTATTAAATATTGTAGAAGATCGTAGAATTGATAATTACATTTTCAAATCTGCACCTGGTTACAAAGCATATTATCATGCAATGTATGACAAATACTTCAATGCAAATGTAATTGACAAAGCACTTCAATCCGATGAGATGACTTCAACTGATTGGGATTCTTACTTCTTTAGAATTTGTAATATCACTAATCCTAATCGTAATCTAGATGCTCTTCCAGTTCTTAGAAAGGTATGGAATACTCTAGATCTAAAAAACATAGATAGATTAGAAGATTCTTGGATGGCACTAAATGTTGCAGCAGATATTTTCAATATTGTAGAAGAAAGTTTACCATCACCAGAAGCTTCAGCACCTGAATTACCAAAGAATAAAAAGAATAGTAAAAAGAAAGAAGGTCAAGGTTCTTCTAACGGCAATAGTTCTAGTAATGGTAATGGTTCATCTAGCGGCAATGGTTCTTCTAATGCAAAACCACTTACAGAGTCTCAAAAGAGACAACTTCGTTCTGCAATTCAAAAACAAAAGGAATTTTCTAATGGAGATTCTAAAAAATCTAATATATCTAAAAAAGATGAAAAGATTGTAGAAGCAATATCAACTTCTGGTTCTGAAACACAAGAGGTTGGAGATGCATCTCTCACAGATCATTGGTCACAGAAACCTGGAAAAACTGATTGTATTGTAGTCAAGAACCTAACAACAGCTCTTGCAGATTCAGGAGCTTATAATACCTTTTCAAATAATTACCATTGGAGAGGAACAGATAAAAAAGAAGCTGTTCAGAAAGGTTTTGTACTTGGAAAGATGTTGGGTAGAAAACTTCAAATCAGAAACGAAGCAAATACTCTAAAATATACTAGATTAAATAAAGGTAAGATTGACAAACGTTTAATATCTTCTCTAGGCTTTGGTGCAGAGAGTGTATTTCAGACAAGTTTTGTTGAACAGTTCAATAATTCAATAGTTCATCTATCAATCGATGCTAGTGGAAGTATGAGTGGAGATAAGTTTGATAAGTCTATAATCGCTGCATCTGCAATTGCAAAAGCCGCTTCAATGACCAATAACTTTGATGTTGTTATCTCATTCAGAAGTACTGAAGATATGGGAAGAAAATGTCTTCCTGCAATATTCATTGCATATGATTCTAGAAAACACAAAGTAAATAGACTTCTCAGTATATTACCAAGTATGAATGCATGTGGAATTACTCCTGAAGGTCTATGTTTTCAAGCTATTATGAATCAAATCGATTCTTCATCAAAAGGAAAAGATAGTTATTTCATTAACTTTTCAGATGGTGAACCTTACTTTGAAAATAATGAAATTGCATACTACGGAAAAAAAGCAAATATTCACACAAAAAAGCAAGTAGATAAAATGATTGCAAAAGGTGTTAAAGTTCTTAGTTACTTTATTGGTGGTGGATATAGTAATGATGAAAACTTTAAAGAAATGTATGGAAAAGATGCAAGTTTCATTAAAACTAACGAACTTGTACCATTAGCAAAATCACTAAATAAAATGTTTACCGAAAAATAAGAGAAACAATATGAAAATAAATGTTTGGATACACAAATCAGAAGCTATCAGTGGCACTATTACAAAATACTACTCAACAGAGCCAGTAAGTAATTTAAAAGATCCTGATAAATATGAGACAGAATACGTTCAGGTACAGTTAACACATGATGAGTTCGTAGAATTGTGTGATAATCATGATCTACCTCTAAAAGATTTT
>Ga0257110_1000569_pt1 | contig 17647 bp, 17 predicted proteins | sample LP_taG_7_FD_190184 | JGI IMG/M metagenome (GOLD analysis project Ga0257110, IMG submission 190184) | Marine microbial communities from Northeast Subartic Pacific Ocean, Canada - LP_J_2015_P26_10m | ecosystem: Environmental > Aquatic > Marine > Oceanic | place: Canada: Northeast Subartic Pacific...
ACTAATCATTATTTACTCCTTTGTTTGTGTTAGTTGAAGTCGTTTTGACTTCTGCTTCAGATTCTCCAGATGTGATACTAGTAGCATCTTTAGTAACTTCGACTGTATTGTCTGTAGTTTTTTCATCTGTTGTCTCCGTTGTCTTTGTCTCAACAACTTGCGTTGTTGTTGTGGTTGCCACTTCAGTTGTGACTTCCTTCTCTCCGCAAGCGAAGAGCATTGTTAATAGTAACATCATGTTACCTCCTATTATTCAAAGTTTTGATTTTTTGAGTTCCATTCATAATGAATGTCCTCTGTTTCAGTCTTAGTTTTGCAATTACTTACCCAATGCAAGTTGGATGTTAGTTAATTCATCAAACAAATCTCTCATAAATGATTGAGCAGCTATTTCATGATTAGTCTCTTTCTTTCGAAATTGTGCCAAACAAGTAGCAGTCAAAATTTTTCTCATAAGATCCCTTTGTTCTTTTGTTCCATTTGTCCAATGTTCTCGAATAAAAGCGTGAGATAAATTAACAACAATTTGCATTCCTCCTTCTTCCGGAAATTCAGACCAATAAGCCTCTGAGACTCTTTCATGTTTCTCAAAGAGGAATTTGGGGACCAGTACTGATTTTCCGGCACGAGTAATGCCTGTGCCTTTTGATTTAATCGCCCCTTTCTTTCCATCTTTCTTTTTGCTTCTAGATTGTTTCTGTGCAGAAGATGAATTGTCTTTTGGAAGTCCAATGATTCCAGTGTTGTTAATCAATGCAGTTGAAAAGCTTTCATTCTCTTTGCCGATTTCATCCGAAGTAAGGTCTGTTGTTTTTCTCCACTTCTCTTCCAGTGTGGAGACAAATATTTTGATGGTATTTTCCAGAGTGTCTGTTAGAGATTGAGAAAGGCTTACCTTATTTTTTGTTGCCGTAAGTCCAAAATGAGCGTCTAAATCTTCACCAAATGAAATTTCAATTCGACCAGAGTTCTTTCTTGGGTTTTTCTTCCACAGACCCTTTACCCCAATGCCAGTCGCAATGAGTCGATTGTTTCTGGAAAAATAAACTCCCTGATGCTCGTATCCTTTTGAGCTATGATCCAATTGCTGAGTATCGATGATCGATGTTCGGACATAGATTTCACTACCAGCAAATGGAACAGTGTATTTTTTGTGAGACAAGACTTTCTTGGGGTCTGTCTTATAAAACAATGGATCTTCGGGTTGAGCCCTATAAGAGCCCTTGGAGGTCACAATATCCAGCGAACGTTTCGTGCTAAGCATTTGATAGAAGGTTTCTCCGAAATCTTTGACAAGTGCATTTTTTAAATCTCCAATTCTGGTGTATTCTATCTTGTCTTCTCGGAGATCGTAGATTTCAATAATCGTTCCATAGTTTCCAACGAGTGACTTGAACCACTTTGATTCTTCTGCGGTTGGAAGACGAATTTCAGTGCACTCGACTACATTTCTGAAATCTTGAACTCCCACAAGTAGGTCGCCACTTGCTTGTTTGGTAAAAACTCTTCGAGTTAGTCCTAATGTACAACACGCTGTTGTTCCACCGATTGAGAATTTTCCTAAATCTCCGGCATCGTGAATGGAGCCTGCTGAGAATGTCAAGGCGCCTTTTAAGACTCGACTATTCATCCCTCGGCCATCGTCAACAACCCAGTATGACTTCAAGGTATCAGATCCGTTCAAATGAATGGAGATTTTTTTTGCTCCAGCATCAAAAGAATTATCAACCAAGTCCTTTAAGGCATCAGATAGAGTATGTCCAGAGTGTGGAATTACTAATCCGTACAAGTTGTTTAAGTTTGTTTCTGGTACAAACGAACCATATTGATCACTTAAATCTAACATTAATTTACTCATTGTTACTTATCTCGAATCGCTATGATCCAAGGTGTTTGGCTTCGGAGACCCACAAGTGGTGCCATATTGACTCATAAAAAAGCCGCTCTTTTTAAACCAGGGAAGAACGGCAAACCCTTACAACACAGGAGGACTAAACTATTCGTCAGACATGAACGCTGCGAAAGCCTTGTCTACACTTTCACCTGTTTGTTTCTTGTAACTTTGAGTCTCGGAAGAAGACGACTCCGCTGAAGAGTCGGAGGACAGGTAACCATCCAACAGAGCCTGAATATCTTCTGCAGTTTTGACGTCGAATAAATTATCAATATCAGGAACCGAGTCAACAAGGTGTTGACAGTCTGCAATTGCATCGTCACACAATACAGAGGGACGACGTCGAGGTTGCAAATTTGTCTTCGGGAAAGAACCGGGTGTTCCAGGAATAGTGTAAGTTAACTTAATGTCGGTACCTGTTTGAGCATCAGTGATGTCTCCATAATCAGGATCCAGAACGTAACCCAAGAGGGTTTCATAAGCGGTCTTACCATAAGCCCAGATTTTTACACCTTCTGCTTCGTGACCACGAACAAGAACAGGTGAGTAATATCGCTTTCGAGCGAACAGCTTTTTAGCTTCGTTTTTGAGATTTTGGTCATCATTTTCCATACCATCTCGCCAAAGCTTTGATGCGAAATCGCAGATGGCACATTCACCACCGTCGTTTCGTTTGTTACAGTAAATTCCAGGATTTTTTCCTACATTGTAGTGAAAGTGAAATTCCCGAAACGGATCACCATCTGCTGTTGGAAGAATACGAATCATTTGGTCGCCCGCCTTGGGTCTCCACATCGTACTTGATTTTCCGGATGATTTTCCACCGTTTTTTGATTGATTGAGCTTAGCTCGCATTGCGTCTAAATTAATAGCCATAATATACTCCTATATGGTTTGTTTATTTTATTGTGTTTTATCACTAAGGTAGGCAGGGTTTTAACCATACCCCCATTTGTAATTCGTTTTTGTTATACTATATTATAACATGTTTCAAAGGGTTTGTCAAGCTAAAAGTTAAACTTTTTCAACTTTTTTTATTCTCGACTCCATTGCATTGACCTTATCGATCCAGTTTTTCCACTTCTCAGACTTAAAAAGCTTTTTTCTTCGTCTCAAGACTTTTCTGATTCTTGTCTTTAGTTTTCTCGACAAGTCAACTCGCTTAAGCAAGTCATCGTATGTCAGAGAGCACTTAACAAACGCATTCGCATTTGCTGAAAGGAACTGAAAGTTTTCGAAGCCATCTGTACCACCTGCATTTACAGGAAATACGTGATCGAGTTCATAAACTACATCAGCACGTTTCCATAGTGAGTATCCAGATCCCGGTCTGTTCCAAACTCCATTGAGTTGGTCTTCTTTTATTTCAATCCAATGAGTGCAGCGTTGGTCCTGTGTTTCAAAGATCATGTCAATATAATCTCTAATCAAAAATTGATTTTTTGCGAGACGTGTGTATCCCATATCTTTGAATTTCTGCTTTAGTCGTCGAATTAATGAAAGTTTAGCGTTTTCACTAACTGTTCCATTTTGGTCAATAATATCCAAGTGCTCTCTAAGGGTCACCTTTCCTTCTGTGTATCTTTGTTTAGCCATTGTTACCTCCTAGTATTTCGGGCTTGCTTCGTATCTATAAGAAGAGTCTCTTCTGGAGATTTTGTTTGAATCCCAGTCTTCAGCTATTCTTTTAATTTCACTCTCTGTAAAACCATGTTCCAGTAGGTCATTTGGTTTTAGGATGAAAGTCTGTTCTCTTTGTTTCACACCATCGATGAAACGCTTAATTGGAATTTTCTTAAGAATAATTTCCATTTTGTCCTCCGTATATTGTAAATCTTGGAAAAGTGGTCAAAAAAAATTTTGACCACTTTCGGTTTTTGAAATTTTATGCTCGAGTAGGGATTTGAACCCCACAATTCTAACGCTATAGAGTGCCTGCCCCACGTTAGTTATCTGCAACCGTACAGCCGAGCGTTTTTTAAAAAAGTGGAGAATAGCGGATTTGAACCGCTGACCCCTTGCGTGCAAAGCAAGTGCTCTCCCAACTGAGCTAATTCCCCATTCTTTCGTTCATCAAAGTAGACACTCAGGGATTTGAACCCTGGACCTGCCGATTATGAGTCGGATGCTCTTACCGCTGAGCTAAGTGTCCTCAATAAGGTGAAGAAAGAGGAGGCGGTTTGATTTCGCTCTCGATGATTTGAGGATCCTCATACGAAACCAACAAAGTTATTATAATAATAAGCACACGACCTCCTCTTTCAAATCTCACAAATTCATCTTCCAAGGTTCTCTTATGAAAGATTACTAGTCGCAAGAAGCTAATATATTACTCTTCTAGCTGATGGAACACTGCTAGTCCCATTAGTGTTGGGGCCCAGAGCCCAATAAAAATGCCTAATCTTTCAGCGTGTGCTGGATCGGCGTCGCCAGTAAGAACCCACGTTCCAATTGATAAAGCGACTGACACTAAAGAAGCGTAGTAAAAGTATTTTGATTTTTTCATTTTTTCTCCATTTTAATATTGTTGATAAGTTAAGAATACACTTGACAGGATTCGAACCTGTGACCGTCCGCTTAGAAGGCGGATGCTCTATCCAGCTGAGCTACAAGTGCAAAAACAGGCCGCCTTTTGGTAGGTAGCGGCAAACCTTCCCTAAGGAACTTAGAACAAATTAATACTTACACTTCGCGTTGAACTTGAGAGACTTCCAACTTGAGTGTTAGAGTTGAATGTGCGATATGCACCAGCGTCAATGTCCCAGACGGTCTCGAAGCCAGGTCGAAGACTTCTAACTCGCATGCTTGCAGGGAAAGTCCCAGACGGAGCTTCGGTTGGGCGAATAAAGTTCATGGTGCGCTTTTGACCATTGCTTTTTGTGAATGTTCCAGTGTATACTGTAGTGTTGATTGTTGAGTTTGACATAATTCCTCCTAGAATTGTTGTTGTCTATAATAATATAACATAGTTTTGATACCTTGTCAAGTATTTTTTTAAAGTTTTTTACTCTCTCTCATCTATCCATCGCCAGAATCCAGTGAACAGGACAATGAATATGAAAGCCATGATTATTAGGTCCATTTGCTTTCCTGATTTGTTATACTTATAATGTAACACGTTAGTGATACTTTGTCAAGTATTTTGTTAAAGTTTTTTTGAAAGCATTTTGTTTCAAATCATCTTCTTCATATTATAATATAACATGTTTCGAACTGCTTGTCAAGTTTTTTCTTTAACTTTTTTTCATTGCTCTCCGACATTTCTCTATTTGCTCTGCTAAAAGCATGATTGTGTCAGATATTTCAAAGAGTTTCTCCGTTACCATTGGCACAGTGTCTTCTCCTTGTTGATAATCGATAGCTATTGCTTGCAGAATTCTTCTTTCTGCTTCAACTAACGTTTCCTTGTTCCTGATCAGCAGTTTCAAGGTTGCTTTGTTGTATTCTAAATTTTCCATTGTTGTCCTCCAGTGTCTTTAAGTAATTATCATCAACCACCACAGGCATGCCCATTATCATGATAAAATTTAGACCGTGTCGGACGTCATTCTTGTATGAAATGGGTGTAATGGATCGAGAAAAAATGATTCTCATCAGATGACTTCCATATTGCAAAAGAACTGTTTCTGCCCAGCAATTTGTTTTCTCTAATGATTTCTTGGCAACTTGGTATAATGCTTTCGTCATTGTCTAAGTCCTCCTCTTCTATATTAATAATGTAACACGTCTCTGTTATGTTGTCAAGTAAAAAGAGTAACTTTTCTTGTTCTCGAAACTTTCCTAAGCCAATTGTCGAGATTCTAGAGATTTCTTTTTTCTCATGGAGTCTTCCAAAGTCTGGTTTCACATGTCGGCAATACATTATGTTCTGAATTGTTGTGTATACAAAGAAATTTACTTTCTCATAATATTTTAATGTAGTACCTGTTCCAGCTACTTCAAACATTTTTTTATTGTCTAAAACAATCATCTCGTGTATCATCCCAGATCGTGTGTACTCTTGTAAGATACCAAAGTGTGCTTTGTGTCGCATTCGTTCTCTGTCAGATGAAAACTCAAGGTCAGGTACGATATATACAACAGTTGTTTTAAAGCCCTTCAGAGCCTCCAGAAGTCTTAGTGTTGCCCCAGCAACCTTACCGGACCCGCAGACAAACAACATGGCTTCATCGTGCTTGGAGAGGCCTTTGTGTTTAAGTTTTATTTCCTGTTCATCATACTCTTCAACAGTAGCTCTAGGTTCAAGACCGTCGTTTTCGTCAAAAATTATAATTTTATAATTCTTGGTGTGTGGTTTGAATAGTTTTGCGATATTCTTTCCGGCTTCGCCGAGTCCAAGCATTAACATAAGGGCTCCATCTTCTTCATATAACCATATGGAATATGATATTCCTTAAAGTCTTTTAATAATATTACAATACATGTTGTGTGAGGTTTGCATGAACTTTTAAGCCAACCTCTGATTATTCCTAGGTCTCCATTTTTATAAACAAACAAACTTCCTCCTTCAAAAGGTGCATTATATATCTTCACCATGTCGCCTACTTCCATTGTCCCATCCAAGTTTTTTAATATAGTCTAGAGGTATTGACTCTGTCTTCTCTGTTCTAATTAGTTTAACTTGAGCAACTGAGTAATCTTTGTAGTGCATTATTCTCAAAACAAGTCCTATATCGCCAATTTTATAACGTTGCCACGACCAGTCTTCATAAGGATAGACGACGACAATCAAATCTCCTACTTCAATCATGCGATTTTCTGTATTTCCACATCCCACATTGGTACCTCGCCAACTTCTTTCCCAAAAAGAACCCAGTAGATATAGTATTTCACATTAACTCTTTCGATTCGAGTGACGATACCTATCTCTCCCTCTGCATAACCAGTTGTCTGAGGGGATACTACCTTAACGAGATCACCAACATTTTTTTTCATATTGACTTGCCGTTTTTCATACACGGCTTGAGTATGTCCCTGTTGACGTCTCCATTTCTTTTATATATTTCCCACAAGAAACGATTGTTTGTTTCGTCGTAACAGAAAAAAGAATTTTTATGTTCTCTCCAGCATTTCATACCATCTTGTGTAAATTTCTCAGATATTTCTCTTCTATCTCTATTCACCTCGATGCTGTTGTCGTGAATTATGAACTGTATTGGTTCATATGAAAAGTATGTTGTAGTATTTGTGGTCTGAAACCTCTGCTGCCTCTCTGACCACAACTGATTCTTGAGAACACATATTTCATACACATCTGATGCTTGTGCCGTAGCTAATAAAAATAATAAACTCACCATTTGAACTCCTCCATTTGTCCTAAATTCTTTCCAATTGAACAGTTAACTTTAAACTGTCCTAATTTTGTGTCACCAAATATCTTAACAAGTTCCGGAATCATTCTCCGGTCATCTTGGTGTAGGTCGATGACAACGCTATCATGAACAACGAAAGCAACATGGGATCTCGATGCCCTAAGGAAACTAGAAATTTTGCAAAATCTATCAAGGGTGTTGTCCGAGGAACTTGATTGTAGTAGGTAGTTGAGTGCCTTGCGAATGGGACAAGAGATTCTTCTGCCAAAAGGTGTTTCGACTTGCTCTCCGTCATAATATTCTTCCAACAAGCTTTCTCTGTCGTAGAAATCCGATTGAATAGTTTTGGATTCAGGGTTGTAGAGCCAAGCAAATAATTTTGTTTTAGCTTCTTCTCGGCTAAGTTCTTGTTCAAAAACGTTTTTGATGTTCCATTCATGTATGTCTCCTTCGGGTTGAATGTGATTCTGTAGTGCCAACATTGTCCGTACCTCAGCAGCGTTGAAGTCTAGCTCAAGGAACACATCGTTGTTTGGTCTAACGTGCTTCTTCAATTCTTTCTTCAGATTTAAGATTGGAAAAGAATTTTTTCTCGTTGTCAATCTTCCGGTTATGGTTCCAAAGATATTGAAGTCTACATTTGGTTTTGTGTCGCCGAACTGATCATACAGATGCTTTGCTTTCAGGTCATCCACTGAAGAAATGTAAACAGCGAATGAATTTAAGTTCACTGGGTGCTTACTCAGTTCCTTCACGGATGCCTGCACTCGTTTTAAGAAGTTATAGTTTGCAGGTTGTTCAACATTTTCGAAAACCCACTTGGTGATTTCGTTCTTCGCTTCGAAGTAGTGTCTCAAGTGTTTCTGAGGTACAACATCATAAAAGCAAACATCATCAAGGTCAATCTTGGATGTTGAGAAAGCCTTGAAATGAGCTTTCAGCAACGCTTTGACTGAAGTCCATCGTTCCACTAGGTGATCAGGGCAAACGTCGTCTATTGACCTCCCAGACACCATTAAATTGGCATATTCAATCTGTCTGCCGAACAGATGGTCAGAGTATGACCATGTTTGTGAAATTCCTTCAGGTATTTTGTCCCAAACGAATTGGCCACTGAGATAAGTCCCAGCACAATCAGCCTTGCTGTCCATTAATTGAAATAACATTTGTCCTCCTAATAAGACGAGCCACCTCCTCCTTGAGTTCCAGTCCCAAACTGTTTTCTCTGAGATTGTGTCTTCGTCTTGCCTTCAAATTTGGCTTTTGTATCATCGTAACCATAGTCTTTGTTCCAGACCTGATCACGGAATACTCTATTAGTATAACCTATTGCTTCAAGTTTGTCAACTTTTTTCATGAAGTATTTTGATTTTTTATAGACGTCTCTGAGTTTTGCCTCTGAGAATGGGGATCCTTCTTCAAAGTTTCTTATTCTGATATACAATTCTAGTTCATACAGGTCAGAATAAATTCTTTTATTGTACGGTACCGTCGACAACCTAATGTATTCTGAGACAGTCTTTCCGCATTGTACCGAGACAACTTTGGTTTGGGAGTTTTTCTGTGCATATTTATTATAATATATATTAATAGTATTAAATAATATTTCTATATCTAATGTATATGTTTTTATATATCTACTATTGAATAAAGTATTTAAATTATATAATCCATAAGAACTTCTTATACTTCTTGTAGCAGGAGAACTAACATCTAATAAAAATATATTTGGATTGTTGTGTAAAATAGAAAATCCCATATTCATTGATAAATTCTTAATGTAGCCAAATGTTGGGTGATCTATGATTTGATTTATTTTTTGTTGATCAGCATCGTAAGGTACATCAGCATAGGAGAATGCTAAGCCTGTATCTAAAATTCTAGAATCAGTCGATGTCATCCATCTAGTCATAGTTATAACAAAATCAGAAGTATCTTTAAATAAAAAATCAAAAAAGTTGTTGACATAGTCCTCATAAGATGCTATACTGGTAATACCAACTGTGTTTGGTATGTGTGTATTGTTGTAGAATCGGAGAATGTTCCCCAGATATTCTCCGTATTTTAACCTAGGATTTTTATATGAATCAATCATTCGTAAATTAGAAAAAGCAGAGCCGTCGACATTCACCAAACCTTTTTGGATGGCGGTTGTAAAATTTAGCTGCATAACAGAGTAGGCGTCGGCAACGAAGTCAAAGACGCGACCATGTTGAGTTTGAACCATGAAGTTTTCATTGGGGATGACGGAATTGTTTTGGTCGTCTATAACACCATAGTGAACTCTCTCAAGAAAGTTTGCATCCTTAATCATGTTTGGTCCGAGACCTCCGTTTTCAGGGTAAGCCAAAGTCTCCCATCGTCCTCGTTGTCGAAGGCGATTTACATTTGGTCTTGTTTTGTTCGTTGAATCAAAATTTCTACTCATTAGACCGGATCCCCATTTACATAAAGGCTACCGGCCAAGAATTCAATATGAAATACCCTGCTGCCTTTTGTATAGTATCCACTGATATCCATGGATTCAGACATTCCTAGTGCATCTATTTTAGAATATAGTGTATCGACCTCTGCGCCGGTCATTTTACCTTTGGTTTTACCTTTGTCGGTTGGTCTAAAACCAGAACCTACCAGAACTTCATTGAACTTTTCCAAATCTGTGACTGAAACAGTTGGAGATGTTGTAACTGCTTCAGTTTGCTCCGCTTGTTTTGTTTGTTGGATTATGACTCGTGTCTCATTTGGTGTTCCGGTTGTGTTTTCTTCCTTTTTTACCTGTGCTCGAGCATAGTATTCATCTCCTTCAAGCTGACTGACTCTTGTGTGTAATTTATTGTATGCTTCAACACAAACTTTTTTGTCTTCGAGATTTGGAGTTTCTTTGCTTTTCCTGGAGCCCTTTTTTACAGCATCTGTGGCCATAAACTTTGAAGTTATTGAGATTTCAAAGTTGTCAGCAGATTGGCCAAGTTTGTAAGTTACTGACTTGATTATATAATATCCGCCGAACCCTAAAATGTGTGCCATTGTGTTGGGTGAATGTGGATTGTTCTGTCCTAATGCAACATAATCATCTTTTGTGGGATCTGTGTTATTTTTATTGACTAGATTGTCTTCTATGATCTTCTGGGGGGAGTCTGGTGTACTTGTAGCCCAGTCCATTAATACAAAGTTTATAATAATTCCTGGATATAAAAAAGTATTCGCTTTTCTTCTAACAAATGAGAAGTTCAAATCGTATACATTTGACAAGAGGCTCAAGTTCCCATAACTACTATTAAAGTATCTAGCCTCTCTCAAGAATGGTGAATCCGTTTTTGCAAAAGAAACGTTTGTCAAATAGTTGTAGTCAGTGTTCTGCTTTCCGTAAAAAATAGTTGGAACGTAATCAGTATTTCTCAATCTATCTTTAGAGTTCTTAGCGGTATATTGAGAAAAGGTTGGAAACTGTTGATATATTACGCAATAATTGTATGGATTTACATCTGCAACTGCACCAGGCTGGACCCCAGCGCGGTTGAATAAGGCGTCTTTTTTGAATAGATTACCGCCCACCTCATCAGCAAAAGCTGCAGCATCTGCTAGCTGTTTGTTTATCTCTTCAACGGTCATGCGTTGGGTATCTCTACGAATCACTGGACCAACCATATTGTATGGATTACTTGGGTTGAACCAACCTTTCTCACTTTTCTTAAACCAACCTTTTGTTTCTGTAACATAATTGCTAATAAAGGTTGATCTAATTATGGGAGGATTCTCGCTTGGTAGCAGAGAGGAAAAGCATACTTCAAAAATAATGTTATTAATTAATCTTTCGATTAATTCTTTCATGAATATTCCAACTGGATATGTTGTTATACCTTTATTTACAATTGTAGCGTTGAACCACTCAATAAAATAAGCAACATCAACTGGTATACACACTGGGTTAATAATCATAAGAGAGCCGTCTTTTGTCTTTGGATTTGGAACATTTATCGTTCCAATCATAAATCTCATATTCATATTTTTTGCAACGGGACGCATATCTGTGGTGTTGTATCCATTGTAGAGACATCCGGAGACCATGTAGAGAAGATCTCCTAAAAAGAAAAATTTGTTTTTAATGCCTTTCTTGTCCTCTTCATCCGTTTCTTCTTTTTCTTTGTCCTTTTGCATTTCTTCTTGTATGGTTTTAAGTTCATCTTCGGTTAATCCACCACGACTTGGGTGAACATAGGATACATAATCTTGAAAAGGATCTAGCGTTCCATTGACTGCTCTTGCTAATATCTGATCTTCCTTTACTGTGTATCCATAAATTAGTTTCTTTTCTGATAATCGTTTTAATAAACTTGCCGCCGATAGTGACTTCGCTTCTCTACGGAATATCTCTTGCTCCATTCTCAAAGCTTTGTTTAAAAGTTCTGGCGTACAGTCCTTTGTTTTAATTACAGACATTGCCTCATTGTGCAGTTCTTCCCGCCTTCTAATCGTATCATCATCTGCTAGAGCATCATTGAAGGGCATGTTCATCATAGCGTCAAAGAACCCTCTGTAATTAATCGTGAGTGTAGTCACACCGGTATCGCTCTCTCTGGATAAGGAGTGATCTATAGTTGTCAAATCGATTATTAAATCGCATGCATTACCGTCTCCTGAATATACTTTTAATCTTGTGCGAGAATACTCCGGATTGTATTGGTTTTCCAAATAGGATCCGGGACCCTTAGAGACTTTGTTGCTGACGGGTAGCGTTATAAGCTCATATAGTTTTATAAACACACCTTCTTCTGCTCCAGTAATATCAGTTGGGATTGCCAGTGAATTCATGTGGAGAGACAGAGCTTCGAGAGAACTCAAAGTAAAAGACATTTGGACTTGTACGTCATTTCTTGCAGTAGATGGATTGGTTCCTTCGTACTTTATTTCTATGTCATTAATGACGTAAAAACCATCATTGGTGTCTTCAAAGCTGGTCTTGTTGAGCTCGGCAAGCTTCTGCGTGACCTCTTCTCGGGTCTTGGCCTCGCCTAATATAGATTCCACTATCGATGTCTGTTGAGTTTCTGTTCTACCGGTTTCTAGATATATTTGTCTTGCTCGCTCAAACAAATAATAGTTTTCTGCATCTTCTTGTTTTCCGGCATCAGATGACAAGTTAAGTTCAACCTCTTTTAGGTTTCCAGAGATGTCTTCAAATACCCAAAATAGTTTCTTATTAAGCGACTCTCGCTCTAGTGTGTCACCAGAATCTCTGACAACAAGAGATTCCTTTGAAGCGCTAGAGATATGACATTTGTTGTAAAATAAATTTGGATCATAAGATGGATCTACCGGATATATTCTTTGGTTTCCCGGAGAGACTGGTTCGTCATCGACAATTTTGACTTGTAAAGGTGAGTTTGAAAAGTTTCCGTTATTAAAATAGTTGGAGAATCGAATTTTGCTTTCGTCTTCATGAAGTAATCTTGTCATTAAAGCACATTGTCTTAAGCTGATCAGCTCTTCAGCCGTTGGGGCTTTGTATTCTTCTCCTCTTGCACCTGCCACAAGAAGGGCAAATTGCTCTGGGTTTTCTTTTAACTGTTTTTCTATTTCTTCAATTGTGCGAGCGTCTGTATTAGCTGTTCTGCCAAGACCCGTACCTAAAGCTTCTTCAAGCACTTCACTGAAGCCAAGTACGTATGAGATATCAATCTTCGCTTGACCTTTGTCATTACCCAATGCGCCTTCAATCGTTTTCTCACTATCCCCTAGGAAGTTTGTCCCATTTAGCAAGTCATTAAAGAAAATAACAGAAGGGATTTTAAAAGCCGAGCCAAGCCCCTCTACGTTGGGAGACTCAAAGTATTCCACATCCTCAGCAGACATATTGACGCCGGTGGTTAGTAGATGTTCAGAGAAGCTTAATTGCTCTCCAATGTTCTCGATTGCTGTAATTATATTTGCATGATTACTCTCTGTTGCCAACCATTTTCGATAGATAAGTTTTAGGTCTAAGTCAGTTATATTTCTATCCCCCCAGGTATTCATTAATGGTATTATGTACATTTTAAAAACCTTTTCTTTACTGGGCGTCTTAATGTTGAAATTTGGGGTGTTCTGGGTGATTCTTTGTTGACCTTCTTGATGTCGCTTCCACGTGTCAATATTGATTTCTGTTTCAAAATCTGCAATAGGGAATAGGGCGAACAAATCTTTCAAATCATTTATATCTTTTGGTGCATCGACTGCTTTTAAGGAAAGATTAATTAAAGTTTTAAGTCTATTTAACACTCTACCACCATATCCGTATTGTGGGTGGCGATTGCCAATCGCACCCACTGCCTGAACTATACTGTAGGTGTCTCTATAATACTTGTTGACGTCGATCAATGTGCTCATTTCAAAAGCTCCGCGATATGATATGGATTCGATGGAATATACACTATATCTCCAATTGAGTAGTGTGCGTCAGTTGGTTTTGAGTTGCTGATACTGATTGTCCACCAATATTGGTACTCTCCATAATAAAGATTTGACAACTTGTATAAACTATCTCCCTTTGACCAAACGTGCTCCTCCATGATTCCAAATTCGGTTCCACGTAGACCTTCAAAAGTCGTAGATTTTCTTATCACCAATGACTTGACGCCTTTATTTTCTAATACTCCAAAGTATAAATCGCTTGTAAGAAGTGCTATGTTGTCTCTTGAATAACTGGGCATTATTTACCGCCTATTTTAATTGTTGATGTCTTCCTGGGAAAGGGAAACATTTGTTCGTTGCCCTTATAGGGTGTACTAGGCAACATACTGTATTTTTTTCTTCTTAACTTATAGTTCTTAATTAGGTCATCCTTTTTATACTCTAGAGTCATTGAAATAGAGAAGACTTTTGGCCAAAGATACCCAGACTCCTCAAAGAAACCAGCTTCAATATCGATATCTATACCTAGGTCTGTAATAAATACAGCTAATGCATTTTTATACATTGTATTAAAGTCGTTTGCATAATGTCTAGTTGTACTTGGAGACTCTATAAAAGATGGAGAGTATACTTTAGTGGCTAATCTCTCAGTTGTGCCTTTCATTTCATCGCTGCCGGTTTGTGAAAATTTCTTAAAAAACATTCTAAGTAAATATTGTATCTTTGCACAATTCTTTCTGGCTTCCTCTAGGTTGGCTGAGGGAACTGTTACTTTCATAGTATAATTTAGTTGATCAAAGGTTGTAGGGCTAGATAAGTCTAGAGGAGTTCCTAATACTTTATTTTCATTCTTTGCATTTAAAGGTACGGTCACTTTGAAGTCTCGCGTTGTTGATTCAATAAATCCTTTAAATTTAATCCATCTTTTTCTAGAGCTTTTTCCTCTATTTGAATTTGTTATATTGTTCTTGTCTATCATAACTGACATGAACAGAAATGAATTTTGTGCTGATTCGCCGCCGCCTTCCAATCTATAGTCCAATTTGTTCATGTCTTCAGTGGTGTAATCAGCTGGTCCACCAATTCCAGCCTCTAGAAAGCCTTTAGTTCCTACTGACAAGCCAAACGGAAACCTGTGTGTATCAGAGACGGAGTACTGACCCTGTTCGCTGAAAGCATATAGTGGATTTGCAACATGCACATTCTTGCTTCTAAGGTTTTTCATGACATTTTTCGGAAAATCGACCCCAAAATTTAAAGTTAGATTAAGTTTGATGTTTCTACAGTATAAAAAAGCATCTTTATGTCTATCCACGATATCATCGAATTCAAAAAAACCTGCTGCCATATCAGGCTCAAAATTAATTGTATCTATGTAACAAACAAAGCCATGCTTCATTAAGTTATCCATAGTTAAACTTTCAGGTGTTGGGTAGGAAGAATATTTCACTCCGGAGTGTATAAGATTTTTAAACCAGACGAAGAAGTAATTGCTTGTACTTTTACCACCATATCTTGCATTAACAGACCCACGACCACCGTTTGGAGCAATCAATCTTTGTAGTTCTTCAATTTTTGCGATGTTATTTCTCGCTTCGTTTGTAGATTCAGCCGGCATATTTAGAGATAATTCAAATTTCAATTCTGATGTGTATTCTGTATACACATGGTTTCCTTTATCGTTTTCTTTTTTAGTATCTGTCTCTTTTGTTAGGGATAATTTGTATGATTCTAAAAAAGCCTTTAAAGCTACGCCTCTCTGAAGGGGGCCTGAACCTATATATATAATATTATCGGTCTTATCACTACCATCTGATCCGAAGCCTTTAAAATCAATGTTTCCATCGCTAGTAATAGGCGCTTGGGATATGTCGCTCAAATGGTATCTTTTGTAAAAATTTGGTTTTATTGCCATCACCCAGCCCTTCCTACTACTGCTTTAACTTCTGTTCTAATTATGTCTTTAAGTTCTCTGTTTCCAATGTACACTTTGACGCTTACATCTGGCATTTGCATCTCAGGCATCTTAACGTCCACAACGAGTTTGCCTTCGCTAATGCTCTTTATTAGACCATCTGAGCCCATGACGAAAGACGACGATGTGCCATCGGTGGTCATCGCTAAGAATCCATCAATCTTAACGCTTGACAATTCCATTACTGCTGACTTGATTTTATCAAAACCTGCGGCAATTGCGGACGTGTCTAGGTTGGCCATTGCCTGTATATCAATTGTTCCACCGGCGCCTTTGTGGGCGGCGTCGTGCATCCCTTCCATCTCCGTAGATAAGTTAGAGATGTCATTTTGTGCGCCCTGCGCGTCAGAACCCATTTTGCTCATAGATGAACCGATATCTTTATCGAACATACCTTCGGCCATCGAAAAAGAACCGGGTTTATGAAATATGTCCCATAAAGCACCAGCCGCAGCAACAAGAGCTAAGATGGCTGCAACTGGCCAACTAATGAATCCGGCTAAAGCCACAGCAGCAATTGATAAAGCGGTAAAAATAAACTTCAAAGCTGTAGCTATCTCAACTCCCATACCCATTCCATCAAATAATCCGACAAATCCCGTGTAAAGATAGTTCACGCCCGCAAACAATGCAGAAAAGCCACTAATTAAAGGTTCAAAGACCATAAACAACTGAATAGCTACCAGTTTTAACTGAGTCATTAGTGGTACCATTTCAGCAACAGCTTCTGATAATTCTTTTTGAATGTCGGCACTTTCTTTTTGTCCATCTTGATATTTTTGGTACTCTGCTGTTGACATATTAAGGAGTCTTTGAGCTTCGTCAACACTAGCAACACCCATTGCTTGTGCTACGTATTGCTTGGTAAACTTGTCTAAGGAATCAAAGTTTCCAACTGATGCTTGGACTTCCTGTTTTAGAATCATGATCCTTTCAGAGTCTGTTGCGTTCATCATTTCGATTGTTGATAACTGAGTCCCTAAAACTGCGTTTAATTTTCCTGCAGACTCAGCCGCAGCATCAAATGTGTCAAAGTTTTTAGATATAGCCAAAAGAGACTGCATCGCAATACCAGTCGCTTTTGCTTGAGCAGCGAGTTGTTTAAATACTTTAATATTTTGATTTCCATAGATAGCTAAACGACCAGAGGCAGCATTGAAATCTTCAATCATTTTTGTCCCGCTTATACCAATTTCTTTACCCATTCTAGCTATTTGTGCTGTCATGTCTGCTGCTTTCTCTGCAGATAAGCCCATAGCTCTTTGCATGTGATCGATTGATTTAACACTTGCTGCTGATGAAACTCCAAGCTTTTCAAGCTTAGCAACTGTCATTCCGACGTTCATATTTGTTTTTTCTGCATTTGGATTGAAAGAAGAAAGTCCTGTGGTTAAAGCCTTTAGAGCATCAGCTGATTCTTTGAATCCAATACCCATCAGATTACCCTCGACACCCATTGCTTTAATGGTATGGGTAAATTTGTTTCCGAAACCGGTTGCCTTACCTATTTCTTTCGAAAGATTATCTATATTTAAAGCCACCTTTGCCGCAACGCCTGCGAGTGCCAATACTGCGAGATTTGCGATCAGTGCTGGCTTGGGTATTCCCGCGAGGAAGCTACTCATCCCTTCAGCGGCTCTTTGGATTACTGGTCCAAGAGTGCCACCCATGTTTGCACCTGCTTTGGCTATTCTGGCCAAGGTATCCGGAGCTTTTGCAAACATGTTTAACATTTTAGTGATCGAAGATCCTATTACAGGGATATCCCCAGCTAAGTCAGAAAAGATTCCACTAAAGGAATTGGATCTCTCTTCAGCTTCTTTTAGATTCTTCAATATCTCAACACCAAAATCTTCTTGAAGTTTAAGGTTGCGTTTTAAGACTTTTTCTTGCCTATTTAATGATCTCTCTGAGTCTCTTTGAGCATCGGCCTGATCTCTTAATAATTGCTCGGCGTCTTTTGCTGCGACTAGTTTTTCTTTTAAAAGATCTAATTGTGCTTGAGAATTCTCAAGATCCAAATCTACCTGCGATGCCATTTCGTTAATCTTTTGTTGGATCTCGTCCTGAATTGTT
>Ga0257110_1000571_pt1 | contig 17602 bp, 13 predicted proteins | sample LP_taG_7_FD_190184 | JGI IMG/M metagenome (GOLD analysis project Ga0257110, IMG submission 190184) | Marine microbial communities from Northeast Subartic Pacific Ocean, Canada - LP_J_2015_P26_10m | ecosystem: Environmental > Aquatic > Marine > Oceanic | place: Canada: Northeast Subartic Pacific...
CATAAGTAAGGTCTTAGTAACATGCCAAGCGATATCTGGATTTTCACGGATTCTACGTACACCATATTCGTACCATTTAGTACCATAAGGAACATATACTCTGGTAAGGTGACCTTTTGATGCTAATTCTCTCCTAAGATCACCCCTTACACCTAATAGAAATTGAAATTCATATCCTAGACCTTTGCCCTTCCTAGGTCCTACTGAATTGGGTCTAGAATCATTATCAGGATACATCTTCATATTTTCTAATTTCTTCAAACTATGATTTATTATTGGATGATCATGTGAAGCAATAGCGGTATATGAATCTGATTCTAACATAAGATCGATACAATCATTTGTAGCATTGACTATATCTTGATAACCTGTATGAGATATCTCATTTGGTTCGAGATAAATGCCTTTGCATATCCGAAAATCTGAGAAAGAACCTAAGGATTTTGTGATATTCCTAATGTCTTCATCTGTTCTAAAAAGTCTACCTTGTAATACCGTTCCAATATTCTCAAACCCTTTTTCCTGCATTAATAATACAATATCTATAGTGGCTTGAGTAACTCTGTGATCTTCCATATCTAAACGAACAAAAATATCACTAAGAGCAGCTTTATTCAATATTTCTTCTATATTTTGAATTGCTATATCTTTATCTAATAATAGTCCAAAGGCAGTAGGTTTTAGAGAGATGTTGGCATCTATGTCATGTGAAATAATTTCATCGAGAACCCGAGAATATTCTTCGACAAAAAATCTTGCTTCATCTAGAGTTTTAATTTCTTCACCCAAAACATCGATTGTAAAGCAAGTATTTTCTTTATCCATTTTTTTCATTAAACTGATTGCTGAATGTAAATTTGAACCGGCAACATATCTACCTGCAATACGCTTAACGATAAATTTAGGGGCGATGGGTAGAAGCTTAACGATAAATCTGCCTAACACAACCATATACCTACGAAGCGAATGAGAGATTTGACTATTCTCTCTGTAAGATTTCCTTACCTCTTCTTACTTCGATACCTATTTCATCTAATTTCTGTATGATTGCTGAACGTTGCCAACCTTTGAATGATTTTCTATCGAGATGAGCAAAGATATTATTATTTGGAAAAGAAATCTTAGTAGATTCAACTGCATTGACAACTGCATCAATCCATGGACCAGATATCTCTTCAGATGAATCGAGTTCATCAAATGATAGCGAATAATTTGCTATTACATGACCCAAGTAAAAGTTCGATTCAAGAATAATTGCTTTATGTCGAGGCGCATAATGCCCACCACCAAATCCGATCATAACATCTAGATTATTATCTATTTTCGTAGATTTACCTGTTGAAAAACCTAACACATGAGATATCGATTCTGCCCAGCAATCAGCAACATCTGTTCGATTCCACTCATTTTCAGTCGAGCCAATTTCTATGTAAAGTGTAGGTTTATTTAGTACTGGACCATGATGAGTTGTTTCTAAAGTCAAGTCAAATTCTTGATCGAGTTTTCTCTTATTAGCATATTCATTCATAGTTCTAAATAGAGGAGCAAAAAATGGATTTGGAGGAACTAATATTCCATTCTTTCCACCTGAGCGACCTGAATCACCGTAAGGTAATACTCCAGGAATTCCTATTGCATGTAAAGTCATAGCAGGAGTTTGAGAAGACGAAACATGTCTTGATAGAACTAGGACCCCTTCTACGCAAATTCCTGTTGAATTTTCAAATTGCAAATCAATACCATCCGCCATAATATGAAGTTTTTCTATTACTAACAAATTGACTAATCCTGATTGGTGTACTCTGTAAGAGCCATTAATGCAAGTGAACTCTTCACTCCACCCCCCTAAACGTAGCATTGCATCGCATAATGTCATTGAAGCATTATCTGAAGTTGATGCAAGAAGTAGCATTACCATGTTCAATCCTAGAGGCACTAAAGTTTCAATCCTCTGAACCACACCTTCAAACACTGGAGATATTAGGAGTTAGTATGAGAAGACCAGATATAGGATTTCCACCTATAAAAATCGACTCAGGAGAAAACATTCATGTCATCACAGGAGTTTCAGGAGAATTACTGAAAGTAGATAATGAAATCAACCCCATAGGGAGTGTGTCAACACCATTTCCTTCACCTGTAACTTCAAGTTCAATAATAGGGGAAAGATGGATAGGGGCTTGGGTTGAAAGAGAACTTAGACAAGCAAGAATGGCGGCTCTCGATATCAATGACGAATGGGTAGATGGAGGTTCGAAAGCAGAACTAAGGAATGGTGATTTAATTCTTCATCCAAGTTCAAAAATATGGTCACAATTACTAGATTCAGAGCCAATGGGGCTCTCTAAGGTTGGCGAGACGCTCTGTTTCTCAGCAAAAAATAAGGGCATATATCGAATAGATATCAATTCAAATGAAATTTGGAGAACAGAGCATCCGAAATGGAATAAAATTGATGAGAATCAAGATATGATAATTGGTTTTGTTGAGACAAAAGATGGTTTAATTGTAATCTCTCAAGCAGGAGGTATTGCAATTTATGATAGTAATGGCATTCTAGTAGATAAGAAAATAATTCAGTTACCTGAACTTATTACTGGATTTAGCTTTAACGAAGAATTAGGATGGTTTATCAAACTAAATGGGAAATGTTTTGCTACAATCGATTCTATTTTAGGAACGCCCAAGATATACAGGAATAAAGGCCCTATTTATGATGCTGTATCTAAGGACAACAAATGGATATGGACTGGATGGAGGCACGATGGATCAATTTCTGAGGGATTAATATCTACTGCTTCAAGAAATGACATAGGGGTAGGGATAATTGGAGATTATGTACTCACTAATGACGGAAAATGGGATAAATTTAGAATTTAATTATTCTTCTTCATCATTAGAGTTGTGTCCACATTTACCGCATACTTTGCGATCATTATGGACTCCAAGGAATACTCCTGGACCACAGATAGGGCAAAACTCACCATTTCTAACTAATGAATCGCCATCAACAGTGTATTTTGACCACTTTGCTTTAGGATTAGGACCATCAGTCATTATTCATCGCCTCCGGTTTCTTTAGATGCACGTGTTTTTTGGTGCCTATCTTGAACGAATTTTGGTTCAAAAGAAGCAGTTTCTACAGAATCATATACAAGTGCGATACCTGTAGTGAATGGACGACCGTATCGAGTATTGACATTCTTGACAAACACTAGTTCTCTATTCGCACCCGGTTCAGCCTTAGCTGCAGCATTAACCATCTCTGATAATGTAGGCGTTGGTAAATTTACATGATTCCACTCAAAGGTTAGTTCGACTCGCCCAAGAAGCGGATTTTCTTTTCTTTCTATTATTTGCATGTTTTTTCCTCCTTATCTAATATTTACCTTCAAAGCGTAAGTGCCTGGACTATTTACATTCAGCCTAGCTGCTACCTCTGATCTCTCCGGATTGAGAATAATTACATATCCTTGCCAATCAGTTGTCAAAGGTGCGTTAGGGCAATTTTTACATTGAACAACATCATTCTTGTTTTCAGGTTCTGGAAGAATACGGTTACATTCACCACAAGCAAACGGTTGTTTTGCCATCTTAATCCTGCTCCTGTATCCAAGTATAAGAGCCAAGACCGTCCATCTTACAATTAAGACCAATTTTACTGGCTCTAGGGTCATTTTGGTTGATTGCTTTAGAGACTACACGAGAACGAATGTATGAGCCTTCTTCTAGGAATTTCCCACTAGATGCACCCTCGATTCTTTTAATTCCTAAGTTCACATTTATAGGTTCGTCAAGAATTTGAGATTTGTGCAGTAATGCCTCCATAGGACCGATTCTAACGAATGCTCCATATTCAGAAATTTCTGAAGCATAACCATCGACAACTTCATTGTTTTCCATATTGAAAAGAAGCGCCTTAAACCTTACACGCTGATATATAGCACCGTCACCATGAATGATTTTTCCTCGACCAAGTGGTTCGTGGTTGAACGTTAATAGTGTATAATTTTCATCTGCGTCAAAACGACCTTCGAATGCATCATTCGCTAATTCATCGATATGATCAACTAGGTTACGTCCTGCACGGATGTACTCTGCTGGTATGCGTATTGTATCTTCACGGGTGACTATGCTGTACATGTCTTCTTCCTCCTATTAACGGACCGCTCCGAGGCCTGTCGGAGGAAGGCGGAATGACCCCCCGTCCCTCATCGGCAAAGCCTCCAGAGGAGAAGTCCGTTGTTCCGCCGACCAACCACCCCTGTATAAGCGCAACGGGTAGTAATTACCGCTGGTAAGTGAGTATCAACTAGCAGACCGTAGGTCTGGATGATAGTTTAGTGCGAATGTTCAAGTGGGCATCGAATCCCATTTGTACCCTGATGAGAGCGCCTACTATGTCAATTGACCCCAGCAAAGTTACTATTTGCTTGGTAATGACCATTTTATTAGTACTAATGCCACATTCAGGTTATTTATCAAATGTTGATAATCAACAATCTGATTTAATTGATGAAAATATATTATCAAAAACATCTAGTTCAGAAATAATTTGGTCAGATGGAGGGCAACCATGGCCTCAATCTGGCAGAACACCAGGTAGAGAATCACTGCCTCCAACACATAGTCCAACAGGAGGCGCTGGGATAGGAAGTCCAGCAGATGCTTTAGAATATAATTCGATAGTTGATCCAGTAATTAATTGGCAATATGACGATTATATCTATTCTACAGATTCTCTAGCAACACCTGTTGCTGATCTTAAAAATTCAATTACTACAAGCGATAATTCTGTTGAAAGATGTGGAGGGAGTTCATTATTCACCATTATTATTCAGACTGAAGATATTGGAGGGAGTAGTCATAGCTTCTTGAAAATAATTGAGGGGGAAGATGCAGATTTGGCATGGCAAGTAGATCTTGGTGAAACTGACGAGATTAAGGCAGCTCCAGTCGTAGTTGACTTGAATGAGGATGGAATACAAGAAATAATTGTATCATTCGATATGGGAGGGACTTTTTATGTCAAAAGTTATTCTCCACAATTAATTTGTACTGTTACTGGATGGTCACCCGGTGGGAGTCATACTGCTGAATTATTGTGGACTTATTCCGATTCTTTATTGATGATAGGTAGTACTGATGGCCCCTATGTAAGTAGTACATATGGAGGGCATAAACCAACTGCACAGCCATTACTTGCAGATTTAGATTTAGATGGTACAGCAGAGTTAGTACTATCATTAATAGAAAAAAATTCTGATGACCCTGTAGTCTTAGCACTAGATATCACAGGCACTTCAGCAACTTCAATTTGGCAAAAAATATTAGATAAAGGCACGCATCCATCAGACCCTACATTTATTCAAACTGATGAGAATACAGCATTTATCTTGTTAACTTCTGTTCAAAGCTCTACTAGTGCTATGTGGGTATGGAAATTAGATGCTAATGATGGCGATGCAAATTGGGATGGAAAATCTCTTGAAAATTTGAATGGTTTTGATTCAGATGTGCCTCATATTAGATTACCAGGTCCAGTTATTGCAAATTTAGACTCTGATGCTGCGATGGAAATGATAGTCACCATACCATCCGATTTCGACGGAAATAGTGCTGCTTACGGTGCAGAATACAACGGTATTGAAATCAGTGATGGCACAAAAATATGGGATTTTGAAGCATCAAATGGATTTTCAGATTCACCCCCAATAAGTATGGATACTGATGGGGACGGAGATCATGACAGAGTATGCTGGATTACTTGGACCACAAGTAGTTGGGATACTAATAGAGATGGTTTTGCAGGTTGTCATGATGATACTGATAGCACTAGTCCTCAAGAAGCATGGAGTAAAGAAATATTAGAGCCACAAGGAGCTTTCAATGATGGAATCGCGGTAGCATCACCGATATGGATGGATATAGATGGTTCAGATGAACCAGAACTGTTGGTGCCATATGGGAGAGAATTGAGAGCTTATGATGGCGAACTTGGAACAATGGCTGGAATTAATGCTGAATGGAATGGAGCCGTCTCAATAGGACATCGCTTGTGGTCATCACCTGCTTTAGCAGATATCGATGGAGATGCCACATTAGATTTAATCTTAGGAGATACTGTAGTTTCACTAGAAATCGCAGATGTTAGGCCTCAACAAGATGGTAGAAGTATAGAATTTAGTCCGGTTGCTCCTGACCCAGGAGAAATGGTTACAATTACAGTTTCTTTTGAAAATGCAGGAACAGCTGAAACAAATGAAAATACAGATGCTTTACTATATGTGGATGGCCAAGTAATTGCAAATGAAAGATTTGGAAATATGCAACCAATAGATCCAACCGGGTCTGGTTCCTTATCGACATTCACTGTTGAATGGACCGGAGGATTAGGTGACCATGAATTTGAGTTAGTTCTAGACCCGTACCAAAATATCACTCAATCTAGATATGACAATGATTTTCAGGTAACTGTACTGAATATAGTTAATCCATATAATGCAAGTTTTGAAATTCCAACAGAACCTACTAGAGTTACCCCCGGAGAAAGCTCTACTATTTCACCAAATATTCGTTCAACTGGTAGGTTAGCCGGCATATGGAGTCTTTCGATAGATTCTACGAACTTACCTGATGGATGGTCTTGGGATGATGAAACTACGAATGGAATAAATTCAGTTGAAATCGGAGTAGGAGAAATTTGGAATCCAAATCTAAGGATATATGCACCAATGAATGCTCTAGGATCTGATTCAGGATACTTGACATTGACATTAACATTGGATGATGACAACAATGTGAGTATCTCGGCTTTACTGCCTATTGAGGCAGACCGGACAAGAGGGCTGTCAATTAGAGGTCCAGATGGCACGGCGAATAGTCTTGGATATGGTTTGACTGGAGAAGATGCTGAGGCATGGATGTTAATTCATAATCTAGGAAATGCAGTAGAAAATCAAATAGTGATGTCTTGGGATACAACGTCTTGGGGTAATGATCTTAAATTATTTGATTTAGATGATAACCAGATATCTGCACTAACACTAGAACCTGATGAAATGATTTTCCTGACTGCAAGACTGCAGGTACCAAGTAGTGCTAATCTTGGAGATATCGTCAATACACCATTAGAAATGTGTGTCAGTGAAGATGAATGTCAGACTATTGAACTCTCATTTATGGCCACAGGAGTTGTAACTGATGTACATCAGAGGACGAACCCAGATAATTTATTATCATGGGATATTACTGCAGATATGCCGGTAGGTGAGACTCAATTAGAATGGTCAATGCCTGATATGGGATTGATTATTCAAGGATGGACTTGGAGTACATCAGGGGATTTAGAAATTATTGATGAACAATTGATTCTAACCAGATCAGGACCTTCAAGAGTGTACGGTTCGATAAGTCTTGATTTACCTCATGATGCCGCTCCATCATTCCATATTTTCTCTGATTCGAGTACTCAGTCAGTAAATCATAACCTTGAATTTTCACTGGAAGTTTTACAGATTTATAGAGCAGACCTGAATATAATATCCCCCTTAGAACAGCCTCATGAAGTAAAAGTTGAAGAAGATGTACTGGTAATGATTAAGTTAGAAAATCCGGGTAATGGGTTAGATACCTTTAGATTGGATTCTGAATTGATGATAAACTCGAATATTCCTGAAGATTTAGATGTCACTGTTTCATTTATTAGTAATATGGTTACTTTAGGTGCAGGAAGTTTACAGACTATCCCAGTCATAGTTAGGTTGCCGGAAAATACACCTGCAACTACCCCTCTTGAGATAATAATCAAAATGACATCTCAGGGAAATAATGAGATTCATGACTCGGAAATACTGATTTTATCAGCTAAACAAGATCACAGGTGGGAAATAGATGCATTCTACATGGGAATAGATATCAGAAATAGCACTATAGTTTCTCAGCCAGGAGAAATAAATCAGATAATTTTTGATGCAAAAAATATAGGAAACTTAGAAGATGATATATCTCTTGAAACGACAATAGATATATTTTATTCAGGGTCAGATTCATCTACAGGTTGGAATGCCTCAGGGTCATCTGTAGAAAATATAAAAGTAAATGAAACAGCAAATCCATTAGTAAATTGGTTTGTACCATTAAGCGCTTGGAATGGAACAATAATGCAAATCCTAGTTGATGTGAATTCTAGAGGAGAAGTTGTAGAAACTATCAATTTCAATATAGAAGTACCACACATAAAGAAATGGAATGCTATATCGAGTCAGGTAGATTTAGAAATAAGTCCAGAGGGCTCATCGATAGATGTCGAAATTGTACAATTAGGAAATTCGCCCTCGAAAGCCTTCCCTACAGTTTATGTTAATGGATCTAATAATTGGATAGTTGAAACTCCTGAAGAATTACCTATTCTTGAACCTGGTGAAAGTGCAATGATGACACTCAACATCACTCCGCCACAGAATGCCCAACATGGTAAAACTGTAGAGTTACATATCAGATTGAGAGAAGGTAATTCCTTATCTGAAACTATAGTTCCATTGAGAGTTGCAGTCATTCATCAGTTCGAACTATCAGGCGAAAGCCCATGGATTGTTTCTATGGATGGTGGATATCCTCATGCCACACTATTAAATCAAGGAAATGCACCTACTACAATCTCTCTAAATGTGAGAAGTTTACCTTCTGGATGGACGGTCGTAGGCGATACAACAGTAGTATTAGCAGTTGGAGAAATGAGAGGAATACCGATACAAGTCATACCAAGTATAGACTGGAATGGAGAAATATATACAATCAAAATAGAAGCAATAGATGATTTAGGAAATGTTGATGAAATATTACTCGATACAACCAAACAGAATTATTCATGGGCCACTTCGCCGATAATTAATGCAATTAGTGGAGATAAAGTAATACTCAAAATACATGGGACAAATAGTAATTCAATTATTATTGATGGAAGACAAGGCGTACTAGATAGTGACTCATTTGGAGAGCAGGGATGGATTTGGGAGGCATCACAATCAATTTCTGATGGAGAGATAACAATTGATTCAACGGAAGGTTTGGTTTACTTATCCTTAGTTTCTCAGCCATCAGTCAGGAACGGAATATGTTCCTTAGGTGAGCAAGGCGATGAAATTATTGCATACTGTTCAATAGATAATGGAACAGGAGATTTCGATTATTCACTACTACTTATAGGAGATGATGGGAAATTATTAGATTCATATACTGGTACATTAACAGATAATATGTCATTAGAAAGAACAAATTTGAGTGCTGAAGATTGGATGCCTCAGCCAGGAAAGAGAACTTTGATGATTAGAGCAATAGATTCCAGAGGTATCAGTTTTGCGTCAGCAGAATATGAATATGACATAATTAGGAAAGATTGGAATATTGGCTTGACTGGAATTGAATTGATAGGCAATGGAGATAACCAGCAAATTAGGATCACTACGATTAGGGAGAATCAAAATCTTCTAGAAAATGCTGATTGCTTACTATTAGTTACTTCAGTGGGGTATAGTGAACAACATATTATTGACCCATCAGGTGTATATCTTCTACCTACTATAGAACGTCCGCCCATAGCTGATGGTAATGAGCTAATAGTAAAAATTAGTTGTGAATTTCCTTGGCAGGTAGAATCCGATTTGTCGGATAATGAAATAAGAATAATTTTGACTGGTGGTTCAGGTGACGATAATGGAATTCAAGATTTTCAAACAGGGTTAGTATCAGCATTACTAGTTATTGGATTAGCAGGAACATTGGCGTGGCTAATTAAGAATCATAGAGATAGAAAAGAATTGATGCAGATTACTGAGAAGGCCATTAAGCAACATATGTCTAAGAAGAAAAAATCATTAATTACTGAAGATAATCTACAAAAAGAAGATGATTTAAAGGAAATACCTAAATTGATAGATGATACTAAATTAGTCACTGAAGAGATAGTAGAGGAAAACGATGATGAAGAGTTAGATGAATTCGAGCTCAGACTTAGGCGCCTAGGAAAATTATAGTACTGAATCATTGGAGGTTTGTCTATGGGAGAGTACATACCACCATCGGCATTTTACACTTTTGAACCAATTGTTCATGATTTAATTATGCTAATAGACCCGATACTATCATCAATTGGTGGAGACCATAAAGATCTAAAGAAAATTTTGTCTAACAATAGTGAAATTCAATTATTGAATGAGGGGGAAGAATCACCATACGACCATGCAACTGCTCTTTTTTTATCCGCACTAGATAGGATTGAAGGAGAAGGAACACCGATACCTCTAGATAATGGAATTGCAAGAAATAGAATTGGAAGGTTTCCGAGCGATAGTGGAAATGCAATAGAATATATTTTGGAATTTACTAGAGAAAAAGAAGGCGAAAAAAACTTTCATGAATTATTGATTAAATTGACCAATGGTTTATCTTCTGAAAATTTAGGTGAAGAAGGATTCGATAAAGGATTTGCAGGAATGGAATTATTAGGTTGGCTTAACAGTGAAGAGGTCAAATTATTACTTACTTCCTTGCAAAGTGGAAAGTGGGCCATAAACTCAAATGAAACTATTGATGGTGGTGTCCGTGATTCTTTGAGGCATCTACTTACATTATTGAAAGCTGCTGAAAGAAGAAAATGTGGTATAATGATGCGTAAACATCAATAATTTCAGAACTCTTGACCAGTTAGTCGTGTAAACATAGTGGAATAAAGATTCGAGGTTTGATCAATGATTTCCTGAGGTAATGCAGGGATAGGAGGTTCATCTTCTCCACTCTGTCGTGCCTTGTATAATTCGTCATGATGTCCGGTAGAAAGATAATGTCCACGAACAAATTCTTTAGAAAGTTGGACGATTTCTCCTTCATCATATTTCTTTGCATCCCACCAACGATCTTCATCGAGAGTTCCAAAAGAATCAACTAACACGGGAACTCTATCTTTCCCTAAAGCAAATTCTTTTTTCCCATCAACATGTATCAAGCCTCTTTTACTAGCCTCAGATTCTATTATTTCATCAATCCTAATTACGATACTCATTATAGAATCAAACTCTTCATCAGTTAGATTAGAGATTTCTAATGCTTCATCTCGATCTAGCAATCTATCGAATTTTTCAAATTTAGTTGAAACTTCAAGATAAGGTGAAGGTAACTTAACTCCTTCTTCAAGAACTGTACCAGGTTCAAAACCAAATTCTTCAGCAGGGGCATCACCTCTCTGGTACCTTCTCCAACCAGAGCCTGCAAGATAATGTCTACAAATTACTTCTAGAGGAACAAATACATTTTCTCTATCTTGAGATATTGCACCAGGTTCCCTAACAACATCGAATCTTCTAGCTCTAACTCTATCAGGAGCGTTCATCTCAATTATATGAGTCTCACAGATATCTGCTTTTTCAACAAGATTAAACCAATAACAAGAGGTTCGGTTTAGTGATTCACCTTTTCGAGGAATTAAACTTGGAATGATTTGATCGAAAACGCTAATCTGATTAGTATATCTAAATTCAATAATGTCAGGGTCCTCAGTACTCCATACTTGTTTTACTTTACCATGATATATCATCTCGCCCATGTACCTGTTCGAACAAATTAACCAAATTAATATTACTAATGATTAATCAGTAAATAATATTCAATTATCTTAGAGATTGTTCTGTTGCAAGAACTGTATTGGACATTAACATAGCGATTGTCATTGGACCAACTCCGCCGGGAACAGGGCTGATCCAACCAGCAATATTTGCTGCATTTGGGTCAACATCTCCCGTTAGCCGATAACCGCTCTTGCGTGTAGAATCAGATATACGATTTATTCCAACATCAATAACCATGGCACCTGGCTTAACCCATTCAGGTTTTACAAAATCAGCACGTCCTATAGCGGCAATTATTAAATCCGCTTGGAGGCAAATATTTGGTAAATCTTTTGTATGGGAATGAGAAATTGTTACTGTTGAGTCAATACCTCGCTGAGCTAAAAGTAATGAAAGTGGCATACCAACAATTCTTGACCTACCAATCACTAGTGCATTTTTCCCTGAAGTTTGATAACCAGACATTTCTAACATTTTCATGATTCCGGCAGGAGTACATGGTAAAAGTCCAGATGTATTTCCCTGAACTAAACTTCCTAAATTCATTTTATGAAAACCATCTACATCTTTATTAGGAGAAATCGCATCTATTATTAATGACTCATCAATATCAGAAGGAAGAGGACTTTGGACTAAAATTCCGTGTACAGAATCATCTAAATTTAGTTTCTTAACTATCTCTAATATCTCAATCTCGGTAACCTTACTGCTCATATCAATACGAGTACTAGTAATTCCACAGCGATTACAGGCCATTTCTTTATTCCTTACATATACATGACTAGCAGGATCATCACCTACAATTACTACCGCTAAGTGTGGTGAAATACCTAGTTTCTTTAGATTATCAATTCTAGAAATTAGATCTTTTTCTATTTTACGTCCAAGTTCTTTACCATCTAGAATAGTCGCAGACATAAGTATCACGAAGGGCACTATACACTTCAGATTGACGGAAGAGTTTCTATCGTAAAATAAAGAGAATATGTTTTTTTGGAGCCCCAGAGGAGATTCGAACTCCCGGCCATCTGATTACAAATCAGATGCTCTACCAAGCTGAGCTACTGAGGCTTGTTTCTGCCGAGGACGTTTGACATTTGAACCCTACACCTGAGAGAGATGAAATTATCCGGTGTATTGATGCGCTAAACCATGTTCGGAGTGTCATGGAGGAGGAGTTTAGTCGTCCAAAAAAAAAATACATCAAGATGAATATCGTAATATCAGGATGGCTATGCATACTTTTAGGGACTGGATTATTATTCACATCAAGTCAGTCTACTCTAGTAATTTCATTAGCAGCACCTGTAGCAGTGATAGGCTTGATGTTATTATTCGCAGGTTTATTATACAAAGATGAAGATGATATTGACCCTCAAGAAATTGCAGCATGGGAACCAGATCAATCAAAAATGCCAGAATCAGGAAGAATAATGTATAGAGTTGATACTACGTTAATTGAGCCAATCAAAACTTCAATATTATGTGGAAAATGTGCAAGCCTGTATTGGGTCGATGGTACTAAACCAAAATCATTTGATTGTCCAGAATGTTTGGTTACTCTTTGGCACCAAGAAGAAGAGTAAACTTAACTCGAATAAGTAAGCGTCAAGAGTAAGTACTCTCACGACACAACTGGGAAACTCATGACACTTGGAAATAATGAGAAGAAGATGCTTAGTGCAATGCGTACTAAGATGAATCATATTTGGTCATTAGATGAACTATTAGAAGTTACTAAATGGGTAGATCAAGTACATATTGCTGGTTCTGGTCAAGCCCTGATGGATGAAGAATTTGTTGAAATTATAGAAACAAAAAGAAAAATTGTATCATTGGGTAGTGAAGGAGATAGAGCTGTTAAAAATGGATTACTTGAATTCAGATTATGGAGTTGGATAATTGGACAGACTAAAACTAATCGAACTATGAAAGGATTATTTGAGGCAGGTTTTGAAAGATTTGAAGCAGGTCCTGGTGTAGGATTGTTGAAGTCACTAGGAGTCTCAATAGATGCAGGTATTTTTGTTTCAACTAATGAGGACGAGATAACAAGCCAAATTGATGAGAGAATCAAATTCATTAGTCAATTATCAAATAATAAAATTAATTCAAATGAATTAGATGATAAGATGATTGAACATTTCATAGGTAGAAAGAATCTGATAAATGTTGAAGAATATGTGATTCGTGAATGGAAATTGACGAAGAAGGGCATTGACATTGACGATTCTAAATTAGAAGAGATAGAACTAATTGGAGAAATTACACCAGATTTCTTGCAGAAAGAAGGATGGGAACAAGCACAATACAAGGAGTTCGATATTAATGCAGACGCACCAATACCAATGGGTGGTAGACCTCATCCAATGCAGTCATTAATAGAAAGAATAAGGTCAGTATTCCTAGAAATGGGATTTTCAGAAATTGAAGGGGATTACGTACAATCAGCAGGATGGAATATGGACGCTCTATTCATTCCTCAATCTCATCCTGCGAGAACAATGCAAGATACCTTTTATCTCGATGAACCAAAAGAAATAGATATTCCAGAAGATATGCTTGATCTCTGGGCATCAGTTCACGAGAGTGGACACGACACAGGGAGCCTTGGATGGGGAGCTAAATTTGACAAAGAAGAATCTAAAAAAAGTCTTCTGAGAACCCATACCACAGTTAATACAGTAAAATACATAGCACAAAATCCAGAAAGTCCCTGTCGAGTCTTTGGTATAGGTCGAGTTTTCAGACAAGAGACTATTGACAGAACACATTTACCCGAATTTCATCAAATTGAAGGAATAATTCATGAGCCAAACGCAAGTTTACCTATGCTAATTTCAACACTAAAAACATTCTATTCTAAGATGGGATATCCTGATGTCCGAGTTAGGCCAGCATATTTCCCATATACAGAGCCAAGTGTAGAGGTTGAAGTGTACTGGCGTGGAAAATGGTTAGAATTAGGTGGAGCAGGAATATTCCGCCCTGAAGTCACAGAGCCATTAGGTAGCGAATGGCCCGTATGTGCCTGGGGAATGGGTCTAGAACGACTGGCTATGCTAGTTTTGGAGTTAGATGATATTCGTGAACTATATCAGCCTGATCTAGAGCGTTTGAGTCGAATGCCGATTCTCTAGAAAATCTATAAATCCCCGTCATTATTAATACAGATATTATAATCAATCCAATATTTGGAGGATTAGATGACCAAGGTATAGCAATTAATCCACCTTCTGATGACTGACCACCAGGGCCGCCAGCACATCCATCAGGAGGAGGCCCTATTCCTGGACCCCAAGTTTCTCCTTGACCTGCACATGGGTCATCATCATCGCCACCATCATCATTAGATGGTAATTCTCCAGCATAGCAATTGATGAAGTAAGGGAACCCAATCCCTCCTTCTCCATTAAACATAGTTGTGTGATAATGATAAATTCCCTCTGGCCAATCGGGTGTGGCACTTGATATACCATTACAGGCATCTAATGTTCCAAGACCTTGTACATATTCGTAATCATCAATTCCACCAGAGCCATCTGCTCCATCTTTAAGCCTGTATGAGGATGTCATTTCAACTACATCTCCTTCATCATTCCAGCCAGTATACCCATATATCGAATAACCATCAAATGCGAAGCCTACTATCTTTGAATGCGTGCTCAAGGTTCTTTGTGAGTCTAGATTGTAATCATACATTGTTTCTCCTTCTTCACCATGCCAATGTATGCAATTGGCATCAGCGTGGTAATGGTAAACTCCACCAGGTCCAGAATGACCATGACATACACCTAGATCCACTTGCTGCTCTCCTTCTTCTTGCTCATATGCACCTTCTTCTAGGGCTACTGCATCCCCCCCAGGCCCATCTTCTGGACCATAAATTGCAACCCCTGTAACTGTGAAAGCAATAGTTCCTCTAATTGGTGCCATGACACATCCATCGGAAGAAACTGAAGGGTTACAATCTGAATCATCGATTGGCGTCAATGGTATAGTGTAAGTATCTGATTGAGCACTTGCACAACAGCCTAGAGTTGATTCAAAATCATGGTTTGGCAACCCATTAGTATTTATCGTGATATTCCCATCTTCAATAACGAAACTTAAGTCACACTTATGATTATCATTTTCTTCTGTGGTATAATCATCTACAATTGGCACTTCATCTTCATCACAAATCAAAGTTTCTGACCACCAAGCAGAAGAACCAGTATCTGGATTTGAATTATCATATTCACAGGTGCCATCATCTTCAGTAGCAGCACTATCAAAGTTATTTGCTGATTCATCAGTACATCCTTGAACTGGCTCTTCGTCATATTCACAAGAACCATCATCTTCCGTTGCTGTAGTATTATAATTGTTAGCCTCAGAATCCGTACATCCTTGAACAGGATCACTAATTATAACAAATATTGTTTCAATATCAGATGAATCTTCCCAAGTTCCGCATGTAGCTATTATTGTAATCGTGACATTTGACTCCATTTCTGAAGGTCCCCATGAAAATTCACCACCATCTGAGAAAGGAAGATTTAGGCTAAAATCATTGACATCTCCATCAGACCATCCCATATCACAGGTCTCCAAATTTGGATGTATCAGAGTACCATTTATTGTAGCGCTATCTCCTCTTACAATATTCACTTCATTAGTGTCAACTATCATTACTGTTGGGTCCTCGTAAGGATAATGAATGGTAAACGTAGTAGACAATCGAGACTCCTGACCTAATGAATCTACTACGACAATTTTCAGTGCATGAGTGCCTACTAAAGTTTCAGAAATATCTACAATAATAATTCCAGTAGCATTGGGCTGAATATTTAGGATATTACCATCCAATGTAATTTCAATATCTAATGAACTCATGTCTTCATCTTCTAAAGATATCTCTAGTTTATCAACAGTCCCAATTAAGATACTATCAGGAACGTCGGACTCAATTATCGGTGCAAGATTCCCCCTCTCAGATTCAATGTCAGAGAATAAAACGCCAACCATGACGCTTCCAATCATCAATGCTGCTAAGAAAAGAGATTTTGCAGTACCGTCATTATACTTTTTTGAATCTCGCATGATGTTCTGTGCGATGCTGTAGGTATTAAACAATAGTGTAGCAATACAATATGAAAACCTATGAAAAGCCATACTTATGTTTCATTCAGACGATAAAGCATGGATATCAAGAAGAAATTCTTGAACATCCCAATGAATACCAGTCCAAGCAACTCTTTTTCTTGTTTGCTTATCTAAAATGAAAGTCACTGTAGAATGTCCTACGCCATATTCGCCTAGAGATTCATCATGAGGGTCTATTTGAGATGAGTTTTGATCCTCAGAACCTATCACAGAGCAACCTAGCCAATTACCACTAGTTCTTTCATATCCCTCGTCACACATACAATGAGCACTATTTCCTGTGCCCATTATCCAACCTTTACCGTTGCAATCAACACCAGGAGGAAGTTGGCTGAGATTAGCATTACTTGCTACCCATGCAAGATGAGTCCCTACATTTACCTGAACCTCTTCTAAATTTTGAGATATATTATTTGACCAAAGTGAATTAACATCATCCCAATGATGTAACCCCCAGGACCAATTTTCATTGGATACCCATCCATCAATCACTCCATTACCATCACTTAAATTATAGCTGATATTAGTATCGCTAAATGCATAACTAGCAAAGTCACTACCGTTAAGATAACATTGATTATTTGATGCATTCATACAAGGATTATCTATTGCAATAGAACTATTATCAGGAAAAAGTACAGAAAATCGATTCATGGAATCTTCAGGAGGTTGACTTGCATCTATATGGCCATTATCAACTACAATATTCCAACTTTTCCAAACATTGACAAGTGTTGATGATCTTTCTGCAGAAAGATGATCCCATTCGTATCCATTAGCATCAGTCCATTGAGAGAACCTTTCCACAGTATCACGAGCAGGATCAATTGTTA
>Ga0257110_1000572_pt1 | contig 17534 bp, 18 predicted proteins | sample LP_taG_7_FD_190184 | JGI IMG/M metagenome (GOLD analysis project Ga0257110, IMG submission 190184) | Marine microbial communities from Northeast Subartic Pacific Ocean, Canada - LP_J_2015_P26_10m | ecosystem: Environmental > Aquatic > Marine > Oceanic | place: Canada: Northeast Subartic Pacific...
AACAAGAAGAGGAAATGTGATTGCCACTTGAGGTTTCCTTTTATAGAATTTTTGAATTTCTCTACCCAACATTAAATTCCATAGTTGATCGTTTCCACCAATTTCAATGTCAGCATCCACTGCTACGGAATCATAGCCTTGATACAACGGATAAAAGAATTCGAGTAAAGATATTGGATTCTTATCTTGATACCTTTTTGAAAAGTCTTCCCTTTCAAGCATCTGAGCCAGAGTTGTAGATGAAGCTAAATTCATCATATCTGAGATTGTTAATTTTGAAAGCCAATCTTTGTTAGAAACTATTTCAAGATTCTCAGAGTGAAGTATCGATTTAATTATTGGAAGAACACCTTTTGCATTCGTGTCAATAACACTTTCATCAAGAACTGATCTCGTTTCGGATTTCCCAGATGGATCACCAACCTTAGCTGTGAACTCCCCCAGTATCAATACTGCAGTGTGTCCATATTCTTGAAATTTTCTTAAAGCTCTTAGGATTGCATACCAACCTAAAGTCACATCTGGGGCAGTTGGGTCTACACCTAATTTAATTCTTAATTTTTTATTAGATTTCAGTAAGGATTCATAATCGGATTGGGGGTTAATTACCGAGGATCTTTCTTCTATATATTTCATTTTTGAACCAGTGTAAATCTCCAAAGATTTTTATCTTCAGGTTTAGAATTTTTTCTTGGAGTAGCTATAGCTCTATCTACAGGATGTATTCTAGGTGCTAAATTTAAGGAACCAGTGAAAAGATTTTCTCCATCATTTACAATATCTATTCCTAGGCCTTTTGTAATATTTCCAGGACCAGTTATTTTATCTGTTCTCATTTTGATTTTTCGTCTAGACTCTACATAGTTTTTACCTAAAAGGATTACCCCTGAACGAATTAATATTGCCTCACATGATCCTTTTTTAGATGTGAGTAAGTAAAGACTTTTATTTTCACCATAAGATTTTAGAACAAGAATATGGGGAGGTCCTTTAGGCAACGTTTCAGGAAATTTTCTATTAAACATATTAACAAGTGACATAGAGTCTGTTTTCTGTCGACCAAAAGCTTCCGTTTCAGTTATCAATATTTCAGTAAACTTACTCTTATAGTTTGTAGATAATCTCATTCCAAGAACGTCAACTGCTGCTTTAGAAGCTTTTTGGGAAAGGAGTTGGTACACTCTGTTATTTAAACCAGATGATTCAACCATTTAACTTCCTTTATTTAGCTTAACCTTAAATTTATTCTCGAGTACTTCAACAACTTGATTAAGTATATCTGATACCTCTTTTTCGCTATAAGTTTTTGAATAACTTCTAGTTTGTATTCTAATTCCTAAATTTCTATTTTTCTCGTTCTTAAAATCATCAAATATAGTTATTAGGTTTTCATTATCTATAAGAAGGTTCTCGACCTCGCTAATCATATCTGAAGCTTTCAAGTCAGAAGTTGCCATAAAAGATAAATCAAATTTAACAAAAGGATATTGAGAAAGTGGTTGATAGTTAATATTTACTAAATCTTTTGTAGTCAATATGCTCAGATCAATATTGAATAAATAAAGAGAATTTTGAAGTTCATAAGATTGCTCAAGCTGTGATGATAATTGTCCGAAGTGTCCTAATATAGAATTATTTTTCTGAATAATATAAGAAATGTTCTGATGAAATCCTGGTTTTTGAATTTTAGTAAATTCTAAATCACCAAAACAATTAGCTAATAATTGTTTTACAAAAAAAATATCTTTAGTTACTGGGACTTCTCTCATATCTTCATGAGTGCCTATTGATGGTACTAGTCCAGCTAAAGTATATACCTGGTTAGGGATGGAACTATATTTAGGGTGTTCAGCAGCATCAAATACATTATTGATTTCAAAAAACATATGGGATCTTTTATTTTGTTCAAAGTTACTCTGATAAGTTTCTATTAATGAGGTATATAGGTTGGTTCTTAAAAACTTATTAGTTTGATCAATTGGATTGTTAATCTCAACACTTTTTTTCTCAGGAGTAAATATAGAATTAGAATCTTCTGAAACAAATGATAGAGATTGTATTTCATACAAACCCATCCCATTTAGTTTGGTTGTAAGTTCTTTTTTAAGATGCCAGTACTGGCCAACATCATTTTTATTTACACCAATGGGTAATGTACTTTCAAAATTATTAAAACCGTAATGTTTAGCAAACTCTTCAATTAAGTCGACAGGTCTATCTAGATCGTATCTCCAGCTTGGTGATTGAAATGATATTTCAGTACTGGATATCTCAAACTCGATTCCTAAATAAGCTAACATTTCTGATATGAAATTATCATCTAATTTAATACCTAATAATTTGTAAATTTCATTTCTGTTGAACTTAACTTTATTAGAAATTAGTTTTTGTTTAGTATCTATAGCTGGTGTTGAGTAATTTATATCTTGATCTTTTTTAAAAATAGTAATAAATCTATTCAAACCTAGAAGCTGTAGGTTGTGATCGATGCCTCTTTCAAATCTTATAGAAGCATCTGAAATCAAATTTAGTTTTCTTGAAGTATTCATAATTGAGACTTTATCAAAATATGCACTTTCAATTAGGAGATTTGTAGTCGCAGTAGTAACTTCTGATTCAAGACCCCCCATGACTCCTGCTAATGCAATAGGTTTATTATCGGCTGTTATAACTAAATCATTTACTGATAATTCACGTTGTTGATCATCTAAAGTTAAAAGTGTTTCATTATTTTCTGCATACCTGACTGAAATTTTACCGAATAATTTGTCTCTATCAAATGCATGGAGTGGTTGCCCTATGTCATAAAGGACATAATTTGTATAATCAACAACATTATTTATAATTCTCGTATCAACCTGTGAAAGACGATACCTAACAGTAAAGCTAGAATCACTTATTGAAACATCTTCTATCTCTACTCCTGCATAAGTATTACATTCTTTAATACTGCCACTACTTAAAGTCATAATATTTTCAATAGTGGGATTAAGAGTATGTAAATTTTCCTGAAGAGGTTTTTTAAAATAATGAGATAGTTCCCTAGCAACTCCTAAATGAGACATGCAATCTCCCCTATTTGGAGTAACTCCGATTTCCCATACAATATCATTCTGTGGATAAATGGATGAAAAGTCAGTACCTGGCTTAACCTCATCATTAAGTAATAATATGCCTGAATTATCTTCCCATAAATCTAACTCCGTAGCGGAACAAATCATACCGTTGGATTCAACACCTCTAATATCGCGTTTATCAATTAAAAAACCATCTTTTATTTCTGATTTTGGAAGTGCAACGGGAACAGTTGCTCCAACATCGAAGTTCCATGCACCACAAACAATTTCAAATATATTGTTACCTGTATCAACTTTCGTAACACGTACTTTATCTGCATTTGGATGTGGATATACTTCGAGTACTTTTCCTATAACAATATTCTTATAATTAGCAGATATATTTTTTCTACTCTCAATTTCAAAACCAAGATTTTCTAAGGCTTCTGATAAATCGTCCCCACTAATTTTTTCAATATTAACCCAGTCGTTAAGCCATGACTTTAATATTTTCATTAGAACTGATCCAAGAAACGTAAATCATTTTCGTAAAAGTTTTTGATGTGATCAATACCATACCTTAGCATTGCTAATCGCTCTACACCTACCCCAAATGCAAATCCCTGAGTAGACTCTGGATACTTAACATTTTTAAATACATTAGGATCCACCATTCCGCAACCTAAAATTTCTAACCACTCCCCGTCTTTCCAACTGACTAATACTTCAGCAGATGGTTCTGTAAACGGAAAAAAATGTGGAATAAATTTTGTTTGCACAGTACTACCAAAGAATTCTTTAACAAAATATTCTAACGTCCCTTTTAGATCCGAAAATGTAATTCCATCATCAACGGCTAGTCCTTCAATTTGATGAAATACTGGAGAATGTGTTGCATCTAGTTGGTCGGATCTGTATACGCGACCAGGAGCCACAATGTAAACAGGAGGAGGATTATCTTGCATGTGTCGAACTTGGACTGTACTAGTTTGCGTTCTTAAAAGATTGTTTAAATCTTTATCCAGATATAAAGTATCTGACTCATATCTTGCTGGATGCCAATCAGGAGTATTTAAAGCATCAAAATTATGCCAAGAAGTTTCAGCTTCTGGACCATGAGCAACCGTGTAACCAAGAGAAGCAAAAATCTCAACGACCTCTTCCATTACATTAGTTAGTATATGTTTCTTACTTCCTTTTTTAGAGTACCAATCAATCGATATGTCTGGATTTTCTGATTTCTCTTTTTCAATAAAAAAAGCTTCTTCAAATTCAGTTTTAAAATTATCAAGTTTTGTAGAAACATTATCAGCAAATTCTTTTAATAACGAACCGTATTTTTTTTTATCTTCATTACTAAGTGTTGCAAGCTTTGAACGCTCTTCAGATAATAAAGATCCCTTACCTAAATACTCTTTTTCAATATTGGGTAATTCAGAAATATCTTCAATGTCATCAAGACTTAGTAAAAATGAAGCAAATATTTTATCTAAATTAACTTCAGCCATTTAAGTTATCTTTAGCAACTTCTACTAACTTTTTAAAGCCTTCTGGGTCATTGACAGCAATATCAGCAAGAATCTTTCTGTCCACTTTTATATCTGCATTATTTAATCCAAAAATAAATTTTGAGTAAGAAAGACCATGCAGACGTGCTGCTGCATTTATTCTACTTATCCAGAGTTTTCTGAAATCGCCTTTTTTATCTCTCCTATGTGTAAAGGCATCGGCTCCCGCATGCATAACCTGTTCTTTAGCTGCTCTTAAGGTTCTACTTCTAGCTCCGGTATAACCCTTGGCTTGCTTCATAGTCTTTCTTCTAGACTTTTTACTATTTACAGATCTTTTAATTCTGACCATTTAACTCAACAACTTTCTGATTTTTTTACTATCACCCTTAGATGCTTCTACGTCTCTTTTTAACCTACCCCAGGTGTTACTACCTTTAGCTAATTTATAATGAGAAGTATGAGCTCTACGTCTCATAAATTTCCCAGTTCCACTAACACGTATCCTTTTGGATGAACTCTTGTGTGTTTTGTGTTTCATTTTCTACCTCCATTTGGTGCTAGCACCATAGTTAATGACCTTCCATCAGGACGTGAAGTCGATTCGACTTCTGCAATTTCGCTGAGTTCATCTTTAAGTTTATCAAGAATTCTTTGTCCGAATTCAGGATGCTCAGCTTCTCTTCCTCTAAATCTCATTGTAAATTTAACCTTATCACCTTCATTTAAGAATTTTCTGGATTGATTCAATTTTATGTTGTAATCATTTGTGTCAATTTTAGGCTTTAGTTGAACTTCCTTAACACTTATTTTAACTTGATTTTTTCTTGACTCTTTTGCTTTTTGGGCCAATTCATACTTATATTTGCCATAATTCATTAGACGTGCAACTGGTGGTTTACTTTCTGGTGAGACCTCTACTAAATCTAACCCAAGTTGCTCAGCTACAATAATTGCTTTTTTTAATTCTAAAACTCCAACTTGCACACCATCAGGAGCAATTACAAGTAACTCTTTTGACTTAATGTCCTCGTTTATCTTTAGTTCAGCTATAGTTTTCTCCTCTCAATAAAAAAAACAGCACCAAGCTGTTTATTTACCTTACTATTTTTCACAGTAGGTGGAACTTTGTTCGCTTTATACAATTATATACTATTAAAAAGTAAATCAACTAAAAATATCTATTAATGCTGTAGCTGCTTCCTTACCTTTATTATTGTCATCCTCACATCTTTTTGCTGCTTGGTCTAGGTTGTGAACATTAAGTATAGAATTTGCAACATATACATTCTTATGTACGATTAAATCCATAAGCCCATTTGCGACAGCAGATGAGATATATTCATAATGATCAGTATCACCTTTGCAGATTATCCCAATCGTGATGAATTTATCATACGAGTCAATAAGAGAGTTCACCTTGAAAACAATGTCCCATGATCCTGGAACTGCAAATACATCAAACTCAAAGCTGTCTTTAAGACCTTCTTTTGCACCGGATAAGAGTAGTTCTGTGTATTCGGTGTAATACTCAGCAACAACTATCGCAACTTTATTCTTCGTCATAATTGTGTCCCATTTTATTTTTCTTCGTTTCTAAATAACGTGTGTTGTCTTCTGTAACTTTTCCCAATAATGGTGTTCTTTTTATAATATTAAGACCGAACCCTTCTAACCCCGCCCTCTTAGATGGATTATTTGTAAGTAAGTTCATGTTTGTAATTCCTAATTCTCTCAAAATAAGTGCACCGGTACCATAATCTCTTTGATCCATTTTGAAACCTAGTTTAATATTTGCATCTACAGTGTCATTTCCTTCGTCTTGTAGAGCATATGCTTTTATTTTATTTCCTAATCCAATCCCTCTCCCCTCGTGCCCCCTAACATAAAGCAGAACACCAGACTCATTATGTACAATTTTTTTAAAAGCTGCATCTAGTTGGTAACCACAATCACATTTTTTAGAAAATAGAACATCTCCTGTAAGGCATTCAGAGTGAACCCTTACCATAGTTGAGTCTTTAGATAAATAATCACCATATGTTAAAGCTATATGTTCAGTATTGTCATTATTATCTCTGTAGACATGAGCTTCAAATTCACCATGCTCAGTCGGAATTAGAGCTTTTGAAATAAATGAAACAGGTGTTTTTGTCTCAAGCTTGTATTCAATCAAGTCTTTTATCGTACCAATCGGTAGTTCATGTTTTTTAGCAAATAATTCAAGATCTTCAAGCCTTGCCATGGAGCCATCATCGTTAATAATTTCACATATAACAGCAACAGGATAATGACCAGAAATTTTACAGAGGTCAACTGCTGCTTCAGTGTGCCCAGCTCTTCGAAGTACTCCACCATCCATAGCTTGTAAGGGGAAAATGTGACCAGGTATACTAAAATCTTTTCTTGTGGCTTTCTCTTTTGTGAGACCAATAATTGTTTTATATCTGTCCTCAGCTGAAATACCAGTAGTTACACCTTCTCCCTTTAGGTCTACAGAAGCAGTAAATTGTGTTTCCATTTCATTATTAACACCATCCATAAGTGAAAGATTTAGATTTGAAGCAATATCAGAGGATATGGGTGCACAGACTAATCCTTTTGCATGAGTGATCATAAAATTAATATGTTCAGGTGTTAGATATTTAGATGATATTACTAAATCACCCTCATTTTCTCTGTCTTCATCGTCAATCAAAATAATCATTTCACCATTTTGAAATTGAGTAATTATATCTTTAATATCACTTATCATTTAATGCTCTTTCAACGTATTTTGCCATAATATCAAATTCTATATTTACAGACGTACCAACTTGTAGATTGTTAAAGTTTGTACGATCATATGTTTCTCTGATAATAGATATTGAGAATTGTTTATCTGTTGGATTGACAAGTGTTAAAGAAACTCCATTAATCGTAATAGAACCTTTATCAACTAGATATTTATAATTATTATTTTTGAAATAATAATTCCATAAATCATCTGAGACTTCTTCAATACTTGAGACAGTTGTAATGGTATCAACATGTCCCTGCACTATATGACCACTTAAGAAGGTTTCCATTGTTAGTGGCAGTTCTAAGTTAACTCGTTGTCCAGGTATGTATTGATTTATTACTGATCTTTCTCTTGATTCTCTTGAAACCTGAAAATTAAGAGATTCCTTAACATAGCCACGTAAGGTTAAACAAACTCCATCGATAGAAATACTAGTCCCCAAATCATGTTTTAAAAACTTGTTTGAATTACCTGAAATTATAAGATTCTCACCTTCGAGAGACTCCACAGTTCCAACGCTTTGTATTATTCCAGTAAACATTAATTCTTAGTATAAGTAGTTAAAAAATTATCATTAAGTTGATATTCACTTCTTGTTAAGAAATGATTTTTTATATTTTCTTTGTATGTTTCACCAATAGACATTCCATTTTTAATAGAAATTGAACTCTTAAATTCATAAATAGAATCTATTTTATTATTACTGAGGAAAGAATCAATTACAGTTCTGCCTCCTTCAATAAAGATATTTCTAAAATTCATATCCAATAGATATTCTTCCACATTATCAAGAGATTTTGTTGAGCAGTTTACATTATTATCGAATGAATGCATTTCACTTAAAAAAGTAAAGTTAGGGAATTTTTTCATACTAGCCTCAAGTAATTCAGTTTTTTCACCCCATAAAACAATTGGTAACGGCCTGTGATCTAAATCTGTTAGTTCATTTATTCGGATATTTAATTTTGGATTGTCATTAACTAATGTATTTTTGCCAATAACTATACAGTCTGCAGATGCTCTTAGATAGTGTGCTATGTTTAACGATATTTTATTAGTTATATATTTTGAATCTGAAGTATTGTCAGTTATAAACTCATTCTTTGACATTCCAATTTTTAAAAGATAATGTATATTCCTATCTTGAGTATGCATAGTGTGGTAGTACGGATTGATTACATTGTTTGCATTTGACTCCATCTTTACAGAAATATTGTTATCTTTTAAAAGAGTAAGACTTTTACCATTTGTTCTTTTATCAAAATCTAAATCCCCAATAACAACATTTTTAATGCCACTTTTTATAATCTCTAAAGCACAAGATGGGGAGGTGTCACTATGAAAACATGGCTCTAGCGTGACATAAAGTGTATCTGAATCTGAAACTTCAACCTGTTTGAAAATATTTAATTCAGCATGATTCTGACCCTTTTTAGAGTGGTTAGATATGGCTTTAACACCTCCATGTTTATCAACTAATGTTGCGCCAACTCTTGGATTGGGATATGGGTTTACTTTTAATGCTTCGACCATAGCTAACGCCATAGGTTTTGAAAAACCTAAAAATTCTAGATTATTTACCAAATATAGCTCCTCCTTGAACAGCTATATCCACACCTAAATTTCTTAGATCTTCTAAATCATCGTTAGAAACTCCACCATCAATAATTAGGGTTGAATCTTTTTCTGGTACAACATTTTTGAACTCAATAATTCTATCTATAAGACTGACTGCTTTAGGTTGGTTTGAAAAACCAGGGTTTACAGTTAAAAGTAAAAATATTGATGTGAACTCAGAATAATGCTCCAGTTTATCTATTTTTGTTGAAGGTAAGATACCAATTCCTATATTGTTGAACTTACCTGTTAACGATTTGAATTCATCGATTTCAGTTGACTCACAATGAACAGTGACTATGTCCGCTCCATAATCTATTACTCTCTGTACATACTTTGAATTCTCCTTCAACATAAGATGAACATCCAATTTGTAATCAGTTTTTTCTTTCAGTAAAGAAACTATATTCAAAGATAAACCTATATTATTTGTGAAATGTCCATCTGTAATGTCTATATGTAGTTGATCAAACTTTTCAGAATTATCTGTTATGTCATCATATAAGTTAAGTTGATTTGCAGCTTGTATGCTTGCTGAAATATTCATAATTAATCGGTTTTAGTAACAATAAGTGAGAACTTACCGATTTGGATCCTGTCTCCGCTTTTAAGAATAGATTCAGTTAATAAATCACCATTAATAAAAATTCCGTTGGTAGATTGTTCATCATTTATTAATATTTCATGGTCATCAACTGTAATAAAAGCATGGTGTCTTGAAACGGTAATATCATCTAAAATAATCTCTTTTTCTGGAAGTCTTCCAATTTTATGAATACCATTTGGTAAGAACCATGAAGGTGAACTTGCTTCTTCGTTCAATAAGGATAAAATATATTTAGAATTTTGATTAAAAATTAATGAATCTTCTAGTGGTCTTGTTTCATTGTTCATAATTAAATATTAGGTAATAAAGGTACTCTAATGCAACAAAGTAATAAAAAACCATCACTGGAAAAGATATCAAGTTCATTAGTCCAGTTAATAATGTAGTTTCCAAAACAAATAAACAAATTGTTATAAACATAAAAACTGTTGCTAATTTTCCTTTTTTTGAAACTTCTATAGGTCTCTTTGTTAATAATACAAATATGCCTCCAAGTAGCACTAATACTTCACGTGCTATTAAAGTTTGAAAAAATAACTCTGGAAATAGATTTTGAAGCCAAATAACTAACAAAATAAATACTGTTCTATCTACAAAGGGATCAAGGATAATACCAAGTTCACTAACCATATTAAATTTTCTTGCAACAATGCCATCTAGAGAATCACTTAGTCCAATAATGGCAATCATTACGACTAAAAAATATGTATTAAATTCTAATGGTTGAAAGTTTTGAAAGAGGTATAAAGAGGCTAATAATCTAAAAAGAGTTATCAAATTTGGGGGTAGGAAGATATCTCTTAATCTCAAATAAGTAGATCCTTAACATCATGTGTTGCAACAAAATGTTCATTTCCTATGTCAACCATAGGTAAGTTTTCACTATTATTCTTAATTATTTCGTCTAACTCTGTAAAATCTATTTCGTATTTATTTCTAATATATTTTGGATCAGGTACAGGTATAGATGATATTAATCGTTTTGTATATGGGTGTATAGGATTGCTTAAGAGATCTTCTGTTTTAGCAATTTCTACAATTTTACCATTAAACATAACAGCAATCCTGTTGCACATATATCTCGCTACTGCAAGATCATGGGTTATGTATAAATAAGAAACTTGTAAGTCTTTAGCTAAATCTAACATTAAATCCATAATTGAAATTCTGATAGAAACATCGAGCATGGATGTTGGTTCATCGCAAATAACAAATTTTGGATTCATGATTAATGATCTAGCAATGGAAACACGTTGCCTTTGACCACCAGAAAGTTCATGTGGGTATCGTGGTAAATAATTTTCGGGAGGAGTTAGACCAACAGTTTTAAGTATCTCTACAACTGCTTCTGTTCTATTTTCTAGTGATCCAATGTTATGAATGTTGAGTGGTTCCAAAATTATATCTTTTATTGTCCACCTTGGGTTAAGCGATTCATAGGGATCTTGAAATATCATTTGTGTATTCCTACGAAATTGTTTTACTTGTTCCTCTGTTAGAGAGTCTAAGTCTTGCATTTCATTCGCTTCGGGATTAAAAAATTTTACATCGCCTGAGGTTTTGGGTTCAAGTAAACATAAAGCTCTAGCAGTAGTTGTTTTACCACAACCACTCTGTCCAACTAATCCAAGTGACTCCCCTTTTGGAATATTGAAACTAATACCATCTACAGCTTTTACTACATTTTTATTTCTAGAAAAGAAACCTTTTGAAACTTCGAAATTTTTTACTAGATTATTTACTTCAATCACATTGTTCATTTATCACCCACAATTTACACAACATTGATCAGCCCAATGCGCACTTTCTATTTCTATCAATTTCATCTCTAAAGTTCCTTTTTTACAAGCATCAGTTGGATCCGGACACCTTGGAGAAAAAGAACAACCTTTGAGTCCATTAATGAGACTTGGAGGTTCTCCGTCTAACGCTCTTAGTTTCTTCTTTTCTCCCACTACTGAAGGTGTTGATTCAAGCAATAGTTTTGTATATGCATGTCTAGGATTAGAGAAAATTGATGCAGTTGGCCCCTTTTCTACAATAGAACCTGCATACATAACTGCCATGTTGTCCGTCATTTCTGCAATTACAGCTATGTCATGAGATATGTAAATTAAACTAAGTCCAAGTAGTTTTTGCACTTTTTTAATTTCATTTAAGATCTGGTCTTGAATAACAACATCCAAAGCAGTTGTAGGTTCATCTGCAATTACTATTTTTGGATCGCAAGATAATGCAAGTGAAATAATAGCTCTTTGTTTCATACCACCTGATAATTCATGCGGATATCGATCCATAATTGAGTCATCCAGTCCAACAATTTTAAATAGCTCAGATATTTTCTCTGTATTTTCTTTTTTTGTATTATTGGGATGATGCTCTCTTATAGCTTCCCTTATTTGCTCTCCAATCTTAATGACTGGGTTCCATGCATTCATTGCTCCTTGGAAGACAATACTTATATCATTCCAGCGAACTTTTCGTAAATCTGATTCAGACATACCAACTAATTCTTGGTTGTCTAATTTGATACTACCTGAGGAAATAATCGCATTTTCAGATTGCAATTGTAATAATGTAGATGCGACAGAGGATTTACCACAGCCCGACTCCCCAACTAAACCGAAAGACTCTCCTTCTTTAACTGTGAATGTTACATTGTTGACTGCCATAACATTACCCTCAAGTGTTTCATAATGCATATTAAGATTATCAACTACTAAAATATCCTTAGTCATATTATCTCTTCCTTAAACGAGGATTGAATACATCATCAAGACCTCGTCCAACTAGATAAAATCCGCCTGCTAAAAAAGTAACGGATAAACCAGCTGGTAATATTAACCACCAGTATTCAAGCCCGGAAAAAATGAACCCATCAGTTTGTGATAAATATATCATTAATCCCCAACTCATATCAATGTTTAAAAGTCCAAGAAAAGAAAGAACTGACTCTGAAGCAATAGCGCCAGTAACACTAAATACCATAAATAATAATGCTAGTGGTGCTACATTTGGCAGTACGTGTGAAAACATAATTTTTCTTTGGGAACCTCCTGTTATTCTTGCCGAATCCACAAATGGTTTAACTTTTACCTGAAGAGCTTGGGATTTAATAGTTATGACGCTGCCCCCCAGTCCGCCAATCACACCTAAGACTACTGCGAGATGCCAAATTTTTAACTCAGCGAAAGCTGAAATAATAAATAGTAAAGGTAAGGTTGGGAGCATCAAAACTAAATCAGATTGTCTCATCAAATATCTGTCAACCCTTCCGCCGTAAAATGCAGCAACTGTGCCAAGAATTGTTGAAATACCAACCCCTAGTGTTGCACTTAACAAACCTAAAACAAAAGCAACTTGGCTCCCTTCCATAATTTGTGAGAAAACATCTCTTCCAAGTGAGTCTGTACCTAGAATATGTTTTATTGAAGGAGGAGCAGGTTGTAAATATACTTCATACATATCACCTACTTCAACACCTTGAGCAAGGTATAACATCTTTTTCTGAACTTCACCATCCCCAGGACAACTAGCATAATTTTCATACTCTGGTGTAGGGTATTCCTTTGGACATTCGACTACCAATTTTGTTTCAGTTATCCGATCATAACCAACAACAGGATTGTAAACACCTTGACTCCACAAGCCAGTAAAGAATAAGACTGGTTGAAGTAGTGCTAGGAAGAGAAAAAAGGTGACTATCCCAAGTCCAATCATACCTAATTTGCTTTGGGAAAATAACTTCCAATTTCTATTAATAGCTTCTCTTCTTAGTTGTTTTTGTAAATTTTTTTCTTTTTGTTCATTAATTTGCATATATTAACCTTGCGATTTAATTCTAATTCTTGGATCTAAATAAGAATATGAGATGTCAGCAATTAGGTGTGCCAATAAAGCGAATACTCCAACAAACGAAAAGGCTGCCATTGCTACAGGAATATCTTCATTTAGTACAGATTGTAACAAGAGTTGTCCCATTCCCGGCCATGAAAATATCTGTTCAGTAAGTACAGAACCGTCAATAATAGTAACTATGGTAAAAATAAAGGATGTAACAACTGGTAATAAAGCTGTTCGAGCAGCATGTCTATCTCTAATTCTCTTTTGACTTATTCCTTTTGCCCTAGCGGTAAGAATATAGTCTTCTTTTAGTACTTCCATCATGGTTGTTCTCGTAAGAAGTGCAGTACCGGCAAAAGCAACAATCGTGACGACTAAGACTGGAAGTATCATATGGTATGCAATGTCGGCTGCATAAGGTTTCCGTACTAGCGCCTCACCTGTATTCCAGTAAAAATAGCTACCGATGAATATTAAAACTAAACTAGTAAAACGTATATTTCTCCTAATTGAAAGAGCTTCTATGCCTCTGGAAACTGTATATGCTATAAATTGTAATATCGATATCACAACAACAAATTTAATCATCATCGCAAATATAATATCACTATCAAAAGGTGCGTCGTACCATTTCTCAGGATATAAGAATTTACCTATTGGAAACCAACCAAGCTTATAACCAAAAAACCATAACATCATTAATGCAAACCAAGGATAGAAAACTGTGTAAGAGAAGACTGAAGTAACTGTAATCCAAGTCTCTGACTTTGTGCCTCTTCTCCAAGCAAGTACTTTACCTACGAAAAATCCAGTATAAAAAGAAATAATATTAACAACAGAAAACAACATTAAAGTACGTGGTAATCTTTCTGCAATTAATTCAATTGGAGTCTGAGGATAATATTTATATGAATAACCAAAATCACCTTTAAAAAAGTTGACAACGTAAAGTTGGACCCGTTCAAAAAGAGGTTTATCTAATCCATATGTTTGTAATACCTTTTCGTAGGCATCAGGAGGTAGGTTTGGATTAAGAAGTAAGTTTGAAAAAGCGTTACCGGGTATTGCATTAAATAAAAGATATGAAGATACTAAAAAAATAAAGAACACAACAATCATTTGTAATGTCCTTCTAATAATGTATTCAATCACTTTTGCACCCTATAGTTAATTTAAAAAAAACATAGGTAGGTCGAAACCTACCTATGTTCAAATAATCTTATTAGTCAGTAACTTTTACAAGACCGGAATAACCCGCACCTGTTCCTGTTAACCCGTCTAATACATCTGTGAATGGAAATTCAACATTACTCTTATATACCTCAAGTGTAGGTACGTTGAATAATACCAAATATGGCATTTCATCAAATAAAATTGCTTCCATTTTTTGCGATAGCTCTATAGCAGCACCGATAGTTTTAGCAGCTTGGAATTGATCATCTAATGCGTCAAATTCTGCGTTGTTAAAACCAGGTGTGTTATATCCACCTTCGCATGTGTCGTTCTTTGAATGGAAAAAATCTCCAGGATGATTAGGGAATGCACTTAGACCCCAACCAAGCATGTAGAAATACCAATCTTTACAGTTTTCTGGTGTAAACACCTTGTCAACGATAATGTCGAAACCTGTTGGTCTCGCAGTTACGTCAAGTCCAAGTTGTTGCATCCAATCAGCAATGAATAATGACATTGTTGATCTTAAAGGATCGTAGCCAGCACCTGGTGCATATAGCAACATGTCTGATGGAGGTGTTTCTCCTCCTGGTCCTTTAAGTCCTGTTGGAGCGACTGCTCTTTCAGCACCACCAGCATGGGAACCCCAATCTGAAGCTGTCCAACCACCTGCTTGAAGAATTTCAACTGATTTGTTGAATCTTTCTTCAGCATTTAGGTTATCACAGTCAGCAAGGACACCTGTTACAGGTGCAACCCAAGCAGTTAATGCCTCAGGCATTTGACCATCCATATTTACAGCAACACCTTGAAGAATACTGCTTAGGACGAATTCCTTATCGGAAATACAACCTACAGCCTGTCTAAAGGACTTGTCGCTTCCAGGGAATACCCTGGTATTGAATGCCATGTATCGCATACCGTTACCTAAGTTGGAAACAGTTTCGACACCTGGAACTCTGGATAGTTGGTCAAAAAGATTTCTCTTAACACCTAATGGGTTAAGAACAAAATCAACTTCACCATTTTGAAATGCAAGATAAGCAGCATCTTGATCACCATATAATGTGAATTCAACAGTACCTACATATGGTCCTGCTGTGTATGAGAATGAATCACCAGTTGTATCACCAAATGTTTGGCTTATAGCTGGAGCTTTTCCATTATCCCATTCGACTGCGGTACCACTCTTATAAATAGTTGTAGTTCCACCGTCCCACATTGTGTTAGCATCATATGCCCATGTATAGAAAGCACCTTGTTCAATTTTGTTATAAACAAACGCACTAGCTACTGGAGCTTCAGCTCCGGAGGCTGCTAACAGGGTTTCTCTGTCAGTTGCAAATTGCGCCCAATAAACTTCTGGAAGTATTGGTGCTTGTGCAATTTGGTACTGCCATGACGCTAACCCAGCATCAAAGTTTAGAGTTATCTGTACAGTGTAATCATCACTTGCGACGAGGGTTAAAATACCCTGCGCAAAATCCTCAGCAGCTGAGTCTGTTCCATTACCTTGTGGGTAACTTGTTTCCCAGTTACTTAAGAGGCCAAGATCTTTAGCGGTATTATATGTGAATACCATATCATTGGCTGTGATAGCTGTTCCATCACTCCATTCATACCCCTGAATCATTGGGACTGTATAAGTCCATGTTCCATCACCATTATTAGTTGAAGTCTCGACAAGTTCGGCTGCCAAGTTTGTAGTCAACTGATAATTTGGGTACGAAATAGAGAATAATGATGCAGCTTGTCCGGACATCACGTATTGTGTCCAAACATCTGTCTCTGTATCAAGATAATTCCAGTAATTTTGTGTTTGTGGATCTGAGAAGATCGCCATCTTATAAACACCATCAGGTCCTGATGGAGCTGCTTCTTCAGCTGCCGCAGCAGTTGTAGCAGGAGCTTCAGTTGTTTCTGTCTCATCGACAGCAACTTCTTCTTCTGCTGTGTCGCCTCCACAGGCGACTACAACTAATGCAAAAACTGAGAAAAGTAAGATAAGGCGCCAACTTCTGGATCCTTTGAAATTACTCAATTTTTCTCCTTTTGTATACAAAATCCACACGTAAATGTGGATGTATTAATAATAGGTATATTTATTTACATTTCAAACAAATAATGCTTATTTATTTATAAGTGTCTTGTATTTTTTAAATTACTAAATTTATCAAAAATTGAAATAATCTGAGGATAAGATAGAACCCAAAAAGAAATACACCCAATTTAAAACCAAAATTCTCCAAGTTAAGTTTTAAATTTTATGTTCAAACATATATTGTCAAAGTTATATGTATCTCTTAGACGATTATCGATAAAGTTCTGATAATTTATAGGCACTCTGCTGCTCAAAATAAAACTAAACGATGGAGGGTATACGTCATATTGAGTTACATATTTTAACTTTGCTCTCCTACCTCTAAAGGGATGGGGTGGTTTTTTAGTCCAAATCTCTCTGAATAAAATATTTAATTCGTGTGTAGTAATTCTTGTGGATAATTGTTGCTGAAGATCAAAAATTATAGTATTTAAGTTTTTAACGCCCTTTCCATTTAATGCTGAAATTCGTAGTATTTTTAACCAGGAATATTTCTTTAATAAAGAAGTAATGTTTTTATTAATAGAAAGTTTTTCATCTTCTATTAATAAATCCCATTTATTCATTATTAATACAGGTGTTACCTTATTTTCAACACACTCACTGATAAGTCTCATATCTTCGAAATTAATGCCTTGGGTTGCATCAACAACTAAAAAAGCAATTACGGAGTTTTCAAGTTGTCCGACAGCTAAAGATGATGCATATCTATCTATTTGATTTTTTTGCTTTTTACGTGGAACTCCTGCTGTGTCAATAATATTATAGGAATCTGAATCAAACTGAATTGTTTCCTCAAGTTTATCCCGGGTTGTACCTGAAATACTAGAAACTATAGCCCGCTCTT
>Ga0257110_1000573_pt1 | contig 17531 bp, 19 predicted proteins | sample LP_taG_7_FD_190184 | JGI IMG/M metagenome (GOLD analysis project Ga0257110, IMG submission 190184) | Marine microbial communities from Northeast Subartic Pacific Ocean, Canada - LP_J_2015_P26_10m | ecosystem: Environmental > Aquatic > Marine > Oceanic | place: Canada: Northeast Subartic Pacific...
ATATGAGAGCCAATTATAACTAATTCATTTGTTTTTATATTGGATTTCAAAAGACCAACTAGATTTCCAGCTTCATCTACTGAAGTTTCTAGTTCTAGTAATTCAAATTGTTTAGTTAACCAATCTCTTCCTGCATAAAATTCTTTGCTAAAAACAAGTCTAGTATAAGGTTTATTTTGTTCTGTGAGTTTTTCTAAATCATTTATGCCCTTTTCTATAAATGAAATATCAGAGAAATTTTTATAATCCATACTAATCTAACGGGTACGCTAATCTGACTGCTGTTTTTCCTACAAAAAGACGTTTTGTAGGCATAATTAGTACAGTGGTTTCGTATGGAGCCAATATAGGTTCATCATCATCATGTCCAATGATTGTACCTTTATCCAAATGGTCAAAACCTTGCCAATCTTGTTTAAATTTAAAATTTCCAGTTTTAATTGTAACTATTTCACCAACCTTAAATGATTTCATTTTCTGATCATTTTGTGAAGAAGACAAAATCTCTAAACCAAAATCATTACTCATAATACCTGCATTTTTTATAAATCTAATTGTAGTTTCTATTGCTATTGGTTCAGATGACTTTGCCCAATGTTGACCACACTCAACTAACAGAGCATTTTTAGCACTTTTAGGATCAGAAAAGCCTCCGAAATCTCTCATTCGCATACCTTCTTTATGTCCACTATCAATAATAGTAGACATATTCATTCCAACAGACTTTGCTAAAATTAAACCTTTTTCTTCCATTCCAGCCATCATTAAAGGTACACAAGGTTTTTGCATTGAATGAATATCTAATAAAAAATCTACATCTGAGAGAATTGGCCTAACTATGCGAGCTCTTTCAAATTCATTTGTTTTTTTTCTGGATAAATCATCTAGTAAGCCTGGTGCCCATAATCTATTAAAATCTTCATCAACCCATCTTGTACGGTTTGGATTTTCAGGATCATAAGCTAAATAAGCTTTTACATTCATAAAACCTAAAGAAAGCTTACCTTTAGTAGGTCTAGCATTATTTTTAAACAACCAATCTAATGCCAATGCCCCACAAGGTTCATTTCCATGAACTACAGCAGATATAAAAACATGAGGCCCTTCTTTACCAGAATCAAACGTATGAATATAATCAACACCTACATTTCCTGATTTATAAGCTGATATGTCTGGAGCTTGAATTTCAACAGGAAATTCATTTTCGTAATCTAACATGACGTCGGTCATTTATTAACCCTTTCTTTTAGTTTATCCAAGTTTTTAACGAATTTAAAAGATTACTCAAATTATGTTTTAAAGTATTAAATCCGTCATGTTTAACTCTCGTCTCTTCATTCATATAAAGCTTTCTATTAATCTCAATTTGAAGTGAATGTTTTTTTAAATTTGGATTACTATAAGCAGAGACTAATTCCGCACCTTTGTAAGGATCATTAATGGCAACCTCATACTTTAAGTCCCTAAGACATTCAACGACTTCCTTTGTAAAGCCATTATCACAACTGCTGCCGTCTTTATCTCCTATTACAAAATCTGGCCTAATAGTTCCTTGTATTTGTGTAGACATTGCAGTTGCATTGTCTTGCATTGAATGACAATTAATATGATAGAATTTACCATACTTTTGATACGTTTTATTCATTATTTTTCTAAGAGCTTCATGATAGGGCCTATGATACTTTTTTATTCTATTCATCAGTTCATCTAAAGTTATTTTATTCTTATACATCTTTTCACCTTCTGGCGGAATTTTTAACCATATTAAACCAATTCCCAACTCACTCTTAATTGAAGGTTTGAAATCTATTTCGCCAACTGTGTTATTTGGATTTATTATGTCTTTAAAGAAAAAATCTGTTTCAGCTCTATTAGGGTCAATATATGACCTTGGGAATTCTGCTTTGAGAATAACAGCTCCAATATTTGATGCAGAATCAAAAAGCTCATCAACATAAGTATCCTCAGCTTGTCTTAGTTTTGAAAAAGTAGCTTGATGATTAAAATCTGTTGGATACAACTGTCCACTGTGAGGCGAATCTAAAATTAAAGGAATAGATTGACCTTCTTCACCATCAATAGTTAATATCTTATTAGGCATAATGTATTTCCAAAGCTAATAAATCATTAATCATTATTGAATGGATGTAAAATGAATATCAATGAAAAAATTAAATCTTTAATTCCAGAAATGAAGAATTGGAGGCACCACATACATGAAAATCCTGAGATTGCTTATGAAGAAAAAAATACATCTAAATTTATTATAAATAAACTAAATGAGTTTGGAATTGAAACTCATGCAGACTTAGGAGGAACTGGAATAGTTGGAATAATTCACGGAAAAGATAACGGTTCTTCAAATAAATCTATTGGTATTAGAGCTGATATGGATGCTCTTCCCATGACTGAGAAAACTAATTTACCATATTCATCTAAAAACCCTGGGCGAATGCATGCTTGTGGTCACGACGGACATACTACTATGTTAATGGGTGCTGCGAAATATCTTGCTGAAACAAAGAACTTTTCTGGAACCGTTTATTGTATATTTCAGCCTGCCGAGGAAGGTGGAAATGCAGGAGCAAAATCCATGATAAATGACGGTTTGTTTACTAAATTCAATATAGATAGCGTATGGGGAATTCATAACTGGCCAGGCGTTCCGGTTGGTGAGGCAGTCGCTCATAAAGGTTTTGCAATGGCTGGAGGTGATATCATTGTCATAACAATTCAGGGGAAGGGAGGTCACGCAGCTCAACCTCAGTTTTCAAATGACCCCATTGTTTCTGCGGGCTTAACTATTACTGCACTCCAAACTTTAATATCTAGACAGCTAGATCCTTTTGAAAATTCTGTTTTATCTTTAACGAAGATTGAAGGTGGTTCAGCATTTAATGTTATCCCAGATATAGTAACCATTGGGGGAACCTTAAGGTCTACAAATAATAAAACTAGAGAAATAATGTTAGAAAAAATTAAAAATGTAGCAACTAATGCATGTGCGATTAATAATTGTAAAGTTAACGTAGAAATTCGACCTGGATATCCCCCAACAGTAAATGACCCTAAAAGTGCCGAACTTGCATCTAAAGTGTTTGAAAATTCTTTTGGTCCAAATTCTATTAATATTAAAGAAACACCAACAATGGGGTCTGAAGACTTTTCATATATGTTACAAGAAAAACCTGGAGCCTATATTTGGCTTGGATCTGGGGAGGATCATGAAAAACTTCATAGTGTCCACTATGACTTCAATGATGAATTACTGCCAATAGGAGCACAATATTGGTCAAATTTAGCAGAAACAATTTTAAATGATTAATATTAAAGCAATATTTCACCATTAATATACTTTTTTGCTTCAACAGATTTAGGTTTAATAAAAAATTCTTTACTGGAGTTTTCTTCTATAACTTTGCCTTTATTAATAAAAATAATATTTGAAGCTAGTCTCTTTGCCTGAGACATATCATGAGTAGTTAAAATAATTGAAGTTCCATTATTATTTTCTTCTAAAATAGTATCTTCAATCAATTTTAAAGAATAAGGATCTAAATTTGCAGTGGGCTCGTCAAGAAGTAATAACTTTGGCTTTAATAATAAAGCACGAGCTAACGATAACCTTTGTTTTTCTCCTCCTGATAGTAATCTTGCAGGCTTATCCATAAAATTTTCTAAACCAACTTTTTGTAGTATTGATTTAGCATCTACAGAGTTAGTTTTATTATTTAAGCTATTTATAAACTCCATATTACCCAAAACTGTCCTTCTTAATAAGACTGCAGTTTGGAAAACCATAGCTTGTTGTTTCCTAATATTCTTGTCATGTTGTTTTGAATTAAAAAGTATTTTTCCGTTGGATATAGGTATTAGACCGTTAATTGTTTGTAATAATAAACTCTTACCTGCGCCATTTGGACCTAAGATAGCTGTTATTGATCCATCATTAAATTCACAACTAATATTATTTAAGATTAGTCTATTATTAATTATAATTGATAAATCTAAAATTTTTATAGGTGTTATTTTCAAGATATGATTGTGAGTATCTTTAAACATATAACTTACTTTTAGCACTTATTTTTAAATGAATTAGTAAAAAGTTAACTGTTAGCGCAATTAGTAAAAGTATTATCCCTAAAGCTAAAGCTAAGGATAAATTACCTTTCGATGTCTCTAAAGCTATAGATGTCGTCATTACTCTAGTAAGATGATCTATATTACCACCTACAATTATAACAGCACCAACTTCAGATATAGCTCTACCAAAACCAGCTAATAAAACTGTAAAAATAGAGTATCTTGCGTCAAAAAGATAAGCCTTAACTGCTTTATCAGCTGGCACAACTAGAGACATAAAAATATTCTTATATTCTAAATGTATATCTTCTATAATTTGAGCAGACAAAGATACTATTATAGGAATTATAAGTATCATTTGCGCTATTATCATTGCAGTAGGAGTATACAAAATACCCAGCCAGCCAAAAGGACCTGATCTTGATATTGCTATATACACAATTAGTCCAACAACAACTGGCGGTAATCCCATCATAGTATTAAATATAATTAAAAGACTATCTCTAAAAACAAAATTCTTAATAGCAAGAAATGTTCCTAATGGTAAACCAATTAAACAAGATAAAAATAAAGAAATAAAGCTTACTTTCATCGAAAGCAATAAAATTTCTAATAAGTCAGCATCTAATTTAACTACTAAGTCAAAGGCCTGCTGAAATGCTTCTAATAAAATATTCACTTTAACCTTGCTTAATTATGTATACTTATGCATCATTATGTTTATTTTACATAATTACCGTAAATTTACAATATTTTATAATGGTTTGAAAATTAGTGAAAAAATTTTATATTTTTATATTTTGTTTATTTTTTATTGCTGATGACTCAATTGCAGATAATTCAATAATAGTGCAGTCCACAACATCTACTTATAATTCTGGGTTTTATAATTATATCCTTCCTATTATAAATGAAAAAATAAATATTAAAGCTCATGTCGTTTCAGTTGGTACTGGAGCGGCCTTAAAGAATGGAGCTAATTGTGATGGAGACGTCGTAATAGTTCATTCTAAAAAAAGAGAGTTAGAATTTATAGAAAAAGGTTATGGAATAAAACGAAATGATTTAATGTATAACGATTTTGTTATAGTTGGACCTAAAATTAATTTTGCTCAAATAACAGATAAAGATAACCCAATTATTGCCTTAACCAAAATATATAACAGCAAATCTCTTTTTGTATCTAGAGGTGACGAATCTGGAACTCATAGTAAAGAAAAACATCTATGGGAAATTTCTAAGTTAAACCCTTTAAAATTTTCTGGTAAATGGTATCGGCAAACCGGTTCTGGAATGGGCGCTACTTTAAATGCAGCAGTTGGAATGGGAGCTTACACACTAACTGATAGAGCAACATGGATTAATTTTCAAAATAAATCAAATTTATCAATTATCACAGAGAGAAGTAAATTATTATCAAATCAATATGGGATTATACTTGTCAACCCTAAGAAATGCCCAAATGTTAAAGTAAAGAATGCAACAACTTTTATTAATTGGATTTTATCTGCGGAAGGTCAAAATACCATAAAAAATTTTAAAATAAAAAATCAAAATTTATTTTACCCAAATATAAATTAATTTTAACTACATTGTGTTAATGGTAAAGTGTAAGATGATTTCATTTCATGAAGTGAAATACTAGTAGACATTTTTGAGAACTCTACTTCACCTATTAATTTTTGCTGGAATATGTCATATTGTTCAATACTAGAAGCAACAATTTTTAAAAGATAATCACCATCTGAACCCGTAAGCCTATGCGCTTCAATAATTTCGTCATACTTATCAATAACATTTTGTAACTTTGCAACCCAATTTCCTGAATGATGACTAACCCGTATCGACAAGAATACAAGAACTGGTAAGTTTATTGCTTTTCTATTTAAAACAATAGTTTTAGCAGAAATAACTCCACTCTCTTCCATTTTTTTTATTCTATTCCAACAAGGTGTAGGAGAAATCCCAACTCTTTTAGAAATTTCAGACAAGGGAAGCCCAGCATTTTTTTGTATTAAAATAAGTATTTTTTTATCGATAACGTCAATCAAGATATAACCTAAAAAAGAATAATTTTCTTATTGTTTAAGATTTTTATAAATTATAGCAATAAATTTTGATTATATAAAGACTAATTAAGAAATTTTTTCTTTTAAACATTTTTATAATGATGCTGTAATACCACCATCAACATAAAGAGTATGGCCATTAACAAAGTTAGATGCATTCGAGCTAAGAAAAATACAAGCTCCTATGAGTTCTTCAACTTCACCCCAGCGACCTGCAGGAGTTCTTTTTGCTAACCATGAAGTAAAATCTTCATCCGCCACTAGAGCAGCGTTCAAAGGTGTATCAAAATAACCAGGAGCTATTGCATTGCATTGAAGTCCATATTTAGCCCAATCCGTTGCCATTCCTTTTGTTAAATTTCCAACTGCACCTTTAGTGGCTGTATAAGGAGCTATACCTGGCCTAGCTAAAGACGTTTGCACGCTAGCTATATTTATAATTTTTCCTGAACCTCTTTTTATCATGTATTGCACAACGGCTTGGCTAACGTTAAAAACTGACGAAACATTAGTTTTTAATAATTGATCAAACATTTCTGGAGGAAAGTCTTCAAGTGGAGATCTGTGTTGCATTCCTGCATTATTTACCAAAATATCAATTGCACCTAATGTGTTTTCAAAATTATCAATTACCTCTTTTGTTTGTGCATGATCCGTTGCATCAAAACAAAGTTGATGTAATTCACCTGTTATGTTAATTGTTTTTGCTGCTTTTTCTAATTTTTCTTTATTTCTACCATTCAAAATGATAGACGCGCCAGCCTGACTTAATCCTAAAGCCAAAGCATAGCCTATGCCTTGTGATGAACCTGTAATGAGTGCTCTTTTACCCTTTAAATTAAACAATTCTGTTCCAACACTCATTTAAATCTCCATTTTAATAAAATCAAAATATATATAATTAATAAAAATATTGCTAATTTTCTTTCAAAAATTTATCTTTGTAAGTCGAATCATACGGCATCTAAAGGTTTAGAATGAAATCAATATTCATACATTCTGCAATGGACTTGAGAATAGAAGACTATCCTGTTGAAACAATATCATCTAACCAAGTAGAAATATCTTTAGCTATTGGAGGCATTTGTGGAACAGACCTTCATTATTATAAACATGGTGGCTTTGGTGAAATTAAATTAAAAGAACCAATGGTACTTGGCCACGAAGTTTCAGGCCACATAACTAAAATAGGGTCTAAAGTTACAAATGTTAGTCTAGGACAACTAGTATCAGTATCTCCTTCAAGACCTTGTAATAAATGTTCATTTTGCTTAGAGGGCTCACAAATTCATTGTGTGAATATGAAATTTTATGGGTCAGCTATGCCGTTTCCTCATATTCAAGGTGCTTTTAGAGAAACTTTAATAGCCAATGACTACCAGTGCATTCCAGCAGATGGATTAACATCTGGAGAAGCTGCAATGGCAGAACCATTAGCTGTTTGTTTACATGCTATAAAGCAAGCTGGTAGCATTTTTGGGAAAAAAGTTCTTGTAACTGGCTCAGGTCCTATTGGAACACTTTGTGTTCTTGCGGCAAGACGAGCTGGAGCAGCAGAGATTGTTGTAACTGATATCTCAAACTCAGCTTTGTCTTACTCATCATTAGTTGGCGCAGACATTACAATTAATAGTTTAGAGAACTATTCCTCTTTAGAGAAGTTTCAATCAGGTAAAGGTTTTTTTGATATTGCTCTAGAGTGCTCAGGCTCTTCATCTGGTATAAAGGATGCGATAAAATGCCTTAGACCTAAAGGAACTTTAGTACAACTTGGCCTAGGAGGAGATATTTTAATGCCCTTAGTAGCCGTAACAACTAAAGAATTAAATATAAAAGGTTCATTTAGGTTTTACACTGAATTTCAATTAGCAGTTCAATTGATGCAAAAAAAGCTGATAAATGTTGCACCCCTAATAACTCATACTATTCCATTTCAAGATGCTGAAAAAGGGTTTGAAATTGCAATAGACAATCACACGAATAGCATGAAAGTCCAGATTGCTTTCAACTAATCTTCTGAATTATTTAACTATCCTAATTTTAAAGATAAATAATCATTGACATTTAAATCAAATAAAACGCAACATTAATCATGTAAAATTTTATATCTAAGATGAGATATAATTATAATAAAATATAAGGGAGTAGTAATGAAAAATTTTAAAAACATAATCCTTGGCGTTTCTACAATCGCAATTGCTTCAACTCTATCTATGACATCGGTTGCAGCTGAATGGCGTGGATGGAATATACATAAGCCTGGGTATCCAAATACAGTTGCTATGGATAAATTTGGTGAACTAGTAAAACAAAAAACTGGCGGAGAAATTACTCTTAAAATGTTTCATTCAGGTGTTTTAGGAAATCAACCTGATGCAATAGAACAAGTTAGAGTTGGAGGACTAGCGATAGGTAACTTTAACTTGGGTCCTATTGGACCAATGGCAGCAGAAGCAAACGTTGTATCTCTTCCTTTCATTTTTAAAGATATGGGTCACATGCATCGAGCACTTGACGGAGCGGCTGGAGACAAAATAAGCGCTGGAATGGCCAAAATTGGAATTATAGCTCTAGCTTGGTACGACTCAGGGGCTCGATCGTTTTATAACTCTAAAAAACCAATAATGACGCCATCTGATGTAAAAGGACTTAAAGTACGAGTTATGAATAATGAGCTTTACTCAGGAATGATCTCTGCATTAGGAGGGAACCCTTCACCTATGGCTTTTTCAGAAGTTTTTCAATCCTTAAAGACTGGTGTTGTTGATGGTGCTGAAAATAACTGGCCATCATATGAATCAACAGGTCATTTTGAAGTAGCAAAATATTATTCACTATCTCAACACTTAATTATACCTGAATGCGTATGTATTAATGATAAAGTTTATAATAGCTTATCAGCAAAAAATAAAAAGGCAGTAAAAGATGCTGCTCGTGAATCTGCTGTTTTACAAAGAGAGTTATGGGAAAAAAGAGCTATTTCAAGTCGTGACAAAGTTATGAAAGCTGGAGTTAAATTTAATGAAATTCCAAATAAGAAAGCTTTCATGGATGCGATGCAACCAGTTCATACAAAGTATTTAGCAGCTAACCCCAATCTAGTTTCTTTAGTTGATTTAATAAAAAATACTAAATAAAACACTAAATAATTATTGGCCATTACTTGATGGCCAATAATTTTATTAAGTTTGAAGGTGAATTATTATAAATAAAACCACTTCTAAAATAATAGATCTTTATACTAATTTCCTTAATAAAATTGCATATGTTTGTAATATTATTGCTGGCGTCGCAATTGTCTTTATGACAGTTATTTTTAGTTGGTTGGTTTATGGAAGGTATGTTTTAAACTCTACCCCAACTTGGGTAGAGCAAGTCTCTCTATTACTTGTAGTGCTAATTGGTTTTATTGGGGCCGCAATAGGAATCCATAGAAAAACTCACTTAGGTGTTTCTTATTTTAGAGACTTAAGTACTCCATGGTTACAAATAACCTTTGATATAATTGCTCATATAATGCTTATAATTTTTGGTTATGTCATGATGATATATAGCTATAAATTAGCTGTTTTTAAGTGGAGCACTCAAATCCCCTTAATCCATTTGCCAGAGGGTCTTCGTGCAGTCCCTATAATGCTATGTGGTGGTTTAATTCTACTTTTTTCAATAGGTCATATTTTAAATTATATCAAAGACATTATTAATAACAAAAAAACCTAAGCAAGGAAAATAAAATGGGCTTATTGATAATGATGGGAATTTTTGCTTTTGGAGTGGTTATTGGTATTCCCGTTGCTTTTGCACTTGGAATTGGTGCTGTGTCTGCATTTTATTTTGAAGGTTTACCTTTAATTATTGCTTTCCAAAGAATTATTTCTGGAATTAATGTATTTTCTTTATTAGCCATCCCATTTTTTATATTTGCTGGTGAATTAATGTTTCATGGCGGTATAGCAATGAGACTAGTAAGGTTTGCATCTTCCGCAGTTGGAGCAGTCAGAGGTGGCCTTGGAGTTGTGAATGTGTTTGCTTCAATGCTTTTTGGAGGTATTTCAGGGTCAGCAGTAGCAGACGTATCAGCACTTGGATCAATTTTAATACCAGTAATGAAAGAAAAAGGTTATGACGAAGATTATGCTGTAAACGTTACAGTTACATCCTCTATTGCAGGTATAATGATACCACCTAGTCACAATATGATTTTGTTTGCAGTAGCAACAGGAGGTGGCGTATCAATTACAAAACTCTTTCTAGCAGGAATAATTCCTGGTGTTGTAATGTGCCTTTGTCTGGCTATTGTTGCTTATTTAGTTGCTGTGAAGAGAGGTTATAAATCTGAAATTTTTCCTGGTTATTATATTTTATTTTTACATTTTATTACTGCAGTGCCTGGTTTATTTACAGCAGTGATTATAGTTGGCGGAGTATTATCTGGAATTTTTACTGTCACAGAATCAGGAGCTTTTGGAACTCTTTATGCATTTATTGTGACTATCTTTGTTTATAGAGCTCTTACGTGGGAAAACTTTAAAATTGCAGTAACAAACTCTGTTAAAACAACTTCTATGGTAATGATATTGGTAGCTAGCGCATCTGCCTTTGGTTATATGTTAACTTATTATCAAGTTCCATCTCAAATGATTACGTTTATGAACGGTATATCAACAAATCCGATTGTGATATTTTTAATGATTAATGTTATGTTGTTGATATTAGGTATGATTATGGACATGGCCGCTTTAATACTAATATGCACACCAATTTTTTTACCATTAGCAATTTCTCTTGGAATGGACCCTCTTCAATTTGGGATGATTTTAATGATGAATTTAGGCCTTGGTCTATGCACACCTCCAGTTGGAGCATGTTTATTTGTTGGATGCGCTATAGGTAAAGTTCCTATTGAACGTGTTGTTAAAACTATTTGGCCATTTTATTCTGCAATTTTTATTGCACTTATGTTAACTACATTTATACCTGCTATTTCTTTAACACTTCCAAATTTAATTGGAAATTAATTAAAAAAACAAATTTCAAGGGATATGACTTGGATAATATTAAAGTTGATTGTGTCTTGAATATTAAATCAAACCTTGGTGAAGGCGCCATTTGGTCAACAATTGATCAGAGGCTATATTGGGTAGATATTACTGAAGGACATTTTTGTAACTTCAATCCACAAAATGGCAAAAATAAAATTATAGATATAGGAAAACCGATAGGCTGTTTTGCTCTAAAAAAAAATGGAAATGTGATCGTCGCTTTAACTGATGGTTTTTTTGAACTCAATCAACATAGTAAAAAAATGACCTTAATTAAGAATACTGAAAGTGACATTTTAAGTAATAGATTTAATGATGGCACAGTAGATTTAAACGGTAGATTTTACGCTGGAACAATGCCAATAAATGGCCCTAACATTAAGTCGAAACCACAAGGGAGTCTTTATTGCCTTAATATAGACGGAACAGTTAAAAAAACTATGGACGGCTTTTATACAATTAATGGACTGGCTTTTTCTCCAGATGGCAAAATAGCTTATGTATCCGATAGTGCGTATTGGGTAAGAACTATTTGGGCATATGATTATAATTTAGAAGATGGAATTTGGCTAAACAAACGTATATTTTATGATACAAAAAATTTAGCTGGACGCCCAGATGGAGGTTGCATTGACGCTGATGGATGTTACTGGATGGCTGGAGTTTCGGGATGGGAACTAGTTAGGATTACGCCACAAGGAAAAATTGACAAAATTATAAAAATGCCTGTTGAAAAGCCTACTAAAATTGCTTTTGGAGGGACAAATCTTGATATAATGTATGTAACTTCTATAGGAATAAAAGGAATATCAAAAGGAACAGAAAAAAATCAACCTGATGCAGGAGGAATTTTTGCTTTAAGTGTCCCTGGAGTTAAAGGAGTTGAATTTCCTTATTATGGTTAAAATTAATTATTTAAAGTTATTTCAATTAATCCAGTTATACTTTCTCCTGGTTTTAAAAATCTGTTTTTTACATTTTCAATTTTATTATAAGCCAAATTGAAACCGTCTGTAGGCTGACTAACAGGTTCAGCACAAAAATATTCACTTCCTGATGGAACATGAATTATTAAGTGATTAAATATTTTATCTGCTTTTAACGTAATTTCTTTTTTTTTATTAACCCAATTTATGTTTATATTTCCTTTAAAATTTTCATAAGAAACTGTCTTTTCTATTTTCCACAAATCATTTCCATTTGTATAATTAAAATCATCTTTAATAATTTGAGTCTTTGTAGGAAATGTTTCTGGTGGCCCAATCCATTCCCTTTCTGCTTCAAAACGTAATTTGACTTCGTCATCAAAATTAAAAAATGGATGAATCCCAAAACCAAAAGGCATGAGATCTCTTGAATTATTAGTAATTGTTATCTCAATTGAGCAAGTGTAATCATATAATGATATTGTTTGGTGAACCTTATACTCCCATGGCCAACCTAAAGTATTAGCGTGATGCAAATATGAAATGATTACAGTTGAAGGTGTTTTTTTAATAAGCTCCCATTTACCTAGATATCCATGACCATGAATAGAGTGAGGTAAAGTGTTTTCATTGTTTTTTATTTTATATAAACTATTATCAAAATAAAATTTTGCATTTTTAATTCTATTAGAAAAAGGAATTAATGAAAAGCATCCACCTTTATAGTTTTCTAATAGTTCTAAATTATCAATTGGCAGAGGGCGAAAAACATTAAAATCATTAAATGAAAAACTACTTATTTTTCCTCCAAAGTCTGGCAAGATATTTAATTCTGCATTATCATTTTTAATTTTAACAATATTTAGAGAATTCATAAATCATTAACATCAGTTCTTTTAATAACTGTATCTGGTGACTTCAACAATGAATCCTTTAACTCTGCTCCTAAACCAACTCCTTTCATGGGAAAGGCAAATCCATTTTCAATTTTTGGAAGTTGAGTAACTAAATTTTTATAAAAACCATTATAGAATGCCCTAACACTCTCTAAAATCATCGCCGTAGGAAATGCAAGACTTATATGTAAGTTTGCTATCCAAACAATTGGTCCTGTACAATCATGAGGACACATCATTCTATTATTGGCATGAGCCAAACCAGAAATTTTTATTGCTTCAGTAATACCTCCGATCCAACCAAGATCATAATGCATGTAGTCAATAGCATTAACTGACAAGGCATCACGATACCATAAGGCAGTGCCCAAGGCTTCACTTCCTGCAACTGGAGCAATAGTTTTACTTCTAAACTCAGCAAGGTCTTTTAGGTAAGCCATGTTAATAGGATCCTCATGCCAAAACACATCAAATTCATCAACATGTTTTGCAATTTTTAATGCAGGAGCTAATTGCCATAAAGAATGATATTCAAGCATAATATCTATTCTAGACCCAACTTTGTTTCGTATTTTTTCAATTCGAGAAAGACCTTTTTTAAGATCTTCATTTGAAATTCTTTGACCTTTTGAAGGGAATGCAAACTCATCGAACGGCCATATTTTCATGGCCGAGATACCTTCATCTAACAAGCTTTGAGCTAATTCTCCTGAATCTAATACTTGTAATTCTAAATCATCACGAATTACTTTCTTATCTTTAATTTTATTATTTACACCTGATCTAGAAATTGAATTGGCCTTCCAATTATAGCCGTCAGCAGCACAAGTATTATAAACAGGAATGGTATCTCTACATAATCCACCTAACATATCAACTAAACTTAGATTACTAGCTTTAGCTTTTAAGTCCCATAGAGCTATATCTACCGCTGAATTACCTCTAAATTCTACTGATCTCGTTGGATACCCAATATATCTATTAGCTGTCCAATTAATTAGGTTATCTGCATGCTCATTTACTCTAAGCGGATCACGCCCAATTAAGTAAGGCGCACATGTTTCATGAATATATGACACAATGGCTTCAGGATTTCTAAAAGTTTCACCCAAGCCTACTAGACCTTCATCTGTATAGATCTTAACCCAAACTATGTTTGAATATTGTTTATTTTGAATTGTTTCAACATTAGTTATTTTCATTTATTTCCTTAATAAAAAGAAGTTAAAATAAAAACTTTAGCACCTAAAAAGAAAAAAAATAAAGTTAAAATTATTGCTACTCCTAATAGACCCATACCAATTTCTTTAAGCATTTAAATTTCCTATTAACTATTAAAGTGAATCTTGCCCAAATTAAGAATATTATAACCTTCTAGTTTAGACGCCATAATTTTGAACTCTTCTGTTTTACAAAATTCTAGTAAATCTTGAAAAGGTTTTTCAAACCAAAATTTTCTATTTATAACAAGATCAAATCTCTCAGTAACAAGAGGAATAAAACTTAAGTTATATTTCACAGCTTCAGATTTTAAACCAAGAGTTAAATCTGCTAATTCAGATACAATAAGTGTAACTGCGTCATTTTCCGAGTAAGCTATTTCTGTTTCTTGAAAATCGTTATATGTTAAATTTTGTGTTTTAAATACATGTTTTAAATATTGTTCAGCTCCTGAACCTATTTGTCTTCTAACTAGCCTCTTCCCCCTAAAACTATCCAAAGTTATATTACCATCATTTCTATCTTTAAAAATTAAACCTCTATCTCTTTGAGCCCATTCCATTAAAACAAATGTTTTATTTGTTAATTCTTTTTGAATTAAAGGAATATTCCAAATATTTTCTTTATAATCATAAAGGTGTAAGCCAGAAGCAAATCCTTCATTCAATTTAAACCGCTCAATTCCTTGAGTGCTTCCATCGAAAGACATAGCAATGCCAGAATTTGATTTTTTAATAGCTAGTTCTAGTAAAGGATCATGACTTCCAAGTAATACTGTTGGAAGTGTTTCAAATTTGGATGTTTGTGTTAATGAACCAGATATCCAATTTGTTATTTCAGCTTTTGAAAATAATAACTTTCCTGTTAATTTTGCATATGGGACTTCTTCTTTAGATACCATGTCATAAATTTTACGAGGCTTTACTCTTAAAAAATCAGCTAATTCTTCGGTTGTAAAATAATCAGACATATGAAAATTCTTTTTAAAAATATTTAGTTTATTTTAGCATTATATTCTATAATTAGTTAATGAAAAATAGAACCTTACAAATTAAACGTTCATCATTACCGCCTAAATTGATGAATGAAAATGAAAATGGAATTAGGGTTAAAGTTTACGTTCAAGGTCACATGATAGGTGCAGGCAAAATGGAATTGTTTCGCCTTGTTTCTCAAGAAGGTTCAATTAAATCTGCTGCTAAGGTTATGGGTATGAGTTCTAAAAGAGCTAACCTGCTGCTAAAAACAATAGAAGAAGCTTTTCCACAACCTATATTAGAAAAACAAAAAGGTGGCAAAGGTACAATCATAACTCCTTTTGGAGAAGAATTACTCACAAAATATCTTGTTTTATGTAATCATCTATCAAAAGAATCCAAAGTTTTTGTAGATTGGGTAGCCTCAAAACAATTATTTAGAGAATAGGTTCATATTATGAATAAGAGAAAAGAATTTTTTATTTCACCTGACTTAGACAATAACAATTTAACTGAGACAATTGAATGCGTGAATGAAACTGGCCACAATATAACATTACCAGTTGTAAAAGAAGTTCCTCTAACAATATACCTTAACAAGCAAGAAATTGTAACTGCTATGACCCTTGGTGACATGCCTGATTTACTAGCTGTTGGATATTTATTAAACCAAAATATGCTAAAACAAAATGATGTTATATCAGAAATTAATTATGACGAAGATTTACAAGTAGTCATTATACGAACTAACCGCCAAACCAATTATGAAAAGAAAATGGAAAAGAAAATACGTACTAGTGGATGTGCTGTAGGAACCGTTTATGGAGATATAATGGATGATTTTTCATCTATTCATCTAAATCCAAAAGCCAAAATTAAAACTTCATGGATTTATAATATTTCCAAGAAAGTAAACACTAGGCCAAGCCTCTATCTTAAAGCCGGGGCACTTCATGGGTGTGTGTTATGTCACAAAGATACCCCTCTAATTTACGTTGAAGATGTAGGCAGACATAATGCAGTTGATAAAATAGCTGGATGGATGTTTTTGAATAAAGAAGAAGCTAAAGATAAAATTTTTTATACGACAGGACGATTAACCTCAGAAATGGTGATTAAAACTGCTCAAATGGGAATTCCAATTCTAATTTCTAGATCTGGTTTTACAGAATCAGGGGTAAAACTTGCTAAAGAAGCCGGACTTACTTTAATTGGAAGAGCAAAAGGAAAAAGAATGATAATAGCTAATGGTATTGAAAGAGTAATTTTTGATACTGATACTAATTCTATTAAAGTCGATGATGCTATATCTGCTCAACGCTCTTTAATTAACTAAGGTTAACTAATTTGACAATATTAAATGAAATAATTCCTTGTGTGATCTTGGCTGGTGGCAAAGGGAGAAGAATGGGTGGTAAAGAAAAGGCTTTAGTACCACTTTTAGATCGTCCTTTATTATCTTATGTACTAGAAAGTATTTCAGGGCAAGTTGCACCTATTGCGCTGAATATTAATACTAGTTTAGATAAATTTAATAAATTTGGTTACCAAATAATTGAAGATCCTATTAAAGGGCACCTCGGTCCATTAGCTGGAATACTGGCATCTTTAAATTGGGCTCATACACTTAATCACAAATGGGTTTTGACTTTGCCTTGTGATACTCCATTCTTACCTAAAAATCTTGTCGAAGAAATGATAAAAGTTAAAAGTAATGACTTAAGTTTAGATTTAGTCATTGCAAGATCAAAAGGATATAATCATCCGGTTATAGCTTTATGGAAATCTGAATTAAAATCAAAACTTAGAATTGCTCTTGAAGAAGGTGTTAGAAAAATTGATCTCTTTACTGCCAATCTTAAAATTGGTTATGTCGATTTTGATAGTAGAAAAAATATACAATTTGACCCTTTTACTAATTTAAATTCTCCTTTAGACCTTATACACGCCCAACAAATTCTTGGGAAACTACCGCCATTTTTTGGTTTAGCTGGTTGGTCAGGTTCAGGCAAAACTACTTTATGTACTAAACTAATTGAAAACTTTACAAAAATAGGGATAAAAATTGGGACATTAAAACATGCTCATCACAAATTTGAATTAGATAAGCCAGGTAAAGATTCTTTCAATCTACGAAAAGCAGGCTCTAGACCAATGATCATTTCTTCTAAAGAGCGCTTTGCTCTTATTCAAGAAAATGACGAGAATGAAGAAAAAAGTTTATTTCAAATGCTTGAAATGTTTGCCAAAGATCCAATTCAGAAATGTGATCTCATTATAGTAGAAGGCTTTAAAAATGAACCTATACCAAAAATAG
>Ga0257110_1000575_pt1 | contig 17517 bp, 14 predicted proteins | sample LP_taG_7_FD_190184 | JGI IMG/M metagenome (GOLD analysis project Ga0257110, IMG submission 190184) | Marine microbial communities from Northeast Subartic Pacific Ocean, Canada - LP_J_2015_P26_10m | ecosystem: Environmental > Aquatic > Marine > Oceanic | place: Canada: Northeast Subartic Pacific...
CATTTTCAATGGGCACCAAACTTCCTAAAGTTGAATTTGGCATTTCAATATCATATTTTGTATTAGTCGGTTTCGATTCATAAGTTCCAATCGTAGCCCCTTCTTTTTCAACTCTTCCGAATTGTGAATAAGTTATGTAAAACAATAGTGAAAACAAAATTCCATGAACTACTGTTTGAATCATATGATTTTTAAAAGAAGATTGAAATATAAAATTGGGTGAAAATACAACAAATAGAACAAAAATATATATTATAAGTAATAAATCCATTATAATATGTATGTATAAATTTTTGGGGTTAAAATTTCGGATCAATAAGAACCATAAATACGTTGTTTCCCACTAGTTCTGATTCTGAACCAAATTCTGTGAATAAATTTAAATTTTGAATATTTGTAATAGAATTGCTATTATATGTGTTACTGAAACTACTTTCTGATGGGAAAAATACTACATTAGGACCCGTATCTTGAAAAGTTGGCATTTTTGTTTTAGTATAATTATTTGCTATGTTTTGAATACATGCTTCAATATTGAAAGTTTCGAATACTGTAGCACCCATTTTTGGAACAGACTCGCTTGAAAGTATTAAATATCCAGCATTGTCTATTTTTATCTTTTCTTGAGCATAATTGCTTGTTTTATCATGAACATTCCATAATACATATTTTCCAAAACGACCTATAATATTGTATTCTTCGCCGTCTAATAATTCACTTACCGGTCTACATCTAAACACTTCTGGATCCACGAAAATTTCAGGGTTAGTATCGGCAGGAATAACACTTGGTTTTTCCGGAGGCGGTGAAACTAACTTCGGTTCTGCGGATATAACTGGTATTTCTTTCTGACATGTACCCCATTTCTCATTCGCAACATATCCACCACAATAAGGTGTTTCTACTTTACATGTATTTTCATAAGGCACTATTACCGGTGGTTGTCCACAACATGCTACATTATTTCCATAATCGGCAGCACATTGTATAGGTAGACTGGGGAAACTCGGTGGAGGTTTTATTGGTGTTTCTTTTATTGGTGGGGGAACAATGACCCAATTTTCATTTTCGTCTTCCTGTAAACTTTTCACTAAATCATTGTTCGTATTTGGTTCATTAAATACAATCATTGACTCTATTAACGGTTGAACATAACTATGTATAATAAAAACCACCATCGTAAATAGGAACGCATTGATTAGAGCACTAAACAATGGTCGTTTATATGAAATATGAAATGAAAAATAAGGGTTTTTATTAAATAACAAAAATAGTAAAAATATATATATTATAAATTGCGGTTCCATTATAATATGTATTTATATAAAATTCAATCATTTACTGATTCACCACACGGACTTACTATAATATTGTTATTAATATCCTTACGTATTTCCACATTAGTATTGTCTGTATCTGGTACAACAATATTCTTTTTAACTATTTCATCAACACTGGTTCGACCTAAAGTAGGTTTTGGATGAGGATTATCCGCCACACATTTCCCCCATTGAACATTATGTATATAATCTGTACAATACGGTTTTAATGATCCACACACATTTTCATCTGGAACATATTTATCAGGTTGTCTACAACATGTTCTATTTTCTCCGTAATTTGCCGCGCACATTATTTCAGGATTCGTACTCTTAAAATTAGGAATCAAATCATAATATTGGTTGCTATGTTGATGACTTTCCAATAGTTCTATTTTCTTTTTCATCGAATCATAATCATAATTGAGGAATTTACTATAATCATAGTCAGGCATTTTAATTAATTCTTCATTTTGACTACTTAATGGAGTTGTTGTTACAACCTCATTATTATAACTAATTGTTTTTGGACCACTTTGATTGGATTGAGGATTTAAATTTGCTAAAGTTTGGTTGTTTACTTCAATATCATAAACAACTTCGTCTTTATTTGTTTCATATGTTCCAATAGTTGCTCCTTCCTTTTCCCTGTGTTCAATTTGTAGATATGTAAAATAAAAAATGATGGAAAAAATAATAGCATGTACAAAAGATTGTATTATATGTGTTTGAAAATGCGTTTTAAACAAAAAATTGGGTGAAAATATCACAAATAACACAAAAATATATATTATAAGTAAAAAATCCATTATAATATGTATTGATAAAAATCTTTCTTCTATATTATGAATTTGGCGATGGTGCTGATTCTATTTTTATTTCTTGGTCAGGTAATTTTTGAACTGGCATTTTACCATTAGAACACACACCCCATTTTTCAAATGCAACATAACCATTACAATAAGGACTCACTTCAGGGCATACAAATTCTTCGGGTATATTTGCTGGCGGTTGTCCACAACATGATGTTGTTGTATTGAAATCAGCTCCGCAATATAAACCCTTTTGTTTTGTTCGTTCATATTTTCGTTCTTGGACAATGGGACTTAATACCCATCCAATATTCTCCTTTCCTCCTTGATTTGCTTGTTCTATATTCACAGGAGTTTCATTTTGCTGAGTCACTAACTCCGATTTCATTGCTTGTAATTGACTATTATCTTCCGTTAAACTGGGATCACTTAAATCCACGTCGTTGTTAATTTGATAATTAGTTGCCTTTCTTTTTGCGGGAGTTTTGGAATTAATGAAAGACGACATTAACTTAGCTAAAGGGTTTTCTCCATCTACAGATTCTATATCTATTGTAAAGCGTTCTTTTTGGTTCAACCAAAAATTATATCCTTGACCAACCAATAAACTAAATACTAGTCCAAGAACTACCAACTGAATCATTTTGTCCTTAAAATAGGGCATTTTTATGACAAAATTGGGAATAAATAAAAGAAACAATAAAAATACATATATTATAAATAAATTCATTATAATATATAACATCAAAATGTTGACAGTAAAATTACCTGATACGAGCAATTACTTTGGTTTGCGTCTTGGATAAATATTCTTGAATAGTAATCATATTTGGTGCGTATTTTACTTCACCGCGTTCTGCTTGGATAAACATGTCTTCTTGGAGTTCACTAAACGAATAACTATTTTGAATCACATGATATCCAGGAGGAATATTTGATTCTACTGGTGGAGTTCGCACATAAAAATATTTCTCTCCTTTGCGACCACGTCCACCTAAACGCAACCATGTTAATGTTGGACTGAGCGATTTCATAGTGGTGGAAGAAAACAATATAACCGGTAATTGTGCGGTTGTACAAAACACCCACCAATCTAGATCAGTGATATAATAATCATCACTCATAATGATACTTTCAAAACTGGATTGTTTTGTTAATATTGATTTCATTAGTTGATGCTTTCCTTGCATTTTCAATATGGAAATTACCTTTTCTTCGGATATACCTACTTTATTGAAAATATCACTATAACCTTTCCACAAGGTGGTTTTGATGTTTTTCACCGAAATGGTGGTAAAATAAACTTCTTGAAAAATATAAATCAAAGGAATATACGAACAATTTACCGATTTGTTAAAAAATATCTCTTTTGCTGTATTTGGGAATACGCGCTTCCATGAACCTACTTTTGTATTACCAATAACACTTGGTTTTGTATGTTCAATACAATCAATAATAAAGTCTTGGAGTTTCTTTTCTATTTTTTCCTCTACTTGTTTTTCTAACATGGTATTTTGTTCATTCAAAGATACTTTATTAGAATATATTTGTGTTGATTTCACATGATCATCCGGTTGTGCGTTGTCATAAGTAATATTTTGTTTGAAATCACCCGAACCATATGGTATTAAATCTCTGAAATATTCACGATTCAATTTATTTTCCAATAAAAACAATTCTTCGTCATCTATATGGTAATCCACGTTGGTAATATTCATATATGTCTTTGGATGTAACATAAAAAGTCGTGTTCGATTATAACGGATTAGTTCATCTGTCATGCGTCCATAATATATCTCTTCGTTGTCCATGGAACTCAGCAAATGTTTTTTTGGAAATAATGATATGCATTTTCCTTGATCTGTTGTTAAACAATACATAGGTTTGGAATTATCTTTACAATTATTTTCATTACACATCAATATTTTTTCCACGTTTTGTAATTCGTTTTCACCCATATCTTTAAAATCAACATGCTTTCCAACTAACTGTTTTAACGCTTCTTGGACTTTCTTCGATTTATATCTATATGATAAATATGCGTCTTCCATAGTGTCCAAGATCAATTTTCGCAACTGACGATTTTCATAATTATTCAATTGAATGCGAACCATACTTCGGAATATAGAATAAAATTGTGTTTCCAAATCCACCTTTTTAATAATATTTGTACGCATATTAGGTTCAGTATGTGTAGTCAATGTTTTTTCCGCACTTTCATATTTTGTTTTATTATATGAATATCCTCTATGATTTATTTCTTGGAGTCCATCATTGTCAATGGGTTGTGTTGGTGGATTGATTTGTACAAATTGATTTGTTTCCGTAATAATACCGACAATTAAACCGTCTTCAACGACCTTTAATTTGGGAATCGATGGGATTTTTCCATTTGTATCATTTGAAATCACATACAATCGATCGCGCGTTTGTCGATAATCTAACCATAGTTCAGGTTCATCCATATATACTGTTTTATAGTCTTTCAAAATTGGTGATGGAAAACAAGGAACAAACAATAATGATTGACCATCTTCCTTTAAAGCGCGTATTCCAATGACTTTATTGCGATAATTTAATACTTGTTCTTGGACTTGATAATGACGAAGTTTCAACAAACGTATTAATTCCAATACATTCAATCCATGTTTAAAGTTATATTTACGTGGCATAGACGACAATGGACCACAATACTTTTTGCGACTTAATTCAATCAATTTCAACATTTCACGAATTTCATGAATTGCGGTATATTCCAAAAACGCTTTTTTATAAACAATGTCATTTTTCTTTGCTTCTCCGGTTTTTAATTTATGAACTACTTGCGAATTTTTATCAAATACCTTATTTACAGACAAATAATCGCCTTTTTCAAACGAATAAACGAGTTCATTTGTCTTGGACATCACGATAGACTCATTATGTTCATATAAATGAACTGGTTCATAAAAAGAACCTTGTTTTATAATAAGTGCGGTTTCTTTTCGTTCGTCATATTCAACTGTGGAGTAAGCGTTTGATGGACATATGAATTGAACGCGTTCGGTAATATCATCATCACTTATTTGTAACAGAATCAAATTCATACCATCTTGTAATAAATCTTTATTACGGTGACAAAAGAAGTCCCATAAATAAGTATGGTCAATAGTGGAAGAATCACTTTTAATAAATTTGGAAAAATTCATAAAAGAAGTAATGGTTTCTTCCAAATAACGTGTTTGAATATCATCATTCAAATCAATCGTTTTGTAAAATTGACTATTTTTGTAATCTTCAATATTCACGGAAAAATTGGATATTTTTTGTGGTCTAAAAATGGATACCAAATTTCCATTATGATATTGAACAAACATATCCAAATCAATAGAATCCACAAATATTGAACACATTTCTTCAATAGAAGGAATATAATCCAAATTTTGCTTATAACTGTAAAAATATGCTAAACAACCCATGAACGATTGATTTTCAGATTTTTCAATACCATAACGAAGTAAACATTTTTCTCCGCCGCGAATAAGAGCACTATTTTTAGGTTCAACCGACAAACTAGAATCCGTTTTCAAAAATAACTGTAACGACAGTGGTAAAAACCCCCATCTATTTTGCGGCAACGGATAAGACACGGCACTAATAATATAAGAGGTAGTCTTTGGCAAAATAACTTCGTTTTCATTTCTTTTGGTTGCTTTCTGTTTTCCGTCACTTTTTTCTTCTTTTTCTTTATTTGGATCATATTCGCATACTTCGCGACGTTTTACCTGGTCTTTTGAATCCCATGCTTTTCCAAAACAACATGGTATACACAACCCATCTGGATGTTTGTCTTTTTTTAAAAATCCAGGAGCATGTTGTACATATTTTCCGTCTTTCATGTGATTTTTGGGATTATTAAATTCATATACATAAGCACCTTTGGGAACGCGATCCGCACCACGAGGTATAATATCACCACATTTACCGGCTTTTACATCTTCTTCACTAATACTAGAATTGGTTTTCAAACACCAATATCTTGGACAGATATACCAATGTTTTTTCTCTTCGGATGAACCGTAATGTAAAGCGTGTCCATAAGACCCTGGATTGGTTTGATCAATACGGTTTTTCTCTTCGTCTGTTAATATAACAGGTTGACGTCTATCTCCCGAAGGACACGCTTTCGAATATAATGGAAATTTACTGGATTCTTCAGTCACGTATAATGTAGGATCTAATTCCATCATACGTCTGAAAAATGGACTTGGATTTTTAATAGGCATACCATCAATGTTGGCTCTATATTTCTCGGGTTCTTCTTCTTCTTCTTCTTCTGGAGTATTTTCACCACCATAATATTCGTCTTCGTCTTCTTCTTCGTCTTCTTCTTCGTCTTCATCTATAGCATAATCATCTTCATCAAAATCTTGATAATAATCAGCATCATCTAATTCAATTCCTTGTTGTTCGTTTTCGTCTACTTTTTCTTCCTCCTCCTCTTCTTCTTGGACTTTCTCTTCAGTAGGTTTATATAATTCGGTTAAATTTCCAGTAGGAGCAACAACTGTATCTATATCATCTTGGACTGTTAATTCACTCGATTTCATTTTCATTTTTTTCAATTTGGACGATTGTAATAAAATCGTTTTGGGTTTTTGACTCATACGTAAAATAACATCAATATATAATGACAACTCAGAAATATATTTGGTAGAATGAATATCTTTAATGGAAACCACGAGTTCATTTTTTAATGGTTTCATTTTCATAATTGTTTCAAAACCGGGGTTTTCAATAATCTGTTTTTTCAACAATTGGTATTGTGAACGAAATTCTCCAAATGTAATAATTGCTTCGTCTTCAGACATATCAAAATTGTCCATTAATCCTTGAATCACATCTTCGGAATTACCACTACGATCATAAATCTCGCGTATAATAGCTGCTTTTGCGTCCATTTCTTTGTAATTTCGCACACGTTTGAAACGCATTTTTGCTCCTTTCGATATATCCGTGGAAACAACATCAAAAATTGGTGTAATGGAGTCCAATTGCTTTTGTAAATTCATTTTGACTTCGATTGGTAAAATATATTCATATGAAAATCGTACATTTGTAATATTATCGTGTTTCATATTATCAAAATTTTTCAAACTATAACCAAGAGGTTGTAAAATGTTATTTAATTCTACAATAAGTGGTTGTATCATGGTTTTCAATATATCATTGAGTGTTTCCAAATCATATAAATCTTTCAATGAACCATCTATACGAATATTGCCGTCAGGTTGGATATTTACAGTTATATTGATTTTATCTTGTAAATATAAAGAAATTTGGCGTCCTTTTCCAATTTCACGCACTAAACGCATAATGACCGATTCTTCCAATACAGGTATTTTTTTTCCATCTACCGAAATATTCTTGGAATAAATACGATACATATTCTCTTTTCGCGCACCTGGATTATATTTGATAAAAGGAATTTCTTCATTTGAATGTAAATTACGAAACACATAATCCAATGGAAAATTTACATTATGAATGGTTTGTAATTCAAAAGAAAATTCGCGAATACCACGTTCTTTATATTTCATAGATTGTTTGTCTTTCACACTCCAAAACGCTTCTCTATAAATTTGCGAAATTTCAAAACTACGTTTCATTTGTTTTGTCATTTTCTTTTCACTTTCATTTGCCAAATCTAATTTTTGCTGTTCTAATAAACTCTTGGACACAACTCCCAATTTAAACAAAAATGGAAAATATAATTCGCATAAATATTCAGTTTTCATATTATTTTTTTCACCATAATCAAATACATTTTTGGCTAAACACACCATAATATTATTTGTAGGACTGTAATCCAAAAGAAGTGATTTTTCAAAAGAAAGTAAGGTATTCTTTGGTGACACTTCATAGCGAACAGGTTCCGTCCATAATTGATTTTTATAAGGATTGCTAGGAAACATAAAATCATAGTTTTCTCGAAATTCCATACCAATAGGTACAAACATTTCTCTTGGACCCGATTCACATAAATTCATCCATTGTTCATAAGTAAAAATATCATTATTCAGACCGCCTTTATCAGGAGTACCATCGTCTAAATCATAGGGGTTCGTAGAAATATTGGTAGCATATTGAAAGAAACGTTCTTTGGTAAATTTGTTCTTGTCATTATCAACAATGTCTTGGTATAATTGAACCATGTCTAAATATTTTTCTTGGAGTCCAAACATGTAGATTTCTTCAATAGAAACATTATGAGAATGTTTGTTCTTTTTTGATAATTCCAAAAATTCATTTATCAATTTGAATTTAATTGAACGAATTGTATCATCTTTGTGAATTAATTGATTAGAAAAAATAAGTTGAACATTTTTTTCTTGATAATATTGAAGTTCTATTTTGCTAAAGATGTCTGTCATATATTCCGAAGAGCGAAGACCTGCGCAAAATATAAATACATGACTCACTTCTCCATTATCATCTAATATGTGCGCTTTATAGATATTTTCGTTTGGAATAAATAGTTTTGTGGCATTTTGAATATCTATTTGTTCTGTTTCTTCCATTATATATAATGAAATGATGTTTTTATACAATATAAATTGTATAAAATCTATTTGTCATAATACGGGTTGTCTTTAATATCCATTCCACAATATTGAGCAGGTTTCTGCTTATAATCTGTAGGACTATGAACACCACATTCTTTTGCGTTTTCCAGTAAAAATTTAAAATTATCCCAAAACTCTTGCTTGTGTCCAATTGATTTCGTGGCAATATGAGAGAGTTCATGAATTGCTACAAACATTAAAGTATGTTCGTCAATCATATTAGTTTCACCTTGACGTTCTTTATTTAAACAAAATGCCAACTTTTCGCCTTTATTTTCACTATATGCGGTATATTCACTAGTAGGCAAAGTTTCCATTATTTTTTTGGGATTATAACCATTTACCAAACGTTTTACACATTCTTTTGAACCATATTTATCGCTTGTATAATCAACCAATTTTTTACATTTGTCATTGACCTTTGCCAACATATCGGCTGCTTCTTGGACCTTCTCTCTTTCACGTACACAATATTTATTTCCATCAACAGTAGACACAATACATTTTAATTGAAACTCTTCTGAATAAAAGTAAATATATACACAAAGTCCTAATATACCAAATATTATGACATAAATGTATAAATCCAAAGAATCCATATATATTAATTAAACATAAACAAATATTCTCCGTAAGAATATTTATTTTATCCTAAAGTATCTAATTATGCGCTTGAGCAACCAAGTTCAAGAGGAACACGGGCAAGATCAGGTTCGAATGTACTGTTGTTCCAAGGTCCAACATTCTTCTTTTGAATAGTAGGATCGGAACGCAATTGAAGGTTGGCATTTTTCAATGTTTGACCAATAGTGTCAACACCAATTAAACTTCCTGCTTGAAGAAGATCAGGAAGGTCTTGTTTACCAGAACTTACAGGATTCAATTGGGCAAATTCACTGTTCTTATCTACAGGAAGTAAATCCTGAGGAGCAGCAGTGTCTACAGTTTTGTAATCCAATGTGGAATCAGAAATGCTCTCATTTTGATCATAAGAAGCAGGTTTGGAACTTTCAAATACTTCATTACCAGTGGACTTACTTGGTTTAACGGAACCGGCAGTAGTCATGTTGTCTAATACCATACCCTTTGTCTTAGAATAGTTCATCATAGAGTAAACAATGATTGCTACTACAATAGCAACAAAGACCCATTTGGCATTATCGGATTTTACAAAATTTGTCAATGTCTTGAACATTTTTACTTTATATAAACATTGGATAAAATTTTTATTGGATTGTGTAAAGTTTCCACTAAAGTATTTGAAAAAATATTACTAAATAATTAGGTTTCTTCATAATATTCTTGATCGTTCATTTCTTCCATCTTTTCATTAAAAAATTCTTCATCACTTTCACTATCAATATCGTCTAAATTATATTTATGCTTAATTTCTTTAGCCTCTAAAAATGCCTGAAGTGCCAAATTTTTAGCAATTAATGCGCGTTTTCGCGCTTCTTTATAGCGATCATAATAAATATCGTTATGGGGTTTTAAAACCACCGATTCTTGATCCAATTTCTCTAAATCAACGGTAAATTCTAAATCGTCCAATTCATTTGTTGGTTTTGTATCCACCTCTAAATGAACCTCTTCCACTGATTCCATTTCTTGATCTGGCATTTTTTCTTCGGGAATACTTTCTTCTAAAGATGTAGATTCGTCTTTAACTTCTAAACTTTCTGTTTGTTCTAAATGTTCTTCATTTTCTGGATGGAATTGAATATTTTCAATAGGACTGTTTATTATTTCAGTTTCTTCTAAATGTTGTGGGGGGTCTTCAGGTTCGTCTTTTTCTATTTGCGTATTCAATGGTGTTTTTACGTTAATCAAACAATTATCAAATAAGTTCACCGGTTCCAAGGTCATAAGTTGTTTAATTTCCATTTCAATTTGAAAACTACGCGCTGAGCATTTTATTCCTTGAATTTCCAATACTGTAATGATATTTGTATTTTCAACAATTGAATCAATAGATACTTCCTCACGATTTTCATTGTATACTTTCAAATGTATTTTTCCTAAACGACTTGGAATATTTGCGCGTACTAAATAAAATTTTCCACCTTTGTAAATTTTCATGGGAGAAGCAAAATAATTTTCAATATCGCTTAATTCCATGTCACCTTCGAACCATTCAGAACGATTTTCGTAAATTAATTGACAAGTACGGTTCTCTAAATCTTCCATCCATCTGATCAATTGAATATGTTCATTGGTAAACATCAAATCACAATAGGGTTTTTTGCTATTTTTTGAAATGGTACCTTTTGATTTACATTCAGGAGGTTGAATATACAATGGTTTCCCTGCCATTGAATATTTGATAAAATAATTTCCACCATTCGTTACAACCGGTGGATTGATTGTTAAATCATCGAAAGAAAAGGGTTCATTTATATTGTAAATACTGCTAGTCATAATATATGATAAATATTATACAATAATCAAAGCAACTTTACGCGTAATTTGTGTTCGTTCTATTATTTTTACCATATTATGTATTTAATATAAATGAAGTCATTAAGAGAAAGTATAGTCGATTTTATTCACAGTGAAGATTTGAAAAAAAATATATACAGTGTCATTCAACCTATATATCATAATTTATATAACGAACTTTACCCCTATTTATGGTTCATTTGTATTTACATCGTAATTTTAACCTTTATAATTTTAGCCAATTTGGTTTTATTGATTCGCGTTTTAAATCATTTAGGTAGTTTCTATATTTCTTCGACTTTACATGAAAATTAAACTAATTTTTATCCATATATATATTAATAATTATGGGAGGTTTCTGTCATGATAAAATTAAAAACTTAATTGATAATAGTTATAAAATTGCTATTGAAAGTGGAACATTTCGAGGTGACGGTAGTATTAAATTATCGAAATATTTTGAAAAAGTTTATACAATTGAAATAGATGAAAAAATATTTAATGATACCAGTGAAAGGTTAAAAGATAATAAAAACATTATTTTTTTACATGGAGATAGTAAAGAAGTTATTTCAAATTTATCTCGTGATATAAAAGTTAAAAATGAAAAATTACTATTTTGGTTAGACGCACATTGGAGTGGTGATGATTCAGTCGATTGGAAAAACTCTAAGTGGGGTGGATATCATATAAATACTGGATATGTCGGTAAAAAAATTAATGGAATAGTACCAGGGATTAATCAAGTACCACTAGAAGAAGAAATATATCAAATATATAATAATTTTAAACAAGAATGTGTTTTATATATTGATGATTTTGATAAGATAGATCCAATCACACTAAAAGGGTATAAAAATAAATGTTTTATAGGTGAAGATTATTCTCATTTAGACTTTAATAAAATATTTAAATATATACAGGATCGAGTAGTTCACAAAGAAGTTACTCATTCACAATGTATTATAAAATTTAAAGGGGTAGATAATTAAAAAATAATATATAAATCATTTAGGTAGTTTTTATATTTCTTCAACTTTACAAGAAAACTAAAAAATTCATTTGTATTTTTATTACAAATGAATCAAATATCTTTAAAAGAAGATTTTAAAGAACAAGTAAAAAAATGGGTTATTTTAGACACACAATTGAAAATGGTCCAAGAAAAGGTGAAAATAATGCGCGATGAAAAGAATTTATTGGGATCAAAAATATGCAATCATTTAGAAAATTCGGGCAATGCTCATCGCAAAATTATGATTCATGATGGAAATCTTAAAATATATGAAAAAAAAGAATATTCCCCCCTTACTTTTTCTTTCTTAGAAAAGCATTTAGGAAAAATTATGACTGACCCTGAACAAGTAGATTTTGTAATTCAATATTTAAAAGAACAACGTGAAATTAAAACAACGCCTGATATAAAACGAAATTATAAAGAAACCTAATAATAACGATTGTATTTTACAGGATTATCAACGTCTATAATATATGATTAGTGTCCAAGAACATCCTATACATTGTATTGACGGAAAATGTATATATATGTCAAAAAAATCGTTAGAAAATAGACCTTTTTCAAACCATTATGAAAATGTGTATGGTAAAACAGAATCTCATAAAAGACTGGATCACTTGGGTATTCCTATTTTTATTGTACAATTAGAAAATCATTCTAATCATGATGTCCAAGAACTGCGTCACAAATCTCATTATGACGTTATTTCTGACGAAATATTTGATAAAATGTTTTCGGAAGTAGAGAAAAAATCTAATTCACGTGAAAAGAAAAAAAAATCAACTCGAGAAACTAAGAAAAATCGAAAAAAATAAATGTATTATTTATTTGTATTGTTTACATATAAATACTATTTAAAGATTATTTAATTAAAATTAAATATAATCATATAAATTATAATATGGTGATTAAGTGTAACTTAAATATTGAACAACAAACAAACAACGCAAATGCGGATTTTTTTAATACGCAGCAAAATGGTGATGACAAATTGAATATTACTACTATTGGTCTTAGTACAAATACATATATTCGTGGAATATCATGGGGTGGAACAAAATGGGATTGGTCACAAGGTGATCAAACAACAAGTAAAAAATTAACCTATTTTTTTGGTCCAGCAACGAGTGTGAACGATCCAAACTATCCAGGTGGAGTTGAATCTTTAGGTGGTAGAATTGAATTAGTTGAATGGACCCAAGATGAAATAAACGCAATGGAAAATGGATTAAGAAAATGGACTCAACTAATGAATATGCCTATTCAACGTGTTGATAATTTTGACGATGCCAATTTGAAATTATATGCTAGTACAAATACGAATACTGGTTTTTTGGCAGCACAATATGGACCACATAGTTCTCCTTATAGTGGTCAAGGTATTTACATACGTCGTTCAGGAAATGTATGGTCTAGTTCATTAAACGAAGGCGGTTTCGGATTTGCTGTTATTCTTCATGAACTAGGACACGCTATAGGTTTATCACATCCTCATGATAATGGAGGTGGGTCAACTATTTTTCCAGGTGTAAGTAACAATGCGGATGTAGGAAGTAACCGTTTAAATCAAACAGTTTATACAATTATGTCTTATATAGATACAGAGAGTGATTTTAATCCTCCATCCACCGAAAACTTCGGTTTTATGAAGAGTCCGGGTGCATTTGATATTGCTACAATTGACTATTTATACGGACTTGATCCAACTTATAAATCAGAAAATAATACTTATATTATTAGTGATGAAAATGTTCCAAATAATGGATTTAAATGTGTTTATGATGCGAATGGAGAAGATATAATTATTTATACAGGTAATCGCGCTATTACGATTGATTTAAGACCAGCAACTATTGTAAATAGTCAAGGTGGTGGTGGATTTATGTCAAAAATAAACTCATCAAATGTTTATAGTGGTATGACTATTTCAAAGGGTTCTGTTATAGAGAACGCAACAACTGGTACGAGTAACGATGATATTTATCAAGTAGATAATATTGAGAATATTATTGATGGAAATCAAGGAATTGACACAGTATATTATGAAACAGGATTTACAGATTATCTTATTGAAGATATTTCTGATGCGAAGGACGGGAGTATTATAACTGTAACCAAAGGAAATATTACTGATACATTATTTAATATTGAGTTTTTAGAATTTAAAGATGGAAAGGTGGCAACAAATAATGTTATAGTTCCTCCAACCGAAACATTTGTTTTTTCGAGTAATATTGAAGAACCAGGAATATCAATTGGACAGTCGAATAATACTATAACGAATGATATTGTTATTAATGAAGATATAAATATAACAAAATTAGAAGTAGTTATAGATGAATTATTACACACATATGTTGGTGATTTTAAAATGACATTAACTCATCTCGAGGACAATAAGTCAATTGTATTAATGAATAATCCTGGACCAAACGCAGGAGGAAGTTCTGGAAACGATTTTATTAATACAATATTGTCCGACGCTGGGTTAAATGACATAGATTCAATACAAAGTGTTGATAGTCCATATAGTGATGTATATTATCCGTCAAATAACGGAACCAGAACATTTTTAAACGATTTTAGTGGTGATTCTTCAAAGGGAACATGGCGATTAACTATTACTGATCAGTATACACCTCTTGATAATGGTATTTTTAAAGGATGGTCATTACGTGTAATTATACCTCTGCAAGTAAATATGGTTATAACATCATCTACACAAATAGTTACTACTATGCCAGTAACATTAACATTCACTTCGTCACGTCCTACAAATAATTTTACATTAGAAGATATTGTTGTATATAAAAATAGTGAAATAGTAAATAACAGTGACTATTTAAGTAATTTTCAAGGATCCGAAGAATCATATAGTGTGGTATTTAACACTACTGAATTAAATAATTATAGTTTTTATGTACCCGCAAATTCATATACAAATTCTGATAATATTAATAATAATCCGTCAAATACATATGTAATTGATTATATTGAATCTATAATAAATGACCTAGATGATGTTATCAATAATGAAAACTTACCTTCATTAATTGAAAATAATTCGGTATATATTGGTAGTTTTCCACCTAATACAAATAACGCTTCAAATAATAACGGTCTAGGATTTGATTCTTTATTAAATACAACTAGTGGCAGTAACAATACAGCAATCGGATTTAATAGTTCACAAAATAATACAACTGGTGAATATAACAATAGTATCGGCGCTCTCTCACTTAAATTTAATACACAAGGTTCTCGTAATGTAACAATAGGAAACGCTTCATTATATCGAAATACAACTGGTTCTAATAATTGTGCTTTTGGACATGCGAGTTTATATGAAAATAAAACAGGCAGTAATAACGTAGCAATAGGAAGAGAAGCACTTCGGTACAACGTTAATAATAATAATACAGCTGTTGGATTTAATAGTTTACAAAATAATACAAACGGCAATTATAATAATAGTGTTGGTGGATTTTCATTAAAATATAATACAGAAGGTACAAGAAATATAGCAATGGGTTACGCTTCATTATATCGAAATACAAGCGGTTCAAGCAATAGTGCTTTTGGACACGCTTCATTATATGGAAATGAAACAGGCAATTTTAATGTTGCTATAGGAAGAGATAGTCTTAGAAATAGTGTAAATAATAACAATGTTGCTATAGGTTATAAAAGTGGTTCATTAATCGAAAATGGGTCTGACAATATTACAATCGGTGCATCATCGAATGTGAGTGATAGTAATGCGACTAATCAAATAGTACTCGGATCCGGAGCAACTGGAACTGGAAATAATGAGATTGTATTAGGTAATGATTCAATCACTGCTATTAAATGTCAAGTGACATCAATTACTAGTTATTCTGACAAACGTATGAAACATAATGTTTCTAAAAATAATCTTGGTTTGGATTTTATTAATGAACTACAAACAGTGAATTATAATAAAGTGAATCCGGCTGATTATCCTAGTGAAATTAAAGATGAGAAATTCAATGAATCTACGTATGCTAGACCAACCGACGACAATCAACAATATGAAGGTCTATTAGCACAAGATGTAGAAGAAATATTAAAGAAATTAAATAAAACATGGTCAGGTCATAGTATTGACGAAAATACTAGAAAACAAGGCATCCAATATTCTGCTCTAACCATTCCATTAATTAATTCTGTTCAAGAATTAAGCAATGAAAATAATGATTTAAAAGAAAGAATTTGTAAATTAGAAAAACAATTGGAAACATTATTACAAAATCAATAATAAAAGAAAAAATTGATTTATATTTATAAAAATTTATAACTTTTATAAATATAAAATGACAAAGATAAATAATAACGATTTTAAAGGAGAACGAATACAAGATCAATGTAGTACTTATTGTATCCCATGTTGTATGCCATGTATTTGTTGCTTTATGGTAGGAGAGAAACTACTACAAGGTATATGTATTGGAATGTTGTGGGTTCTAAGTTGTAATTGTTTTAGAACATCGATAATTACCACAATACCACAAGATGGTCATATTGAATTATGTAATTTAGAAGAAACAAAAGATGCGTGTGATCAATAATTAATGTAATATTTGATATTAAAATAAAGGAGTATGTTTTGGTTGATCTTTTAAGGGAATTAAAGCGCAATCATTTTCAACTTTTTTTTCTTTACTTACCTTTATTTGCGTAACATTTAATTCTATTTGATAACCACTACCAATTTCAAAATATAACACCTTTTTTGGTGTTAATTTATTAAATACAAAAACAAATAGTTGTAGTAAAAATCCAATGAACATTAATATAAATACTATTATTATTATTTATATTATTTTTAAACCGTTTTTTAATATCGTGACCATTTTTTATTATTGAAACTATTTAATTTTGCTTGGTTGCGCATTTTTTCCATTTCCTCTTCTTCCGGATTCGTGACATCACATTGTTCGTAATAATTAGATGGTTCCCAACCACTCGGTTTTGGCGGTTTTTTACCATAACAATTGGCACCAAATTTAATATAAGGATTATCAATAAATCCACCGTTAATTCCAGGACGTCCACAAGCGTGCTTAGTATTCGGATTGTTCTGAAGTTTTTCCCATGTACCTTTTTGAGTCGGGAAATATGCCATTTGTCCTTCTGACCAACCATAGTTACACCATTCACCGCCATTTTTATAAGAAGTTTCTATTTGGTCATAACTGGCTAAAGACGCATCGAATGCTGTGCATACTTTCTGCGCTTCTTCGTAAGTATAGACATTATTTGAAACATTGAATACTTGGTCAACCGGTTCACAATTCGCAGGT
>Ga0257110_1000576_pt1 | contig 17494 bp, 12 predicted proteins | sample LP_taG_7_FD_190184 | JGI IMG/M metagenome (GOLD analysis project Ga0257110, IMG submission 190184) | Marine microbial communities from Northeast Subartic Pacific Ocean, Canada - LP_J_2015_P26_10m | ecosystem: Environmental > Aquatic > Marine > Oceanic | place: Canada: Northeast Subartic Pacific...
AAAGCCTAAATCCTACAAGACTCCTTCGGACCTTTGATACTTAGGAGCGGGAGGCTTGTCTAAATTTCGCCCTTCCTTCATCGTGATGACATAATCCAGTGAGAAGCCTTACATATGATGAGCAAAACCAACCATGAATCGAAACTAGTCAGCTCTTACCAAATTACCCCTCCCCTTGTGGATTGGCGTTTGGTTCACGGTTGGATTCTTTTTATGAGCCTGTTTGGCTCGATGCTTCAAGCCGGGGAGAAACCGAACGTGCTTCTCATCTTGGTCGACGACCTGAAACCCATCATGGGGTGTCATGGCGATCCGCTGGCGAAAACACCTCACATGGACAAGCTATCGGCCCGCGGGATGCGCTTTGATCTCGCGTATTGCAATCAGGCTGTTTGCGCACCATCACGATTCACATTGATGCTTGGCTCTCATTCCACTTCGACCGGTCTCTATGGTCTAGGGAGCCATCTGAGAAAAACTTGGCCGACCGCCGTTACCATACCACAGCATTTTGCGAAGTATGGCTATCGGACCGAGTCTCTTGGGAAGGTCTATCACATCGGCCATGGGAACAAGGGTGATCCAGAATCGTTCTCAGTCCCCCACTTCAAAGAAAAGGTCATCGAATACGTCGATCCTGCATCGAAGCCGGAAGACGGATTGACTCGCGAGGAGGCCATGTTTCAAAACCAACCATCTCCCCCGGGAGGAATGAACAAGCTTCCCCGGGGAGCCGCTTTTGAATCCCCCGATGTCGAAGACGACGCCTACGCCGACGGTCGCGTCGCCACGGAGACCGTCAAGCGTCTTCAGGCAGCGAAGCAAAGGCAGGATCCGTTCTTTATCGTCGCAGGTTTTGCGCGGCCCCATTTACCATTCTCAGCACCCAAGAAATATTGGGATCTGTATGATCCTCAAAAGTTCAAACTGGCAGAGAACTCTGATCTCCCGGAAAGCTCACCCAAGGTGGCTCAAAAGCGCGGCGGAGAAATCCGGAACTACTTCCCGGTTCCCGACAAAAACGATCCCGCACTGATCACCAAGGAACTGGCCCGCAAACTCATCCACGGTTACTACGCCAGCACCAGCTACGTCGACGCCCAGATTGGGAGGGTGACCGACGCACTTGAGCGGCTCAATTTAGCTGATGACACCATCGTGATCCTCTGGGGCGACCACGGTTTTCATCTCGGTGATCTCGGGATCTGGACAAAGCATACCAACTACGAGCAGGCCAATCGTATTCCGATCCTGATCTCCGCCCCCGGCGTAACCCAACCAAATTCCTCGACCCACCAATTGGCGGAGAGCGTAGACATTTTCCCGACTCTGGCCGAGTTGGCTGGTCTTCCCGCACCGGCAGGGCCACAGCCAATTGATGGCGTGAGCCTCGTGCCTGTGCTGAAAAATCCTGCTGCACGAGTTCGCGACCATGCATTCCATGCTTATCCCAAAAGAAAAATGGGCCGCGCCATCCGCACCGAAAGATTCCGTCTCGTAGAATGGAAACAACCCGGTATCCCGCGTAAGTCAGCAGAAATCGAACTTTACGACTATAAAGAAGATCCTCTGGAAACAAAAAATCTCGTCAAAGATAAACCGGCTGAAGTGAAACGCTTACGGGCGATTCTGGACCGTTACCCCGAAGCGGTTGGCCGTAACGGCAAGCCGGTGAAAAAAATAAAATCTGATAAGGGCAATTAGCTAAGACAAGCGCCTTCCGCAAAAGAAAAGCCCCCTCTCTTCCCCAGCCAAATAATTCCAAAACCGATTTATTGCCTCCCTTTAAAGGGCGCTTCTTATCGTTACCAATCAACGATTCCTTTCGATAGATCTTCCGTCTTACTTGTCGTATTGTCCTGTCTGATGCCCAAGTTTTTCCTCATTTTATTTCTCGCGATCATCCCCATCAGTTCAACCTGCGCTAGCAATCACTTACGGGTCCTTTCCTATAATGTGTGGTATGGCTTCACCAAAGTCCCAGAACGTAAGACGAGCTTCTTAAATTGGATGGAGACTCAAAACCCAGATATCGTCTCGCTACAGGAACTGAACGGATACACCGCAGATAAATTGAAGGCCGACGCAGCAGCTTGGGGACACAGTCATTCAGCAATCCTCAAAGAAAGTGGGTTTCCCACCGGAATTACCTCGCGCTTTCCGATCGAGGAAGTCCGCCGTTTCCGCGAGGGCTTCCATCACGGCTTACTACGCGCACGCATCAAGGGGATCTACTACTACGTGATCCATCTCCACCCGAGTAATTGGGAGATTCGCGGGCGCGAAGCAGATCTTATTTTGGCAAATATCGCCGAGCTTCCAAAGGACGCACAAGTTGCCTTGGTCGGTGATTTTAACACCTTCTCTAAGACCGATGAAAGACACTATATGAAGACTAGGCTCGAGCCCTTCTTCGCGGCCCGTGACACCAAGTATAAAGAAAAAAATCTGCGAGATGGCAAGTTGGACTACTCCGTGATTCGGAAGTTTACCGCTGCTGGGCTGATCGATCTGGAGCACTCAAAACGCAAATCTGGATACCTCTTCACTGGGAGCTTCCCCACCAAAATTCAAAAACCGGGCGACCACGGGGAAGCGCGACGCCTCGACTATGTATTTGCCAGCCCTTCTCTCGCCAAGCGAGTAACCCGCGCAGAGATCATTGCTGACGACACAACCTGGATCTTATCAGACCACCTCCCGATGATCGTTGAGCTCACCCACTAGCAGAGACCAAAGGACGAAAAGTGAGAGGAACCTAAAAACAAACCAAGATTCTCATTGCCTGCCTGCAATTCAACCACGAGGGTAGGTTCACATGTCAGAGATAAAAATTGATGCAGACGCCGCACGGGAGGCCTTGAAAAAGTTGAGTCCCCGACTTGGCCTAATCATCCCCGCAATCATCGTGCTTGCAGGAGCCTTTACCAGCTACTTCACAGTCCCAACCGATTCAGAAGCAGTGGTCTTGCGCTTCGGGAAATACAATCGAACAGCAGCGCCTGGTTTGAACTTTAAATTACCCTTCTGGTTTGAAACCAAAGAGATCATTCCTGTTGACCGCCGCCTAAAGATGGAATTTGGATATGGAACCGCAGGATCTACGAACCCCTTCCAGACCCGCCCCAAAGAATTCTACGAGGAACAATCAATGATCACAGGTGATAAAAATGCCGCTGCTGTGGAGTGGGTGATCCAGTACCGTATCAGTGACCCAGAAGCGTATCTTTTCAAAGTTCGTGATCCCGAAGAAACGATGCGGGATGCCTCGGAATCGGTGATGAGGGAAGTGGTTGGTGATCGAACCGTCGACGAGGTTATTACGATTGGCCGTGAATCAATCGCAGCCGACGCCCTAGTCAAGCTTCAGGAACTCGTCGACTCTTATGGTCTCGGTTTGAAGATTGATCAGCTCCAACTGAAAAACGTAAACCCACCACGACAGGTCCAATCATCCTTCAACGAAGTGAACCAAGCACAGCAGGACAAGGCCAAGCAAATTAACGTTGCAAAGGGACTATACAATAAAGCTGTCCCAAAAGGCGAAGGTGAAGCGGATCAAAAAATCAGCGCTGCCGAAGGTGAAAAACTTCAGCGGGTCAACGAAGCGACTGGTGATGCAGAGCGCTTCTTAGCTCTCTTCGAAGAATACCAAAAGGCACCAGAGATCACCCGTCAGCGACTCTATCTGGAAAAAATTCAGGTTGTTCTTCCCCGACTTAAAAACAAATTTATCATGGATGGAGAGGCCAGCAAACCGCTGCCCCTTCTTGACCTCAACAACGCATTAAATGGAAAGGGAGGCGCTCGATGAAAAAAGTATTTGGATTTATAATAGCAGTTTTGGTTCTCATCGTTTTGCTCTTCGTTACTGGAACGGTTTATACCGTCAGAGAAGATCAACAAGTCATCCTAACACAGTTTGGAAAGTCGATCGGAGATCCTATCACTGAGGCTGGGTTACATTTCAAGTTACCTTTCATCGTCAAGGTCAACGTGATCGAAAAGCGTGTTCTGGCTTGGGATGGCGAGAGCGCGCAAATGCCAACCCGAGACAAGACCTACATTCAGGTTGATACCTTTGCCCGTTGGGAAATTTCCGAACCTCTTGTCTATTTTAAGACCCTACGGGATGAACGAAGTGCACTGTCACGTCTCGACGACATCCTGGGGTCAGAAACCCGAAATGCGGTCGCCAAACACGATCTCCTCGAAGTCGTACGATCCACCAAGGACCGTAAACCAGAAAAAACTGATTTGCAGACCGAACAGGAAGCCGTCTTCGAACCCATCAAAATCGGCCGCCGGGAAATCGAAAATAATGTTTACGAGATCGCAAAAACCAAACTAGAGGACATCGGAATCAACCTCCTTGACCTTCGTTTCAAGCGAATAAACTACAACCAGTCCGTGGCACCGCAAATCTACGAACAGATGATTTCTGAACGCCAGCAAATTGCCGAACGCTTCCGTTCCGAAGGAGCAGGCGAAGCGGCTCGGACGATGGGTAAGATGGAGAGGGAAGTGAAGCGGATCGAATCAGAAGCCTATCGCAAAATTCAGTCAATTCTTGGCGAAGCGGATGCCGAATCGACCCGGATCTACGCCGAAGCCTATGGCGGGACTCCTGAGCGGGAGAGCTTTTACGAGTTTGTGAAAACACTAGAAGCCTACGACAAAATACTCGACGAAAATACGACCGTCATCCTCTCGACTGATTCCGACCTCTTCAAACTACTGAAAGGTTCAAAATCAGAATAAGGAGTACGCGACTCCGCCCATTATCTAATGAATGGGTGGAGTGTCTTTCCCCTCCGGCCAGGGCTTAATGACTCGTGCAGAAACGGCTCGCCCCCTAATTCGAGTCTTCAATACAGAACAGATGGCGCTCACCCCGGATAAACAACTGATTGTCGATCGGAGCTAGAGTTGCGTCGACTCCTTCATCAAGTGAATTGGTGGAAATAATTTCCAGCTTCTTGCTATCTTTAATAACCACAGTCGTTCCACTTCGTCCAGTAATGTAGACCCGACCATTCGCAGCGACTGGAGAAGCATAGAGAGTCGAGAGACCTGGAATTCTTGCAGCCGTATAATAGGCATCGCCAGTAAGAGGATTCACACAAGAAAGTGAAGCCGACTTGGCCTTGTGCATATAGAGAAGCTTCCCAGACAAAAGAGGCGAAGCGAGATCGGGCGTATTCTTCTCCCAACTCCACGCGACATTCTGGGTGCCCTTGAGGTCGCCTCGTCCGCCGAGACGAAACGCCCCGCCATAGGATCCACGGAAGCCACTGGCGACAATAACGAGATCATTAATAGCTACCGCAGAAGTGACCGGTCTTTGGGCTTTCCCAGCAATCCGCCAAAGTTCCTTACCAGTTTCGAGCTCATAACCGCGGATACAGGTCTGACCATTCATCACGACTTGCTTGGCACCAAGGTGCTCAACAACAAAAGGGGTGCACCAATTGGTCGGCTCGTCCCTCTTAGTCTGCCAAATCGTTTTGCCAGTGAGGCAATTGAGAGCATAAAGGGAAGAAGGTCCTTCATGGTCCCATGGCACAAGGATCTTGTTGCCCTCAAGAGTTGGAGAACTCCCCTCACCAAAAGCGTTACGAGTGTCCATCTTTCCAAAGTCATCACGCTTCCAGACAAGCTCACCATCCATGGTGTAGCAGTAAAGCCCGCGAGAACCGAAGTGCGCATAAACATGCTTGCCATTCGTGCAAGGTGAGGCGGAAGCAAAACCATTCGTGGAGTGGGTTCCTTGGTGGGGCGTCGCGGTAATCGCAGTCTTTTGCCAGAGGATTTTTCCAGTTTCCCGATCAAAACAAAAGAGTTTGAAGTCCAACTTCGAGAGACGTTCTCCGTCAAACCCTCGGCCTCCTTTCGCTGACACCCCGGAAATGACAAAAACCTTGTTTTCCCAAATCACCGGGGACCCCGAGCCACGCCCCGGCACCGGAACTTTCCATTTTATATTCTTGGTCTCGCTCCACTCGATTGGCGGCTTAGCATCAGGTGAAGAACCATTCCCAGCAGGCCCCCTCCAGTGAGCCCAATTCCCTCCCCACACTATGGAAGTCACAGAAAGAAAAATACTACAAGTCGAAGAAAATTTGGAAGTCATAATGAATCTCACGTAGATGAATGGATGGCCTTAACCCTTCACGATGTTTTGATCATGTCAAGATGGGAGAGACCTTTGATCCCCCTCGAAGCATCGACCTATTAAAAAAGATAATGGCCACATGAAACAAAACTCTACAATTTCGGCAGATGATTTTTTCTCGATATTCTTTTTCTCTCGCTTGCGTCTCAACTCACAAATGGTTCGCGGTAATAGTATTCATAATCTTCGCAGCAGTCTCATCTCTTGCGTTTGCCGACCAATCCAAAAAACCAAATGTGGTCATTTTCTATACCGATGATCAAGGAACTCTTGATGCCGGTTGTTACGGATCAAAAGATCTTCAAACTCCAAACATGGACCGACTTGCAAAGAATGGAGTCCGCTTCACTCAAGCTTATGCGCATACCGTTTGTTGCCCTTCGCGCGCTGCTTTCTTGACAGGTCGTCATCCGCAACGCTCAGGGATCAATAATTGGACCCAAGGAAACATGAATGGTCCTGACGGCCTCAACATGCCTCTCGCTGAAGTAACCTTTGCCGAGGCTTTTAAAGAAAGTGGATATCGGACAGCCTTATTTGGGAAATGGCATGTCGGTTCCCATCGAAATCACGGACCAATGAAGCAGGGCTTCGATGAATTTTTCGGTATTCGTAACGGCTTCGTTGACAACTACAACCACCACTTCCTTCATGGAAAGGGTTACCATGATCTCTATGAGGGCACGACCGAGGTATTCAAAAAAGGAAGCTACTTTCCAGAATTAATCACCAATCGAGCATTGTCCTTTATCGAGAAAAACCGCGAGACCCCTTTCCTTCTCTACCTAGGTTTCAATATTCCTCATTACCCCGAGCAAGCTCTTCCTGAGCATACTGCCATCTACCAGGGGCTGGATATGCCACGGCGATCCTACGCCGCCATGATTACCACCACCGATCATTACATGGGGCAAGTTTTAGAAAAGTTGTCCCAACTTGGCCTGACTGAAAATACCATCGTCATTTTTCAAAGTGATAACGGTCACTCAGCAGAAGATGGCTTGAACATTCAATACGAAGATCACAGCAGTGGTCATCCCAAGGGATACTACTATATGGCCCATGGTGGTGGCGGTAATACCGGAAAATGGATTGGTGCAAAAGGAACTTTCCTCGAAGGTGGTATCCGCGTTCCCGCCGTTGTCAGCTGGCCTGCCAAACTACCGAAAGGCATCGTTAGAGATCAGATCATTACGATCATGGACTGGTATCCAAGCTTGCTGGACTGGTGTGGAATTAAAAAGCCAGATGTTGTCCTAGATGGACACAGCCTCCAACCTGTCATTAATTCGGCAGAGGCGCCCGCCGCTCACGAAGTCCTTCATTTTCAATGGAGGAATAGCTGGGCTGTAAGGAAAGGTGATTGGAAATTGATCGGAAATAAGCAGGGCAAACCGAAGAATGAAATGCGGTATAAGCTCCATCATCTCGCCGACGAAAACCCGGAAGTAACCGACTATGCGGAAGAGAATCCAGCACGAGTCCAAGAGCTCATTGCACTCCACGAGTCGTGGATTCGCAATCTTGATAAAGGTCAATGATCAAAGCGGAGTGGCAAGACTTCATCATCTGAGTTGAACCACATTCTCCCGGAGTTGGGACCGCCAGTTGGATTAGACGGCTTTTTCTCCTCGGCCTTCTCCTCCTCAGCTTCCTCGACTTTTTCGGTCTGGCTTTTCTTCCATCCATCACGCCCACCAACAATCGGCAAGGTAATGGAAGTGGCACCCAAATCGACCGTCAGTTCGGTTCCAGGGTCAGGCCACAAAGTAAACTCACGATCGCTTGAGAAAATCATCAACCCAATTTGCTGCCCAGCCGGAATCACCTGATCATCCGGCTGCAGGTCAAAAGTCATATCGTAGAATTTGCCCGGCTTCAGTCGCTCGCCCTTCCGGATAGAACGATAGTTCTGCGGGTCGGCCCAACCACGCGTGATAATATTATTAGTGATGAGAGCCTTCTTCTTATCATTCCAAGGAAGAGAAACCATCCACACCGAGAGGTTTGCAGCAGGCTTGCTACTCGCTAAACGAATTTTAATCGTTGAGGTCCCCGAAAGATGGACAGGTTGCTTTAGAATGGGAGTCGTATAAATCAAGCGATGCTTGGTCCATTCCGCTTTTGCTAACGCGATGCCATCAAAGGAAAAGTTATCCACCAAGGTCTCCTTTCCCGGTTTCTCTCCTTTTTGGATATTCATTCCCCCTTTCTCCGGAGCGCCCTGACTCAAGAAAAACTCGACAGGCCGCGCTGCCGGATTCGGATAGTCATGATAAGAAGTCGGCTCTTCCCGCTTGGCTCCCTCACGGACGATCCAAGATTTGGGATCGTTTTCGACATCATTCACCACACCATGAAGGTAACGTGTGAACCAACGATTCATCTGCTTCAGGGGTGGCTCTCCACCGTGCCCGCCCTGATGAAAATACGCCTGGACTGGCACGCCCTTCTTCTTCAAAGCCTCGTAAATTCTAACGCTATGTTCCGGCTGCACATTCCAATCGTTGAAAGCGTGAGCCATCAAAGTGGCAGCCTTTAATTTATCCAATTGATTGAGGTAATCCCGACCTGCCCAGAAGTCATTATAATCACCATTTTTACGATCAAAACTCTTAATCATTTCCTCATCTCGAATTGCACAATCGCACAATTCCCGCTTCTCCGGATTTCCGCTATTAACAAAATCGAAAAGGCAGTCAATGTCCTCCCCAATGAAGCCGCCAGGATGCCTCACAAGCCCATTCGAGCGATAGTAGTGGTAGTAGGAAGTATTTGGTGCAATCGGAATAATCGCCTCAAGCCCCTCTACTCCAGTCGTCGCAGCCGCAAGTGGAAGAGTCCCATTAAATGAAGTTCCGGTCATCCCCACTTTCCCGGTCGACCAATACGCCTCGACTTTTTCCTGACCATCAGGAGTCGTAAATCCGGAAGCCTTTCCAGTGAGCCACTGCACGACCGCTTTTGGAGCTAAAGCTTCATTTATTCCCCCAATTGTAGGGCATCCTTGTGAAAGTCCCGTCCCCGGCGAAGAAGAATGCACCACGATATATCCGCGAGGCACCCAAGTTTTTGCATGACTCTTTGAGATAATAGGCCGCTCACCTTTTCTCTCTATCTGATTACTTTTCGTCCTTTTTGGCGGTTCTTCACCCAGTTCCTGACGTGGCGACCACATGGTATCTTGGGCATCGGGAGCAGTGCCTGCAAAATATGGGCTTGTCACGTAAACCACCGGGAGCTTTAGGTCCTCGGTGTCTGTTTGGCGCGGACGGGTCACGGCAACATGAACCCGGTCCGGGCGTCCATCCTTATCGAGATCGCTTTCTGTTTCGACCCACAAATCATGGCGAATCCAAAAGTCAGGATCTTCAAAGCGCTTCACGATCTGCGCTTCACCATCTTTGAAGACAGGCAAGGCTTTCTCCGGCCTTCCTGAATTTGAGAAAGCTAATAACCCTGCGACACCTGAGAAACAGATGATTTTTAAAAGACAAAGCCTTCTTCGAATTTGAATCATGCCGCGACGTATCAGTTTTTCCTCCACAGTCAAAGAACCAAGCTCTGGCCCTGCCTACCCAAAATCGTAACCAAATTGCATATCCATAATCCAAATAGACGAGAAGAAAGAGAATTCATCCTGAAAATCGTCCCTGAATCGAAAAAATATGCTCCTAAACTATTGATTATCAGAAATTCACCAAACATCCCGATTTTGGATGACCTCAAAATCAACCTTATCATTGATCCTTTCCTCACTGCGGCTTCGCTAGAGAAATACAGATCACTTCGCTATCATTACGAATGAAGGCACACTTTCGGGCATACGCAGGATGTGACCAAACGATATCCCGTTGCCTCAAATCGAGACCATTAGGTTTGATGACGTGGGCTCGATCAATTTCTTCGTAGCCTTCCACTGAGAGATTAGCGATGACCAGATCCCCCTTTTCGGTAAAGAGAAAATAACGGTTCTCATGAGGAGTAACAAAAACAGTCCCCCAGCGAACGGGCTTCTCAAGCGCGATCGGTTTGAGAGATTCCCAAACCCTTTTTCCAGACAGCGCTTCCATACAACGAAATTCTCCATAGCTACAGGCTCCAAAAAGATGGCCGTCGCGCAGAACCGGCGTGTTCATAATCCCATGCAGATGGGTCGTCTTTCTCTCGCTTGCGCGTTCTGTGCGATACACGATATCCGGAGTAGACTCATCTTCCTTTAGCTTGAGAAGCGTCGATCCATTGTAAAAACTGCTCAAGAAAAGATGCTCATCATCAATCATCTGCGGAGTTGTAATGGTAAGCCCATAGCGAATTTTCCACGGTACCCTCCAGTAGATTTTTCCGTTTAAGGGATCGAGCGCGTTAATTGCTTCGGGATGCCAAATCAGGAGGAGATCACGTCCCTTATGTTTAACAATACAGGGCGGGCAATAGCCGGGCTGCTTTGCCGAAAGAGATCGCCAAATCTCTTTTCCAGAAACTTTATTGAAAGCCACCGCAGTCGTTCCATCACCGCTTGCAAGGCAAATCAAAAGATCACCATGCACAAGCGGTGAAGCCGAAAATCCCCAAGTCTGAGTTTTTACGCCAAACAGTTCTTTGAAATCGTGAGCCCATTTCTTCGAGCCATCCTCGGTCGCACGGCAGATGAGATTACCCTCTCCGCCAAAAGTGTAAACGCGGTCGCCATCGACGAGGGGAGTCACTCGGGGCCCCGCTGAATAAGACATGGTGTAAGGACAATCATAGGCTTTCTCCCAAATCACTTTCCCAGTGACTGCGTTGAGACAGAGAAGCCGCTCGTTTCCCTGCTTCTCTCCAGTTCGCGCTCCCTTTGCCTTTGCTTCTTGAGTATCGAGAGCCTTACGATCCATCAAAAAAACACGATCTCCAGCGACTGATGGCCCTGCGTATCCACGATTGACAGGAGTCCTCCAAAGGACCTTCGGCCCACCAACTGGAAATTTATCTACAATCCCCGTCTCTCGCCAAACGCCATCATGCTCCGGCCCAAACCAATGCGGCCAATCATCGCCGAGAGCGAAGGGCAAAAGAAGGCTAAAGAAGATTACAGCAATTTTCATAAGGTGAAAGCATCGTTGTGGTTGCTGAAGTCAATCAGGCAATGATTCCTCTGACAACTATCCCCGTAATTTTTACCTCAATGCAGCGCAACCACTAATGAACCAGCAATCGCAAGCAAGACCCCGGCGATCTTCCGTGACGTGAACTTCTCTTTTAAGATGAAATACGCCAATAACACGATGAAGACCGTTGAAAGTTGATTGAAAATAGCCGCCCGGCCGGCATTCAAATGCTTGAATCCAGCAACCCAAAATAGGGTCGCTAGAAATGGTCCGAGAATCGACATCGGAATCATAAACTTCCAAGTCTCCCGCGTCCGAAACCCGAGGAACAAATGCCCTAACTTTTTTCTCCCTCCCAGAGCCCCCCAAAAAAGCATCACAACTCCCGCGACTACGAATCGGAAAGTCGAAACCCAAACCAAAGAGTGCTCCCGAAAGAGATCTCGCACCATCAAAATACCGACCGCCATAATAATGTGCGCACCGGCTGCCAGAAGAATCCCTATCCAGAGATCATTCGGCTTTTTAATCTCAACCGTCCGCGTAGCACCAACAAAAACTCCCGACACCACAAGTGCTCCACCCATCATTTCCCAAGCGCTCAAATACTCCCCAAACATCACCAAGCCAACGAGTGCAATGACCGGCGAATACACACAATCCGCCAAAGCTTGCAAACTCGCGCCCAGACGATTCAAAGCCGATGCAATCATGGTGTCCGCCAGCGTGATTCCCAATACCGCACTCACCACAAGCCTTAGATAGTCCTGCCCCGTTAAATTCAGCACCCATGGGCTCCCTTCCCACAAGAAGGTTCCCATTAAAAGCAAGACCGCGACCCAGATTTTAAAAAAGGTGAGCGGCAGTGGTGGGACCTTCAACCCCGACACCCGCATCAGGATCACTGCCACCGACCAGAACAACGCCGAAGCCACAGCGCAAATATCCCCAAACGACATGCGCGGAGCATGTCCAGATTACCTCCACAATCAACCCCCCATCAAAACATTAAAATCACAAGAGGATTTCATGGACTACCTTTCCTTCAACATCCGTAAGCCTGAAATCACGACCGGCGTAGCGGTAGGTGAATTCCTCGTGGTCGATTCCCATCAAGTGAAGGATCGTCGCATGAAGATCGTGAAAGTGAACAGGCTTGTCTTCTGCATAGTAGCCATAGTCGTCGGTTGAACCATAAACCGTCCCTGGCTTTATCCCTCCTCCAGCCATAAACATGGTGAAGCCATGGGGATTATGATCCCGGCCATCATTTCCCTGCGCGGTTGGTGTTCGGCCAAATTCCCCACCCCAAAGCACAAGCGTCTCATCAAGAAGACCCCGTTGTTTCAAATCCGAGATCAGTCCAGCAACCGGCTTATCCATCTCCTTACTCAGTTTCTCGTGTTCCTTTTTTAGGTTTCCATGAGAATCCCAATATCTATGAGACAGCTGAACGAAGCGCACTCCAGCTTCGCTAAAACGACGCGCCATAAGGCACTGCTCGCCAAAGGACTTAGTCGGATCAACATCCGCCCCATACAGCTTTTTGATATGATCCGGCTCACTCGAAAAATCCTGCACTCCAGGCACCTCCATTTGCATTTTGAAAGCCAATTCATAGGAAGCGATTCGTGATTCGAGTTCACTATCAACTCCACGTTGAGCGAGATGATCCCGATTGAACGACGCCAATAAATCCAACTCCTTTCGCTGCTTCCCACGATCCTGCAACGGATTATCGATGAAGGGGACTTTCATCCCGCTGCTCTTCCCACCAATTCTTGTTCCGCTATATTTTGCGGGGAGAAAAGCAGAAGACCAGGCGCCGGCTCCTCCATGGCTGCCGCTAGGATTAATCGTAATGAAGCCAGGGAGATTATCGTTTTCTGAGCCGAGACCGTAGTTGATCCACGAGCCCATCGAAGGTCGAGTGAAGGTATCTGATCCGGTGTGTAATTCCAACAAAGCCCCGCCATGGCGAGAATTAGAACCATACATTGATCTCACAAAACAAAGATCATCTGTAATGGACGCGATATGCGGAAGTAGCTCGCTGACCTGCGCGCCACTTTCTCCATGCTGCGCGCAAGACCAAGGAGATTTCAACAGAAGATTTTTTGATTTATGAGAGGTGATCCGAGGAACTTTGAGCGGAAAGGGCTTCCCATTATCTCGGACCAGAAGCGGCTTGGGATCGAATAAATCAACTGTCGATGGACCGCCGTGCATAAAGAGAAAGATCACTCGTTTAGCAGTGCCAGGTAACGAAGGCGCCTTCGCCTCCCCCCCTGCTTCCCGGGCCAACATCGCCTGCAAGGCAAGCGCTCCGAACCCTGTTCCGGATCGCTGCAACATTTCCCGACGGGAAAGTGGCAACCCTGTACGATGACGACACAAACTCATAATATTTTAATCCATATACAAAAATTCGTTACTCGATAAAAGAACTCTCGCAAAAGCAGCCAGCGCTCCTTTTTCGTCGCCATAACTTTCAACAAAAGTATTACCTTGAGCGGACTCATCTTTTGTCGGGTCACGGCCCAAAACATGTTCGATCATCCATGCTGGACGATTGTTGGTCGCTTTTGAGATGACGAGTTCAGCCAGAGCCTTCGACGACGCGTGCATCAGCTCGCTATTCATTAAAAAGAGCGCCTGCCCCGCAACCGTGGAGGTGCGACGATTGCCATTTGACACTGCCGGATCAGCTGTATCAAAAGCCTTTTGACCATCATAGCCCGAGCTCCGGTAAACCGGCAAATAAACCGTCCGTCTTGGAATCATTGAGTGCGCCGTGAGCTTTCCCTGATCGGCATACTTATTTGGTTGTATCACCAACATTGAGCCCCCCATGTCCAAGTCGAGCCGATTTGCCTTCATAAGAATACTATCGCGAATCACCTCCGACTCAACTCGCCGACGCTGCCAACGCGCGAAGAGTTTGTTCTCCGGGTCATATTCAACTAACGCCAAGTCTGCTTTTGCCGACTGGCGATAAGTTGCCGAATTCATCATGAGCCGATGCATTGATTTCACCGACCACTCTGACTCTACAAACTTTCGAGCCAGATAATCTAGCAACTCAGGATGAGTTGGCTTTTCACCCAGCCCACCAAAGTTATCCGGAGTCGGTACGATTCCTCGCCCAAAGTGCCAGCGCCAAAGACGATTGACGATAACCCGGGCTGTCAGAGGATTCTCAGCCGACGCAATCCATTGCGCTAATTCCAGACGGCCGCTTTGCTTTTCCGGCATGGCGACCTTTTTCCCTTCAGTCCAAGCTGCTGGCACCCCGCGCGGAACTTCTTCACCCAAGGTCAAATAATCGCCCCGCAAATGAACCTTCACGTCTTGAGTGGGATACTCCGTCACGCCCATTACTCTGAAAGGGGCCGGGAGGCCTTTTTTTAAAGCAGTGATTTCCTCGGTGAGCTTATTTTTCTTATCCTTCGGAGTCTCCTTTTTTTTCTGCTCTCCCTCCAGCCGGCTCACCTCCTGCCATCTTTTTTGATACGCTTCCTCCGTCAGATCGTACTCATGAAACTCAGCCACTACCGAGTACTTCGTAAGCGTTTTCGTAGACATAAAGATTCCTGCAAGCCCGTAATAATCCTTAATAGAAATAGGGTCGATCTTATGGTCATGACAACGTGCACAGCCGATCGTCATTCCTAAAAAAGCGCGCCCCATCGTATCCATTTGTTCGTCAACAATATCGCGCCGCATTTTGTCCGGATCGTCACAAGCCAACATTTTAGGACCTACCGAAAGAAAGCCGAGCCCCACTATCTGCTCCCGCTTTTGCGCAATATTTTTCGCCGGCAATAAATCCCCCGCCAACTGCTCGACAATGAATCGATCGAATGGCTTGTCTTTATTAAAAGAACGGATGACATAGTCCCGGTAACGCCATGCAGACGGATGGGCAATGTCTTCGTCCATTCCATTGGTATCGGCATAACGGGCGACATCAAGCCAATGCCGGCCCCATCTTTCGCCATATCTCGGTGATTGTAAAAGCTCATCAATCAGCCGACCCCAAGCATCATCACGCTCATCGTTCAGGAAGGCCTCAATCTGACCAGTCGAGGGAGGCAACCCGTGTAGATCAAGGTAAGCTCGCCTCATAAGGATCCGCTTTGCGGCGGGCTTGGTCGGGAGATAATCCCGCTTCTCAATCTCGGCCAAAACGAAGAAGTCCATCTCTTCCCGGCTCCAATCTGCAGTATCGACCTTGGGGAGTTCGGAATTTTCAACCGGCGCATACGCCCAGTCCGTCTCAGCTCCCAAATGAGGACTGATTAACAAACCGAGACAACTGATGATTCGTCCAAACACTCCGTCTTTTTACTGTATTTCAGAATCCCGTCTATCAGTCGAATCAGCTTATTGATTTCAATGACCACGTGAAATCGTCATCGCCTCACGAGTCACTTGTGCAGAAGTAATCTCACCATCCGACCACCTCACTGAGATCGACTTAGCAGACTCACCAATCGGGATGGAAAATTGCGGGATACTCGATGACTGGGAGAGATACGATCCACCTGCCGAAATTTCACGAATAAGTGTTTTCCCGCTTTCAAGCTTCACCTTAAGACGCGCCCCCATGGCCAAGACTGATGGCGCGTTGAGTTCGACAGTCAAACTTCGTGCTCCTGGTGGAGGAACTGATTCAAAGACCTGCATTGCAGCATCATTATTCGCAACAAGAAGGTCCGGCCAACGATCGCTGTTCACATCTGCAAGCGCCACGCCTTTGGCATCGCCCGCAGCAATGATACCGCTCAGGTCCGCGCGAATCGCTTCGAAGAAACCATCGCCGAGCCCTTTTAAAAGCGCGCCCGTTCCCCCATCCATCCGGCCAGTTTCCACCTGTGGGGAAAAGGAATTTTGCGCCAAAAAGACATCGAGATTTCCATCGCCATCAAAGTCACTCACTGCCATTCCAAAAACCGGAGCAACCTGCGCTATCGCAGGCAGTGATCGAAACTCAAAAATTCCCGCACCTGAATTGATCAGCAGCCCACTTTCTAGAGTATTGACCTCGTAACGATCCGCCTTGTCTAAGCCACCTGAATACAAATCGAATAGCGTCGCCGAGGCGAAGTCATGGAACTTGGGAGTCTTTTTTCTCAAAAAAGGTATGGCATTACTGGAACAGCTCAATCCACGAATCGGATAACACTTTCCCTTCTCCATCTCGGCTTCGAGAATCCTCTTCCTACCACTGCCATCGACATCACCATAGTAGAGAAGAGCTGGCGTTTCATACTTAGTATTGAGCCCGTTATTTCCAACCACGTAGTCGAAGTCGCCATCACCATCAAAATCTCCTCCAACGATGCTGTTCCACCACCCGGTGCGATCCGCAAGTCCAGCTTTTTGAGTGTCCTCAATCAACTCACCCTTATTGTTTCGGAAAAGAGCAATCGCTCCCCATTCCCGCGTTACGAGTAAGTCCAGCCAGCCATCGGCATCGACATCAGTCCATAAGGCCGAGGTTACCAATCCCCCGAACCGTCCCGCAGCCACATCAACAAACTTCTTCCCTCCATCATTCTGAAGGAGCTCGCTTTGCGGTGACTCGGGGTAAGAACCCGGAACCAACCGCCCTCCCACGAAGAGATCCAAATCGCCATCCCGATCATAGTCAGCCGCACAGGCCACCGAGCCACTCCCAGTGCTTCCCGGCAGCATTCCGACAGGAGATTTTTGAAACTCGCCTTGGCCCAAATTCAGATAAAGACGATTACGATAAACTCCTTGTCCTGGATCACCCTCTACTCCTCCGCTCACCACGAAAAGATCGAGATCTCCATCATTATCTACATCGAAGAAAAGAGGAGCCATATCCTCACTCGCAGCATCCACCGCAAGCACCTGAGTCTCCAGCTCGGAGAAAGTCGCCCGGCCACTGCCATCGGTTTGTTCGTAAAGTTTTCCTTCCTGCCCTGCCGGATGCGAAACATAAAGATCCTCTCGGCCATCGCCATTGATGTCACCTACTGCAATTCCGGGCCCCATCTGTGAATGCATCGAGGGCAATAGGGGTTGCCGACTAAAATCGTTGAAAATATCTTCGCTCGGTCTCACCCGCGAAAGCATCCTCGACTCAGTGAAGAGAGTCTTTGCCTCCTTCTTTTTTCGGAGTGGCAGATCCCGGGGTTGCTCGATCACATAACGCCTTCCAGTAGTCATATTTTTTAGGATTTGTCGTCCCCCATCC